>FLOH01001083.1_pt1 | contig 45291 bp, 43 predicted proteins | sample 756751 | NCBI WGS metagenome assembly FLOH01 (sample SAMEA4026879, study PRJEB14308) | marine metagenome | biome: coastal water; material: water | depth 74 m | reverse complement strand
TACGCTTGCATGAATGAAAAAACAAAAAATAAAAGAATGGAGAGATTATAGAAAGTCTGTAAACAAAGATGGTGGTCAAGCTGATATTACTGTGGACAAAATTAGAGATATGGAAGAATGGGTAAATACAATTGTTTTAGATTTTTTAAAGACACGTAAAGTTGAACTTAAAAAAGAGTTAGAAGCTTTTAAATAATTATTTTTATTGCTATAATAAAAATGCAATTATTTAATTATATTTGATACATGATTAAAAATATGAGGAGGAAACCATTAGTTAAGAGAGCAAAAAAACAACAAAACAAAAAAACAACAAAACAAAAGAGTCAAAAAAAAGTTTCTAAAAAAGAAAAGGTTGTTGAGCATTTATTGAGACAAGAGGTTAGTTATTTTAAGGGATTATCTTTCTTTTTAATAGTTTTAATTTTTTTAGCTATGGCTGCTTATGGTATTTTATTTGGAGCTATGTATCTAGAGACAAAATTAACTCGTTTACAAATGGAAGTTTTAATAAGTGAATTAAGTGAAGTAAGTAAATTAAGCGAGGTAAGTGTTATAGATGAAGGTCAAAATGTTGATGTTTTTGAAAGCGAAATAATTAGTGATTTAGAGAGCTATAGTTTTTTTGAAAATAAAATTTTGAGTTTAAATTTCCCTAAAGCTTGGACTTATGTTGATGTTTTAGAAAAATTTGAAAAAGTTTATTTTTTTACAGACAGTGAAGTTAGAGATTTTAAAGAAGTTCAGCAAAATGATGGTGATTTTATAATAAGTTTAGTTAATGAAAATAATTTTTCTAGTAAATCTAAAATTGTTAATTTTAAGTTTTTGAAAAATGTTTTGGTTTTTGAAAATGAAAACAATGTAAAAGGTAAAAGTTTAGTTTATATTTTACCAAATAAAACTTTAAGTAAGTTTTTGAAGTTAGAGTTTTTCTTAAATAAAATTGATAAAGAAGTTATTGAAAATATTTTAGATGGTGTGGTTTTGAAATAAATATTATTTATAATTATTTGGACTCGTTAATTCACCATTCGATTTGACGGGTTTTTTGATTGTTTAGTATAATGGTAGTATATTTAAGTTAAAATAATTTTATTATGGATAAGGTTTGGGAAAAATCATTTAAGAAATTATTTATAGAGAGCATGGCAGAAATGATCGAGACTTATTTTAATCCACAATTTGAAAGAATTGATAAGAGGTTTGAACAAGTAGATAAAAGGTTTGAACAGGTAGATCAGAGGTTTGAGAAAATAGATCAAAGGTTTAAAATTTTAGAAGGTCGGGTTGGTCATTTAGAAAACCAAATGGTGACTAAATCTTATTTAGACAAAAAAATTGCTGAATTGAAAATTATTGTTGTTTAGCTTTTTTGTTCGGATAGAAACTTATCCTCACGACTTACTTTTTGCAAACAAAAAGTAAGCAAAAATTTCTGGGGCTCTACCAATTGGCTTTGGCACAGATCATAGTTTATTTCATTTATCTTGGCCAAGGTCCCGCCCCAGACCCCGCACGACGTTTTAGTTTTAGTTAATAAAAATTATTTTATAATTCATCGTTCTGGTTTTTTTATTGAGACTTATCTGTAAGGGTTAGCTGAAAGGCTAATTTTTTGTTATAATATCTATAGTTTTATAAAGTAAATTAAAGCTATATAAAGTAGATCAAAGTAAATTAATTTTATACTTAGATTTTTTATGTTAGCTGGTTTAATAACTCTATGATTAAGATTGCAATTAATGGTTTTGGCCGAATAGGTCGGGCAGCTTTTAAGATTGCTTTAACCAAAAAAAATATTAAAGTTGTGGCTATTAATGATTTAACTTCTACAGATAATTTAGCTTATCTTTTAAAGTACGATTCAGTCTATGGGATTTATGATAAAAAAGTTAAGGCTGGGAAAAATTTTATTCAAATAAATAATCAAAAATTTCCAGTTTATTCAGAAAAAGAACCTAAAAAATTACCTTGGAAAAATTTAAAAGTAGATGTAGTTTTAGAATGTACAGGTGTTTTCACTAAGGAAGAAGAAGCTGGCCAACATTTAAAAGCTGGCGCTAAGCAAGTAATTATTTCAGCTCCAACAAAATCAACAGGAGTTGAAACTGTGGTTTTAGGTGCTAATGAAGGTGTGGCTAAAAATAAAAAAATTATTTCTAATGCGTCTTGTACAACTAATTGTGTTTCTCCAATAATGGCTATTTTAGAAAGTAACTTTGGTATAGAAAAAGCTATAATGAATACAATTCATGCCTATACCGCAACTCAAAGAACAGTTGATGGCCCTAACTCTAAAGATTTCTTACGTGGTCGAGCTGCTGCTCAGAATATGATTTTAACAACTACTGGGGCAGCTAAAGCAACAGCTAAAACTTTAACAGGTTTAGAAGATAAGTTTGATGGTTTAGCAGTTAGGGTACCAGTTGTTTGTGGTTCTTTAACTGACTTAACTGTTGTTTTAAAAAAAGAGGTAACTGTTGAAAAAGTTAATCAAGCTTTTAAAAAATTTGCTAAACATCCTTTATATAAAAATGTGTTAGCTGTGACTGAAGAACCTTTAGCTTCAGCTGATATTATTGGCTCACCTTATTCAGCAATTATTAATTTAAACTTTACTAAAGTTGTTGGTGGTGATTTGGTGAAAATTATGGCTTGGTATGATAATGAATGGGGTTATGCTAATCGGTTGGTTGATATTATAAGTTATTTATAATTAAGGAATTAGAAATTTGTAGAAATTGATAGAAATTTTTTGGTATTCAATTATACATACCAATGAGTTTCCATAAATTTCACGAAGGAGCTTAGCGACTGAGTATGTTTCTATTAATTTCAAGTTTTATGGTTTATTTATTAGTTTTCATAATTGGACTTTCAATCGGTAGTTTTTTAAATGTTTTAATTTATCGTTTACCAAAAGAAAAATCTGTAGTTAAAGGTAGGTCTAAATGTTTACATTGCCAGAAAAAAATTAAATGGTATGATTTATTACCAGTAATTAGTTTTATTGTTTTAAAGGGAAAATGTCGAAGTTGTAAAAAAAAAATTTCTTGGCAATATCCTTTAATTGAGTTAGTTTCAGGTTTATTGTTTGTTTTTGTTTTTTATTATCATTTTGATTTAGTTGTAGTAGATCCTGTTATTCGTTTTATAAAAAGTTTGATTTTTGTTAGTGCTTTGATTGTTGTTTTCATGATTGATTTAAAGAAATATTTAATTTTAAATAAGGTAACTTACTCTATAACTATTTTTGCTATAATTATTAATATTTATATTTATTCAGTTTTAGGTAGTTTAAGTTATTTTTTTGTTATTAAAAACTTATTGATTTCAATGCTAATTGGTGGTGGTTTTTTCTTTTTACAATATGTTTTAACTAAGAAAAAAGGTGTTGGTTTTGGTGATGTTAAAATGGGGGTAATGATGGGGGCAATGTTAATGTTTTTGGATAAATTAGTTGTTGCTTTATTGATTTCTTATGTTTTAGGCGCAATTATTAGTTTAAGTTTAATTGCACTTAAGAAAAAAACATTTAAAAGTCAAATGCCAATGGGAGTTTTTTTAGCTGTTGGTACTCTTATTAGTTTGTTTTTTTGTGAAAAAATTATTACTTGGTATTTGAGTTAAATTTTTAATGATTTAGGTAACTTCGAATTTTCTAATTGCTGCTAATACTGTTAATTTTATAGAATTCTTTGAATAATTAGCAGAATTCGAAGTCATTAGAAGATTAGAATTGACCTTTACCTTATTAATTTTATTTTATGAAGAATAAAGGTTTTAGTTTAATTGAATTAATTGTCAGCATGTCCATTATTGTTTTATTGGCTGGTTTTATGATTGTAAAATTCACTTATCAAAGTCAAGAGAAAGTTTTAAAAAAAGAGACTCAAGAAATAGAAAGTAATTTAAAAGAAGCTCAGGCCATGGCAGTTAGTGGTGAAAAAGTAAATGGAGTTGTGTCAGCTGGTGGATATGGGATTTATGCAGTTAATGATAAGGAATATTATTTGTATGCTGATTTAAATGAAAATAGAGTTTATAATTCAGGTGATACTATAATTAAAACAATTACTTTAGCTAGTGATAATGTTGTAAGTGCTGGAGTAGGTTGTACTTTTTTACCTTATAAATTAACTAATGGTGTTTGTTATGTTGATGGTACTTGCGGTGGAAATACTGATGAAATTGTTCAATCAGTTTCTAGTGGGGAAGGTTATGGGTCTAGAATCGTGGTTAATTTAGAGACTGGTAGGGTTTTATTGATTTATTTGGGGTTTGAGTAACTCACCAACTTAAGCTGACGGAAAGATTATTTTTATGCAAAAAGGAAGTTCATTAATCGAAGGAATTGTAGCAATAGCTGTGATTTTATTAGCTTTACTGGGATTTTTATCGCAGGCTAATTTTAATTTTCAAGCTTTTCAAGAAAGTCAGCAAAGGTTAATTGCTTCTAATTTGGCTCGAGAGGGGATAGAATTAGTTAGAAATAAAAGAGACAGTAATTGGTTGAAAGGTTGTCCAGACCCTTTTGGTGGTAATTGTTATGTTTGGGATTTAGGTTTGTTTTTTGGGTTGGATTATAGTTTTGTAGCTGATTTTAATAAAGCGAGGAATGAGTGGAATTTTGATTTTGAGCCAGATAATTTAGTTGATTGTGTTTCTAATGAATCCTGTCGTTTATATGTTAATGATAATGTTTATCAACATTCTATATCCGAAGGGAGAGATGATTTCTATCGTTTAATTAAAGCTTTACCTATTTGTAAAGATACTAATGATTGTAATGAAGGAGTTTGTGATGATAATTTAATTTGTACTAGTGAAAAAATTGGAGTTTTAATAGAGTCAAAGGTTGTTTGGTTTACTACATCTGGTAAAGAACAAAGTGTTGTTTTGAAAGAGTATTTGTATAATTGGAGATAAAATTTAATTAAATTAAATGACCAATTAAGAAATCAGAATGATGAATTTTGATAAATAATTCTTAATTTGGATTTTCTTAATTCTGGTTTTATGAAGAATAAGGGCTTTACTTTAATTGAGTTACTAGTTGTTTTAGCTTTATTTTCTACAGTTGTTCTAATTGTAGGTGATATTTTTTTATCAGTTTCTAGAACCCAAAAATATTCTTTACAAAGAAATCAATTAATGAATGATTTTCGTTATAATTTAGAATTTATTGCTCAAAATATACGTTTAAATAAAATTTCTTATACTGATTACCCAATTGTAGCTGAACCAGAAGATGAGTTAGTTTTAAGAGATGGAGAAAATAATAAATTAATTTTTAAAAAAGATACAGTTGACTGTTTAGGTGAATCAACTAGTTGTTTAAAGTTTTATCAAGAAGGTGAAGGTTGGCAGGTTATGTCTTCTGAAAATATTAATATTAATAAGTTAGATTTTTATATAAAACCATTAGAAGATCCTTTTATTTTAAGTGATAATAGTTATTTAGCTGATGATCAACCATTAGTAACAATTATATTAACTGGCCAAGGTGTAGTTGAAAATTCTTCAATAATAAATTTACAAACCACAGTTTCTTCTAGAATTTATGAAAGATAATTTAAAAAAAGAAAGAGAAAGAGAAAAGGAAAAAGGTAGTGCTTTAGTTTATACTTTGTTGGTTATTTCTGCTATTTTAAGTACTATTTTAATTATTTCTAATCTAGCAACTAGTCAAATTAAACAGTCAGCTAAGTTTAATAATGCCTTGGTTTCTTTTTATTCTGCTGAAAGTGGCTTAGAATTATCATTACAAGATTTAAGGAAAAATGAAGTTTTACCAAATAGTGGTGATTGTGGGTTTTCTAGTGTTAATTGTGAATTAACAGTTGAAGATCAAGTTTTAACAAGTTTAACAAACATAGATTTAAACCCAAATGAAAGTTCTCAAGTTGATTTATATAATCCAGATGATTTAAATGAAGGTAGTGGAGTTGAAGCAATTAATTTAGTTTGGCAGGCTCCAGGTTGGGTTGAAGTTTCTTTTGTTGAATGGGAACCTGGATTAACAGTTGATTGGCAAGATGATAGTGTTCAAAAGTTTTTATATAGTTCTACAGGTGTTAATTTAAATCAATTTAACTCAACTAAAAGTTATCGAGTTAGATTTAAAGCCTTGTATAATCCAGTTGCTAATTTAGAAATCACTTTGTGTGATCAAGATAATTGTTCTGCTAATGATTTGCCTGTTCCTGGTTATTTAAAAATAACATCTTTAGGTGAGTATCAAAATGCAACTCAAGAAGTTTATTTAGATATTAAAAGACAACCATTTATGTTAGGCTTGTTTGATTATGTTTTATTCTCTGAGTCTAAGTTAATAAAGTAAGTTGCTATTAAATACGAAATTATGAAAGTAGTAGAGGTTTCATGTAAAAGGTTCCACACAGAGTATGGAACTAACAGATGTACATCTAACTGTCACTGAGAGTAAACAAAGCAGTCTCTTATTCATCTATTTGTTGTTATTTACTGCGTTTTATTAATTTCGTAATTTTGTATATTTTCGTATTTAATAACCACACATATATGTCCAAATTAAATAAACAAAAAGTTAAAGCTTTTTTAAAGCGAAAACTTGATCAAGAGATAGTTGAAGAGTATAAAAAATATCGGCGTTCTGTTTGGGGGCAGGCTAATAATGTCTTGATTGTTTTTTCGATTGTTTTAGGAATAACTAGTTTTTTATTTTTAAAGAATAATTTTCTAGCAGTTAATTTTTTCATTATTGTACCTCTTGTTTTTTTATTGCCAAGGTTTTTATATAAAAAAATATTTCAAAAACATGCTAAAGTTTCTTTTTTAAAAATTATTGAGTTGTTTGCTCTAATTATTTTTATTTTAAGTACTTCAGGTAGTTTGGGTTTGTATTTAACTAGTTTAGGTTATGATTCATTAGTTCATTTTATTAGTCCAATGATTTTTACAGTTTTTGTAGCTATGCTTTATTGGTTTTGGCAAAAGGATAACTATTTAACTCTAGAGTTGGTTTTAGTGTCTGCAAGCGTGGTAATTATTTTTAGTGTTTTGTGGGAATTATTTGAATATACTGGTGATCAACTTTTAGGAACACGAATGTTTTTTGATCCAAGTACTACTATGGTTGAAGATCTTTATTATGATTTAGTGGCTGATATTTTAGGAATTTTTGTGGGTGGTTTGATTGTTCTTAAGTATTGGGATAGGTGGGTGGAGAAGTGGAGGAGGTAGTTGTTAATATAAAAAAGGAATTGAATTAAGAATTAAGAAGTCCGAATGATGAATAAAAAATAATTAATTAAAAATATAAAACTATGAAAAAGTTTTTGAGACTAGAATAGAAATTGCTAGTGTTATTTATACTTTAGTTGGTGTGTCTACTCTATATTGTGTTTTTTTAACTTTTAAAATTTGTAGAAAATAGAGATTGTTTTATAAAATAAAAAAATACCATTCGTTTTGACGGGTGGTTTTTTGATTGTTATTCTAAAATTGTTAAGTAAAAGTAAATATTTTTATTTTATGTCTTTTAATGTATTTATAAAAGTTATAGATTGGACAAAAAAGAAATTAGAACATCATTGTTTAGAAAAGGAAATTTATTTTCGTGAAAAGGAAGTTTGGTGGGTAGCTTTAGGTAAAAATATAGGTTTTGAAGTAGATGGAAAACATTATTTATTTGAGAGGCCGGTTTTAATTCTAAAAAAATATTCAAAAGATATGTGTTTTATTCTTCCATTAACTTCAAAAATTAAACCAGATAATCCTTGGTATCAAATTTTAATTAATATAAGTGGTGGTATTAGTTCTATTAACTTGTCTCAAGGTAGAACAATAAGTAGAAAAAGATTTCTCAGAAAAATGGGTGTTATGGATAAAAAAGAATATGAAATTGTTTTGAGAAAATTTAAAGAACAGTTTAATTAAATAAAAAAAAGCGACTCGCTGGGCGAGACGCGGAGCTTCTAGGGAAAACCTAGATGCCAAATACATTATTATTATAATAAATATATTTATTTTGTCAAATAGAATAAGAAAATATATTTTTTAAGTTTTGACGGGTGGTTTTTTGATTGATTTAATATAATATATGAGAAAATACTATCATCAAGATTCTCAAAAAAGAATTTATTGTAAGAATGCTATTTATTTTATTACTATTAATACTTTTGAGCAGTTTCCTTATTTTAAAGAAAAGTTATTTTGTGAATTATTTATTGAAGAGTTGAAGTTGTGTAAAAAATTAAAAAAATTTAAATTGTTAGCTTTTTGTTTGAATTATGATCATTTGCATTTGTTGATTAAACCGAGTGAAGAGTTTAATTATTCTAAAATAATAAAATCATTAAAAGAAAATTTTTCTCGTGATGTAAATTATATTATCTTTAATGAAAATTTTGGAGGCGACACGTCGACGTGTCGCCTCCAAATTCGGTTAATAATTGATCAGTATAAAAGAATTTTTATCAAAAAATACGGACATAACCAAATAAAAATTCCTAAATTTTTTTGGCAAAAATCATTTTTTGATCATATTATTAGAAATCATGAAGATTATAAAATAAAATTTAATTATATTGTTTATAATTATAAAAAACATGGGTTACCAAAGGATTGGAAATATACATTTTTAAATTATTGGGATTTAATTGATCAAATATAATTTTTAAAAAACAGAAATTGATATGTAATATGTAAAAAGAAGAGGCGCGATTCCTTTAACTTACTCTGAATTGGTTGATAAATTATAAAAGACAATAATTGAATTATTGAAGGCGCGACGTCGACGTCGCGCCTCCATAATTATTCATAAATATTTATTGAATTAAACCTCCTAATATGCTAAAATTAAAGAGTAAAATATTAAAAATATGCCTAAAAAAAAGAAAATTACTTACGCTTTCGTGGATAGTCAGAATTTGAATTTATCTGTTATAAGTCAAGGCTGGTCTTTAGATTTTAAGAAGTTTTATATTTATTTAAAAGATAAGTATAAAGTAAAAAAGGTGTATTTATTTATTGGTTATGTTCCAGGAAATCAAGATTTATATACGTATTTGCAAGAAGCTGGTTATATTGTTATTTTTAAACCAACTTTAGAGTACAAAAAGAAAGAAGATGTTTTTATTAAAGGTAATGTTGACGCAGAATTAGTTTTACAGGCTATGATTCAATATCCTAATTATGATCAAGCTATAATAATTTCTGGTGATGGCGATTTCCATTGTTTAATTGAGTATTTACAGGAGAAAAAGAAACTTTATAAAATTATAATTCCTAATTCTCAGAAATTTTCAGCTTTATTAAGAAAGTTTAGACAATATTTTATTTATTTAGATCAATTAAGTAAAAAAATTGGTAAAGCTAAAGGAAAAGGTCATAAAAAAGTTAAAAATAAACGAAAAAAAAGAAATAAAAAAGAGAAGGAGTAGTCTTCGGACGGAACCTTAGACGTGCCTTCTCATCGTGATGTTGTAATTATATCAATTTTAATATTTTTGTCAATATTTAATTTATGCACAAATCTCAAGCCAAAATTCGTTTAGAAAAACTAAAAAAGCAGTTGCGTGAAACTGACTATGCTTATTATGTTTTAGATAAACCAATTATGAGTGATGCAGCTAGAGATAGTTTAAAAAATGAGGTGGAAAAAATAGAGAAGCAGTTTCCAGCTTTAATTACAGCTGATTCACCAACCCAACGGATTGGCGGGAAGGCTTTAGGTAAATTTAAAAAAGTGAAACATCAAATTAAAAAATATTCTCTAGATGATGTTTTTAGTTATGAGGAAGTTTTAGAGTTTGATAAGCGGGTTAAAAGATTTTTAAAGTTAAAGTCAGATGAAGATATTGAATATACTTGTGAGTTAAAGATTGATGGTTTAAATATGTCTTTTCATTATAAAAAAGGTTTGTTTGAAAAAGCAGTAACTCGTGGTGATGGAATATTAGGTGAAGATGTAACTCATACTGTAAAGACGATTCGAAGCTTACCTTTAAAATTAAATAAACAAATTGATTTAGAAATTGGTGGTGAAGTTTATTTACCTTTAAAAAGTTTTGAAAAATTAAATCTAAACTTAGATAAAAAATTTGCTAATCCTAGAAATGCTGCAGCTGGTACGATTCGTCAATTAGATCCCAATGTTGCTTCAGCTAGAGATTTAGATTATTTTGCTTGGGCAGTTTATAATGGACAAGATTTAAAGACTCAAGAAGAGATGTTAGTTAAAATGAAAGAATTAGGTTTTAAAGTTGATCAGAATTTTAAAAAAGTAAAAAATATTCAAGGGGCTATTGATTATATAGAAAGTTGGCAAACTAAACGTAAAAAAATTGCTTATGAAATTGATGGAATTGCTATTAAAGTTAATCATCTAGATTGGCAAAAGCGTTTAGGTCGAGCAGCTAAATATGTGCGTTGGGCTTGTGCTTATAAATTTCCTGCTGAACAAGTAACCACAATTATTAAAGATGTTAAATGGCAAGTTGGTCGGACAGGAGCGTTAACTCCAGTGGCAATTTTAGAACCGGTTCAAGTTGCTGGTTCAGTTGTACAGCATGCAACTTTGCATAATGAAGATGAGATTAAAAGATTAAAGATAAAAATAGGGGATACTGTTATTATTCAAAAAGCAGGTGATATTATTCCTGATATTATTGAGGTTTTACCAAAGTTAAGAACAGGTCAGGAAAAAAAGATTAAAATTCCTGAAAAATGTCCGGTTTGTTCTGGTAACGCTTATAAAAGAGAAGGGGAGGTGGCTTTGTATTGTTCCAGTAAAAATTGTTTTGCTCAGAAAAAAGAAGAGTTAGCTCATTTTGTTTCTAGAAAAGGTTTTAATATTGATGGTTTTGGGGTAAAAATTATTGAACAATTAATGGCTGAAAATTTAATAGATGATTTTACAGATATTTTTCAATTAAAAGTTGATGAGTTGAAACCTTTAGAAAGATTTGCTGAAAAAGCAGCGCAAAATTTAATTGATTCAATAGAAAAAAGTAAAAAAATTAGTTTAGCTAAATTAATTTATTCTTTAGGTATTCGTTATGTTGGCGAAGAAACTGCAATTTTATTAGCAACTAATTTTAAAAGTAAAAATTTAACTGAGTTTTTAACTAAAATTAAAAAGGCCAACTTTGAGGATTTAGTTTTAATGGAAGGTATTGGGGATAAAGTTGCTCAAAGTATTTATGATTATTTTTATGATTTAAAAAATACTGATTTAATTTTAAAATTAGAAAAATTAGGTGTTAGTTTAATTCAGGAAAAAGCAGTTAAGAAAAATGAGAAAATATTTAATAAAACTTTTGTTTTAACTGGGGCTTTACAAGAAATGTCTCGTGATGAAGCTAAAGATAAGATTAGAAAACTTGGAGGACAAGTTTCTTCTTCAGTTTCTAAAAAAACTGATTATCTAGTTGTTGGTGACGAACCAGGTTCTAAGTTTAAAAAAGCTCAGAAGTTAGGTGTTAAAATTATAAAAGAAAAAGAATTTATTGATTTATTTTAAAAATAGCCTTTTAAATCTAATTTGTTAAAAAACTCAATTAAAATTGAGTTTTTTTGTTTTGTTTTTTTATTTAAGTAAGTAAATTTAAACAAAAAATAGACATTACTGTTGACTTTTTTGGTAAAATATGATATAATTATAATCATAACCATTAAGTTGGTTATTAAAAAAATGACCAGTTTAGACTGGTAAATATAATAGATAGTTCTTTGAAAAAAATTATTTAAATTTATATTTGAAAGCCCAAAAAGGCAGGAGGTTCTCATGAAGAACATCATTATCATTTTCGTCGTCCTCATAATCATCATCTTCGCCGGTAAGGTCGTCCAGGCTCAGCCGGTTAAGAAGGTCACTACACAGTGGCCTGTGTTTAAAAAGGTGCTGTTCGTTTCAGGGATAGTAGGACTGGCTGTCTCTTCTGGGTTTTTGGTCCGTGCGGGTTATTATCACCAGAAAATCCAGAATAACTTGGATTATGGGACTCAGATCCAGATTGCAGGTTATGAGGAAAAGAGGCAGAATAGTTTTTTTATCGCAGGCGGGTTTGCTGCGGTAGGAGGCATTTTTCTGGTGTCTTCCCTTTTCATTCCGAATGAGAAGGTGACCTTGTTTCTCAATCCCTCGAGCAAAACGCTCGGGTTTCAGTATAAGTTTTAAGTTTTTTTTAACCTTTAACCAGGCTCTGCAACGCAGAGCCTTTTTTTTATTGATTTTTATTTATGATGAGCATTTGACATGTTTATATCTTTTTGTTAGACTTAAATATAGTTCTTTTCAATTTTATTTGATACATGCTACATGATTCATGATACATGAATAAAGGGAGGTGTTATGTCTAAATTTAAAGTGTCTCCGAATCTTAGTCATTTTTTTAGGATTTTTAATAATAGAGCCTTTAGTTTTTCATTGCTGGTAGGTGGAATTATTCTTGTTCTTGCTTATTTTTTTTCTATTGCTTTTTTAAGTGATAGTATTAAAATGGATAATATTGAAAGTGACAAATTTAATCGATCAGTCGTTTTTCAAAATGAGAATATTGTTTTTCGGAATTTTTTTCTAAAATCGTTTTTGCAGGATAATGAGAGTGAACATAGTTTTTTTATTGATTCAAAGAAGAAGTTAGCAATATATTCATCAAACATAGTGTCAGCAAAAAAGATTGGTAATGATTTTTATGAATTGATTAATAGTAAAGATCTTTCAGGTTATCTTTTTTTGTCTAAGTATTGGTTGATGGAACAGTCTTTGCAAAAATATTTTTCTCAAGAAGAATTAAGAAATCTTCTTAGTATTAAGGATGATAAAGGAAGTCGCTATAAATTATTGATAGAGAAAAAAGAGTTAAAGTCAGAACTACCTTTCTCTTATCTTTTTGTTCCTTGGGGGATAATCGGTTTAATCTTGATGTTTTATGTTTCTGTTGGTTTTGGAATTAGAGATTTGTTGGAATATAACAATGCTCCTAATTTTTATAAATTACCTCGACAGGTTTTTGCTTTTCTTTTATGGATTACTTTATTTTTCCCGTTGTTTCTTTTTTTTAATTTTCTTACTCCAATTGGAAGATTTCTTTATTCTTGGGATTTTGGAAAAGTGAAAGAATATTTTGATAAGAGAAAAAAAAGGAAAGCTGAAGAAAAGCGTTATGATTTAGATGTTAGGTATGGACTGGATCTTTTAAGAGAATCTGAAAAAATAGTGAAAGATGATTCAGCCGTTTTGAGTGAGATTAAACGGCAGATTCAGTTTCTTGAAAGAATACAGGAGATAAGAAATAGTCGTGATTCTAATGATAAAGTTGAAGCAGCTATTGATTATGTTAAGAGTTTACAAGAATTAGAATAAAAATAATATATCGTCTAAAAATTAGGCGATTTTTTTATGGTTACATGATCTACAAGATAACTACACGATGTTACATGATTATTAATAGTAAAAAAATACTCAGCCTAATTAAGGTCTGAGTTTTTTAGTTTAAATTTTAGTTGTCAAAGACGTTATCAATCTCATCAAAAATATTTTCGATTTCTATAGGAGCAATCAGCTCTATTTCGTTATTTAGAATAGAAACTAGTAAAGCACAATTGGCTTCTTCTTCTATTGAAGATTTAATCTCAGTTTTTTGAGGTTTATGAGATTCAAGATTGCGAACATAAAAGATTTCGTTGTCATAAATAGTTTCAATTTTAAAATACGTAGAACAGTGGTGATCAACATATTGTCCAGCTTTGATAATAATACTTTCTTCAGTTTCAGTATTCACACATTCAATTGAAATAAGTACTGCTTCAATTTGAACATTATCTATTTTATCTGTTATTTGAATGTCTTCTCGAATGCTTTTCGTTGGTTCGAGATGATAATGATAATCTTCAGTTTCTGTTAATGTTAAAAATCCATTAATAATATCAACCAGTCTTTCAAAGCAAAATTTCACTAACAATTCACGTCTCATAAAGACCTCCTTGTCCTCCGTAGTCTTGCACGAAGGAGGACTGCAAATAGGGTTAAACTGGAAAAGAGCGAAATTTTATATTGAAAATTTTTCAGGTTCAGGTTAGGTAACTAAAAATATTAGCAATATTTTAATGTTTTGTCAAGTTTTGTGCTGTTGCCAAGGTATTGAACTATTATGTTCTGCTTGACACGTATATTTTTTTTATGTTATTATTGTTTATTGAACTTTAACCTCAAACATTAAAGACAAGGAGGTTTTATGGAAATTTTTTCAAGCATCTCTTATTATAAGGAAAGAATTCACCTAAAGATTGAGGAATTAAATAGAGAAGCAGCTGAATTAAAGGAACGGATAAAAAACTTTAAGAGTTTTAAACAAATATATGTTGACTTGAATGTTCAGAGAGATAGTTACTACAATGATGATGTTTTGTGTTCTGAGCTGATAGGCTCGGAAGTAAAAGATTTTAGTTTTAGTAAATCAGAATCTTCTCGAGATGGTAGATTCTATCTCTTTTTAAGTCTTTGGATTGTTAGGGGTGGAGTAAAGATTTTTTTAAAGTCCCAGTATTGGTATGTTGGAGAAGGGATAGATTGCAGAGAAATAATAGATCTTTATAGATTTTCTGCTTGCTTACCAAAGACAGAGTTGTTAGGGTTGCGAGTGAGTTCTAATGTAATAGCAGAAATAGAAGAGGAATTGAAAGGATATAAGAAAAAAAAATAAATTCACTTTGCTGCAGTAATATTCTGTAGCTTTTTTTTATCCACAACTGATCTTTGATTTATTTAAATTAAATTGTTATAATTTGGTTCCTAGTTCTTGAGGATAGGCTTAAAAAAGTCTTAATATTAGACTTGCAAGTAAAATTATTTCTTTGTTCTTTTTTACAAAAGGCCTCCAGGTTTCTGGAGACTTTTTTGTTATGGTTACGGATTACGAAAGCCTGTCCTTTGGCAGGTATAAAATTACGAAATATTAAAAGTTGTAAACAACTATTATTATTGGTATAATTTGAAAGATAGAGAAGAGAGAAGAGAGAAGAGAGAAGAGAGAAAACATAGTAGGATTTTGATTTATCAAAATCTAATTTTTAAGTTTTTATTTAGACATATGAATATTTCCAAAGAAGAAATTGAACATTTAGCTAAATTAGCTAGATTAGAATTAACTTTAGAAGAAAAAAAGAAGTATCAAGAACAACTTTCTTTAATTTTAGGTTATTTTAAAAAATTAGAGGAGTTAGATGTTTCTGAATTACAAGTAAATAAAACTAGAAAGGTAAGAAATATTTTAAGAGAGGACAAGGTTGAAGAATGTGATAAGATTACTCAAGATAAAATTTTAAAATCAGCCGCTGATGTTGAAGATCGGCAAATTAAAGTTAAATCGATTTTAGCAAGTAAGTAGTTTGATTTTCTGTCGTGCTTTAGCGCGGTAAATTAACTTATTCATAAATTATTGTGATTCTACCGTGCTAAAGCACGACAAATATTTTACCTTTTTAGCCCCTTTTAGCCTTTTTATTTTATGCCTCAAAAATATAAAACAATTAAAGAAACTCATAATGCTTTAGTTAATAAAGAAATTTCTTGTGTTGATTTAACTAAAAGTTTTTTGAGTTGGTCAAAAAAAAGACAGTCTGATATAAATTCTTATATTACTATCTTAGAACATGAAGCCTTGGTTCAGGCTAAGAAAGTAGATGAAAAAATTAGGAAAGGTGAAGAAATAGGTTTATTAGAGGGAGTTCCTTGTGCGATTAAAGATAATATTTTAATAAAAGATGTTAAGGTAACAGCTGGTTCTAGAATTTTAGAAAATTATATAGCAACTTATGATGCAACTGTAATTAAAAAGTTAAAAGAATCTGGGGTGATTTTTTTAGGAAAAACTAATATGGATGAATTTGCTATGGGCTCTTCTGGAGAAAATTCAGCTTTTGGTGCAACTAAAAATCCAATTGATCTAACTTTAGTTCCAGGTGGTTCTTCTTCTGGTTCAACTGCGTCTGTTGCTGATAATCAATGTGTTTTTGCTTTAGGTTCAGATACTGGTGGTTCAATTCGGCAACCAGCTAGTTTTTGTGGTGTGGTTGGCTTTAAACCTAGTTATGGTCAGGTTTCTCGTTATGGTTTAATGGCCATGGCTTCTAGTTTTGATCAAATTGGTCCAATTGCTAATAGTGTGGCTGATATTAAAACGATTTTTTCAGTTTTAAAAACAGAAGATAAAAAAGATTCAACTAATTTCAAAGAAAAACATCAAACTGAAAATAATGAGAATGTAATTGTTGGTGTTCCTAAAGAGTTTTTTATTAAAGGCATGGATCAGGATGTTGAGAAAATTATCAAGAAATTTATTGAAAAATTAGGGAAAGAAAAAAATATTATAATTAAAGAAATTAGTTTACCAAATATTAATTACTCTTTAGCTGTTTATTATATTTTAATGCCAGCTGAAATTTCTTCTAATTTAGCTCGTTATGATGGAGTTAAGTATGGTCTGAGAGATGAAGGTGGTAATTTATTAGAAACTTATTTAAAAACTAGAGCTAAAGGTTTTGGTTCTGAGGTAAAACGTCGTTTAATGTTAGGTACTTATGTTTTGTCTTCTGGTTATCAAGAAAAATACTATGAAAAAGCTCAGGTTGTTAGAGAGTTAATTAAGCAGGACTTTAAAAAAGCTTTTGAACAAGTTGATTTTATTGTTTCACCAACAACGCCAACAACTGCTTTTAAATTAAATGAAAAATTTGAAAACCCTTTAACTATGTATTTGTCAGATATATTTACTGTGTCTGCTAATGTCGCTGGGCTACCAGCAATTTCATTACCAATTAGTTATAAAGAAAATTTACCAGTTGGTTTACAGCTTGTAGGTGAAGCGTTTAGTGATGACTTTTTATTAGATTTTGCTGAAAAGATTGAAACTTTAAAAAATTAATATTAATAACTATGTATATAGCTGTTTTATTAATAATTATTGTAATAATCATAAGTAGTTTTTTTTATTTTAAAAAAAATGATCAGAATAAGGAATTAGTGAGTGAGGTTGATAAAAGGGAGGTTAAAAAATCTTGGATAGAGGTTGAAAAGTTATTGAGTGTGCAAAAGGAGATGAATTTTAAGTTAGCCATAATTGAAGCAAATAAAATTTTAGATCAGATTTTGCAAGTTATGGATTTTCCTGGTGAAAATATGAAAGAACGATTAAAAATGGCTTGTTACACTTTTCCTCAATTAAAGAAATGTCTTTGGATTGAAGCTGTTTACCAAAAAATTTTAAAAGATCAAAAATACGTTTTAAAATCAGGTGAAACAAGATATATGATTAATTTGATAAAAAAAGCTTTAAAAAAAATGAAAATTTTATGAATTTTAATATTAAAAAAAGTTTATCAATTTTGTTTTCTTGTTTTGTTGTTTTTTTGCTTTTTTGTTTACCTATAGTAAAAGCACAAAGTTTAGACTATGATATTGGTTTTGACCGTAATAATGCAATTAACTTGTCAGTAGATGGAGACAATTTAACCGTTGGTCAAAGTTTTAGAATTTATGCCACTGTTTATAATTTTGGCAATAATGACGTTAGTGCTCATGTTTTGTTTTTTGACGCTGGTTCTTTAATTGGGCAAACTCAGCCTGTTTCACTTAAAGCTGGAGGTTCTCCTGATGAAGTTTATCTAGATTGGATTGTTCCAGATCATGAGTTCCAAATTTATGCAGAGTTAAAAGCTTTTGAACCAGAAGATCAAAACACAGTTAATAACGCTCATTTAAGTGAAAAGTATTATCCTCAAAAAGACAGTGATGGCGATGGAATTAATGATAATCAAGATGTGGATGATGATAATGATGGGGTTTCTGATATTGATGAAATAGCTTTAAATACAGATCCTTTTGATGCTGATACAGATGGTGATGGTTGTGAAGATGATGAGGATCAATTTCCGTTGGATGAAACTAAGTGTCTTGAAGAAAAACAGGAAGAACAAGAAATCAACAAAGCAACAAAACAAGAAAACAATATAGATAAGGAAGTTAAGAAAGAAATAAAGCAAGAAAATAAAGTTGAAAAAAACGTTCCTCCAGATTCAGCTGTGGGGCAAGAAGAAAAATTAGATGAAGAAGATTCAGAACAAGGACCAGAGATTGTAGATTCTGTTTTTGATCAAAATAAGGAGTTATTAACTGATGTCAAAATTAAAATTAAACAATTAAACTGGAATAGTTTTGATTTTTCTTTTATAACTAATTTAGTTGATTTTAATTCAGAATCTAAAAATTATACTTGGGAGTTTGGTGATAATGAATTTAGTAATGAGAATACTCATCATGTTTATGATCGACCAGGTAATTATACTGTTAAATTGAAATTGATTGGTCCTCTAGGTAATGCTATTAAAGACCGGGTAAATATTCAAGTAACGTTCTGGTCTGTGTATAACTTTTGGTTGTGGTTGGTTGTGGCGATTGTTATAATCTTTATGGTTTTGTTTTTAATTGCTAGTCTTAAATCAACAAAACAAATGAACGAGAAAACAAAATAATAATAAGTAGTAGCTTAGAAATTAATTGAAATTGGTAGAAATTTATTGGTTGATAAATATTTTAATAATTTGAGTTTTAAACTTAATCTTTGTTACTATTGCCTACTAACTACTAAACTACTAACTAAAATATGAGGAGGGTTTTCATAACACTAACAATTTGTTGTTTGTTATTTCCATTAACTGCTTTTTTAGTTGAAAAAAAACAGGTTGAAGTTGACCAGTCAGCACAAGTTTTAAATCAAGCTTATATTTTACATAAGCAAGTTGATTGGCAAACTTATGAGTTTTGGGTAAAGACTAATTTAGAAGATAATAGTGATTTAAAATATTTTTGGAATATTGATGATCAAGATTTTTATCAATTAGATAAAGTTAAATATTATTTTGATAAAGGTCAACATATAATTAGTGTTAATGTTAGTGATGAAAATGGTCAGGTTATTCAGAATTCAACTAAGATAAAAGTTTGGTTTTGGTCTTTCAATAATAATTGGTTTTTATGGTTGCTTTATGTAATTATTGTTTTTATAATTTTATATTATTGGGTTATTAAGATAATCTATTTAATTAATCGACGTAAGGTTAATAAACATGTTCGTAAGTTTCTAGATGTTTTAGATGAACATGGGTTTGTGGATCAGTTGATTAAGAATATAGGTAAATCAAGTAAATCCAAGCGAGGTCGAGCAAGGCCAAGTAAATTCAAGTAGTTTTTATGAAAAAGATATTGATCCATGTCTGTTGCGCTCCATGTGGCGGGCAGGTTATTAAAGAAATAGAGAATATTGTTGGGACAGGTCTTGACCTGTTTGTATTATTTTTTAATCCAAATATTTATCCACAGGAAGAATATGAGTTAAGAAAAGCTGAGGTTAAGCGTTATTGTGATAAATTAAAGATAGAATTTATTGAAGGTCAATATAATCATCAAGCTTGGCTAGATAATGTTAAGGGTTATGAAACCGAAAAAGAGGGAGGCAAGCGTTGTGAATTATGTTTTACTTATCGTTTACAAGAATTAGCTCAGATTGCTTCTGAAAAAGATTGTGATGCTATAGCTACAACTTTAACAATCTCTCCGCATAAACCAGCAGAGTTAATTAATGAAATAGGGAAGGAGATGGCTGAGATGTATGGTTTAGAGTTTATTAGTGAAATCTGGCGTAAAAATGAAGGTTATAAAAAGTCTTGTGAAATAAGTAAAAAAGAAGATTTTCATCGTCAAACATATTGTGGTTGTGAATTTAGTATGGGTACATGAACTACCTGATAAGCTACTGATGCTACTTGATCGTTTTAGCAGTCCTACGGCTGGTAATTTTTTTATTATTCTTCAGTTGTCACTGCGAGGAACGAAGCAGTCTCTCACTCTGTTACTATTTATTTATTATTCCATTATTTATATATGGATTTTTTTTCTTTTGAAAAATAGAAGGTAAAAAGGTTTATCTTTACGGGGGGCTGGGGGGAACAATTGAGCTGTAAAAATGCGTCAGCCATAGGCTGATCCGCCTCTGGCGGAAATTTGTCCCCTCAGAAATTTTTGCCTACTTTTTGTTTGCAAAAGTAGGTCGTGAGGACAAAGTTTCTGTCCGAGCGAAATATTTAATATTAAAGTTTTTTTTGTTTAATTTTACATACTTTTATGGTTTTGATGTATGCTACATGTTTCATGATATATGACAAAGAACTTGACAACTTTTAATATGTATGCTATAATGTGCAATCAAGTTCGTTAACAAATTGTTTGAAAATTTCAAGGAGGAAATATGAATTGGTTTCGCTAGCTTTAGGGTTTGGAGATTTCCCGCAACAATATCTCTAAAAAATTAGTGAAGGGCTGGGGATTAATTCCCTTAACCAGTCTGGATTTTGAAATTAAATGGGAATTCAATTTCTAAAGAATAGGAGGTATTAATGACCCGCGGACCGCCCTAGTTATAATAAAAATTGGTCTGAGTCGGAACGGACCACCTGTAGTTTTAAAATGTTTCCGTTATTGAAATGAAACCTACCGGCGCCAAAAGGAGGCATTATGACCCGTATTATTTAAGGCACCTATCTTGAGAAGGGTGCCTATAACAAATAAAAAAAATTCTTAAGAATAAGGAGTTCTCTGTGAATCCGCTAACATTTTTTGTTGGCGAAGGTATCGGGCCCTTATCGAAAAAAAACTGGCCGTTACGCCTACACCACATGATAAAATTGTAAAATGTTAAGGAGGTGTTAATGACCCGCGGACCGCCCTAGTTATAATAAAACTTGGTCTGAGTCGGAACGGACCACCCGTAGTTTGAAAATGTTTCCGTGATTAACCTTTAACCAGTAGGAGGTGAAGATGGTCATTTTATGGCTGTTTATCGCTCTTCTCCTTGGTTGTCAGTGGCATTTTGAAGTTCTGATCCTTGCCATTGAAACCAAAGAGACCTACTCGCAGGAGCCTGCAAACCAGCCTCGGTTGGTAAGTGGATATCCTGCGGGATTTATTTAATAGATAGTTTATCCAGGACAGGGTGTAGATTAATCTAACCACCCTTTGCGAAAGCATAAAGCGCGTTGACCCTCTAAAATACTTGGGTCTTCTGCGTAAGTTAGAAAAAACATTTCAAAAAAAGATGCTCTGTATCCAGAGTAATTCAAACACAAACACGAAAAAGAAGACAGAATTTTAATTTGATTAGTTAGTAGTGGCCACTACTAACTAAGAGATAAAAGATGATGTCAAAATCAAAAAAAAGAAGGTAGGTATCGAACTACGCACCAAAGCTTAGTTTCGTTACCTCCTTCTTCCCCCCTCTACCTATCATGGTAGAACCTGTAGAGAGCACTTAACTAAAGTGGTCTCTTTTTTGGTTACTAAATACAAAAACACTACGAAATTACGAAAATAGTTTATCAGTCTTTTAGCTGGTAATTTTTTTATTATTCTTCAGTTGTCATTGCGAGTAAACGAAGCAGTCTCTCTTCTTCATTCTATCCATAGTATTTTTGTGCTTATTCCCAGATTCTGTTAAAATGTTAGTAATTAATGTGAATATATTATGTTTTTACTTTCCCCCAGCTTTAGCTGTGGGGATTTGATTCTCATTTTTATGAATTCCCCCACACCTAAAGGCGGGGGAAAGATTATATTATGTTTTTATAAACCCCGTAGCTACCAGTCATCAGGTCATTCGACCTGACAAGTTCGACCGGTTTCAAAGCTGGGGGGAAGGAGATTTTTATGATAAATTTTGAAAATAACTTAAACAAAGAACAATATCAAGTCGTTACTCAAGGAGATGGGCCTTGTTTGGTTTTAGCTGGGGCAGGTTCTGGCAAAACTCGAACTTTGGTTTATCGAGTCGCTTATCTTATCCACAATAAAATTAATCCAGATAATATTTTATTAGTTACTTTTACTAATAAAGCTGCTAAGGAAATGTTATCTCGAGTTGAGAAACTTTTAGGTTTCAATCCAGATGATTTATGGGGTGGAACTTTTCATCGTTTAGGTAATTTATTTTTAAGAAAATATGGGGATAAGTTAGGTTATGAACGAAATTTTGGAATTTTAGATCAAGATGACAGTGTTAGTTTAGTAAAACAGTGTTTAACAGATTTAAACTTAAATGTTCAAGCTCAGAATTTTCCTAAACCTAAAGTTGTGCAAGCTGTTATTAGTTATGCTGTAAATACTAATCAAGATATTAAAGAGTTGGCTGAATTAAAATATAATTTCCCTGACTTTATTGCTGAAAAATTGGAATTAGTTGAAGATCTTTACCATGAAAAAAAACAAAAGATGAATGTGATGGATTTTGATGATCTTTTAAAAAACTGGCTTTTGTTATTAATAAATTTTCCAGAACTTAAAGAAAAATTAAGTAAACAGTTTCAGTATATCTTAGTTGATGAGTATCAAGATACTAATTATTTACAATCAGAAATTGTTAAAGAATTAGCTAGTTTTCATAATAATATTTTAGTGGTTGGAGATGATTCGCAAAGTATTTATTCTTTTAGAGCCGCTGATGTTAATAATATTTTAAATTTTCCTAAGCAATTTGCTAATTCTCAGATTTTTAAAATAGAATCTAATTATCGTAGCACTCCACAGATTGTTACTTTTGCTAATAAAAGTATTCAAAATAATCAGAAACAGTTTCGTAAAAAATTATATCCTAGTCGTGAAGATGGCATGTTACCAATGTTAGTTTCAGCTCGTGATGTTAAGCAACAAGCTGTTTTTGTAATTCAAAGGGTTATGGCTTTGAAAAATCAAAGGGTTAATTTAAGAGATATTGCAATTTTATTTAGAGCAACTTATCAATCTGCTGATCTGCAATTACAATTAGCAAAAAATAATATTCCGTTTGTGGTTCGTGGTGGAGCTCGTTATTTTGAGCAAGCTCATATTAAAGATATGACTGCTTTTTTGAAAATTTTAAATAATGTTAAAGATGAGTTATCTTGGCAACGAGTTTTACAAATGTTTGAGGGAGTGGGCAAAGTTTCAGCTAATAAGATTTGGAATAATGTTAAAGATTGTTTAAGTTTAACAGAAGTTTTAGATATTAATATTAGTTTAAGTGGTAAGGCTGGTTTAGCTTGGGAAAAAATTAAAATGATTTTTAATCAGTTGTTAAAGTTGAAAGAGTCTCAAGATTGTTTTATTTCTGAAGCTGTTAGTTATATTTTAAAGTCAAATTATGAAGAATATTTAAGAAATAATTTTGATAATTATAAAGATCGTTTAGAAGATTTGCAACAGTTTATGGATTTTGTGGCTAATTACGATGATTTAGAAAAGTTATTAAGTGATGTTTTACTAAGTGAAAATTTTGCTAAAGAAAATTCTAAAGATGAGGAAAGTGATTATGTTTTGTTATCCACAATTCACCAGTCAAAAGGTTTAGAATGGCCTTATGTTTTATTAATTGGTTGTAGTGATGGAGAGTTTCCACATTATAAAAGTTTAGAGCGACCAAATGAGTTAGAAGAAGAGCGTCGTTTGTTTTATGTTGCGGTTACAAGAGCAAAAGATGAGTTGTTTTTATTTTATCCACAGAAAAAGTTTTCTTATGAATATGGTGAAGTTAATACGAAGGTTTCAATGTTTATTCGTGAAGTTGATCCATCTTGTTACATCCAAAAGTTTTCAACTGAAGAACCAGAACGTCTGACTGAAGATGATGTTATTTATTACGATTAAAGTTACAGTGGCTACAAATAATTGATATAGGTTATACTACAAATGTTACAAATAATAAAAAATACTTTTATTTAATTTGTAGTATTTGTAAGGTAATCTAATTAACCATTTGTAGTATGAAGAGGTTCATCGCCATCGCTGGTAACATGGGAATTGGTAAAACAAGGTTAACTAAGCAGTTAGCTGAATATTATAATTGGCAGAAATATTTAGAACCATTTGAAGATAATCCTTATTTAGAAAATTTTTATCAGGATATGAAATCTTGGGCCTTTCATTCACAGCTTTATTTTTTAGGGAAAAGGTTGCAAGATCATCACACTTTAGTTAAAGCTTCAGAAACAGTCATTCAAGATCGTAGTTTATATGAGAATGCTGAGGTTTTTGCTAAAAACTTATATAAACAAGGTTATATTTCTGCACATGATTGGCAAACTTATGAACAGTTGTATAAATCAATGTGTCAAATTTTGCCACCACCAGATTTAGTAATTTATTTAAAAGCTTCAACTTATAAAATTTATCAACGAATTCAAAAAAGAAATCGTAAAATGGAAGAGCAGATTAGTTGGCAATATATTGATAATTTAAATCAACTTTATGAAGAATGGATTAGCAGTTTTAAGCTAACTAAAGTTTTGACTTTACCTTATGATAAAATTGATCTAAAATATTCAAAGAAAGATTGGCAGTGGTTTTTGGACTTATTAGAAAAAAATCTATAATATATTATTTAGTTCTTTAATAATTTTTGACTTTTAGATCTTGTGATTTTTTTTATATTTGAGACGTCCTCCTTCGCGTAAAGCTATGGAGGACAAGGAGGGTTTTATGAAAAAAAACAAAACTAATAATATTTTCTGGTTTTCCAGGTACAGGTAAAACAACTTTAGCTAAGATTTTAGCTAAAAGACTAAACATTTTTTGTTTGCATAAGGATTCATTAAAAGAGAATCTTTATGAATTATTAAATTTAAAAACATTAGAAGATAGTCAGATGATTGGTTTTGTTTCTATAAAATTAATGTATGCTTTAGCTGAAGAGTCTTTAAAAAATGGAATTGATTTAGTTATGGAGGCCCCTTTTTCTCATTTAGAGGATGTTAAAAAAATCAAACGTTGGCAAGCTAAATACAATTTAGATATTTATTCAGTTGTTTGTGTTATTAATGAAAATGAAAGAAAAAAGCGATATAAGAATAGGCTCAGTACTCGACATAAAAGTCATCATGATCAAGAAAGAATAGATAGAAAATTACCAAAGTGTTCAGATTATTTTGAAGAGCTTCCAGGTAAAAGGTTTCGGGCAATTACTAATGTTCCTGCAGATAAAAATATTGATTTGATTATTAGTTTTTTTAATTTAAAATTAAAGAGGAGGGGGAAATGAAGGCAGCAAGAGTGGTATATCCAGTAGCGTTACATGTTCATACTCAAGTTTCTGGGCATGCTCAAGGCTCAACAGAAGATTATGTTCGTAAAGCACAAGAGTTAGGTTTAAAGTGTCTTGGTTTCACAGATCATGTTGGCCCAAATTTTCAAGGAGCACCTTGTCCTGTTTATTTTAAAGAATTAGCTAATAGATATCCTTCACGGGTTAATGGTTTAGTTATTTTTAAAGGGGCAGAAGTTAATATTACTCATTTCAACGAATTAGATTTAGAATTAGAGTATATTAAATTATTAGATTATATAATTGCTTCTGTGCATGTTGGTATAGCGAAAATTCAGGATTTAGGATTGGAAGGTAATACTTTAAGAGTTATTACATGTTTAGAAGCATTTGGTAAATATATAGATATTTTAGGTCATCCTTATTTGAACTATTTGAAGATTAATTTAGACCAAGTTATTCCATTTGCTATAAAAGAAGGTGTTATTATTGAACTTAATTTATCATTACTTAAAGTTGGTAAAATGTCTTTTGAAAAAGCTGAGGAATTAGTTAGAATAACTAGAGAAAATAAAGGCTTGTTAGCTGTAAATACTGATGCTCATAATGTTCATGAGTTAGGGGTTTTCTCTGAAACTGAAATTGGAGAGTGGTTAATATCTCAAAATTTAACTGAAGCTAGAGATGTTATTAATTCTTGGCATTGGTATGAAGTAGAGACTTATTTTAAAAACAGAAAATCTAAAAAATAAATTTATTTAAAGATTGTTCTTAATTAGAACAGTCTTTTTTATTTACTTTATAACTTTAAACTAAAATATGATGTTTCGTTAGCTTCATGCTGTGCATGGATCTTGAAAGGAATATGGAGTAGGAATCTCTTTGACTCTACAGTCTCATTGCGCTTGAGCTATGGAGCCAGCGAAATTTATAATAATTATTTTGATTTCCGTGATTTAGTGATTTTATGTTATAATATAATAAGTAAATAAAGCTAGTAAAGTAAATTAAGCGAGGTAAGCAATCAAAGTTAAAGTAGGAGTAAATTTAAATTCAACTTAATTCTTAATTTACTTATTAAAATATGAATAATAATTTATTCACTAAATCAATAAAATTCTTAGCTTTAGATTTAGTTGGGGACATTGTTAAGTTTCCTGTTTGGTGGTACACAACTGGTTTACGGCAACGTTGGTTAGGATTTAAAGAAACTTTAAAACAAGGAATTGAAACAACTGGTTTAAGTATTTGGTTTAAGAGTTTATTCAAACCAATGTATGGTCAACAAGATTGGCAGGGTAAGTTAATTAGTTTTTTCTTACGCTTTTTTGTTTTACTTGGTAAATTGATTATCTTTTTATTTTGGATATTGTTTTCAGTTTTTATTATTATATTTTGGTTAGTTTTGCCATTATTTATTATTTATCAAGTTGCTTTTAATTTGAGTTAGAGTAGATCCTAATAATCTATATCCGAATGATCCGAAGAAGTTATTTGTTTGTAATTAAATTCGGGGTATTCGGATATTTATAAATTCGGATCGTATTATGTCTAACAATTACTTAATTTGTCACAATTGCCATGGACATGGCTTGAAATATGAAAAAAAATGTATAACTTGTAAAGGGTTAGGCGTGGTTTATTTTTTACAAGATAAGGTTTTATTCTGGGGTAGAAAGATTAACCGTTGGCATTTGTGGTATGAAAGTTTAGAAAGAACAATTAATATTATAATTAATATTTGTTTATTGGTTTTTGGTTTAGCAGGTGTTATTGTTATGGTTTATTTAGCTTATCTAAATAAATTTGAAGAAATCGTCACTTTAGAACATTGGTTAGTACCGAGTTTTGAAAAAGCTTTTTTTTGGTTTACTTTATTAACTGATTTATTTTTGTATTATCGTTTTGAGCAAGAGTTTTCTATAAAAAAGAAAGTTCTAATTAGGAATTTTAAAGAAAAACATAAAAATTTAGAAAGTTTAAGTTGGGCAACTATTTTAAAATTAAAAAAGAAAGATTTAGTTGATATTTCTTTAGCGTTTAATAAAAATTCCTTAATAGCAGTTAATCAAAGTTGGGAGTTAGCTAAAAAGTTTTCTCATTCTGAAGTAAAAAGAATTCATTTGTTCTCAATATTACCTCAATTAAAGGAAGGGTTAGTTATTTTTAGTCGTTTAGCTATTAATTTTAATAAATTTAAAGAAAAGTTAAGTAAAATTTTATCTTGGAAAATTGATCAACAAAGTCCGAGAACAGAATTGAGTTCTGATTTTAAAGAAGTTCTAATCAAAGCCTATGTAACTGCTTTTGAAAGTGATCAAGAGCGAGTTAGGGTTTTAGATTTAATGTCAGCTTTGATAAAAGTTAAAGAAGAAAAAGATTATATCGAAAAATTGTTAGTTGATTTAGATTTAAACTATGAAAAAATTGAAAATGTTGTTATGTGGGTGAAAACGCAAGAGGATTTTCGACAAAGGATAGCTCATTTTAAAGGAAAGGCTCGTTATAAACCTAAAAAGGGCATGAACCGATCTATGACCGCTACTGCAACTCCATTATTAGATCAGTTTGCTGAAGATTTAACTTTAGCTGCTAAGAATGGACAACTGTTTCCTTGTATTGGTAGAGAAAAAGAAATTGAAAAAATATTTAGAGTTTTTGAGGGGAGTAGAGCTAGTTCTTTGTTAATTGGTAATGTTGGGGTTGGTAAAACAACTATATTGCATGGTATAGCTCAATTAATGGTTGAAGAGAGAGTTCCAGAAAAGTTAAAGGATAAACGATTGGTTGTATTAAGCGTTCCAAGGTTAATCAGTGGAGTTAATGAACGTAAGGCTGAAGAACGACTCTTAGCTATTACTAATGAAATTAGTGTTTCAGGTAATATTGTATTGGCAATTGAAAATGTTCATGATTTAGTGAGTATTGGAGGTGATGATTCTGGTTTAGATTTATCAGAAGTTTTAGTTCAAATTTTAGAAAGACATTCTTTTTTCTGTGTAGGTACAACTATTCCAGAAGAATTTAATAAAGTTATTGAAAATCGTTCATTAGATTCAGTTTTTCAAGAAATTAAAGTTGAGGAAGTTGAACCTAGAAAAGCAATTCAAATTTTAGAATTAAAAAGTGGAGCAATCGAATATGAACAAAAAGTTTTCTTTTCTTATGATAGTATAGATAAGGCAGTTCAGTTATCTAGTCGTTATTTGCATGATCAATATTTACCTAAAAAAGCGTTGGAAATAATTGAACAAGTTGCAGCTCAGGTCAAGAAAGATAAAGGTGAAAATCAGTGGATTACTGGTAATGATGTAGCTAAATATATTTCTGAAACAATTAAAATTCCTTTAACTAAAATTACGGCTAAAGAAAGCCAAAAACTTTTAAATTTAGAAGAAGAAATTCATAATAGAATAATTGGACAAGAAGAAGCTGTTAAAACTGTAGCTTCAGCTTTAAGAAGAGCTAGGGCAGAGTTAAGAGACTCTAATAAACCAATTGCGAATTTATTGTTTTTAGGACCAACTGGTGTTGGTAAAACAGAGTTAGCAAAGTCTGTTACTGAAGTTTATTTTGGTGATGAAAAAAATATGTTGCGGTTTGATATGTCTGAATATCAGCAACAAGATTCTATAAAAAGGTTGATTGGTTATGCTGATCGTCCAGGTTTATTAACTGAAGCTGTACGTAAAAAACCATTTAGTGTTTTACTTTTAGATGAAATAGAGAAAGCTGATGATGAAATTTTAAATTTATTTTTACAAGTTATGGAAGATGGTCGTTTAACTGACGCACAAGGAAGAACTATTGATTTTACTAATGTTATTTTAATTATGACTTCTAATGCTGGTGCTTTTTATATTCAAGATGAGATAAAAAAAGGAACTGAAATTAGTAAAATAAAAAATGCATTAATGAATGAAGAGCTGAGAGAGAACTTTCGACCAGAATTTTTAAATCGTTTTGATGGAATAATTGTTTTTAAACCTTTAACTATGGAAAATGTTTTAGAAATTACTCGTTTATTAATCAAAAAAGAAATCAAGAAATTAAAAACTAAAGAAATAAATTTAAAAATTTCAGATGCTGTAATTGCAGAATTAGCTGAAATTGGTTATGATCAAAAATTTGGAGCAAGGCCATTAAAACGGGCTATTCAAGAAAACGTAGAGGATGTTTTAGCAACTTATTTATTATCTAATAAAATTACTAAAAGAGATAATATTATTTTAAAAACAGAAGGTAGGGTTGAGGTTGAGAAAGGGGAGATTCTTTAGATAAAAGTGAAAATCAATATTGAAATTTATTGGTAGTTATAGTTATCTATGAATTTCTATATGTTTTATGAAGGAACAAGTAGACTGAGTTTGTTTTTATAAATTTCTTAATTCTGGTTTTTTAATTGTCTAATTTTACTATAAAGACTGTCTTCTGGACGGTTTTTTGATTTTATGCTACAATACTATGTTTTAAGTATTGTTTTTTGACAATTTATACTTTGGGTTTTACTTTTGATTTTTGATACATGTTATATGATACATGATCAAACAAGGAGGTTTTATGAATAACGTGTTATTAACTGAACTGTATTTTTCTTTAAAAAATTTTTTAAGTCAGTATTTGTCTGTAAAAAAATTAGATATATTAGATTCATCAAGGGCATTATATGAGAGTTCAAAGAAAAGTTTAGAAAGATATAAAGACAAATTAACTAAAATTTGTAAGTACCTTAAAATAGATATTGAAAAGTTAATTAATGAGACTATTAATAATATATTTGAGCAAGGCGAACTTAATCGTTATAGTATTTTTCTGTATAAGTCAATTTATTTAGAGTATGAACAAGGCGATCTGGAATTATTTCAAGAGTTAGCAACTCAAATAGAGGCAGGGTCTTTTAATTTTCCAGTTTTTGAAGAGGCAGAAGTTCTTGAATTTGCGGAAAAATTAATAGAACAAGCGGAAGTTAGTAAGAAAAAGAAAGATGATTCATTTATAAAAAAACAAGATTCTTTCTCTTTTGGTGATGGATTTGCTAATTTTGGTCAGGAAATAAAATTAGAGTTTGATTTTTTTGATACTGACGTTGATGATACTGAAAAAAGTTTTGATGATATTTTAGACGAGGATGTTGACGATTTTTTTGATTTTAGTGGCGAAGATTTTTACGAATATGAGGGGATAGAATTTTTTGAAAGAAGATTGGCTTTTCCCTTATTACCAGGTTATAAATATAAAATAAAAATAAAAGGTTTAGAAAAACTAATACCAGAAGTCATTATAGAAGATTATTTTTTTAAACAAGTAGTAACATATGATGTGGCTGAGGTTATCGATGCATTAGAATTTGAATTTAAGTTGCCATTTATGGATTTTTCTGTTTTACCTGTTTTTATCTTCAAAGAAGAAGTAGAAGAGGAACGTACAAAAGCAGAATTAAAATTGAAAGAATTATTTTTAGAAAGATTTGATTCAAAGGAGCGTAAATATTTAGGTTCTGTTGAATGTCTTATGTTTACTTTGTTGGATAAAATAATGGATTTTATTTTTACTTGTTCTTCAGGTGAACGACTTGATGAGGATTTTGCGAATTTAGATTATTTAGTTGGAGAATTAGAGAAAGATGGAGTTTTTCCTGGTGATTGTAAATCTCTTTCAACTGTTATGTGTGGTTTATTGAGGTCTTTTGGTATAATTGTTAGAAGAGTTGCTGGGACTGTTTTTAGAAAAGAGTGTAATTATTCTATTCCTTTAGGGCATGTTTGGGTGGAGTTTTTTAATCCACTTCTTAATTGTTGGTGTCCGTTTGATGCTAACAGGTCTGTTATTGGTGATTATGTTGATCCTGTCGAGGATGAATATTATTTATACGAACAGATGATAAGAATTCCGAAGAGTAGTAAGTTTGTTTCAATAAAAATGGATAGAGTGAAAATTTAAAATATTTTAGGCATCTTGATTCAAGGTGTCTTTTTTTATTGGTAGATATGGGAGAGAGGGATTACATGAACTACCTGATAAACTACTCGTTTGCCACTAGGAAAGCTTGATGCTACATGATAAATTTTGAGAAATCAGTAGTATCATGTAGATAATCATGTAGTTCATGTAATCCCTGTGGTTTTTTTGAAAATTATTTATTTTATGTTAAAATTTAAGTAAAGTTAATTAAGTAAACTAAGCAAGTTAGGTAAAGTGAGTTAATAATGTGTCTAGTATTGATTACATAATCGCGGCTGTTTTAGGTTTTATTTTAAGTTTAATAGTTACTCCAATAATTATTTGGTTAGCTAAAAAATTAAAAATAGTTGATAAACCTGATGGTCAGCGAAAAATTCATAAAAAAAAGACTCCACTTTTGGGTGGAGTGGCTCTTTTTATAAGTTTTAATAGTATTGTTTTTTTATATGCTTTATTTAGTGATAGTTTAGTTAATCATGGTATTTTAATGAAAAATATTTTAGGTATTTTAATTGGTGGAACAATTTTAATGATTGGAGGATTTTTAGATGATAAATATAACTTAAAACCAAAGTTTCAATTAATTTTTCCTTTTTTAGCAATTTTAAGTGTAATTGTAAGTGGAATTGGAATTGATTGGATGACAAATCCTTTTAATGGTGAAATTTGGCAGTTAGATAAGTTTCAGGAAATACTTTTTTGGAAAGATGGAATTGCTTATAAAATAACTTGGTTAGCTGATTTATTTACTCTAGTTTGGTTAATGGTTATGATGTATACTACTAAAGTTTTAGATGGTTTAGATGGTCTAGTTTCTGGTATTACTGTTATTGCTGGTTTATTTATTTTTTTTGCATCCTTAAGTGAGAATATTTTACAAACTAATGTTGCTTTATTAGCTATAATTTTAGTTGGTGTTTTTCTTGGTTTTCTTGTTTATAATTTTAATCCAGCTGCTGTTTTTTTAGGTGAGGGTGGTAGTTTGTACTCTGGTTTTTTATTGGGTGTTTTATCAATTATTTCTGGTAGTAAAGTTCAAGTAACCTTAATTTTAATGGGGTTGCCAATGTTGGATGTTTTGTGGACTATTATTAGACGTTTGATGGATAAAAAGTCTGTAAGTTTAGCTGATAAAAGACATTTGCATCATCGGTTCTTAGCAGTTGGTTTTTCACAAAAGAAAACAGTTTTTTATTTATATTTTTTAACTATTATTTTTGGAGTAACTGTTTTAGTTTTGCAAAATTATGGTTGGGGTCTGTTGTTTTTAGGTATATTAGTTGTAGTTAGTTTCTTATTATTAACAGCTTATTTTTATAAGAAAGTAAAAGAGAAAGATAAATTAATAGTATGATCTAAGTAAAAGCTCGACTTTTTATGAAAAAGATATTATACTGAGATTGTCCTAAAAATAAGTAAATTTAGTTAAACAAAATATTATGTTAGCAATTATTAAGACCGGTGGTAAACAATATAAAGTTACTAAAGGTGATAAACTTAAAATTGAAAAAATTAAAGGTGAGGTAGATGAAACAGTTGTTTTTGATAAGGTTTTACTAGTTTCTGATGAAAAAGGTGAAAAATTAGAATTAGGCCAACCAGAATTAAAAGATAGAACTGTTGAAGCAAAAATTTTAGAACAAGGTCGAGCTAGAAAAGTTCGAGTTGTAAAATATAAAGCTAAGACTCGTTATCATAAGGTTTACGGCCATCGACAACCTTTTACAAAAATTGAAATTTTAAGTGTTAAATAGAAATATGTACAGGTTATAGATTAGTTACAGTGATTAAAAAAATAAAACTGTGTTTAATCTGTAACCTGTATTTTTTTAAAAAAAAAGGGGAGGTAAACATGGCAAGTCAAGCCGTAGAGAGTGTTAAAGGAAAAAGGATAGTAAAGGTTTTTTATTGTTATTTATGTGATAATGAACACGAGATTAGAATAGAAGATTTAAACTGTACAAAAAAAAGATGCCCAAATTGTGGTATTTTTATGATTAAAACTAAGAGTAGAGCTTATTGAAAATTACCGTTGAGTTATAAACTTGACGGTTTTTTTATTGTATTATTTTTTTGCTTGACAAAATATTAAAAATATATTAATATATCAAGTCCTATGCTGTGAGGTTCATGGATAGGATGTTGGTTAACAATTCTAAGAGGTGCGTTATGTTTTTGAAATTAGAAAAGTTGTCCTTTAAAAAATTTCAAGAGTTAGTTGCTTTTATAAGAAGTGATGAAAATTTCATTGAGGTTTTTCAATCAAGTTTAAAACCAGATTGGATTAGCGATTCTCGTAAAGGTACTAGTGGTATATATTTAACTTCCAAAAAGATTCCATTAGTGAAAATAGTTAAGTTTGAAAATGATGATACTTCCAGCTTAACAATGAAGGTCCAATTAGTTATTGAAGAGAACATAAAGACTTGTTTTGTTAATTATAATCATAAATCTTGGCATGATCTCAGATTTAAAAAAGAGAGAGGCAAGTTTATCATTGAAAAGACTTTTGGTTATGATATTCCCGCTGAAGGTCTTTGTGATGAAGTTGAGATAAAACTGCCTTTAAAATTAGTTTCTAAAATATTTTCTTTGTTGGGAGATTTTGTTGAAAGTGATGATCTTTTTAATAAGTTTAAAGGACATGTTGTATTATTTCCAAATAAAAAATGTTAAATTAAAAAAGATACTATTGGGTTATAAATCCAATAGTTTTTTTATTATAAAATTTTTTTAAATTAGTTATTTGTAAGAATTGCAAGCGTTATTTACAATTCAATTGGGTAAAAATAGTTAATTAATACTTCCATTGGAGTTTGATTTTCAATTCCTTTGTGAGGTTTTACGGTGTTATACCAGTTTACAAATCGGCTTAGTTCTGTTTTACGATGAGCTCTGCTGTTGAACTTGGTTTTACTGTGCCACATTTCCATTAATGTTCTAATTACTCTTTCTGCTTTTCCATTGGTGTATGGATGTTTTACCTTAGTAAACCTTTGTTCAATATTGTTTTCTTGGCATAGTTTAACAAAAGCATGTTCGTTACTACCTTTGTACTCTAGGCCATTGTCTGAGTAAGCTTGTTCAATTGTATAAGCGCACTCATCAATCACTTGAGTAAGGAACTTTTCAGATGAATATTGTGTCTTGTCAGGCATGATAGCTACAAACAGTTCTCTAGAATAATCATCGATACCTACAAACATGTATTCATGTTTGTGCTTGGGTGATTCACCTATTAATAGTGGTAATCGTTTAGTGTCAAAATGAATCATTTCACCTGGATATTTTTTATTGTATCGTCTAGCTTGTAATTTTAGTTTCTTTTCCAATTTTAGTTCTATCTTAGACAATCGTTTAAGTCCATACTGAAGACATCTAAACCGTTTATTCTCACTCTTATGTATACTGTAGTCATTATTACGTGACCTATGTATTATCTTATACACAGTTGGGGCAGAGATATGATATTTTCTTACAAGATCACATACCCGTATATTATTTTTAAAATAGTCAGATACCAATTGTTTTCTCTGTTTTGGCATCAATCTAGTGTTTTTATGTACTATCATATTTGTTGCTTATTTACTCTTGAGTTAAACTATCACTAGTTTACCTCAAAAGTGTAAACAACGCTATTATATCTTACAAGTTATTTAATAAAAAAGAAGCTTTTATTTGAAGCTTCTAGGTGTTTGTTTTTAAAGTTTAGGTCCTTTAAGGAATCTTTGTTTTTTTTCTTCTTGTTGATTAAGAAATATTTGTTGTATTTCAGTTCTTTTTTTTATTAAGGCCTGCAAGTTTTTAGGCGTTTTATCTTTTTTATTTACAAATATTATAATTAAGTTTTGTTGATTATTATCACCTTTGTAAAAGTAGCCATAACCAGTAACTTGATTATTTATTACAAAATAGTACCCAAACTGATTATTAATGTTATGTTCTTCTTGGTGAGACTGAATTGCAAAGTTTAATAAGTCATTTTCTAGTTCTGTTTTTCTACCTTTTACAATATTTTTCTCTTTTATTTTTTTTCCTTCATCACAAACAGTAAGTTGAATTGTCGCGAAGAAATGATTAATTAGAAATAAAGATATTTCGCTATCTAAATTAAATAATCGGTGTTCTAGCTCTAATTTTAATCTAGTTATTCTTGCTTTTTTTATTTCTTTAGTAACATTAAGCGGACTATTAAGAGTAACAAGGCTTTTATAAATAAAATGTAGTTTGTCTTCTTTTTTTAAAATTTGGTAGTCAAGACCAACAAGATGTAGGGTGATTCTTTGAGTGCTTTCATGATAAATTCTTTTTTTAGGATTATCTAAATCTATTATTTTTTTTATATTAATAACTTGTCTTTTTTGCATTTTAGCCTCCGTGATTTTATTTTTTAATGAACCTAGGTGAATATTAATTTATTGATTGGTTGTTGTCAACGATTGAAGTATTACTTTTTTCAGTTGTTCTGTTTTTTAAAGCATTAGCTAAAGTAATTTCATCAGTATATTCTAAGTCTGCTCCCATCGGAATCCCACGAGCTAGTCTAGAAATTTTAATATTATAAGGTTGTAAAAGTTTTTTTAAATAAATTAAAGTTGCTTCTCCTTGAATATCAGGATTTAAAGCAAAAATAATTTCTTGAATATTTTGTTTTTTTATACGATTAAGTAATGACTGAAAGTTAAGTATATCTGCTGTAATTCCTTCAATCGGGTTAAGTTTTCCACCTAATATGTGATAAACTCCGGAAAACTCATTAGTACTTTCAATAACATTTAAATCATGACTTTCTTCAACTAGGCAGATAATTTTTTTATTTCTATTTGGATTATTACATAGATTGCAAAGACCTTCTTTTTCTGAAAAGTTTTGACATTCAGGGCAACGATGAATATTTTTTTTTAAATTTTCTAAAGTTAAACTTAAATTATCTATTTCAATTTTTCCTCTTTTTAATAAATTAAAAACAAAATGCTCAGCTGTTTTACGACCAACACTGGGAAGTTTGCTAAATTCTCGGATTAATCTTTCAATTGAAGTAGGGAAGTTAGCCATACTTTTTTTAAATTCTAATATCTAATGTCTAAATTCTAAATAATATTTAAATTTTAAATTACAATTGTATAAACTATTTATTTAAATTTTAGAGTTTAAAGTTTAAAAGATTATGATTTGTTTAGGGTTTAGGTATTAGTACTTAGTATTTGTTTAGCTCATTCCTGGAAAATTAAAATTACCACTTTGTTGCATTTTTAAAGCAGCTTGTCTTTGGATTTTTTTAATAGCTTCATTACTGGCATCTTTAACTGCGTCTTCAAGTTTTTCTTTTTTATCAATGCTAAGAAATTCAGGATCAATATTTACATTTAAAATTTCTTGATTACCATTAATATTAATTTTAACTTTACCGAAAGCAGCACTACCTTCAGCTGTTTCTTCAGCTAAGACAGATTGTAATTGTTTTGCTTGAGATCTTAAGTCTTTTAAATGTTTTATTTTGTTGAACATAAGTTATCGCTTAACAGGATATTAGGAAAATGGGTTATTAGGGAAGGTAACTCGGAATATCAAGTAATTTAAACTTAGTAACCTAATGTACTTTCCCTGTTTTGCTGTTTTTCTGATACCCTTAAATTATTTTATTAATCAGGTTTTTGAAATTTTTTATCTAAATTACGAAAACAAACTCTACCACCATCAAAGAATAATCTAACCATGCCTGTTGGACCGTTACGATGTTTTGCAATGTGAATTTCTGCAATATTTTTTTCTTCAGGTGTTAATTCTTCTAATTTATAGTTTCTATCAGAAGATTTTCTATAAATGAACATTACAACATCAGCATCTTGCTCAATAGACCCAGATTCTCTTAAATGAGCTAATTTAGGAATAGCTGGTTTAGTTAACTCCACTGCACGGGAAAGCTGAGAGAGGGCCAAAACAGGAACATCTAACTCACGTGCAATTCCTTTTAGAGCCCGACTGATTTCAGCTACAGCTTGAACTCGACTTTCTGCCCCAGCTCGAGATTCCATTAATTGTAAGTAATCGATTAAAATTAAGCCTAATCCATGTTCTGATGCTAGTCTTCGGCACTTAGTTCTAATTTCCATAACATTTACATTCGCAGTGTCATCAATAAAGATAGGGGCTTCACTTAAAAGTCCCATGGCATGTCCAATTTTAGTAAAATCATTACTTTCCGGGCTGTCAGATAACTTACCTGTTCTCATTTTCCATAAATCAACGTTAGCTTCAGAGCAAAGCATTCTGTCAACTAGTTGTTCTTTACTCATTTCTAAACTAAAAATTGCGACAGGAGTTTTATGTTTAATCGCAGATTGGCGGGCAATATCTAAAGCAAATGAGGTTTTACCAACTGAAGGACGAGCGGCTAAAATAACTAAATCTGATTTTTGTAGACCAGCTAATATTTTATCTAAATCTGTAAAACCAGTTGGTGTTCCTCTTAGTTTCCCGCCTTCTTTATGTAATTCATCAATTCGATCAAATGTTCCACCTAAAACATTTTTAATTGGAGTAAATGTTTGTTTTAAAGATGCTTGAGAAACTGAAAATAAAGTTTGTTCTGCTTGATCTAATAATTTTGAAATATCTTCTTCTTCGTTATTACCTAAAGTTATAATTTCTCCAGCTGCATTTAGTAAGTTTCTTAATGTACTTTTCTTTTTTATAATACTAGCATATTTAATAATATGACTAGATGAAACTACGGTTGTTGATAGAGTTGTTAGATATGTTCTGCCTCCAACTTTATCTAAATGTTTTCGTTCTTCTAATTCATTAGTTAAAGTTAAAATATCAATTGGTTCTCGATCAATATAAAGTTTTTGCATGGCTTGAAATATTAATCGATGAGCATCTCGATAAAAATCTTCTGGTTCAATTATGTCAGCGATTCGATCGAAGGATTTATGGTCAATTAAAAGACTACCTAATAAAGATTGTTCAGCTTCAAGGTTTTGGGGTGGAAGTTTAGAAATTTCGTTTTCAGACATAAGGATAAAGATAATAAGGGATAAGAAGGCGTGATAGGGAACAAGAGGTTAATAGGGAGTAAGAGGAAAATTATTTTTTATTTTTTTTCATTTATTATTTATGATTCATTTTATTGTTACTAGTTCTATTTTATCTTAAAAAGACTTTGGGTGCAAACGGCAGAGTTGATAAAGTGTTTATAAGAAAAAGGCTAGAAGAGGCTAAAAGGGGAGATTAAAAAATATTAAGTAATATTTTTAAATTGTCTAAATTTACTTATTTATACCACTTTATACCACTGTCTTCCCTTGTCTCTCTTTTTTAAGGGCTTGACAACTTTTTAAATGTATGCTATAATACAGCATAAGATTGAACGTTAACAAGTTCCTTCTCTCGGCCTTGGGCTTGGGAGTTAGGATTTAGGCTATGGTAACATAGCCGAACCTCTGCGTTTAAGGGACGCAGTGATTGATTTGGGTTTGCTCGTTATCCTGAGAGTTGACCCAGTTACCTCCCGTCACCGCGTTATATTTATTTGGTGGCGGGTTTGTAGTCGAGAGGGGCAGATTTTTTTGTGTCTGCCTGAAGCGCCTCTCTTTAGAAACCATTTGTGGAAATAACTTCTGGTTCCGAGCTTCAGCGGATAAAAACCAGAAGGAGGTTCCCTTAGGAATCTGTGGCAAGACTGTATGATAGATCATATTAATAGGTTTTAATCTTAGAACTGACCTATTGATCTGCAGTTTTGTCAAGAATCGCAAAATTTTAGGGGGAGGTTTCTGCAATGATCTGCGGTGCTTTTCCCGAACTTCCCCCGTTGCCGCCGATATTATTGGTAGCGGGGATTCTATTTCCGAGTGTAGGGCTTTTTGCTGGAGGTAGGTCGTTGGCCTGCTTTATCTCATTGTGGTGTTGTTTTATCCACAGCCACTTTTTTACGTGGGAGATTGTCAGGAGAAGCTCTACCTCTTTTCTAAAAATGATTAAAAAATCCAGCTATATCGTTAGTTGGATTACTTACGGGATGTTTTTCAATGTCCCGTATTTTTTTTAATACACTTATTTGGAATAATGTAATATATTAAGGCTCCACCCCAGTCATTTGACAGGGCATAGCAGCCCTATTTTACAGGGACAATGGAGTCAGCAGATGAAAAAGCTGGTTCAACGTGCAACATTGAACCAACTTTCTTAATCCACTTGTATTTACTAGGATTTACTTGAATTAACTTGGCTTTACTTTAATTCACTTGTCTTAATCAAATTCTGCAAAAGCATCGCAATCGTCATTGGCCCAACACCACCTGGTACAGGTGTGATAAAGCTAGTTTTATACATTACGTTGTCAAAATCAACATCACCAACAGTTTCATTTTTAAGTTTATTAATACCGATATCAATTACAATAGCATCTTTTTTTATCATATCTAAAGTTACAAATTTAGGTTTGCCAATTGCTACAATTAAGATATCAGCTTGTTGTAGTTTTGTTTTTAAGTTTTTAGAATCTTTATGTAAAATTTGAATTTGGTTATATTTGCCTAATAAATATTTAAAAGGTTCAGTGATTATTTCATCATTACAAAGAATGGTGATTTTTTTATTTTTTAATTCTGTTTTTGTTTCTTTTAATAATTCATAAACTCCTAATCCTAGAGGCGAAATAATATTAGGTTTACCATCTTTTAAAAGTTTTAAATTTTCAGGATGAAAGCCATCAATATCTTTTTGTGGATCAATTGCTTGAATTATTTTTTTAGTATTAAATTTTTTAGGTAAAGGTAACTGAACTAATATCCCTTGTGTTTCAGGGTCTTGATTTAAAAATTCAATTGTTTTAATAATATCTTCTTCGTTTTCTTTTTTAGTAAATAGATATTTATGAAAATTAATACCACAATATTCGCAAGCTTGTTGTTTTAATTTAACATAAAGTTTTGAAGCTTCGTCTTCACCAATTAAAATAGCAGCTAAGCCAAGTTCATTATTGTTGTTAGATAATTGTTTTTTAAATTTTTTGTAAAAATTGAGGGCTATTTGTTTGCCGTTTAAAACTAGCATAGTAATAGTTATAAAGTTAAAAAGTTTGTAAAGTTATAAAATTGATCAAGTTTACATCGTAACTCTTAATTCATAATTCGTTATTCGATTCATTTTTAATATATTTTAAACTCATCAGTTAATTCTTTTACTTTATTTTTAACTTCATCTTTTATACTCTCGTTATTAATGTTTCTCATGATTTTAATGATTGATTCAGCAATGATTTTAGCTTCTGGTTCTTTTATCCCACGAGAAGTTATTGCTGGAGTACCTAATCTAATACCAGAGGGGTTAAATGGTGAACGTTTATCAAAAGGAATCATGTTTTTATTAGTATAAATTTTAACTTCATCTAAAGCTGTTTCAACTTGCTTGCCAGTTAAATTTAAAGAAGTAACATCTAATAATAATAAGTGATTATCTGTTCCATTGCTTAAAAGTTTAATTCCAGCTTCTAAAAATGTTTCAGCCATGATTTGAGCATTTTTTAAAACTTGGGTTTGATAATCTTTAAATTCAGGTTGTAACGCTTCTTGAAAAGCAACAGCTTTAGCTGCAATAATGTGTTCTAATGGTCCACCTTGCATTCCTGGAAAAACTGAAAAGTCGATTAATTGGGCAAGGTTTTTCTTTTCAGTTGGTCGGTATATTTCTTTAAGTCTGTCATTATTTTTAGATAAAGTTAACGCACCACGTGGTCCTCTTAAAGTTTTATGAGTTGTAGTTGTAGTAATATCAGCATAAGGAATTGGATCTGGATGAAGTCCTGTTGCAATTAAACCAGCAATATGTGCCATGTCTACCATAAAGTAAGCATCTATTTTTTTAGCAATTTCAGCAAAAGCTTGAAAGTCTATTTTTCTTGGATAGGCAGAGGCACCAGCTAGAATTAATTTAGGTTTTTCTTGTAAAGCAATATCATTAATTTGATTCATGTCTAATTGTTCAGTTTCAGGGTTAACTCCATAATGTATAAATTCAAAAAGTTTCCCAGAAAAATTAACAGGATGACCATGAGTTAAGTGACCGCCAGAGCTTAGGTCCATAGCTAATATTTTATCACCAGGATTTAGAATTGAAAAATAAGCAGCCAGATTAGCTTGAGAGCCAGCATGTGGTTGAACATTTGCATGTTCTGCTCCAAATAGTTGTTTTGCTCGATCAATCGCTAACTGTTCTGCTTGATCAATAAATTCATTACCACCATAATATCTTTTGTTTGGATAACCTTCTGCATATTTATTAGTTAAAGCTGAACCCATGGCTTCTAAGACAGCAGGGGAGACAATATTTTCTGAAGCAATTAACTCAATTCCTTCTTGTTGTCGTTGGATTTCGTTTTTGATTATTTGGTAAATTTGTGGGTCAGTGTTTTGAAGGTTTTTCATAATGCTACAATTAAATAGTTAAATGTTACTACAATTACTACAATCATTATAAATAAAGGTAATTATAGCGTTTATTTTTTTATAATTAAATTATAGGAAAAAAAGGGTTTTTTAGCAAGTTTTAGGTTTTTTTATAAGGTAATTTTACATGTTTATTGTTTTTTGTTTATTATTTGTTTTTTTTCTGATATTTATTGTTAGTTATTATTTATAGAAAACTTGACAAAACGATATTTATTTGATAAGATGTTTTGTTATCTGATTTACAGATTAAACTGTTTTTTAACAATTATTAAATATTCTTTCTGGAGTTATTCAGAAAGGAAAAGGGAGGTTTTAATGGGTAAAGTTAAGCGTTTTTTATTTGTGTTGCCTGAAGAAAAAAAGCTTCTGGAAAAGATTTATAACTTGAATAGATCAAAGGATAATATTAAGAGAGTTATTATTACAGAAAAGAGTGAAGACTCTTTGATAAAGTATGTTCGAAATGTTTTTCCAAAGACTTATGGTTTTGATGGTTATAGTGATATTGCGATTTATATTCAAGAATTTATTCGAAAGTTAGCCCATTTTAGTTTGGGAATTATTAACTTTTGTGGTGATAGAGCAAATAATCTTAATCATCTCGAGCTTCCTTTGTTTGAGATTGTTTACGAACTTAATCAATTAACAATCAAAATTATTCAGAAGAGAGAGATAAAGCATTTGAATAGCGATGCTTTGCAGTTGTTTATAGATTTGTCAGACAATGTAAGAGTTAGAACTTTTGCCAATTTTTCAGATTTCATGAGAGTACATCTTAAGCTTGATCCAGAGGGTACTTGGAGAGATCGTCTTCAAAAACAGTATGAGTTGGTCAAAAAGCTCAATGGTGATTGGGTTTTGCTCAGTCCGCATTTTGCTAAATATGAGTTTGGAAAACTGGTTGAGTTTGAATATAGCAAGTTGAGTATTAAGAAATATGCTTGTTTCCTGCCAGAAGAGAAACGATTGTTTGAACTGATTTTTTCAGAAGACTTTAATACAGTGATTGTTGATTATCAAAAGTTTTTGGAAAAAGTTAAAGAAGATTATGATATTTCTAATAGTTTTGTAGTGAGCTTTGTTCAAAAGTTATTGGACAACAATATCCTTGATCGAGTTCAAGGTGAAACTAGTTTTTTTAACGTTTTGGTTAAGCCTGAGGAAATTTTTATTGCTGATATTCGAGAGAGAAATGAGCGGTCCGTCAAAGCTTTTCATTATAAAAATATTAGAAAGTTACAAGGTTTGAAAAAATTTTTCTTTGAAAAGTTCAGAACAGCGTGTCGAGATAATCTACCGTTAAATGAAGCTAATCTGCAAGCTTTTGCAGTGTTTTTTCAGCAGTTGATCGATGGTTTTTTGAAAAAGTTCAACAAGTATGGCCGTGATTATCAGTTGTTGGTTTGTAAGGGATTTGAGCCAGTTAAGCTGGTGAGAGGTTCTGAAGAAAAGATTAAAAAGACTAAGTCTGTTCAAGAGTCTGTCAAGATAGATGAGAAAATTGAAGAGCCAGAAAAAGTTGAAACTACTCCTGAAAAGGAAGTAGTTGAAGATATTCCCGAGGTTGATGAATCATTAGGAGGTGATGATATGGCTAATATTTTGAAAGAGTTGAAGAGCAGGTTCAAGGAATTTGAAAGTAAAGCTTATGAAGTTGATGATGATCCTGCAGTAAAAGCTGCTTATGAAGATTATAAAAAGTTCAAAAATCAACTCACAACTGCTTTGCAGGCTGAGACTGAGCTGAGTGAAGACCTTGTGATTGCGCATAATAACGCAAGGTCTTATTTTAATAATCTTAAAGATCAGAAAGAAAAAGAAGCTCAAATGGCTGATGTTGAAAGGAAGGAGGCTATGGAGGCGTTGAAAAAAGTTATCGAGCTTTTTGAAGAGGATCAGCTAACTGATGATGATTCATCCAATGAGGATGTTAAGCCAGGTACTAAAAATCTTTATGGCAAAAAGTTCGATGAGCTTGTTTTGAAAGATAAAATGATCTTTATTGTGGGGAAGCATTTTTCTAATAAATGTTTTGTTCCTCAATCTTTGAAAACGGAATTGAGATCTGCTGGAGTTACAGTTCATAAGGGGTCGATCGATGCGGCTTTATCTGAGTCTGTAAGAAAGCAGGACTATTACTCGAGGCATAACTTTACGCCTGAAATGAGAGAGGTTATGGGTGTTCATAGACCTCAAACGAAGTTTTACTATAATTTGACACAAACTGGATATAATCGTTATGAGAAGGTTATGGACATTCTGAATAAATAAAAAAAACAAGAAGGTTTTAAATTAAATCTTCTTTTTTTGTTGACAAAAATTAAAAAGTATGTTAAGTTTTATAGTATTTTTAGAATAGTTTTTTGACAATAAATTAAAAATTTAGAGAGGTGATTATGGATAATTTAAGTTTGGTTGATTCTTTAAAAGTAAGACTTGATTATTTAAGGTCGCAAGTTGATGAGTTAAGTGAAAAAGTTAAAAGTAATAAAAAATTGCAGGCTAAGTGTAAAAAAGATATTGAAGTCTTTTTGGAAGAAGGTGTAGATATTTCTTTAGAAATAGTAACTCTTTATAATCAGGCTGTTAAGGATAATCAATCTTTAACTGGTGATTTTACTAAAGCTAGAGAGTCATTTAAAAAACTCATCGATGCTTATGATTTGGTTATAGCTGATCAAATAAATATGGTGCGTCGTCCTGATATTAAGGAGATAAAACCAGAGGACTATGATTTAATTAAGGATTTGAATGTTATTACTTCTACTGGAAAAATTGAAGAAGTCGATACTGTTGAAGATTTTATAAAGCTTGAAAGATTTAAGTTATTAAATTTAGTTCAAATAAGTTTGATAGTTGTTGGCTTTTGTTTTTATGATAAACCCTTTATTAGGTTAGACTTAATTAATAAATTAAGAGAATTGAATCTTCGTTCTGTTAATAATACTGCTGGTAAGTTTTTAGATACTCATAGTGATGAGTTTAGTAATATAAAGATTGTTAGAAAAGAAAAAGCTGGTAGAGCTTTTGTTTGTTGTTTGAGTGATTTAGGTAAAAAAAATTTTAAGGAATTAAAAAAATTTGTTTTAGATAAGGATTTTTCTTTCCCAAGTTTTTATAATTCAGATTATTTTAATTCTTTATTGTTAAAACAAAAAATATTGTTTGTGACGGGCTATTATTTTTATAATGGTGTTTTTAATGCAGTTTTGTTAATTGAAAAATTAAAGAGACTAATACCTTCTTTTAGTTATGATACTTTCTGGACTACTATTGATGATTATAAAAAGACAGGTTGTTTTATTGATCATCGTGTAAATAAGTTCAAAGAGCAAAATGTTCTTTTTATTAAAAATTCTTGGAAATGTCTTGAGTTGACAGAAAAGGGAAGAAGAATTTTTAATGAGATGAAAAAATATTTATCAATAAAGGTCCCTGAGTTTGATCTTGATGAGATAAAAGAAATAGAAAAATTACCTGTACGTGAACAAGTTATAATTATTATTGGGATGTGTTTTCAGCAAAGGGTTTGTACAAGTAATACACTTCGTTTCTATTCAAGGTTGGTTGGTTTACAAAAATCAAAAGGCTCTCTTGGTTCTTTTTTTACTAGAGAGAGAAAAAGGAGTGATAGTTTTATAATTGTTAAGTTGATAACTGATGCTCAAAAGCATTACTTGAGAGGAGAAGGTGGTGCAAAATTTTGTTTTACTTTGTCTCCTGTTGGCTGGAGGAGATTTAAAGAACTCAAAAAAGAATTTGATTTT
>FLOH01001082.1_pt1 | contig 45297 bp, 48 predicted proteins | sample 756751 | NCBI WGS metagenome assembly FLOH01 (sample SAMEA4026879, study PRJEB14308) | marine metagenome | biome: coastal water; material: water | depth 74 m | reverse complement strand
TACGCTTGCATATGATACGGGTCCTGCTCATATATCTGCTCACCTTGGTATAAAGGGACTAGCTTTATTTGGTAAACACACAACAGCATACAAAGTGAGTATTGAAAGAGATAACTTTAAAGCAATTCAAGTTTCTGATTTAGAAAAATTAAGCGCAAATAATGTATTTGAAAAAATTGTTAATATTTTAAATTAAGATTTTTTTTTCTTAAATTTTTCAATTTCTGAAGTGATTTTTTTTCCAAAAATTAATGGTAAAACAAACCCAATTATTGTTATAAGCCAAATTATAATTGAAACTTTAGACTCAAATAAATACATCCAGTTACCATCACTGATGGTCAGGGCTCTTCTAAGATTGGTTTCCATTAAATTTCCTAAGATTGCACCCATAATTACAGGCACCAGAGGTATATTTAATTTTCTAAGCAGCCAACCAAACAATCCAAAAAAGATCATCAATAAAAGATCAAAACTTGATCCTGAAATTCCATAAATTCCAACAAATGAAATCATTGCAACAATCGGCATTAAATATTTTGGTGGTAATAATAGAATTCTGGTAAACATTCTAACCATTGGAATATTTAGAATAAGTAAAATAAAGTTAGCAAAAAATAAAGCTGCAATTAAACCCCAAACTACATCAGGATTATTTTTAAACAGTAATGGACCAGGGGTAATATTCATAGTCATTAGCATTGCAAGTAATACAGCAGTGGTTCCAGATCCGGGAACCCCCAGAGATAACATTGGTACTAGAGCACCACCTGCGGCAGCATTATTTCCAGCTTCAGGAGCTGTAACACCTCTTTCATCTCCTTTGCCAAAAGTGTCATCTTTATTTGAAATCTTTTTTTCAAAGGTATAAGCAATAAAAGATCCAAGAGATGCACCAGCACCGGGTAGAATTCCAGCAAAAAATCCCAGTAAAGAACCTCGCACCATTGAAGGAAATGTTTTTACAATAACTTTAAATTTTGGAATAATTGTTGTGATGATGATATTTTTCTTTTTTTTCGTTGCATCTACATCTTTGTTTTCAATAAATATAAAAATTTCAGAAACTGCAAACATACCAACAATTACAACTAAAAAATCTATTCCATCATAAAAGTGCACATTACCAAAACTTAATCTTGGAACTCCAGTTTGCCCATCAATACCAATTGTTGAAATAGCTAAACCCAACGCTGAGGCTAAAATAGTTTTAGCTTTATTATTAGAACTAACACCTCCCAATGTAGCAAAAGCCATAACAAACAAAGCAAAATATTCTGCGGGTCCAAATAAAAGAGCAATTTTTACAAGTTGGGGAGCTAAAATCATAAGACCAATTGTTGCAACGATTGAACCAAAGAATGAAGCAATACCTGTTAATGTTAATGCTTCACCAGCTCGACCTTTCAGCGTCATTGGATACCCATCCAATGTAGTCATTAAAGCTGGCTCATCTCCTGGTATATTAATGAGAATAGAGGAAATCCTACCTCCATACATTGCACCATAGTAAACACTGGTTAATAAGATCATTGATGAGGCAGCATCCAGACCTAATGAAAAAGAAATTGGAATTAAAATTGCAACTCCATTAGCTGGTCCCAAACCTGGTAGAGCACCAAATACTGTTCCAAGAAAACAACCAATTAATGCTAAAGTGATGTTTTGAACTGTAAATGCAACACTAAAACCATCAAATAAAAAATTTATAGTTTCCATTAAAATCCAAACACTCCTCTTGCTAACGATAAACCTAGTATGCTGTGAAATAAAAAGTAAATAGTAAAAGATACAGCAAAACCAAAAATTAGAGCTTTAAACATTTCAACACCTAATCGCCACGCCAAAATAAATGTTGCAATTAACGTCGAGATGACAAAACCAACTACTGGTAAGGCATAAGCGTAAGCAATTAGAACAATTGTTACAATAATTATTTCTAAAAATTTATAAAAACTAGGCCACTTTGGTTTAAACTCTGGTTGAAAAATAATGAGTAGGGATGACAGTCCCCAGAAAAAACCCAGAATATAGGGGAATTGTTTTGGACCTACTGGATCTGATATAAAACTTAACTCTGTAAGACTTGCAACATAAACGTAGCTACAAGCTATAATTAAAGAAATTATTCCAAAAGCACGTTCGCCCATAATATAAAAAAGTATTGGGGTATTAAAATATTAATACCCCAATGTAATAATTGACTATTTAATTAATCCAATTTCTTTTGAAAGATCTTGAATTGATTGTACAGATGCTGCGACAAATTTTTGGAATTCATCACCACTTAAATCTAATGGAGCTAAACCACTACTACTCATAGTTTCTTTCCACTCTTTAGTATCGTACATTTTCGAGATTGCATTTGCCCAGTAGCTGTATGCATCATCAGACATTCCACCTGGAACGTAGAAACCTCTCCAGTTAGCACCGATTGCATCAATACCTTGCTCTCTAGCAGTAGGGAATGATGAAAATTCACCAGGCAATCTATCTGCAGAAAGAACAGCAAGCACTTTAATATCTCCTGAATCTACAAAACCTTTTGCTTCAGAAACATCACCTGTAAAAGCTTGAACATTTCCAGCTAAAAGTTGAGTTACAGCGTCTCCACCACCATCAAAAGATACGTATTTGATTTGTCTTACATCATCAATTCCGTATTTTTTAGCAGCGATTAAAACTTTTAAATGATCCCAACCACCAACAGCAGAACCGCCTGCAACAGTAATTGATTTTGGATCTTTTTTAATTTGAGCTAATAACTCTGGCAATGTTTTGATTGTTGAGTTTTTTGAAACTGCAATAATCCCATAATCAGCACCAACAGAACCAAGCCATCTTACTTGATCCATAGTATTTCCAGGATAAGCACCTTGTGCTAATCTTGTAGCTGTAGCAGATGAAGCAGCAACGATTAAATTGTTGTCATTTCCTCTTTTATTTACAACTTCAGCGTAAGCAACTCCACCACCACCACCGGCCATATTAGTTACTTCCATTGAACCTGAAATTAATTTTAGATCTTGTAAAGTTTTTCCAACAGATCTACATGTAAAGTCCCATCCACCACCTGCGTTTGCTGGAGCTATACATTGTGGGTTACTAGCTTCGAATGCGAAAGAACTTACTGATAAAGTAAAGTAAGTAAATATCGCAAGTATTATTTTTGATAATTTATTAATCATTTTATTCTCCGTTAATTAATTAAATTGTTTATTAAAAAAACAAAAACTATACCTTCGTAAAAATTATGCTACAGGAAACTTTAGTAATTAAAATTTTAATTTAAAAAGAAATGAATAATCTTTTAAAGAATATAAATGATACTTTTAAAAGTGTAGGGATTGGTGCAATTGGGGGTTTTATCGCCTATAAGTTGAATTTACCATTGCCTTGGTTGCTAGGTGCATTATTTTTAAATTTTTTTTTCTCATTTACAAAAGTTAAACTAAAGTTCTCAAAAAAACTTTTAAATCCTATCTTTTTAATTATTGGAATTATTCTAGGTGGAACTTTTAATGCAACACTTCTTTATAAAGTAAATTTATGGATTTATTCATCATTGGCAATGATCCTGTTCGTTGCTACCAGTACTTTTTTTGTCAGCTTGTACTTAATAAAGATTTGTAATTTTAAAAAGATAACAGCAATTTTAGCCGCTCTACCAGGTGCCTTTATGCCTATTGTTTCAACTTTAGATGAAATCAAAAACACTGATGAGCATCAAAAAGTAATTATTACTCAAGCAACAAGAGTTATATTTATTGTATCTTTCGTTCCTTTCTTTTTCAATTTTAATCTTGGAAAAGCCAAATTAGACACAATGAATAAAGATTATTTTTTTGATCTTAACTTTGTAACAGAAATTGGAGCGTTGATAATTTTATCGTATTTATTTTCATTATTATTAAAGAAGATAAAAATTCCATCACCAACCTTATTAAGTGGAATGTTTGTGTCTGGTTTTTTTTACACTACAGGAATAATTTCTGCTAGATTTCCTGATTTAGGTATTAATATAATATTTATTTTATTAGGAACTGCACTTGGAACTCGGTTGAATGGACTAACAATTAAAGAATTATTACATTACTTGTTTCATGGTGTAATTATTAGTGGAATATTAATTTCAATTTCACTTTTATTTGCTTACTTATTAAGTTTGATTTTAGGATTTAATTTTCTTAATGCTTTCTTAAGTTTTGCTCCTGGTGGCATTCATGAGATGGTTATAATTAGTTATGCTTATGAGATTGACCCTATATTCATTAGCTATCATCATTTTTTTAGATTAATAATTATTGTACTTTGTCTGCCTGCTATATTTAAAATTATGAATAAATAATTTAGTTTAAAATTTTTTTATAGTCTTCAATAATTTTGTCCCAGTTAAATTTAACAGAATTATCTTTGGCTGCTTTACCGTATTCAAGGAATTTATTATTTTCTAACATTAAATTAATTGATGAATACACTTCATCCAATTCATTACCATCACAGATCAAACCTGTTTTTTGATGTACGATTGCATCTGTTCCGCCCCCATCTTTTCCACCAATAGAAGGCACGCCATATTGAGCAGCTTCTACAAAGGCAATACCAAAACCTTCAACAGATTTTTTGTGCACAATAGATGGCATTATAAAAATATTAGATTTAGCAACTAATGCATTTTTTAATTCATTAGAAATATCTTTAAAGAACATCACTTGTGGCTGCAGACCTAATTCAGCTACTAACTTTTTAATGTTTTCCTCTTCATCTCCATAACCCACACAAATATAGACAATATTAGGATAAATTTGTTTTAAATTTCGTAGAGCCATGATTACTTTTTCATGATTTTTCCTTTTATCAAATCTTGAGACGGTAACTAGTCTTGGAGATTTATGCCTTAATAAGTTATCGACTTTATCTAATGTTTTTTTATCCAATTCCTCAACAGGATCAACGCCTGGATTAATAACTGTAATCTTATCTTGCTGAACTCCTAATTGAATAGCTAAATTTTTAGTATATTCAGAATTAGCAACTATGGTTTCAACATTATCTAAAACTTCTAGCACTCTTTTATTAAGAGAAGTGCCTTTTTCATGATTTATTTCTTTACCATGAATTAAGCATATTTTTTTTTTATTAGTTTTGAGATGTTCTAAACTTTTCCAATGATCAGCAATTATTCCATCAATCTTATTTTCTTTAATAAATTCATTAATAAGTTGAGCTTTTCTATATTTTCTAAGAAGTTTTATTCCACCAACACGCTCAATTGAATAAGAAACCTCTTCATCAAATAATTTATGATTTTCATGATAATCTGCAAAAACTTTTATCATGTGGTGTTTTGAGAGTTTATTTGCTAGCCCCCACATTAAATTTTGCATACCACCAATTTCAGGTGGAAAAGTTTTTGTAACAATTAAATACATTAACTATCTAACCACTTGATACTACATCCAATACTTGGAATTTGTGTCTCAGGACCTTTACTGGTTTGAGCTATTTGTTTCATAGCATTATATAAATCACTATCACCAGCTCTTACTGGTTTTAAATTTTGTAATTCTCTTATTCTACCTCTGTATTGTAATTCTAAATGATTATTATACCCAAAAAAATCAGGTGTGCACACTGCATCATAATTTTTTGCAACATTTTGAGTTTCATCAAAAAGATAGGGAAAATTAAACTGATGTTCTTTGGCAAATTTAATCATATTTTCAAAATTATCTTCTGGATAATTTATTGGATCATTAGATGAAATAGCCACTGATTTTATTCCAAGTTTTTCTAAATTTTTACAATCTTCAACAATGTCTTTAATGACAGCCTTTACATAAGGGCAGTGGTTACAAATAAACATCACTAAAGTACCAGCATCACCTTTAATATCATTTAAAGAAATTAGCTTATTGTCAGTAGAATTTAGTTTAAAATCTTTAGCATTTGTTCCAAAATCGCATATTGGTGTTTTTAGTGGAGGCATGATAAACATTATATAGATATGTTTTACGATTTGGAAAATAAAAAAGTAAAAAATGCTGGAGAAAATTGGGTAGCCCCCAATGCATCCATTATTGGTGATGTAACTTTAGAAAAAAACACCAGCATTTGGTTTAATGCTACTTTAAGAGGAGATGTTGAGAATATTTATGTTGGCGAAGGCTCTAATATTCAAGATGGAAGTGTATTACATACTGACCCTGGCTTTCCTTTAAAAATAGGTAAAGATGTAACCATTGGACACTTAGTTATGCTTCACGGTTGTACGATTGAAGATAATTCTTTAATTGGTATTGGTGCTGTTATTCTAAATGGAGCAAAGATTGGCAAGAATTGTATTATTGGTGCAAATGCACTTGTAACAGAAAACAAAGTCATTCCTGACAATTCTTTAGTTGTCGGTTCTCCTGGTAAAATTGTAAGACAAGTTAGCGATGAAGAAGCAAAGTCAATTACTGAAAATGCTATTCACTACCAAGAAAACTGGAAAAAATACTCAAAATCAATATTTTAATTAAGATTTGTGTCATCATTTTATTTGATTTATAAATAATTTCTATGCCTAAAATATTTTCTTTATATGTAAACATAGTAGACACAATTTGTATTAAAGTCGGAAGATTTGTTATGTATGGAGTTTTTTTCATGATGTTTCTTCTTATTCTTTCTTTTGTGACAAGGAATATAATTAATTATCCTTTAATGTGGATTATTGAAATGGCTCAATTTACTATTACTGCATACTATTTACTTGGTGGAGGTTACTCCATGATTACAGATGATCACGTTAGAATGGATTTGTTTTATGGAAAATTATCAACAAAAGGAAAGGCCAAAATGGATATTTTTACCAGTATTTTTTTGATTTTTTTCTTAGTAATTCTGCTTTATGGCTCTATTTCAAGTTTACTATATACGTTGGAGTATAAACAAAAACTTTTTACAGCTTGGGCTCCTTATGTTTGGCCTATAAAATCCTTAATGCTTACAGGAATACTTTTGATGTTATTGCAAGCTTTTTCAATGTTAATAAAAGATTTTGCTAAAGTAATGAATAAAAAAATATAATGTTAGCCCAATACTTAAGTTATGAATTTATAGCATTATTTATGTTCATCACTATGTTGGTGATGATGTTTACAGGCCAAAGAGTATTTGGTGCGATTGGCTTTGTTGCTGTTTTTTCTGCACTATTGGTTTGGGGAAATGGCGCTATTGAAATGCCCTATACAGCTACATGGAAATTATTCAAATGGTATCCGATGCTAACACTACCACTTTTTATCTACATGGGCTTTATGATCTCAGAATCAGGAATAGCCAGCGATTTATATAAAATGTTCCATGTATTTTTTGGTGGAATAAAAGGAGGTCTTGCAATTGGTACGATGTTCATGATGGTTGGAATTTCAGCTATGAATGGGTTAAGTGTTGCAGGTATGGCTATAGGAGCAACTATAGCTCTTCCCGAAATGTTAAAACGAAATTATGATAAAAGAATGATTACTGGTGTTGTTCAAGCAGGAAGCTCTTTAGGAATTTTAATACCCCCAAGTGTTGTAATGGTGCTGTATGGCATGATTGCACGTCAACCTGTAAGCAAACTTTGGCTTGCAGGACTTTTGCCAGGTCTTTTAATGGCTAGCTTATTTATAATTTATATTTATGTAAGATGTCGTCTTCAACCTGAATTAGGCCCTGTATTAAGTAAAAAAGAAAGAGACATTCCGTTCAAAGAAAAACTAAAACTTTTAACTGCTGGAATAATTCCATTTGTAATATTTATGTCAATGACTGGGTTATTTTTAATGGGTATAGCAAGTTTAGTTGAATGTTCGGCTGTAGGAGCATTACTTGCAACAATCGCTTCTATATACAAAAAAAGATTTACCCGAAAAGTTTTAGATGCCACTCTTAGAAAAACACTAGGCGTTTCATGTATGTTTATGTGGATAATATTAGCAGCCTTATGTTTTGGAGCAGTATTTGATGGTCTTGGTGCAGCACGAGCAATAGAGACACTGTTTATTGAAAGATGGCATTTAACTCCTTGGGGAGTTTTAATTATGATGCAACTTTCTTATATATTTATGGGAATGTTTTTAGATGATACGGCAATGTTAGTTATCGTAGCACCACTTTATGTACCCCTGATTATTTCATTAGGATTTGATCCTATTTGGTATGGTGTGCTTTACACAATTACCTGTCAGATCGCCTACATGACACCTCCTTTTGGCTATAACTTATTTTTAATGAGGGCTATGGCACCAAAAGAAATAACCTTATCAGACATATATAACTCAATTACTCCTTTCTTATTGGTTATGTTGTTTGCATTAATTTTGGTTATGATCTTCCCACAGATTGCGACCTATCTACCCGATAAGTACTTATAAAACTAACAATACAACCTTGAGTTTTAAAAATATTTTAATACATGAGATAATTTATTTTTCTTTTTTAGTTCAATTAAAAAATTATTTATAATAGAGTTTGTGAATACGTTTTATAATTAATGGAGGGTAAATGAAAAAAGAAAAAAAGATCATAACAGGTAAAAGGCGTTCGTTTATTAAGAAGGCTAGCTTGTTAACTTTTGGATTGGCAGGTGCAAGTGTTGTTAAAGCTCCTTATGCTTACTCGGCATCTAACCCAATTAAATGGAGGCTTCAAACTTACTCAGGAGCTCCCCTAGGTGCGCATGTAATCAAACCACAAATAGAAGCATTTAATAAAGCTGCTTATGGTGAAATGGAAATTGAACTTTATTATGCGGATCAATTAGTTCCTACTGATGAGTTATTCAGAGCCATGCAAGCGGGTACGCTTGATGCTGTGCAAAGTGATGATGCTACAATGGGATCACCGGTTGATATATCAATATTTGGAGGATATTTTCCATTTGCAACTAGATACAGTTTAGATGTTCCGGCTTTATTTAAATATTATGGTTTAAATGAAATTTGGGATGAAGCTTATAGTGAAATTGAAGGAGTTAAATGGTTAAGCACAAGTGCTTGGGATCCATGTCATCTTTTCACTGTAAACAAAAAAGTAACTTCTCTTGCAGACATGAAGGGTTTAAGAGTATTTGGTGTTCCAACTGCTGGTAAATTCTTAGCTCAATATGGCCTAATACCGGTTACGGTTCCTTGGGATGATGTTGAGGTTGCTATGCAAACCGGAGAACTAGATGGTGTTGCTTGGTGCGGGTTTACTGAGGCATATGAAGTGGGTTGGGCTGATATCTGCAAGTATGCACTAACTAACGCTGTTACAGGAGCATGGTTTGGATCTTACTTTGCTAATCAAAAAGCTTGGGACAAATTAAGTCCAAAACTTCAAGCACTTTACAGAATGTCTATTAATGACTCACATTATTATAGACAAGTTTGGTATTGGGGTGGTGAAGCTGATCTACGTGTTAATGGGAAAAAAATGGAACTAACAAGTCTTCCTGATAGTGAATGGGCTAAAGTTGTAAACGACTCTAAAGCATTCTGGGATGAGACTTCAAGTATTAGTCCAAGAGCTAAAAAAGTTGTTGATGCATTTAAGCTGTATGCTGAAACAATGGATAAAGCTGGATATCCTTACAGATAATAAATATTTTTTAGGCGCCTCAAGAAAGAGGCGCCTAAACTTAATAACTACGGCTTAGCCGTAATACCCCCATCAACAATCAATTCAGTTCCAGTAATATAACTGGCTTGATCGCTTAATAAGAATAAAGAAGCGTTTGAAATATCTTCGGGTTTACCCACTTTATTTAATGGGATAAATTTTTCTAAATTCTTTTTTGCATCAGGACTTTTTTTCCATCTAATCTGCATACCTGTATCTATTGGACCAGGTAAGATTATATTTGATCTAATTTTGTCAGACGCAAATTGAATAGCAAAAGACTTTGAAAGTCTAATCATAGCTGCTTTTGAGGCACCGTATGCGTCTTGAGGCTTGTCATCTCCAGACAAAGCATCAATAGACGATATATGCACCATTGAACCAAATTTATTTTTAATCATCTTAGGTACAATAATTTTTGAAAGATACATCATAGATTTTAGGTTTATTTCAAAAACTTTATCCCAAACATCCGAATCTATATCTACAGCAGAAACATCTTTATCAAACCAAAGAACACCTGTGGTATTTACCAAGTAATCTATTCTTCGATGTTTATTGTAAAAATTATCGATGTATAATTTTAATTTTTTAAAGTTAGTTACATCTACTTTTTTAAATTCACAGTTCTTATTATTATCTAAAAAATCTTTAGTAGGACTTTGAAGATCTAACATTAAAACGGAAATATTATTTTGAGATAGTTTTTTAGAAATCTCCAAACCCATACCACCACTTGCACCAGTAATTACAGCAGTCTTACCCTTAAAATCTAATTTCATTTTATTGTTCCTTTCTTAAGTGAAAACTTTTAGGTGAAGTTAATTTTTCGTAAGCAATCTCTGATAATGAGCAGCCTTTCCCAGTTTCTTTAACGCCAGTCCATGATAAAGCTGGATCAAGGTAATCACATCGGTTCATATAAAAGGTACCCGTCTCAACCTGGTTGCCAATTTTTTCTGCAATCTCTATATCTTTAGTCCAAATAGAAGCAGTTAAACCATATGGGCTATCATTCATTAATTTAATAGCTTCATTTTCATCTTTAACTTTCATTATACCAACGCATGGTCCAAAAGTTTCTTCAGTCATAAAACTCATATCATGAGTTACATTAGTTAAAACTTGAGGAATTAAATAGTTTTTATGTTCTTTAGGAAAAATGAATTTTTTTTCATCGATCATTTTTTTAGCTCCCTTATCAATTGCAGAATTCATTTGTTTTAAAATAAAATCAGCAGCTGATAACTTAACTACAGGGCCCAAATTAGTTTCTTTTTCCAAAGGGTTTCCAAGTTTGTAATTATAAGTTTTTGAAACAAATAATTCTAAAAAATTATTGTAGATTTTTTCATCAACATAAATTCTTTCAATTCCACAACAAGATTGACCTGAGTTAAAAAAAGATCCATCAACTAAATTTTCAACTGTTTTTTCTAAATCACAATCATATCTAGCATAAGCTGGATCCTTACCACCTAGTTCCAGGGTCATATCAATAAATTTATTCTGAGTTGCTTTTTGAACATCATAACCCGCTTTTACTGAACCAGTAAAAGATACAAAATTAATTCGCTTATCAGAAACAATTTTTAAACTATCTTCATGGTTTAAATGTAAGAAATTAAAAACATCTTTAGGTAAAGTTCTTTTTGCTGATTGATAAAGTTGTTCAGCACATAACGGAGTTTGTGCAGAATGTTTTAAAATTACAGAATTACCTGCTGCCATTGCGGGTATTATAGAGTTTACTGCAACAAGATATGGATAATTCCATGGCGCTATTACAAAGACTACTCCAAGAGCTTTTCTCTTTATATAACTTTTAAAATTACTATCTTTAGCAACATCAATATTTGCTAATTTTTTTTCAGCAATAGAGAGCATATAATCAGCTCTTTGTTTAAAGCCCTTTAATTCACTAGCCGCTTGCGAAATGGGCCTACCAATTTGTCTACTTAGTTCTTCACAAATCACATCACTTATTGATAAAAAATCTTCTACAAAACTCGATAATAATTTTACCCTTTCTTTAACCTCAAGATCAGCCCATATTTTTTGACCTTTCATTGAGCCATTAATAGTATCCTCAATTTTTGCTGCATCATAATTTCTTTCGATATAAAGTGTATTATCAATAGGTGTAATTGTTTTTTGCATAAATATTTCGGTTAAATTATTTTAGAAAGTGATATACATCATCTAATTTTAAAAAACATTAAACAATAATATGAATAAATACAACTGGAATTATCCTACAACAATGTGGGTAGGCGAAAATAGAATTAATGACATTGCTTTAGCATGTAAAAATTTAAATATTAATAAACCATTACTTGTTACTGATAATGGGTTAGCCCAATCGGATATTGTCAAAAATACCTTATCAATTTTAAAGAGCAGTGGAATTTCTACCGCATTATATTCAAATGTAGTAGGTAACCCAACTGGCACAAATGTTAATGAAGGCGTTGATAGTTATAAAAAAAATAATTGTGATGGTGTAATAGCTTTTGGTGGTGGTAGTGGCTTAGATGTTGGTAAAGCTGTTGCTTTTATGTCAGGTCAAACTCTACCTATTTGGGATTTCGAAGATGTTGGAGATAATTGGACTAAAGCTAATTCAGATAAAATTGCACCCATTGTTGCTGTATCTACAACTGCTGGTACTGGTTCTGAAACGGGAAGGGCTTCAGTTATACTAAATGAAGAAACAGGTGTTAAAAATATTATTTTCCATCCAAAATTTTTACCTTCTATAGTTATTTTGGATCCAATTTTAACAGTTGGATTACCATCAAAAATGACTGCTGCAACTGGTATGGATGCACTAGCACACAATTTGGAAGCTTACTGTGCACCAGGTTATCATCCAATGGCAGATGGAATTGCCTTAGAAGGAATGAGATTAATTAATAAGTGGTTGTTAGAAGCCGTTAACAATGGATCTAATATTGAAGCAAGAATGAATATGTTGACTGCTGCAAGCATGGGCTCAACTGCTTTTCAAAAAGGGTTGGGTGCGATTCACTCACTAAGTCATCCAGTAAATGCATTAAATAATATTCACCATGGCTTATCTAACGCAATATTCATGCCTTACGTTTTGACATTTAATAAAGATGTCATTGAAGAGAAAATAATTAAAGTTTGTGATTATTTAGAATTAAAAGATCGATCTTTTGACGGATTTATTAATTGGGTTTTAGATTTAAGAAAAAAACTTGATATGCCTCATAAATTATCCGAAGTGATTGAAGAAAAAGATTTACAAATTGATCGATTATCAAAAATGGCATTAAATGACCCTTCAACAGGGGGAAACCCAAAAAAATTAACTGAATCTGATATGAAAATTATGTACCAACACAGCATGTCCGGTACTTTATTTTAATGAGTGATCTTAATATATTAATTGTAGAGGGCAACATTCCTGAAGATACAGAAATGTTTGTAAGAGCTGCTGGTGCTTCAGCCTCAGATAATTTAAAAAACCTTGTATTAAAATTAGAACCTAGTGCAAACATTAAAGTCATAAATCCTGATAGAGACGAAGAAACGACAGAAGCCTTAAATAATATGAGTAATTATGATGGTATTATTTTTACAGGAGGAGCTATGCGGATAAATGATATGACTGACATAATAAAAAAACATATCAATTTTGCTTCCAACTGTTTCAAGCATGATAATAAAATCTTAGCTATTTGTTGGGGCCTTCAGGTTTGTGCAACTGCCGCTGGAGGAAAAGTAGCACCTGGAAAAAATGGTGCACACATAGGAATTGCAAGTGATGTAGAAATTAATGAAGAGGGAAAGAAAAATTTAATTTATAAAAATAAGCAAATAAAATTTAATACTCCCGCCTATAATTTTGATGAAGTTTATGAAATTCCAAGTGGTGCAACTTTATTGTCCAGTGACAAGATAAACAAGATAATGGCTTTACATTTTAAATCAGGTAATTCTGAGATATGGGGACTACAGTATCATCCTGATTATAAGTACCAACAAATGATCAATTTAGCTAAAGAAAGAAAAGCCAGTATGCTGGCTAAAAAACATTTCGAAAGCGAAGAAGCGTTTCAAGATCATATGAGTTACATTAGGGAAGAAGATAAAAAATTAGATTTTGATAACAGAACTCATGAAGTTAAAAATTGGCTAAATATTATTAAGTAATAATTATAATTAAAATAATTAATCTAAGGAATTAACCAACAATCTTTTTTACTTTCTAAATCAAATTTGGCTCGACGATGTCCTTTGGCTGCCAGGTAAAGCCACTCAATGCTTTTAATTTTACATTGGATTACCGTAAAGTTTTTATAACCAGCTTCACTTTGCTCTTTTGTGTAATCAAAATTATCTAATTCAGGCTTTAGTCCAGAGGTTGGGGTATCAGATTGTGTACCGGGGCCATTATCAATTAAATAACATTTTCGTGATATATGTTGAGTTTTAGACCAAGACTCTTCTGTGATATCATTATTATGATTAACAGTGCACTCAACTTTTAGTCTGACTTGGATCTTTTCTTCCTTGTCATAAAAGAGCATTGCTGCATTTTTATTATTTTTTAATTTAGTAATTTTATCTGATCTTATGTCACTGTGATATTGGACAAGATTATTAACTCGATCAGATTTTCTAAGAACTACAATTCTCCCATCAAAGTTTTCTTGGTCACCACAGATAAATACAGGGATTCTAAATGGCGAACTTCTATCCTTGATAGCATTTTTCAGCATAGACCAGATTTTATTTTTGATCTCGTCAAAATCTTCGTAGTATGCTGGTTGCATACGAGATTGCTTACTTAGTCTTCTAATTAAACTAGAAGTATCCCAACGTTTTCCACCCATCTCTTGAACTTCACCGTAATACTTATCAACGATTTCAGTTACTGGTAATAAAGAGCCATTATTTTTAGCTTCATCCATTGCAATTTTTAAATCTTTTCTCATCCAATCTACTGCAAAACCAAATTCAAACTGATCATCTATCATCGTTTTGTATCTGTTTTCCATTTGCCAAGATTGAGCAGCACCTTTAGATATAACTTCAATTACATCTTCCATGTTTAACCCTGCTTTTTTTCCGAAGTTAATCGCTTCTGATAAACCTTGAACTAAACCTGCGATACAAATTTGGTTAACCATTTTTGCTAGTTGGCCATTACCGGCACCACCTAATAATTTCATTTTTTTGCTATAACAATCAATAATGTCTTTTGCTTTATCAAAGTTTACTTGATCCCCACCAATCATTACTGTTAGTGCACCATTTTCAGCACCAGCTTGACCACCGGATACAGGCGCATCTAAGAAACCAAATTCATTTTTTTTTGAATGCTCATAAATCTCTCTAGCAATTGTTGCTGAAGCAGTTGTGTTATCAGTGTAAACTGAACCTTTTTTAATTGTTTTAAAGATACCGTTTTCACCAAAAGTTACTTCTCTTAAATCATTATCATTACCAACGCAGGTAAATATAAAGTCAGCATTCTCAGCAGCTTTTGCGGGATTATCTGCTTTTGATCCTTTGTATTCAGCAACCCACTTGTCAGCTTTTGCAGCCGTTCTATTATAAACAGTTACATTGTGACCTGCTTTTGATATATATCCTGCCATTGGATAACCCATGACACCTAAACCTATAAATGCAACATTGCTCATAATTTTTATTTCCTATGTTTAAAAGTTTGAATTTTAAAGTAATTTTATTTGGTTTTATATTTACATTTTTTTCAAGTTTTGGACAGAGTTTTTTTTTAGGACTGTTTAATTCAAGCATAAGAGACGCACTTTCAATTACTCATGGTCAGTTTGGATCTATTTATGCATCTGCAACTCTATTAAGTAGTTTTATACTAGTTTGGGTTGGTAAAAAAATAGATGACTTTAATATTTTAAAATTTGCATCATATGTGATTGCTTTATTGGCAATTTCTTGTTTTTTATTTTCTAAAATTTCATCAGTAATTTTTCTATTTTTTTCTATTTTTTTAATGAGATTGTCAGGACAAGGGCTAATGTCTCATACAGCAACCACAACAATTTCAAGATTTTTTGAAAAAACTAGGGGACGTGCATTAAGTACAACTTGGCTTGGTTTATCGTTAGCTGAATTTATTTTGCCATTACTAATTATTTTTTTATTAACTTTTGTTAATTGGAGAAATATTTGGATAGCTATTTCAATTTTGGTTATTTTAGTTTTGCCAATAGTTGTCTTCACGTTAGTTAAAAATGTTAAACTGGATTCAAGAGAGGCATCCAATACTACTAATATTAAAATAAAAGATATAAAACAATGGACAAGAGTTGAAGTTCTAAAAGATTATCGTTTTTATGTTATCTGTCTAAGCATGTTAGCAATGCCGTGCATTGCAACAGGTACATTTGTTTATCAATCTTTTATCGTCTCTTCTAAAAATTGGGGACCATACGTTATTGCTCAATCATTTATGGTGTATTCAATTTTATCAGTGATTACATTATTTTTGTCTGGTTTTTTAATTGATAAATTTAGTAGCCGAAAATTATTAATTTATATGAACATTCCTTTATTATTTGCAACGTTCGTACTTTATTATTTTAACTCACCAATTTCTTCCTTTGTATTTTTAGGCATGATTGGAATTTCAAATGGACTAGCAAATGTTTTAGGTTCTGCTACTTGGGCTGAAATTTATGGTGTTAAATATATTGGTTCTATTAAAGCATTAACAACAGCATTGATGGTATTTTCAACTGCTTTTGGTACAGCTCTCTTTGGAATACTGATCGATAATAGCTTTTCAATTGAACAAATCGCTTTAGTTTCAGGATCTTATATTTTAATAGCAATATCGTTGCTATTCCTCATAAAGAACAAGCTTAATCCTCAATATTTATAAAATTAACCTTGATTTCTTTTTAAGCACTGTATAGATACTGCGCATGGCTAGAGTAACAGTAGAAGATTGCATAGATAAAGTAGAAAGCCCTTACGAATTAGTATTAGTTGCTAAAGAAAGAGCTGTTCAATTAAATTCAGGTTTAGAACCTACCCTTGATAGAGATAACGATAAAAATACAGTTATATCTTTAAGAGAAATTGCAGAAGGCACTATTAAAGTTTCAGATTTAACAGATAGCGCTATTCATAAACTTAGAAAACATGTTGAGCAAATTGATGACGGTACTGACGATGATGAAGTTATTGGTGATGATTTTGATAGCATGTACAAAGGTGAAATTTCTAAAAGTGGAACGCCTATTTTACCATCTAAAAGAGCTAGAAAAATTCCAGAAAAAATTCAAGTAGCGCCAGAAGATTTAGAAGAGTTAACTGCAAAAGCAGAACCAGAAGTTGATGTTGATACCGAGTTAGAAGTAGGAGCTGAAGATACAGAAATTTCTTTAGATCAAATAGCTGAAACTGAAACTACTGAAGATACTGAACCTAATAGTTAATTATTAAATTCCTTTAAGATCTGCTCTCTATGCTCGTCCAAGTCAGGGATATCACCACGAGTTGTTTCATCTTTGTAACTAGACATTTTAATTGGATTACCAGCTAATTTAAAATCACCAATAACTTTATGATGCGCTTTAACAATCATGTTTCGAGCTTGAATCTGAGGGTTTTCAACAGCTTCTTTAATATTAAATATAGGACCACAAGGAATTTTTTCTTTTTCCATTTCACTTACCCATTCACTAGTATTTTTAGCGCTAAGTTTATCTTCAAGTATCATTTTAAGATCATCCATATTTTCAGATCTTAAAGAGTTTGTATTAAATTTTGGATCTTGAGCAATTTCTGGAATATTTAAAACATTACAAAGTTTCTCAAATAATTTTTCATTACCTGCTGCAATTATAATATAACTATCTTTTGTCTTAAATGCTTCGAAGGGTGCAATAGAAGGATGACGAGAACCCATTGGTTTAGGAATTTCATTTTTTGCAAGATATCTTGCAATAGCATTTTCTAAAATTGCAATTTGACAATCTAACATTGAAACATCGATAAACATTCCTTTACCAGTTTTTTCTCTATCATAAAGTGCAGCATTAATTCCAACAGTTGTAAATAATCCTGCTGTGATATCTCCTATAGAAGTACCAACCCTAGTCGGTTCTGAGTTTGGTTGACCCGTAACACTCATAAGCCCACCCATACCTTGAACGACCATATCGTAAGCAGGCAGTTCTTTTAATGGACCCGTCTGTCCAAAACCTGATGCCGATGCATAAATTAGTCTAGGATATTTTTTACAAATATCTTTCCAGCCGTAACCCCAACGCTCCAACGTTCCTGGTTTAAAATTCTCAACTAAAATATCTGCCTTAGTTAAAATTTTATCAAATATTTTTTTATCATCTTCATTTTTTAAATTAAGAGCAATACTCTCTTTACCTCTATTAAGTGACATGAAGTAAGCTGAATAATCTTCAATAAAGGGACCAAATTTTCTAGAGTCGTCTCCAACCTCAGGTGCTTCTACTTTAATTACTCTTGCACCTAAATCTGAGAGCATCATGGTACAATATGGCCCAACTAGCACTCTAGTTAAGTCAAGAACAAGTAAGTTTTTTAAAGGTCCATCCATATAGTAGCTGTATAATTTATTATCTTATATTGACTCTTATCAATAACTTTATTTTAATACATCCTTAAAATAATAATTAGGAGAAAATATAATGAAAATTGTTAAAAAGTTTATTTTATCTTTAGTTGCGTTATCATTTATCACAACTTCATCTTTTGCAGTTACTTGGAAAGCGTCACACCAATTTCCAGGTGGTAAAGGGGATGCACGTGATGAAATGGTTCAAATGATTGCTAAGGATGTAGAAAATGCTAACGTAGACTTTAAAATTCAAGTTTACCCTGGGCAATCACTTTACAAAGCAAAAGCTCAGTGGAAACCTTTGGTTGATGGTCAATTAGATATGACTTCACTACCTTTGGATTATGCTAACTCGTTCCATCCTGAATTCAGTATAACGCTGATGCCTGGAATTGTAAAAAACCACGATCATGCACAAAGAATTAATAAGTCACCTTTCATGGATGATATTAGAAAAATTATTGATGATGCAGGAGCAATGGTTCTTGCTGACGCTTGGTTAGGTGGTGGATTTGCATCTAAAAAAGAATGTGTTACAGGACCTGCTTCAGTTAATGGTCAAGTAATGAGAGCTGCAGGACCTATGTTTAACAAAATGTTAGAAGGTGCTGGAGCATCTATTGCTTCTATGGCAAGTTCTGAAGTTTATGCTGCTTTACAAACGGGCGTATTAACAGGTGTTAATACAAGCTCAGGAAGTTTCGTTTCATTTAAACTTTATGAACAAGTTAAATGTGCAACACCTCCAGGAAAATTTGGTTTATGGTTTATGTACGAGCCAATTTTAATCTCTAAAATGTCTTTTGAAGCTTTAAATGATAATCAGAAAAAAGCTCTTTTAGCTGCAGGTAAAAAAGCTGAAACATATATGTTAGGTCAAGTTGAAGCTCTAGATAAGAAAATGGAAGACACTTATAAAGAAAAAGGTATTAAGTTAGCTTACATGAGTGAGAAAGACTATAATGATTGGGTAGAAATTGCTAAGAACACTTCGTTCAAAGAATTTTCTGATAAAGTTCCAGCTGGAGCTTCTCTAATCGAAAAAGCATTAGCGGTTAAATAGTAATCACTAAAAAAAATAACATAAAAACCCCAGACAAGCTTGTTTGGGGTTTTTATATGAAACCTTAAAAATTTTACAGTTAATGAACACGTTTATAAAATTTGTACACTCTCTTTCTAGACTTTGTGGGACGGTTGCCACAGTACTTCTTATCTCAGCTATTTTAGTTATTATTAACATGGTAGTTTCAAGATATGTGTTCAACTTAACGACTTCTTGGCAAACTGAATATGTTATTTATTCTCTAGCTGGAGCAACCTTTATTGGCTGTCCTTATGTATTACTAGAAAAAGGGCACGTAAATGTTGAGTTATTACCCCATTACCTTGACTATAAAGGTAAATTAATTTTAGCCATCATTTGTTCAGTTTTATCATTAATGTTTAGTACCTTAATTTTTGTACTCGCATGCGATATGTGGTTTGACGCTTATGTTCACAATCACACCACCGGAACTCTTTGGAATGCTCCCCTATGGAAGCTTTATATCTCTTTACCCATTGGTTTTTTTATAATGATTTTACAATATCTCGCTGACATAATTTCTCTAGTAACTAAAAGAGAAATGCCTTTTCCTCCAGCTAAACTTGAGGAGGCTATAAAATAATGGATCCTGCACTTATTGGTTTATTGATTACAGTAGTTACCATTGGAGTTTTCGCTTTAGGAATTCCAGTGGCTTTTGGTCTTGGTTTTGTTGCGGTTACTTTTTTACTTCTGTTTGAAGGTTTTGGTATGTCTAAAGTAATTGCAGATACTTTCATGGAAGGTTTAATGGAATTTACTATTGTCTCTATCCCAATGTTTATCGTAATGGGTATGGCAGTTGCATCTTCGCCAGCAGGTAAAGATTTATATTCAGCATTAGATAGGTGGTTAAATAGAGTGCCAGGTGGATTAGTGGTTTCTAATTTAGGAGCTTGTGCTTTATTTGCTGCACTAAGTGGATCTTCACCAGCAACTTGTGCTGCAATTGGTAAAATGGGTATTCCCGAAATGAGACAGCGTGGTTATTCAAAAGAAATAAGTGCTGGAACGATAGCTGCAGGTGGTACTTTGGGAATTTTGATACCCCCAAGTATTACTATGATTGTTTTTGGAATTTCAACAGAGACTTCTATAGGTCAATTGTTCATGGCAGGAATTTTGCCGGGTATTATGCTTACAGGTTTGTTTATGGCTTGGGCTATTTTTAAGACATGGAGAACCAACATGGACGCAAACTCTGCATCAGTTGTATTTAATAAATTTTCTTGGAAAGAAAGATTTGAAATTTTACCAAGAGTGCTTCCTTTCCTAACGGTTGTAGTTGGAGTTCTTTATGTTTTATACGGTGGTATTGCAACCCCATCTGAAGCATCAGGGATTGGAGCATTTTTATGTATTATATTAGTAGCTGTAATTTACAAAATTTATGATCCTAAAAAATTATGGAGAATTTTAAAAGGATCAATGAAAGAAAGTGTAATGATCATGATGATCATTGCCTGCTCATATTTATTTAGCTTCACTCTATCCAATTTATACGTAACTCAAACTATCGCAGAAGTAATGACTAGTTTAGATGTTAATAAATGGGTGTTATTGTTTATGATAAATATTTTTTTATTAGTTGCGGGATTTTTTTTACCACCCGTTGCAATTATTTTAATGACTGCTCCAATTTTACTTCCAATTATAGAAGGTGTTGGTTTTGACCCTATTTGGTTTGCGGTAATTTTAACTATTAATATGGAAATTGGACTAATTACACCCCCAGTTGGGTTAAATTTATATGTAATTAAAGGCATTTCACCAGACATTACTTTACCAGAAATACTAAGAGGCTCTCTACCATTTATGCTTTGTATGGTGTTAGCTATTATTATCCTTTGTATTTTTCCAGAAATTGCAACTTGGTTGCCTAATTATTTACTGGGTAGTTAGAGATGAAAAATATAAGCCGAAAAATATCGGTTGCACCAATGATGGATTGCACTGATAGACACGATCGTTATTTTCTAAGATTAATGAGTAAGAATGTTATGTTGTATTCAGAAATGGTTGCAACAAAATCTGCAATACATGGGGATCGAAAAAAAATCTTATCTTACAGTCCAGAAGAAAAACCTTTAGCTTTGCAGGTGGGTGGATCAGATAAAGCAGAATTAGCTGAAGTTGCAAAAATTGCAGAAGATATGGGCTATGATGAAATTAATATCAATTTAGGTTGCCCTAGCAAAAAAGTTCAGAAAAATATGTTTGGTGCGTGTCTAATGAGAGAACCAGATTTAGTTGCAGAATGCATTAACTCAATGGTGAATGCCTGTAAAATTCCCGTTACCGCAAAGACCAGAATTGGCTTTGATGATACGGAAGAATTTGATTATTTAAATAATTTTATATTAAAGATGAAAGGGGTTGGTTGTAGTACTTTTATATTGCATGCTCGAAAAGCTATTTTAACAGGCATGTCTCCTAAACAAAATTTAAATATTCCAAAATTAAACTACGGAATGGTTTATCAGGTAAAAAAAGAAAATCCTGATTTAGAAATTATCATTAACGGTGGTATCTCAAAAATTGACGAGATTAAAAATCACCTAACTTTATGTGATGGTGTTATGATTGGTAGATCTATCTATCAAAACCCATACTCATTAGTTGAAATTGAAAAAGAGTTTTTTGGTGCAAAGGAGCATCCAACACGAGAGCAAGTTGCTGAGAAATTATTGGAGTACTTAGAAAAAGAAGTAAAACTTGGAACGAAGGTAAATCATATTATGAGACACACAGTAGGTCTATATCATGGTCAAGTGGGTTCAAAAGATTGGAAGAGATATCTAAGTGATAATATGATGGCAAGAGACTCAGATTTTCAAAAAGCCAAACATATAATGACTATTGTTCAAAACAATGAAAAGGCTATACAGTCAAATTTATAATGGAAAATTTAAATCTAAACGAAATAATTAATTTGTTAGCAGTATTAGCCATATCAGCAGCCGTTGCAGGATTTATGGCAGGTTTACTAGGTGTGGGTGGTGGAATTATAATGGTTCCAGCTTTGTATTACGCTTTTACAGTTTTAGATTTTGATTTAGCAACAAGAATGCATTTAGCAGTCGGTACCTCTTTAGCTATTATCATTCCAACTTCAATAATTTCTACCAAAACTCATATGGAGTATGATGCGGTTGACTTTAAAATGGTTAAATCCTTTGGTTTATTCATTTTAATTGGTGTAATTTTGGGAACTTTTTTAGCGGTAAACTTAAAAACTCCAACTTTAATTTTATTCTTTTCAATATTTGCTTTTATGGTTGGGTTATTTTTTATTTTTCTTAGAGAAAAACTTGTTGAAAATCCTAAAACTATTTCAGATATCGTAAAAAATATTTCAGGGATTGTTATTGGTTTTATTTCTGTGCCTCTTGGTATTGGTGGTGGATCTTTGATGGTACCTTTTATGAGAACCTTTGGTTATGATATTAGAAAATCTATTGGTACAGCAGCTGCAGTTGGTTTTTTAATTTCACTTAGTGGAACTATCACAATGATTGCGGGTGGAAAAATAATAGATAATATCAATACACCCTTTAGTGTGGGCTATATCAACTTATTAGGTTTTGCAGTATTTGTACCAGTTACGATGATTATGGCACGACTAGGTGCTAAAGCCGTTTATAAAATTGATAAAAAACTATTGAGTAAAATTTTTGGTACATTTTTAATCATAGTATCCGTTAGATCTTTTATTGAATATTTGAACATCGTATAGTACAAAGTAAAATTATCTATGTTCAATCTAAAGCAAATAATCTCATCTATTGCTGATGCAGGACAAAAGCTTTTTAGTAAAAAAGATATTAAGAAAAATGATTTAGATTCAATTATATCTTTATGCGATGACTTAATATCTCATAAAGGTGCTGCATTCGGCATTACTGTTGCTAGAGATATTACCGAGCTATATCAATCGCTATCTTCAGAAAATAAGTTATTATTTTTTAAAAAGATTAACGATAAATACAAACCCAGCTTTACAAATGTTAATGAAGCAATCGAAAATTATACTAAATCTCAAAATGAAAATACTTTGTCTGATTTGTTTAAAGTTTCCGAAGGCAAGAGAAGAGAACTTTTTAGAAGAATGAATATGGCTCCGAATGGAACTGCCATTATAGTTGCACTAAGAGAAGATTTGTTAAAAATACTAAAAGATAATAAAGAACTTTCAGCTTTAGATAATGACCTTAGGCATTTATTTAGAGCTTGGTTTAACCCAGGATTTCTTAAGCTTGCTAAAATCACATGGGATACCAAAGCAGCTGTCCTAGAGAAAATTATTAAGTACGAACGTGTTCATCAAATGAAAGATATGAATGAACTTAAGAGACGATTAGGTGAAGATAGAAGATTTTTTTCTTATTTCCATCCAGCCCTTGAAGATGAACCTATTATTTTTGTCCAAGTAGCTCTTACAAAAGGCCTTGGTAAATCCATCCAGGAGTTAATGAAACCCTCAAACGATGAAAAAAAAACTTACGATACTGCAACTTTTTATTCAATTAGTAACTGCCAAGAAGGTTTATCACGCGTTACGTTAGGCAATTTTCTAATCAAAAGAGTAGTTTATGAAATTCAAGAAGAGTTACCTCATATCAAAAACTTTGGAACATTGTCACCGATACCGGGCTTTTCCGAGTGGTTTACTTACTTAGAAGAGCCTAAAATTAAAAGCATTTTAGCTAATCTTAAAAACCAAGATGTATCTTTTTTAAGATCACAAGATTTAAAATTAGGTGACGTTAGAATTATTGAAAATAAAGAAGCACTAATTAAGTTAGTTGCACATTACATAGTAAATGAAAAAAATCAGCAAGGATTACCAGTTAATGATGTTAGTCGTTTTCACTTAGGGAATGGTGCTATTGTAGAAGACATTGTTATTAACGCTAATGTATCTGAACAAGGATTTAAAAGATCCTATGGCATGATGGTTAATTATCTTTATGAACTAAAAAATATTGAAAAAAATCATGAAGATTACATGAATAACAATAAAGTGATTGTCTCTGATAAAATAAAGAAATATTTATAACTATATTCTTAATTCTTTAGTTAAGACCCCATTTTACATTGTTCCAAATTCTTTCATGAAAATAATAAAAAAAAAGTGGAATAATTGAACCTAAGCCCAATATTCCAGCTCCTTTAAAGCTACCAGTAAAAATATAACCAAATATTACCCAGTAGATAAAAATAAAGAGTCTCCATGAAAAAGTTTTAGCGACCGAACGTATTTTTTTATCTGCCATATTAAAATTAACCTATAATAAATTTTGCATATAGAATAGTTTTATATTAATATTTATATATGACGAACAAAGTAAACAAAAATTTTTTAAAAGATTCTCACCTACTAACAGAACTAAAGTTATGCAGCGTCCGTTTAATTGATAACGCTAAATTTCCTTGGATTATTTTAATTCCTAAGCGAATAAATATTACTGACATCACTGAACTTAACTCAACAGACCAAATGTTATTAATGAAAGAAATTGTTCATTGCAGCAAGTTGATGAAAAAAATATTTAAAACAAAAAAACTTAATGTTGAAAAAATTGGTAACATCGTTCCTCAATTACATATCCATATTATTGCAAGATCCGCTAAAGATTGTACGTGGCCGCTATCGGTTTGGGTAGTTAAAGGTAAACCCTATACAAAAACTTTATTAGCAAAAACTATTTCTAAGATTAAAAAGTATTTTTAAAGAGGGCTGGGAGAACACAGAGGTAGTTTCAGTCTCCCTCCACTACCTCTTAACTATTATGTATCTGATTCGTCCTAAATTCGTTAACACGTATTAATTGAAACTAGACTTTATCAACTGGTTGCTTTAGTAAACTAAGTAATAAATCGATTCACAAATAATTAAAATTTAAGGAACCTTTGATCAAAACAACACTCTCATCGTTTGCAAAATCTATTGGCTTTAATTCACAAAATTACATTCCAAAAGAAGGGGCGTCCTTTTCTTTATTCAGAATTGAAGTTTTATCAGGTTTAACTGTTGCTTTAGCCTTAGTTCCTGAAGCTATTGCCTTCGCATTTGTCGCTGGTGTTGCACCATTATCAGGTCTTTATGCAGCTTTTATTGTTGGTTTAATTACTGCTGTATTTGGTGGGCGACCTGGAATGATTTCAGGAGCAACTGGTGCTTTAGCTGTTGTTATGGTTGCACTAGTTATGGATCATGGAGCTGAATACTTGTTTGCAACCGTTGTTTTAATGGGAATTTTACAATTATTAGCAGGAATATTTAAACTTGGAAAATTTATTAGAATTGTACCGCAGCCAGTAATGCTGGGTTTTGTTAATGGCCTTGCAATTGTTATTGGTATCTCACAACTTAGTCAGTTTAAAACCATTAATGCAATGGGACAATCTGTATGGATTTCAGGAAACACTTTGTATTATTCAATGGGGTTTGTGGCATTAACTATGCTTATTATTTGGCTATTACCAAAAATTACCAAAGCATTTCCAGCAACTCTTGCTGCTATTTTGGTCACATCAATATTAGTTTTAGTATTAAAAATTGACATCCCTAGTGTTGGGGATCTTGCAAGTGTTAAAGGGGGTTTGCCTAATTTTTCAATTCCAAGTGTTCCTTTAAACTTTGAAACTTTAAAAATTATTTTCCCTTATGCATTTATATTGTCAGCCATTGGCTTAATTGAAAGTTTGTTAACTCTAAACTTAGTAGGTGAAATCACCAATAAAAGAGGTGGTGCCAGCCAAGAATGCTTAGCACAAGGTTTGGCAAACACGGTTACAGGGTTTTTTGGTGGTATGGGGGGTTGCGCGATGATTGGCCAATCCATGATTAATGTAAAATCAGGTGGCAGAACTCGAATGGCAGGAATAGCTGCTGCATTATTTTTATTAATTTTTATTTTATATACATCAAGTTATATTGAGATGATCCCCATTGCAGCTCTTGTTGGTGTAATGTTTATGGTAGTGATTGGAACCTTTGCTTGGAACTCTTTAAAGATATTATTTTTTGTGCCAAAAAGTGATGCCTTAGTTATTATTCTTGTAACGGTGGTAACTGTCTTAGAAGATTTAGCGGTAGCTGTAATTGTTGGTGTGATTGTATCTGCATTAGTATTTGCTTGGAAATCTGCCTCTAGAATTAGAGCAATTGAAAGACCTTCCATTAGAGAACGGGGTGCTAAAGTTTATGAAATAGAAGGACCACTTTTTTTTAGTTCAACGGATAGTTTTTTAGAACTATTTAAGCCAGAACAAGATCCGGAGGTAATCATTATTGATTTTGCTGGATCAAAAGTAATTGATCAATCCGCATTAAAAGCCATTGAAGATATTGCTGATAAATATAATAGTTTTGGAAAAAAAGTTAAATTGAGACATTTAACCCGTGATTGTCACAGATTGTTAAGCAGAGCAGGGCAACTTGTTGTTGATAGTGATGAGGATCCTGATTATGGAATTGCAGTTGATTATGATGTTAAATTAGGTATTTTTGGTAGCTAAGATGAGCAAAGAGATTAAAACCGATGATGTTATTTTCAATTTCTTTAAGCAAATTTGTGACGAAAAAGATGATGTTAAATGTGTTGAACTTGGCAATGGTTGGATTAATGCCATGGAAACTAACCTTAGTAACATGGAAAAAAATCTAGAAGAAGCGGATAAGGCAAAATATCAAGAAAGCATTAATAGTAATAAACAACAGCTAGATAGTCTTAAAGGTAAAACAGCTAGTGAATGGCGTGAATATGCAACTGAGTGCATGATCGAGATCTTAGATCATAAAACTAAATCGTGAATTTCTTTAAAAAACTATTTTCCAGAAGCAATTTAGAATTACAAATCAATGATGGGGGCAGGGCAACAGCAGGTTACAAAGGAAAAGCAGGAGATTGCGTGGTGAGATCCATTGCAATTGTTACAAATCTACCCTACCAAAAAATTTATGACGATCTTTATAAAGCTAATGAAGAATTTAGAACTACATCACGAACTAGACTTGCTAAAAGCTTAAAACAAAAAAATGATAGCCCAAGAACCGGAACCCACAGAGTTGTTGTTAAAAAATATCTTGAAAAATTAGGATGGCAGTGGACACCAACGATGTTTATTGGTCAAGGCTGTAAGGTGCATCTAAAAAAAGACGAACTTCCAAGTGGAACTTTAATTGTATCTTGTTCAAAACACATAACGGTTGTTAAAGATGGTGTCTTACATGATACTTATGATTGTTCAAGACGTGGCACACGTTGTGTTTATGGGTATTGGACTAAACCTAATTAATCAAGATAAGACAAATGTACAATTTTAATCACTAATAAAGACTAATTAGATGTTATCAAATGCCAAAGATTTTTGCAACTTTGGCATTTGAGTTATTTAATTTTAATTTACAGGAATAACAAAACTTGGTGGATAAATTCTAGATTTATCTGTTATTGCATCTGTAATTCCTAAGTCAAAAAAGAAAACGCTGGCAGCAACTTTACCACCTTCCATTCCACTAGGAATACTACCGTAGCCTTTTTTTCCATTTTCAGATTCACAATCAAATCTTAATGCATCGTCAGATCTTCTGACCATAGTTGTAGATGGTATGCTTACACTGTAAGATGCTCTTTTGTTATTTAATTTACATTTACCATCAGATCCATCACTAAAAGATAATGATACAGGAACATTTGGATCATTAACGATAGTTCCACATGATGTTAATGCAAAAACTGAAAGTAAAATTATAATTATATTTTTCATATTTTTTCCCATATTTTTCTTCATGTTTTTTAAGTAAGTTATTACTTAATATACTAACTGTATATATAAATAGTTATAACTTATCTTATCTTATAGGTTTAATTTTCTGATTAATAACAAGCACTGTCGATAAAGATAAAAGTGGTTAATAAATTTCATTAATATATGATTTTTAAAAATGAGCTTTAAAGATAACGTCAACTCACATGTTGACAAATCAGCTAAATTACTAAACTTTAGTGATGATTTACTTGAACATTTAAAATCTATTCATTCATTAATTAAAGTTAATGTAGGTGTTGTATTAGACGGTAAAATTAACAATTTTACTGGATGGAGAGCAGTTCATTCAGAGCATATTCTTCCAACTAAAGGTGGGCTAAGATATTCAGAAACGGTTGATCAAGATGATACGGAAGCCCTAGCATCTTTGATGACTTACAAATGTGCAATAGTTAATATTCCTTTTGGCGGTGCTAAAGGAGGTTTAAAGATTAATCCTAAAAATTATACAATGCCTCAACTAAGAGAAATTACCAAGGCCTTTGCTAGCAAACTAATTAATAGAGGTTTTATTTCTCCAGCATTAAATGTACCAGCTCCCGACGTTGGAACGTCTGAAAGAGAAATGGAATGGATTTTAGAGACTTAAAAAACACTAAAACCTGATGATATAAATTATAGAGGTTGTGTAACAGGGAAACCATTACACCGTGGGGGTATAGCTGGCAGAACTGAAGCAACTGGTAGAGGAATTGAAGAAGTTATAAGAGAGATATTTAGACACGAAGACATCGTTAAAGAAGCTGGATTAAAAAATGAATTAAAAGATAATGAAATTATAGTTCAAGGCTTTGGTAATGTTGGCAGCAATTTAGCTAAACATTTGTACAATAGAGATAATGCAAAAATAATAGCCATAGGAGAGTTTGATGGTTATTTATATAATAAAAAAGGCATTGATATAAATGCGTTAATTGAATTTTTTCAAAAAAATAAAACTATCAACAATCCTAAACTTGGAGAATTTAAAAATAACCCAAGTGAACTCTTAGAGCTAAGTTGTGATATTTTAATTCCAGCTGCATTAGAAAATGCAATCACTATTGATAATGTGGATAAGATTAAAACAAAATTGATAATAGAGGCCGCAAATGGCCCAGTGTCATTTGAAGCGGATCAAAAATTATTTGAAAAGGGAGTTATGATTATCCCTGATATTTATGTCAATGCTGGAGGGGTAGTGGTTTCTTATTTTGAGTGGGTAAAAGATATTTCTCATATACGTTTTGGTAGAGTTGAAAAAAGATTTCAAGAACAAAAAATATTAGATATTATTGATTTGATAGACAAAAAAACTAATACTAAAACAGATTTTGACACCATTAAAAGAATTGTTCACGGTGCTGATGAAGAGGACTTAGCTTTTTCTGGTTTAGAAGACAGTATGAGAAATGCATTTATTGAAATTTATAATGCTAAAAAACTAATTAAGAAATCATTTAGAGAAAGTGCTTATTACGTATCTTTAAAAAAGTTAAGAAATTTTTATACCGCAGAAGGCTTTCCTAAAAGATAATGATATTTTATAAATTATATTTAAGATCATATGAAAAATTTATCTCTTAAAGCAAGCTGTTTATGTGGTGGGATACAATTTAAAACAGAGGGCAATCATAGAGATGTTCAAAATTGTCATTGCAGTCAATGCATGAAAACTCATGGTCATTACGCAGCCTACACAAGAATTGCAGAGCAAGATATTAAGTATGTAAAAAAAAATACCCTAAAATGGTTTCGATCTTCCAAAAGAGCAAAAAGAGGTTTTTGTAACAAATGTGGTGCTAGTGTATTTTTTAAAGTTTTAGGAACTAAGGAAATCTGTATTGCTGCCGGCATGTTTGACAAACCCGTTAAACTTAAAACAATAATGAATATCTTTACTAAAGATAAGTTAGATTATTACAAAATTGACCAAGGGCTTCCTAAATTCACACGTTATCCTAAGAGAGCTAAATAATGAAAATAATTTTATCTATTATAATATTAGTTCGTTTGTAAATTAAGCACCACATTAGAGTGGTGCTTAAAATTAATTAATTAAGCAACATTTGCCCTTTGTTCTGTTTTTTCAGCAGGAACACTTATAGAAAGTTTTTGTGTTAACTTTACAGGTACACCCTTTGTTAAAATATCCAACACAGGACAATGTTCATTTACAACGGCAATTAGTTTGTCAATCTCAGCTTGAGGAGAAGATGATTTAATATCAACATTTCCCGTAATACTTTGAAAGCCAGGTCTAATGTCTTTATTTAATGCAAGAAAACCTTGTAGATCAAGAGTTCCATTTAACTCAACACCCACACTATCAATTTTAATTCCTAAAGCAGTTGCAAACGCCTTGTAGGTAATTTCCTGACAAGTTGCTAATGCAGCCAATATAAGTTCAACTGGGCTTGGACCTTCGTCCTTACCACCAAAACTTGTGGGCTCATCAACTGTTAGATTATGATCTCTTAACTGAACATGGGATTGCAATCCTTCTTTAAGAATTGAAGTGCTTTTGTATTGAACTACGGCACTTTCGGGGTTGTCAGTAAAGTTTTTTTGTAAATTGCTTATTGTTTCTTTTAGATTATTACTCATTTTATCTCCTTTTTTAGTGCTTTAGCTAATGCAGGGCGCACAATACAGTTCAAATACCCGGTTTAATTTTAGATTATTCCAAAAAAAAACCACCGACTAAAGCGGTGGTCTAAAAGACTTTTTCGCTTTAGCAGGATTTATAAAGCGCTCTGCAAGTAGAATTAAATCAGCGCTATAAACAAAGTAACAGAATAAGAGCTTAGGTCAATATAAAATTAAAGAATATAGAGACAACTTAATAATGTTTTGTTAGCATTTAATTGTGAAAAAAATACTTGAGACAAGCATTATTCATAAGTTTTTGGCCATTTTAGTTATAACTTTACTAATCTCTAATGCTGCAAAAGCAGGTTGTGATGATGCGCCAGTTGATGGGGTAGATTATTCTAATTGTCAATTTTCTGAGGGCCAAGATTTAAGTAGGGCTTATATTCCAAATTCAAATCTATCGTTCATAAGTTTTATTAAAGTTACTTTTGATAAAGGGGTGATGATGAACGCTATTTTAGCTAATGGTAATTTTGTAGAATCTTCTTTTGTTAGAACCAATTTGTATGAAGCAAATCTTGAAGGCGGTATTTTTGAAAAAGCTAATTTTTCAAGTGCTAATTTAACAAGAGTAAATTTTAAAGGAGCATCATTAATTGAAACTAACTTTAATAACAGTAATCTCTTTGAAGCTGATTTAACGGGTGCTAATATTTTAAATGCAAACTTTGAAGGTGCCAATTTAAATAATGCAATTTGGATTGGTGGCACTAAATGCTCATTAGGATCTATTGGTAAATGTAATAAATAAATTTAATTATTAAGTGCATCCAATGAAAAACACCTATCATTCAGATATATATAAATTTAATACCCCTACAAATAGTTATTGGGAAGACACATCAACTATCAACCTTGGCTTAAAAAGATTAACAAAAAATGTAAATTCTGAAGTTGTAGTAATTGGTGGTGGATATACTGGTTTATCCTGCGCAATAAATTTAATAGAAAATTATAATTTAGATGTCATTCTAGTAGACGCTGGAAAAATTGGTTGGGGAGCATCATCTAGAAATGGTGGTTTTTGTAGTTTTCCGCCAAGTAAATTACCCATACCCAAAATGGTTAAAATTTTTGGCAAAGAAGAAACAAAAGAATTTTTTAAAAATTCAATAGAAGGCTCTGAATACACTAAAAGGATTATCTCGGAATATAATATTGATTGTGATATTTCTGGAGATCTAATTTATGAAGTTGCCCATCATCCTAGCAAATTCAAATTATTAAGAGAGCGTGAGAATGTTTATAAAAATGAATTTAATTTAGAAACACAAATATATTCTAAAAAGGAATTTGAAAATATTGGACACGGTGGAACTGAACAATTTGGAGCTTTTTCTTATAAACCTGGTTTTGCAATAAATCCTCTTAAGTTAGTCAATGGCATGGCCAAACACGCACTAAAGAAAAATTTACAAATGTTTGAACATACTCATGTTAATAGAATTGAGAAAGATTCAGGTTCTTATATTTTAAAAACTAAAGAAGGCTCTATAAAAACAAACAAAATTGTAGTTGCTACAAATGGTTTTTATCAAGAAGGTTTAATACCCCAACTGAATTCTAGAATTTTACCTGTAATTTCTAATATAATTGTTACTCGGAAACTATCTGACCACGAAATTAATTTACATAATTTTAAAACATTTTGTCCAATAGTTAATACTAAAAATCTTTTAAATTATTATAGAAGATTACCAGATAATAGAATTTTATTTGGTGCTAGAGGAGATTTAATAGGAAGTGACAAATCAAATGAACAAATGTCAAAAAAAATGGAGGCACATTTTAAAAAAATATTTCCAGATTGGTCGGATATTTCAATTGATTATAACTGGAGAGGTCTTATTGCTTTATCGCAAAAATTAGCTCCTTCTATTGGTAAGATAGATAATGAAGAAATATACTACAGTTTTGGATATAATGGTGTTGGTGTTAGTGCAGCACCTTGGTCAGGCAAACAATTATCAAAACTAGTTTTTTCCTCTAATAGCAAAGACTTAAATATTTCAAAAGTTTATCTAGGGTTACCTAAAAAGTTTATTTTTCCACAACTTAGAATATTTTATTTTAGATTAGCAGTTTTGTTCTATTTAATAAAAGATAAATTAAATATATAATTTATTAACTATTAATTATGAAAAAATTACTGTGGATTATTACGTTATGTTTATTATGGTTTAATATAAGTCACTCAAATGAAATTTCTTACAATGCTTCTAACTTTATAATGCAAAAACTAATAAATGCACTCGTTGAAACTAAAAAACCTAAGAGCCTAGAAGTTGCAAAGGATTTAATGTTAATTGCTCCTAATGCAAAGTCCTATGATTTAGTTATTAGGAAGGCAAAATTAGATATTATTGACGCGAAAAATATAGGCAAAGCTATAAACTTAATTGATCAAAATAGTGGACCAAAACTTGGCACTCTTAGTATGAGTTTTAATGAAAATTTAAAAGATGAGGGAGTGATTAGCATTCTAAATCAAATACCAAAGACTACATCTGTCATTGCATTTGTTGAATGTGGTATAACCGATAAAGCTGCAAGTGCTATTATTAAATGGGCCAATGAAGCTGATAATATTGATGGTATTTATCTTGAGGGCAATTCATTTTCAAAAGAAATGGAATTAAAGTTTGATAAATTAAGAGCAGATAAACCTAATACGACAGTTTTAAGCGAGTGGGCTAGTGAAGAATTTAAAGAAAGGGTTAAGAAAAGTTTTAACTAACTTTTTATAGGTTTTATTTTCTGATTAATAACAAGTACAGCTCCAATTAATAAAATAGGTAATCCCACAATTAAATCTGTTTGCCATTCTAAGTTTTCAAACACGGTAGATATTAATAGTGCAAGTACTGGCATTAAAGCACCAACATATCCTGCTCGTCCAGCACCTACTTTCTCTAATAATTTTAGGTAAAAGATAAAAGCAAAGATTGAGCCAATAATAGTAAGATAAGCGAGTGATGCTATATAACTAAAACTATAATCAAATAGTAATTCTGTACCTTTTATTTGAGTTATTAATAAAGTTACTAAAGATCCATAAAGCATTGAATACGCGATTGATGGCATTGATGCTAAGTTATTATTTAGGTTTCTTTGGTGAACCATATTACCAGTCGATGCAAAAAATGTACCAAGTAATGCTAAAAATAATCCAACATGCCTTCCATTAGATAAAGTAAAATTAAAAATCTCATCATTAAAAATGATTGCAATCCCAATCATGCCTATGGTCGAACCAATCAATGTTTTTAAAGAAGGTTTTTTTTTAAAATAAAAGCTATCTCCTAAAATATTCATAATAATGATTGTTGAAAAGACAATCGCTGGAAAAGCACTAATTAGATAAGTGTTTGATAGGTAAAAGAAAACATAATTAAGTGAATAGAGACAAATACCAAAAAGTAAAAACCAAATATGATGATTTAATGAAAACTTAAGATTTTTTTTCTTATAAATTAAGTAAATAAAAATAATTATTGCAGCGATAAAAAATCTATAAAATACTGATACTAATGGATCAACGTAGCCTAATTGAAATTTAATTACATACCAGGTTGGAGACCAGCAAATGAGTGTAATTATAAATAAAAGAAAATTATTCACTGATCTCAACTATAAGCTATCAAGCTTAAAATAATATAAGATTAAAAAGCCTTTATCGATGGACAATCCTTAAGATAGAAAAGGGTAGTCTGTGTAACCTTTTTCATCCCCACCATAAAACGTAGCTCTATCGTATTTATTGAGCTCTGCTTTTTTAGCAATTCTTTCTGGAAGATCAGGATTTGAAATAAACCATCTACCAAACATAATTGCATCCGCTTTATTGTTATTTAAAGCTTCTTCAGCAGTTTCGGGTTTATAGCCACCTGAAGAAATAAACATTCCATTAAATTTGTCTCTAAATAAATCAGAAGTACAAACTGCTTTATCATTTATATTATCATCACCACCAGCAGAAGTTGCTCTTGGTTCAATCATGTTAATGTAGACGATGCCTCTTTTATTTAATTCTTCAATAACTTGATTAAATAAGTTAACAGGATCACTGTCACTTACATCATTAAAGGTACCATAAGGAGATAGACGAATACCTACTTTATCTTTACCCCACACATCAATTACAGTATCTAAAACTTCAAGAGGAAATTTAATTCTATTAGCAACACTTCCACCGTATTCATCGGTTCTTTGATTGCTACCATCTTGTAAAAATTGATCTAACAAATATCCATTAGCCATATGAACTTCAACACCATCAAAGTTTGCTTCCTTAGCATTAAGGGCCGCTTGTTTAAAATCTTTAACAATATCTTTTATTTCTGAAAATTCTAATGCTCTAGGAGTTAAAATCTCTGTAGGTTGCCAATCTGCTGTGTAAGTTCCACTATTTTTTGCAGGTATTGCAGAAGGTGCTACAGGTAATTTTCCATCAGGTTGATGTGAGCTATGAGAAATTCGACCTACATGCCAAAGCTGTAAGAAAATTTTTCCTCCCTTATCATGAACAGCTTTTGTAACATTTTGCCAACCCATAACTTGTTCGCTGCTATGAATGCCAGGTGTTCCAGGATATCCTTGACCTTGTTGTGAAACTTGTGTTGCTTCTGATAAAATAAAACCAGCTGTTGCCCGTTGTGCATAATAAGTTGCATTTAATTCTTGTGGAACATTTCCAGGTTGTGCCGCACGGTTCCTAGTTAACGGAGCCATAATAATTCTATTTTTTAACGTTAAGTTGCCAAGTTTTAGTTCAGATAAAAGTTTCAAGATTAATTCCTTTTAGTTAATGATTAACGGGCTGTGTATCACTTTTCCTTGTTTATTGTTGAATTGATTTAGCTTATAGTGACACATCAAGATAAAGGCTTTTAAAGCGCTGCCTTGAAAATAAAATTAAATGTTTAGTCATTTAATTATTCAACGCTAAAAAAGGAGCTATTTATGATTGATAAGAAAAAAATTGGCCAATCCACTAAAAGTATTTGGGGTGGAGAACAAGAACACGAACTTTACGAACGATCAACACAGGTACCTGTAGTTCACAGTGTTTCATTTGCCTATAAAGACATTGATACTTGGCATAAAGTTGCACTTGGAGAAGAGAAGGGGCATATCTATTCAAGGAACACTAACCCTACTGTTAGAGCCTTTGAAGATAAAGTAAAAGAACTAGAAGGTGCAGAAGCCGCTACTAGTTTTTCATCAGGTATGGCTGCAATTAGTAATACATTGGCAACTTTTTTAAAACCAGGAGATAGAATTGTATCTATTAAAGATAGTTATGGTGGAACTAATGTTATCTTTAATGAATTTTTACCCCCACTTAATATTGATGTTTGTCTTTGCGAAACCAGTGACCACGAACAAATTTTAAGTGAAATTGCTAAAGGCTGTAAGGTTTTATATTTAGAAACACCTACAAACCCAACAGTTAAAATAACAGATATTAAAAATTTAAGTATTGCTGCTAAAAAGGTAGGGGCTTTGGTTGTGGTCGATAATACATTTGCAACACCGATTAATCAAAACCCATTAGAACTAGGTGCTGATATTGTTTTGCATTCTGCTTCTAAATATTTAGGAGGTCACGCGGATGCTTTGGGTGGAGTTATATGTGGAAGTAAAGATTTAGTAAAGAAAGTTTATCATTATAGAGAAATTAATGGAGCAACACTTGCACCGATGGATGCTTATAGCTTGTTAAGAGGCATGAAAACTTTAAAGCTAAGAATTGAAAGACAAAATCAAAGCGCAATGATTGTTGCAAAGTTTTTAGAAAACCATCCTTCAGTTGAACAAGTTAATTATCCTGGTCTACCATCACATCCAGGTCATGAAGTTGCAAAAGAACAGATGAAAGGTGGCTTTGGAGGCATGTTAAGTTTTTCAGTAAAAGGCGGACTTAATTCGATTAAAACTTTTTTACCAAAACTTAAGTATGCACATATGGCAGCTAACTTAGGTTGTGTTGAAACTGTAGTTGGACCTCCTGTTACAACTAGTCATGTGGAATGTACTGCAGAAGAGAGAAAAGCCGCTGGAATTCCTGAAGGTTTAGTGAGATATTCAACAGGAATTGAAGATGTTGAAGACTTAATTGCTGATTTAGAGCAAGCATTAAAGGTGATAATATAAAGTTAATAATTATGAAAAAAACATTTGTATCATTAGGTTTAATATTTTTTTTATCATTAAGTAATATTTCTTACTCTGATAATCATTATCCAATCACAAGAGATTCTGAATTAATGATTGCACGAGGTAAAATTATATATGAAAATAATTGTGCAAGCTGTCATCAGGTTGATTTATCAGGTGCTGAAAATTGGAAGGGCTTAGATGAAGATGGTGATAGAAAAGCACCCCCATTAAATGGCACGGGTCACACCTGGCACCATGATGATGCAACTTTACATAAAATTATTAAATATGGTTTAGTTGGAATAATTAGTGATTATAAAGGAAAGATGATCGGTTTTGGAGACAATCTTAATGATAAAGATATAGATTCAGTTTTAGCCTACATTAAAAGTTTTTGGCCAGATGATTATTATCAGCAGCAAATAAATTTAAGTAAATAAATTATATGGCAACAGATACATTTCATTGGGGATGCAAACATACTTGGAGAGCTAGCGCGAAGAATACGATGTGGTGTGTTATAGGTTGCTCTATTGGTGACTTTGGAACAATATTATTTTTTCAATTAAGCCAAATTCCTTTTCCAATAATGGGCATTATGATTTTAGCAATCATTAATGGTTTACTCACTAGTATTATGCTTGAGACTTATATTTTAATGAGACAAAAATTTGACTTTATCAATGCATTAAAAACAGCCTGTGGAATGAGTTTTATCTCAATGGTTAGCATGGAGATTTCAATGAATGCTACAGACTATTTTTTAACGGGAGGTGCCATGATTGTTTGGTGGGTCGTACCGATTATGTTAAGTGTTGGTTTTTTAACACCATGGCCATATAATTATTGGAGACTTAAGAAATTCAATCAAGCCTGTCATTAAATATTAAAACAATAATTTCTTAGAAGAAACCATTTGGAATAATGAAGTAGTGAATTGCTAGTACAATTGCGACTGATACCGTTAAGCCTAAAGTCATTTTAAGAAAGTCCTTGCCAATAAGTGGGAATACATATTTGAATTTATAGTCTTTATTCATTGATGCAATTGCCAACTCTCTTCCACATAACAAACCAACAAAAACCCAAGTTGTTGACATTGGCAGATCGTTCATTTCTTTAAAGTAATAAAGTACAGCGGCATAAATAATATTTATTATCGTTGCTGATCTTGCGTATCTTGTTCCTGTTTTTTCTAAAACAACCTTTTGAATGGCTCCACCATGAATATAAAAGATATAAAAAAGTAGTGCCGTAAAATATGCAAGAACAATTAATAATAAATTAACACCTATTTGTCTTGGAAGATAAACTGCTATGTTTGCTACATCATGAGATAACCAAACCCACCATAACCAAGCAGATGTCACCCAAACCGAGTTACGCCAAAAGCCAATCCATTTATCATCTACAGTATCTAACTTTTCATTAATAAATTTAGATATAACAATCCAACAAATATAGGCAGCGGTTGCAGCAAGACCATAGCCTATAACACTTTTCATAAGCATTTTCTCAAGTACAACTGTTGAAGCGAATGCTGATAAAACTAAGAAGGTTGTTGAAACAGGTATTCCTATTCTTGTTAATATAAGAAGTATTCCTGGTGCCACAGCATGATACCAATGTATTTCTTTAAAAGGTATTCTTGTTAATCTACCGTAAGAGATGTCACCATCGTTACTGTACCAGCCCCACGTAATAGCAAGTATCATTACAAATGATGCAGCGCTAGCAAGAGTGTACCATTTGAACCACTTCTGTTTTGATGCAATAAAAGTTCCTAATGTTTGAATCGAGTCATTGGCAATAACGCTATACCCCGCTAAAGCAAATCCAATAATTGTGTAAAACAATGTAAGGGTCATCTAATGTTTTTTTTATATAATTAATTATTAATTACAAATTTATTTTTAAAGTTATACTACTACCTGTGGTTTTAAAATTATGAGTTCCCCCGTTAAATTAAAAGATCAAAAAATGACATTACTTGATGAAATGATGGATCAGGTAATTATCCTTGATAAATTTAAAAATGTTGTTTTTGCAAACAAAAGTGGAATTGCTAGATTTGGTAATGATATTAATGGAAAAAATATTTCATTAATTTTAAGAGATGCTAAATTATTAGAAAGTATCGATCTTGCAATTCAGAATAAAAGTTCACAAGTTTTAGATGTAGAAATTAAACTTCCTATTTTTCAATTCTATAATGCGAATATTATTCCTGGAGCTTTAAATGAATCTGAAGATGAACATTCTGTAATAATATTTTTAAAAGATTTAACTGAAATATATAAGACACAACAATTTAAATCAGATTTTGTAGCTAATGTTTCGCATGAATTAAGAACACCGCTGCAGTCAATTAAGTTAGGATTAGAGACAATAAATGAAGGTCATGCTTCAAATGATTTTGAAATGCAAAAGAAATTTTTACCCATTATGATGGAACAAACGGAGCGTATGGAAAATTTGATTAATGATTTACTTTCATTGTCAAAAATCGAATTACAAGAACATATTAGACCTACCGTAGAAGTAGACTTAAAAGAAATAATAACTCACGTGATTAAATTGAATTTAGAGCTCGTTAAGAAAAAAAAGATAAAAATAGAAAACAATATTACAGACGAAGCCTATAAAATTTCTGGTGATAGAAATAGATTAATAGAAATTTTTACTAATTTAATTGATAATGCATGTAAGTATAGTGAAGCTGACACTGTTATTAAAATATCTTTGGTTAAGAAAGAGGATACTTTTTTATTTTCCATTAAAGATCAAGGGGTTGGAATTCCTAAACAATATTTATCTCGAATCACTGAACGTTTTTTCAGGGTAGATCCTGCAAGAAGTAAAGAGGCGGGAGGGACAGGTTTAGGACTAGCTATTGTCAAACATATAGTAAACCAACATCGTGCAACTATGGATATTATTAGTAATGACGAAAAAGGCACTGAATTTACTATTGAATTTCCCAAAGCATAAAATTTTAGAAAGCATCAATGTATGCTTTGTCATAAAAGTTTCATAAATTTGTAATAAAATTGAAACAAAGAAATTCTATAAGCACAGAATATAAATAAACAAAGGAAAAATAAAAATGAAAAATGTTAAAATTATTTTATCAATCTTGACTGTGATGCTATTTGCGTCAAATGCTCAAGCAAGAGATCAAATTAGGATAGTGGGGTCATCAACTGTTTACCCATACGCAACTGTTGTTGCTGAAAATTTTGGTAAAACAGGAAAATTTAAAACACCTGTAATTGAAAGCACTGGAACGGGTGGTGGAATGAAATTATTTTGTGCTGGAGTTGGCACTGATCACCCAGATATTACTAATGCATCAAGAGCTATAAAATCTAAAGAAGTAGATTTATGTGTTAAAAATGGTGTAACTGAAATTATAGAAATTATTGTAGGAAATGATGGTATTTCATTTGCACATTCAGTAAATTCTCCAGATTCAGATTTTACTAAAGAGCAATTGTGGAGAGCTTTAGCAAATGAAGTAGATGTAGATGGAAAAATAGTTGCAAACCCATACAAACAATGGAGCGATATCGATCCGTCACTTCCTTCTAAAAAAATAGAAATTCTTATAGCCCCACCAACATCAGGCACAAGAGATGCTTGGAACTCATTGGTAATGGAAAAAGGTTGTTCTACAGAAGCTAAAGCACTTTTTGGTGACAAAGCTAGTAGCGAATGTACTAAGATGAGAGAAGATGGCTATGCAGTAGAAGCTGGTGAAAATGATACTTTAATTGTACAAAAACTTGCATCAAACCCTGACGCATATGGCTTCTTTGGCTACAGCTACTTAATTGGTAACAAAGACAAGGTTAAAGCTGCAGCAATTAATGGAGTTAGACCTAGCCTTGAAGGTATTCAAGATTACTCTTACCCAATAGCTAGACCTTTATTCTTTTATGTAAAAAAAGCACATATTGGAGTCGTTCCTGGAATTGACGCATTTATTAAAGATTTTACGTCAAAAAAAGCAATGGGACCAAGAGGTTACTTAGCTGACATTGGTTTAGTGCCTTTAGCTAAAGCAAAATATGATGTTGTAAGAACTGCAGCAGTCAAATTAAACACTATTAGCATCAAGTAATTTAAATTCCTCAAACATAATCAAGGCCAGAATAAACTTCTGGCCTTTTTTATTTATACAATTTGTAGTTTAAAATTGTAATAAAACTGTAACATTAAAATCATATTGTCTCGGACAATGAATATTATAATTTTATTACTGGTTACAATATTTAGTTATTTGTCGTTCTTATATGGACGCTCAAGAATTAGAAAAATTACATCTACTCAATCTATAAAGATTAACGCTCTACCAAATTATTATGGTTATTATTTAGCCTTGTGGTGTGCCATACCCGCTTTAATTATACTATTACTTTGGTCTATATTTGAACCGGGTATTATTAAATTTTTAATTTCACAAACTTTAATTCAAAATGAGTTAAATTATTCAAGTGATCAAATTAATCTGATTTATCAAAAAATTATATCTCTATACGAGGGAAATTTTTCAGGAACTTTAACTGATGAAATTTTATTAGGAGTAAAAAATTATGAATCGTTCTATGCAATAGCTCAAAGTTCTAAAATTGTTTTATTATTATCAACTTTCATTGCAACTATCTCTTATGGGATTATTAGAATTTCAAAAAATAACAAAGCAAGACACGATGTTGAAAAAATTCTAACAGGATTACTTTTTGCATGCTCTTTAGTTGCTATATTGACAACGATGGGAATTATTTTCTCTCTATTATTTGAAAGTATAAAATTCTTTTCAGCGATTAACATTTTTGATTTTTTATTTGGATTGTCTTGGAGCCCACAAAGAGCATTCGTTAGTGATGCCTCAGCAATTACAGCTCTAGAATATGAAAATTTAAAAGGTGCCTTTGGCTCTGTTCCATTATTTGCTGGAACTGCATTCATAGCTTTTATTGCAATGATTGTAGCCGTCCCCATTGGACTGTTTTCAGGAATTTATATGGCAGAGTATGCGAGCCCTAAAGTTAGAAAATATTCTAAACCTATTATTGAAATTCTTGCTGGAATTCCTACGGTTGTTTATGGGTTTTTTGCTGCACTTACCGTTGGGCCCTTTTTTAGAGAACTGGGGGAAAGTTTAGGATTAGAAGTATCTTCAGAGAGTGCACTAGCTGCAGGATTAGTTATGGGTGTTATGATTATTCCATATGTATCATCCTTATCGGATGATGTAATTAATGCAGTTCCTCAATCATTAAGAGATGGATCTTATGCAATTGGTGCTACTAAATCAGAAACTATTAAAAAAGTTGTAATACCCGCAGCACTACCGGGGATTGTTGGTTCAGTTTTATTAGCGGTATCAAGAGCTATTGGTGAAACGATGATTGTTGTAATGGCCGCTGGTTTAGCAGCAAATTTAACAATTAACCCACTTGAGTCTACCACTACGATTACCACTCAAATTGTAATGCTTTTAATTGGTGACCAGGAGTTTGATAGTCCAAAAACCCAATCTGCTTTTGCATTGGGGTTAACACTTTTTTTTGCAACATTAATCTTAAACTACATAGCCTTAAGATTTGTTAAAAAATATAGAGAAAAATATGAATAAAGAACAACGATTAAAAAAACGACATAATGCTGAAAAACGATTTAGATTTTATGGTCTAGCTTCTATTTTATTAGCAATTTTTTTCGTATTCTTTTTATTAAATGCTATCTTTTCAAAAGGCAGTGGTGCATTTTTAAAAACAACAATCGATGTTGAAGTGAACTTTAACGCAGAGACTTTAGAATTAAGTGAAAAGCCTACCACCGAAGATTTGAAAAATGCAGACTATTATGATTTAGCTATAGATAGTATTCTTAAAGTAAAAAAAGTTAATGGTTTAGCTGAAGAAAAGTTATTAATTAGCTTATTTAGTCCTGATTATGAATATGAAATAAGAAACTTTTTACTTGATAATCCAAAAGCTTTAAATCAAACCACTGTATTAAAACTAACTGCATCAGATGATTTTGATCAATTACACAAAGGCAATTACCCAAGAGATCTACCTGAAGATAGAAGACGAATTGATAATTTTCAATTAAATCTTTATGATGAATTAGTTAATGAAGGAAAAGTTAATAAAATATTTAACTCATATTTGTTTACCAAGGGAGATTCAAGAAATCCCGAACTAGCAGGAATTGGGGGTGCATTAATTGGTTCATTTTTTACCATTGTGATTACTTTATTGTTATCTTTTCCAATAGCTATAGCTGCATCAATTTATTTAGAAGAGTTTGCTCCAAAAAATAAAATTACTGATTTTATAGAAATTAATATTAATAATTTAGCGGCAGTACCTTCTATTGTTTTTGGATTATTGGGTTTAGGAATTTTACTGGGTACATTTCATCTGCCAAGATCAACTCCATTAGTTGCGGGTATTACTTTAGCATTAATGACCTTACCTAGAATTATTATTCCATGCAGGGCGTCACTAAAAGCAGTACCACCTTCAATAAGAGAAGGGGCTCTTGCAATTGGTGCATCTAAAGTACAATCCGTTATGCATCATGTTGTACCCTTAGCAATACCAGGAACTTTATCAGGAACGATTATTGGATTAGCGCAAGCTCTTGGAGAAACCGCACCCTTAATTTTAATTGGTATGGTTGCCTTTGTGGTTGATATTCCATCAATACCAACAGATCCTTCAGCTTCACTTCCAGTTCAAGTTTATTTATGGTCAGAACAAGCGGAAAGAGGGTTTGTAGAAAAAACTTCAGCAACTATTATGGTTCTTTTAAGTTTTTTGATTACGTTGAATTTTATAGCAGTTTATTTAAGACAAAAATTTGAAAGGAAGTGGTAATGAAAAATAACAATATAAAGATTAAAGCTAGTAATTTGAATGTGTATTATGGAGAGAAACAAGCGCTTTTCAACGTTGATTTGGATATCTATAGCAAAGAAGTTACAGCTTTAATTGGACCTTCTGGATGTGGAAAATCAACCTTTATAAGATGCATTAATAGAATGAATGATGTCATTGATATTTGTAAAATTGATGGTTCCATTACAATCGATAACGAAGAGATCATTGATAAAAATCTTGATGTCGTAAGTCTTCGAGAGAAAATTGGAATGGTTTTCCAAAAACCCAATCCTTTTCCAAAAAGTATTTATGATAATATTGCTTATGGACCTACCATTCATGGTTTAGCTGAAAACAAAACGGATATGGATCAAATTGTTGAGAATAGTTTAAAAAAAGCAGCTTTATGGAATGAGGTTAAAGATAGATTGAATGAAGCTGGCACAGGTTTATCTGGGGGTCAGCAACAAAGATTATGTATCGCAAGAGCCATATCAGTTAATCCTCAAGTAATTTTAATGGATGAGCCATGTTCAGCACTAGATCCTATTGCAACTGCTAAAATTGAAGAATTAATTGATGAACTTAAAAAAAGCTATACAATAGTTATTGTTACTCATTCAATGTCACAAGCAGTAAGAGTTTCTCAAAGAACTGGCTTTTTCCATTTAGGAAAAATAATTGAAGTAGATACAACGGAGAAAATATTTAAAAACCCTGGAAATAAAATGACCCAGGATTACATTACAGGGAGGTTTGGTTAATTATGTCAGATATTACACATATCGTTAAATCGTACGAGGATGAATTGCAAAATTTAAATGATAATTTAATTAAAATGGGTAGCTTAGTTGAAACTCAACTCTCAGATTCAATGGAAGCTATTATCAAAGTTGATAAAGATGCTGCTGAAAATATAATTAAAAATGATGAAAAGATTAATAGGTTAAGAGCAACCATTGAAGAGCAGATAGTAACGGTACTCGTTAAAAGAGCCCCTATGGCAATTGATTTAAGATTGACTATTTCAACTTTAAAAATCTCAAGTGATCTTGAGCGTATTGGTGATTTAGCAAAAAGTGTTGCAAAAAAGATCAAACCTTTACCACATAATCTTCCAGAGGAGTTAATTTCTAGTTTAAAAAGATTAGGGGAGTTAGTTCAAAGGCAATTAAAAGATGTATTAGATGCTTATCTTAACCAGTCAAAAGAGGCTGCTGTTAAAATTTGGAAATCAGATGAAAAAGTAGATGATCTAACACACATTGCTATGAACGAAGTTGCAAAATTTTTAAGTAAAGATACTAAAAATTTAGATTTAGCGACCCATCTACTATTTGTTACTAAAAATATTGAAAGAGCAGGGGATCACATTACTAATATAGCTGAAGATCTATTTTATCTGATTGAGGGATGCAAGCGTA
>FLOH01001081.1_pt1 | contig 45322 bp, 39 predicted proteins | sample 756751 | NCBI WGS metagenome assembly FLOH01 (sample SAMEA4026879, study PRJEB14308) | marine metagenome | biome: coastal water; material: water | depth 74 m | reverse complement strand
CCGGTCAAGTAAGAACGAAACGTAGTACTCATCGGTGATGTCTGAAGCTTCAGCGACGAGCACCCGGTGCACAGTGTGGCCTTTGATGTCCATCCCGAGGATTGCCGCCGCGACATCGGCTGCCTCATCGGGATTCTGGGCGAGCTTGACTCCACCGGCCTTGCCACGCCCACCGGTCTTGACCTGGGCTTTAACGACCACTTGGCCGCCAATCTTGCGGGCGACCTCACGGGCGGCGTCGGGCGCTGAGCACACTTCGCCGGGGGTGCCGGGGATCTGATGCTTGCCGAAAAGCTGCTTAGCTTGGTATTCGTACAGATCCACTTAAACTCCCCTAGGCATGAATCATGTCGATGACGGCCCGAGCCTAGTGTCGATCAGCTGGTAGCGGTAAAGGTGCGACTGTGATCTTCGACCCATTCGACGATCGAGGCGGTGGTGGCCCCCGGGGTGAAGATTTTGGATACCCCTAAGGCCTCCAATTCGGTGATGTCATCCTCAGGGATGATCCCTCCGCCAAAAACGATGATGTCGCCGGCCTTGCGGGCCCGTAGTAGCTCCATGACGTCGGCAAACAAGGTCAGATGCGCTCCGGACAAGATCGACAGCCCGATAAAGTCAACGTCTTCTTGTACCGCAGCGTCAACAACTTGTGCCGGAGTTTGATGTAAACCGGTATAGATGACTTCGATGCCGGCATCACGCAGGGCCCGGGCCACCACTTTGGCACCCCGATCGTGCCCATCGAGCCCCGGCTTGGCAACAAGTACGCGAATTGGACCAGCCATTAGGAACCCCTCTCCCGGTATTGCCAGATCTCGACGACCGCTGAAAGTACACTATAAATCGCTGGGCGACCAGGCCGGCACCGGCCCACTTGGAACTAACCTAGGAGGTGACAGATGGCTACCCCACGTGAGCTACGGCCTCAGTCGCTGATCGTTTCCATCTTCGGGGCCTACGGGAGAAACCTCGGTGGCTGGTTCGCTGTCAGCACACTTATTTCCCTGCTTAATGATGTCGGAGTCGACGATCCTGCGGTTCGTAGCGCCTTATCTCGATTCAAGCGCCGCCGAATCTTGATCTCGGAGAAACAAGGTGGCGTTGCCGGGTATTCACTTAGTGAATCTGCCTGGCAAACTTTCGACGTTGGGGATGCTCGAGTGCTACAGCGTCGAACCCCACCGCCCAACGATGGTTGGGTGCTAGCTGCCTTCTCGATCCCTGAGAGTAAGCGTGACGTGCGTTACCGCCTGCGCTCGCGACTGGCCAAAGTCGGCTTCGCGCAAGTGGGGGGTGGCCTTTGGATAGCACCAAGAGCTCTAGAACCTGATGCGCGCTACGTGGTACAAGCACTCGGCGTTGAAGATCATGTTGACATCTTCAACGCAGAGCACACCGCATTTCGAAGCACCGCCGATGCCGTGAACCAGTGGTGGGATTTACCGGCGATCGCGCGTGAATACGAATCCTTCACCGCCGAATTTAAAAGTCTGCGCGCCAAATATGCCCGGGCCGAGAAGCCACCCATTAATGTTAAAGCCTTTACCGACTACACCCGAACCCTCACCGCTTGGCGGCCACTGCCGTACAACGACCCCGGGCTTCCGCGTGAATACTTGCCCAAAGCCTGGTCGGGTGACCAAGCAACCGCACTTTTCTATGACTTACACGATCAGCTAGCACCGGCCGCGCAGCAATATGTCGTTGATGTCGTTGGCGGCGCAAGCTAAGACTGCTAGAACATGGTCGATGGCACGCAAGGCCCGTATATGTCACGCAACACATCGACTATCTCGCCAACAGTCGCATATGCGGTCACCGCCTGCACACATGCCGGCACTACATTCGCACCGGCCGTAGCCGCTGCGCGCACCGCCGACAACCCGGCCGTGACGGCATCTTGATCGCGGGTAGCGCGCACCTGTTGCAAGCTTGCAATCTGGGTGCGTTCACTTTCCGGGTCCAGGGTGAACACCTCGAATGCCACCGGTTCGGTAACAAAAATATTAACCCCGATGACAGTCTTTTCGCCGGTGTCGATCGATTTCGCGTATTTATAGGCGCTGTCACCTAGCTCAGTCTGGAAGTATCCCGACTCGATGCAGCTTAGGGCTCCTCCTCGCTCAGCAATATTTGCCATCTCAGCCCATATTTCGGTTTCCAGTTCATCGGTTAATTGCTCGAGTAGGTAACTACCACCAAGTGGGTCAACCATTGAGGTGACACCGGTTTCAAACGCCACGATCTGCTGAGTGCGTAACGCCAACGTTGCCGCCATCTCGGTAGGCACGCCGAGCGCCTCATCATATGCACAAACATGCATTGTCTGCACGCCACCGAGTGCGGCCGCCATGGCTTCGATTGAGGTCCGCACCACGTTGTTAAGCGGCTGCTGTGCTGTCAGCGAAGACCCAGCCGTGAACACGAAGATGCGCAACTGTTCTGAGCGCGGATCCTGCGCGTGGTAGGTATCGCGCATTAGTTTCGCCCATACCCGGCGCGCCGCCCGGAATTTGGCGATCTCTGGCAGGAAGTCCATGTTGCTGGACAAGAAAGTGAACAGTGTTGGCGCCACAGCGTCGACACTGAGGCCGCGCCGGACAGCTTCGTCCAAGTACGCGCGCGAGTTAGAGAAAGTGAATGCTATCTCCTGAACGGCGCTCGATCCTGATTCGCGAATGTGATAACCGCTCATAGCGAGTGACACCCAGCGTGGAATATTATTTGCAATGTGCTCGATAACATCGACTGAGAGTTTTAACCCAGCAGCCGCCGGGAATATCTGTGTTCCGCGAGCAAAATACTCTTTCAGTACATCATTTTGAATGAACAATCCGAATTCATTTGGATTTACCCCCCGCTTTTTCGCCAGTGCCTCAAACATGGCGGCCCAGATGTAGCCGATCGAGTTGGCGGTGGTTCGAACTTGACTGATCTTCTCAAGTGGAATGCCATCCATCAGCACTTCAATGTCGGCGAGGCTATCAATGGCCACCCCCACTTTGCCAACCTCACCGCGGGCAAGCTGATTATCGGAATCAAGGCCCATCTGAGTAGGTAGATCTAGCGCCACACTGAAGCCGGTTAACCCCTGATCGAGTAGTGAGCGAAAACGCTCGTTGGTTTCGCGCGCCGTACCGAAACCTGCGTATTGACCCATTGTCCAGACACCCGGATCAGCATTTATGCCCCGGGTATACGGGAACTCACCTTGCTGCTCACGTTCCTGCGCTGTCACTGTGCCACCTCTGAATTTAGCTGCTCACGCAGCACCTTCTTGGCAATCTTGCCCGTAGAGTTGAGAGGAAACTCCGCAACTATTCGAACGTCCTTTGGTTTTTTATATGAGGCCATTCGCGACTTGCAGTGCTCAAGAACCTGATCAACTGTGACACTAGCGCCCACGGCAACGGTGATCATTGCGGTGACATGCTGGCCCCAATCAGCATCTTCGACGCCAATGACGGCGACTTCATGCACTCCGGGAACTTCAGCGATGACATCTTCAATTTCGCGCGGATAAATGTTGTAGCCGCCCGAGATAATCATGTCGCCCTTACGGTCAACCAAGAACAGCCGTTCATCCCTATCACATCTACCTAAATCACCGGTGTAAAGCCAACCATCGCGCACCGCCTTTGTCACGGTCGGGTCTTGCCCAGCTTGCCCGTAGTAACCACGCATTACATGGTCACCGCGAGTTATGACCTCACCGACTTCACCGGTTGGTACGTCCTGGCCCAGCTCATCAACAATTCGAATTTCGACACCGTTACAGGGCAACCCGGCGCTCGTCAGGATTTCAGTGTCACCTTCAATCCCGCGCCGATGGTCGGCTGGCCCCAGCACGGTAACCGGCGGGATTGCTTCGACCAAACCGTAGTACTGCGACATCCGTGGGGTGATGCGCTCAAAGCATTGCCTGATTTGCTCAGGCGGCATTGGGGCACCCGCATACCCGAGGATCTCCAGATTCGCCATTCGCTCAAGTGAAATATCCGGCATCGCTAGAAGCCGCGCCACCATGGTCGGCACGAGCGCCGTGGCATTGGCGCCTCGGTGTTCGAACGCATCAACGAGTGAATCCGGCTCAAACTTGGCCTGCACAATTTGCCGACCACCGAAAGTGAAATAGGGCAATACGAAAAGCCCACTGGTATGGGTTACCGGGCCCGCATGCACCCAACAACTGCGTTCATCGGGCACCTTGCCTAAGAAGTCGGTGACAAAATTGTGCAGACTCGCCATCCGGTTTCGGTGGGTTCGAATCGCACCCTTCGGATTGCCAGTCGTACCACTTGAATAGTTCAGTGAGACCAATGCATCAGGATCTACATTAAGTAGCAACGGCTCGGTTGATTGGTTGTCGAGAAATCTCTCATATGGCGTGGCCCCGTCAGCCCCGTCAGCACCGTCATTTATAACAATGATGTGATCTACCATCGCTCGCACGCCCTCGGCATCATCCCAGAACTTGGCATCAAGGATCAAAGCCTTTGGGGTGCAGTCGGTCGCAATACGCACCCAATCGGTTGGGTGCAATCGGTAGTTGAGCGCCACTCGGCACAAACCGGCGGTGCTAATGCCTAAGTCAGTTTCAATATACGTATTTTGATTTGACTGAAGGTCAAGTACGCGGTCGCCAGTCTCCAGGCCAAGAGCCCGTAGGCCGCGGGCAAGTTGCATGACACGTGAGCCGGTGCGCCCAAAAGTACTCGCGCCCTCGGGGCCGTCTAGGGCAATACGGTCACGGTACCTGCGCATTGATCGTGCTACGAGCCGGCCGACATCCATCTAGCGCCCCTCTACTTGCTGAAGTAAATTAAAATCAAGTGAATCTGCGTACATGGCGTCCAATATCCAGCAGCCATCGGCTAATACAGCAACAGGATTTAGATCGAGTTCGAATCCAGTGGGCCACTCACGCGTACAACTAGCCAACTGGAGCACCATACGGACGAAAGCCTCGAGGTCACTCGGAGCTGCGCCACGCGCCCCCGCAAGCATCGGGGCCAAGGCGGTCTCGGCGATCATTTCGCGCACATCGCACTCATCAACCGGGAGTAACCGAACCACCGCATCGGCGACGATCTCGGTAAGCACCCCGCCAACGCCAATTGTTAATACTGGCCCAAGTGCACTTGGGGTAACACCCACAATGGCCTCGACCCCACCTTGAACGAATCTTTCGACCAGCACCTGGCCCCCGAGTGCTTCCAAACGAGTGAATACATCAACCGCATTTTTTTCAGTCACTCCCAGCACCACCCCGCCCGCATCACTTTTATGCAGGAGTCCAGGCACTATGGCTTTGCAGACAGCTAATCCACCAACTTGCGATATGGCTTTAACCGCTTCGGATGCACTGCTAACCAGCACCGACTCAGGAACAGGCAATCCGGCCGCCGCGAGAATTTGCTTTACCTGTTTTTCCGAAGCTCCTACCTCCGGCACCTGCGCGATGGAACCAACGGGAATGGCTCGGGTGCGTCGCTGCGAGGTGGCGTGTAAAGCCTGCAAAGCGGCTACCGCTCTTTCGGGTGTTGGATAAACGGGCACCCCATTGGCTGCTAGAACCGCAGCACCTTCGGGCGCGAGGGAGGCAGCACCGGTTCGTACCGCCAGTACAGGTAGCCCGGTACGAGTTCGTACGGCGCCGAGGGCGCGAGCAATTCGGGTGACATCCGCACCAACCAAGACAGCGAAACAGGCGACAATTGCATCAACGCCTGGATCGGCAGCCAATCGGTCAACACACTTCTCAAATAGTCCTGGCTCAGCCATTACCGCCGCAGTGACATCAACGGGATTAGTCGCATTGCCATAACTGGGCACGACCGCACTTAGGTCAGCAATGGTTGCGGCTTCAAGTTCAGCAAGTTGCATTCGGCAGGCCTCGATCGCATCGGCCGCCAAAATTCCGCTGCCACCTGAGGTGGTGACAATCCCGATCCGCTTTCCGAGCATGCGCGCACCCGTCGCAAATAGCGCCCCCGCGTCAAGCAATGCGTCAATATCAGCAACGCGTGCGATGCCCGCCTGCCGAAGTGCCGAATCAACGACTTTGTCCGCAGACGCAAGTGCGCCGGTATGTGAGGCCGCGGCCTTCGCCCCTGCCTCACTGCGTCCTGCCTTTACTACTGCAATTGGCTTCACCGCAGCAGCCCTGGCGAGTGCACTTATGTCACCTAATGACTCGATGTACATAAGCACGGCATCGATCGATGGGTCATCAACTAACCTCGCAGCGACATCGACGGCGGTGACATCGGCTTCATTGCCGGTGGTGACTGCAATGCCAATTGGTACGCCACGCTCAATGCCGAGTGAGAGCGCACCAAAGCCAAGGGCGCCTGATTGGCTAACGACCGCAATATTGCCCGCGGGTATCGGCGTCGACGCCGCCGAGAACACCGGGCTAAAGGTGGCCAGTACCCGGGCCGGGCCGCCAACCGCGCCGATGCAGTTGGGGCCGACAAGTCGCATGCCGTGCTCGCGCGCAACTCGCACCAATTCCGCCTGCACCTTTGCGCCGTCAGCACCGGCCTCCGCGAATCCCGACGACATCACAATGCACACCGAAGTGCCTACCTGGGCACATTCGATGACGGCCGCGAGTACTGCTGAGGCGGGCACCATTACCAGCGCCAAGTCCACCGACCGTCCGATTTCGGCCATGCAACTGAACGCCGGCAGCCCCATTATCTGACCACCTCTGGGATTAACCGGTGCAATGAAGCCCGGGTACTCATACTTTTGCAAGTATTCGATGGGCAGCCGACCCATCGCGCCGGGTCTATCAGTGGCACCAATTACCGCGATCGAGTCAGCCGCCCAAATTGCCTGCAGATCGCTCACGGGAGGATCGCGATCCCTTCTATTTCTAGCAACGCCGCGTCGTCATAGAGCCGGGTTACCCCGATCAAGGTCATTGCTGGGTAATCACGACCGATGAGCCGCTGCCAGATCTGCCCAATTTCTTTAGCATGCCCGCGATAGTCGACCGGATCAACCGAATAGATGGTCAGCTTCGCCAACTGCGATGGGGTGCCGCCGGCCGCCTTAAGGGCTACCAGCAAATTTGTAAGAACCTGTTCGAATTGCTCGACAATGGTTTCGCCAACAATCACGCCGTCGATATTCGAAGCGGTCTGCCCAGCGAGTAACACCAAAGTGGTGCCCTCAGCAACCACGGCATGGGTAAAACCGATGGGTGGGGCGAGTTCGGGCGGGTTGATCCTTCGAACTGTCACAACTGCACCCTTCGGCCACCGATCGCTAGACTCAACCTCTGCCTTAGGGCAGTTTCTCGACAGGGGGACCGAACAGGAGAGTGCAATGGCGATCCCACCAAGCCTCCTCGATCATTTCACAGACCCGGGCATAACGCGTATCCTTGTCGATCGACAATAATACGACACATGAGCACCCCCCGTCCTGTTATTGCTGCAGCCCGCCGGACTCCATTTGGGCGGTATCGCGGTGGCCTGTCTGGCATCCGCACCGATGACCTCCTGGGTCAAACGATCGCGGCACTTATCGCCGCCACCCCGGAACTGGACCCAACTCACATCGATGACGTAATCATGGGCGACTCCAACGGAGCCGGCGAAGACAACCGCAATGTCGCCCGGATGGCCGCATTACTTGCTGGTTTACCGCTGACCGTGCCCGGAGTCACCGTCAATCGTCTCTGCGGCTCCGGTGCCGAAGCCATCGTCCAAGCGGCCCGGGCCGTTCGCGCCGGTGACATGGACCTAGTACTTGCCGGTGGCGTTGAAAGTATGAGCCGGGCACCATATGTGTTACCGAAATCAGACAAGCCACTTGATCCAGCAATGCGCCTTGAACAAACGACCGTCGGCTGGCGGATGATCAACCCCGCCTTCCCGGCGCATTGGACCGACAGCCTTGGAGCCTGCGCGCAGCGCAGCGCTACCGCGCGGGGCATTAGTCGCGCTGAGCAAGACGATTGGGCGGTGCGTTCACATGAACTTGCGAGCACCGCTTGGGCCAAGGGCTACCACGATGGCTTCGCCTTCGCGGTTGACGGCGTCAGCATTGACGAATCCATCCGAGCCGACTGCACCACCGAAAGCCTCGCGCGCTTGAAGCCGGCATTTACCACCGACGGCACCGTGACGGCGGGTAACTCATCCCCTATTAATGATGGCGCCGTCGCCACCTTGATTACTTCCGAAGAAAAGGCACTCGAACTTGGGCTGGCTCCAATAGGTGCGATCTTGGGTTCTGCGGTAGTTGCCACCGAGCCGGATGATTTTGCGAGCGCACCGGTGCCCGCAATACACAAGTTGCTTCAGCGAACCGGGCACTCATTCGCCGATATCAACCTTTTTGAAATAAATGAGGCTTTCGCGGCCATGGTGCTCACCGTGCTGCACGATGCACCCGAAATCAATCTGGCAAAAGTAAACCCAAATGGCGGCGCCATCGCCATCGGCCATCCGGTTGGGGCCTCCGCGGCGCGCGTAGTTGTCGATACCTGCCGTGAACTTCAGCGGCGCGGGGGCGGTTTGGGCATTGCAACAGCATGTATCGGAGTCGGGCTCGGCATCGCAGTACTCGTGGAGGTTTGATGATAAAGCTTGATGAGTTCACAGATATCACTTATGCGACCACCGATGGGGTTGCAGTAATCACCATCAACCGACCCGATCGCTATAACGCGCTACGTGGTCGAACCGTTGATGAACTCATCTATGCCTTTCGCTACGCCTGGGTTGATAAATCCGTGGGCGCCATCATCTTGACCGGCGCCGGCCCGAAAGCATTTTGCAGTGGCGGTGACCAAAAGGAACGCGCAGAGACCGGCGGCTACGGCGAAACCGAAATGGGGATGTTCGAAATCGATCGACTGCACCGGTTAATCCGTGAGGTGCCCAAGCCGGTCATCGCGGCCGTAAATGGGTTTGCAATCGGTGGTGGCCATGTCCTGCATGTGCTCTGCGACGTGTCGCTAGCCGCAAGTACCGCGAAATTCGGCCAAGTCGGCCCACGTGTCGGTAGCTTCGATGCCGGCTTCGGCACCGCCTATCTGGCCCGGGTAGTAGGCGAAAAACGCGCCCGCGAGATCTGGTTTTTCTGCGAACAATACGACGCCGCCACCGCCGAGAGATGGGGCTTGGTCAACCGAGTTGTCGAGCCAGCTGAGCTAATGCCGCTCGCGCTTTCCTGGGGCCGCAAGGTGCTGGACCTATCCCCCACCGCGATCAAGACTCTTAAGCACAGTTTCAATGCGGACACTGACCACCTCGTCGGACTCCAGTCGCTCGCATTTGACGTGCTCGATCTGTTTATCGATACCGATGAAGCCAAGGAGGGTGGAGCCGCCTTCAATGAGAAGCGGCCCCCGGATTTCACGCCCTACCGCTGAAATCAACCGAACCAACAAGCAGATTTTTGCCATTAGTAGCAGTGTTTCTACCAAGGTAGATTGGTTCCATGTCCCTCAACATTAAAAACCCCGAAACCCATCAGTTGGCCCGAGAGTTGGCCGCTCTCTTGCACACCACCGTAACCAGTGCCGTCACCTTGGCATTAAAAGAGTCCATCGCAACTCGTGAAACTGGTAGTCAGCCGGTAGACAAAGTTGAGCGGCTACGGGCTATCTCTGCGCGAGCGGCGGCACGGGTGCGGGCCACCAGCGGGCTTAATCTGCACGACGTCGCTGATGGCCTATACGACGCGCGAGGGCTCCCACTTTGATAATCGCCGATTCACAAAACCCGCGCATAGCTCGTGATGCCTATCGAGATTTTGGTAAAGGAAGCGGACACCCGGCACAACTCAACTTTGGCGACTGCTTTCTTACGTGCTGGCAAAGGCCACCACTGAGCCATTGCTATACGTAGGTTTAGATTTCAGTCACACCGACGTCGCTGCGGCTCGCATCCAATAGTGCAAGCACCTTTGTAAATTACCAACCACAATCAGTTGACCAACCACCGCCGTGGCCGCTCGGGGGCAACTTCCTTTTCCACCAAACTTAGACGCGGCTTAGGGTCTTCGGTACGACCCGCCGGTGGCTTGCGGCTGCCTGCCGCATATTGCTTGGGCCACGGCATCCGGTACTCCTGATCCGCAGCCGCGTGCAAGGTCCAAGCCGGGTCATATAGATGCGGGCGGCCAAGTGCGCATAAGTCAGCGCGACCAGCGGCGATGATGGTGTTGATGTCATCCCAGCTGCTGATTGACCCGACAGCTATGGTCGCGATCTTCGAAATATTACGAATTCGATCGGCAAACGGGGTTTGGTACGTGCGGCCATATGCCGGGCGCGCATTGGCTGCGGTCTGCCCGGTAGAGACATCGATGATGTCCGCACCGTGTTCGGCAAAGGCGCGCGCAATCTCAATTGAGTCTTCGCCACTTAAGCCATCATCAACCCAGTCAGTTGCGGAAACGCGCACACTCATCGGGCGGTCAGCGGGCCAGGACGCCCGCACCGCATCAAAGACCTCGAGCGGGAAGCGCAACCGGTTTTCAACGCTCCCGCCGTACTCGTCGGTGCGCTGATTGCTTATTGGGGTCAAGAAACTGGAGAGTAGATATCCATGGGCGGCATGTAGCTCAAGTAGATCAAAGCCGGCGGCCGCGGCCCGCTCGGTGGCTTCCACAAATTCGGCCTTCACGGCATCCATGTCGGCCTGGGTCATTTCACGTGGCACCTGATTTATCGACTGATACGGCAGGGGCGATGGCGCAATTAGCGGCCAGTTACCGTTCGGCAGTGGTTGGTCGATGCCATCCCACATGAGTTTGGTAGAGCCCTTACGGCCCGCATGCCCAAGCTGCACCCCGATTTTCGAAGGGGTGGTGTGCACGAAATCGACGATCTTTGCCCAGGCGAGTGTCTGCGCATCCGTCCACAGCCCACCGCAGCCGGGTGTGATGCGGCCATCAGCCGAGGTGCAAACCATTTCGGTCATCACCAAGCCGGCGCCCCCCAGTGCCCGTGCACCTAAATGCACCAAGTGGAACTCTCCGGGAACACCGTTTTCGGCTGAATACATATCCATTGCCGAAACCACGACCCGGTTGGGGAGCTCCAAGCCGCGCATTCGAAATGGCATGAACATCGGCGGTCTGGGCGTGGTGTCAGCGGGGACCTTGCCTTCGGCAATCTGATTTTGCAGAAACCAAACATCAACTCGCTCCATGAACTGAGGATCACGCTCGCGCAGATTGCCATAAGTGATTCGGCGTGAGCGGGTCAATAGGTTAAATGCAAATTGGATCGGATCCTGATCCACGTATTGAGTTATCTCCTCGAACCACTCAAGCGCAGCTTGCGCTGATCGCTGGGTGCTCTCAACCACGGGGCGGCGCTCCTGATCATAGGCAGCGAGGGCCTTGGCTACATCGCGGTGTTCGAGTAAGCAGGCGGCCAGTGAGATTGAACCTTCCATCGCCAACTTGGTGCCCGAGCCGATCGCAAAGTGTGCGGTGTGTGCGGCGTCTCCCAAGATAACGAGATTCTCGTGAGCCCAGGTGGCATTGCGGAAGGCACGGAAATTCACCCAGCGGCTATTGTTGGTAAGCAGTGGCTGACCCCCTAGGTAATCCTTGAATATCTCTTCGACTCGAGCAATTGATGGCTCATCGCTTTTCCCAATGGGCAGATCCGCGGCCGCATCTGCCATTTCTTCGAATCCGGCTCGGCGCCAAATATCTTCATGCATCTCGACGATAAACGTGCTGCTGTGAGAATCCATCGGGTAGGCGTGAGCCTGCATCGTCCCCCACGGCGTATCGACGATGAAGAACTTGAAAGCCTCATAGACCACCGGAGTTCCTAGCCAGATGAACTTGCACTTGCGGAAGTCGACAGTTGTTCCGAACTCTTCTTTAAAGGTTTCACGAGTCGCGCTATTGATGCCGTCGCTGGCAAGCACTAGGTCGTAGTCGGCCATCAACTCTTTGATAGGGGGAGCTTGGGTATTGAAGAGGACGTTTACGCCATTGTCGATCGCACGACGTTGCAAAATTGCGAGCAGGTTGGTACGACTCATAGCCGCAAATCCGTGACCGCCGCTTGTTAACACTTCATCGCGGTAATGAATATCGATGTCATCCCAATACGCGAACTCTTTAGACATCTCCTCGTAGATTGACGGATCTGAGACCCGGATGCCGGATAAAGTTTGATCACTGAAAACCACGCCGAAACCAAAAGTATCCAAAGGGGCGTTGCGCTCCCACACCGTGATCTCGTATCCGGGTTCGAACTGCTTCACCAAACTCGCGAAATACAGGCCGCCCGGACCCCCGCCCACGACTGCGATTTTCATAGTTCTCCTTCAGCGCTGGCGGCCTTGGCGGCCTTGGCAGAATAAGCTACCTGTAGCGGATTATTGACTATCGCCAAAATAGCGGTATAAATTATCCCACGCAAGTCCAATTTCTAACCCTGCAGAAAGATGTGCCCATGGCAACTAATCGCTCGATCACCCACCCGGCCGCCAGGTTCACTAACAAAGTCGCGATCGTTACCGGCGGTGCTGGTGGTCTCGGGCACCAAATTTGCCTAGGCATCGGCGCCGAGGGCGGCAAAGTTGCCGTGTTCGATACCAATTCCGAGGCGATCGAGCAAGCGGTTGCCGAACTCATCGCAGAAGGAATCGAGGCCGTCGGGCACCTTGTCGATGTTCGCGATTCGGCCACCGTGACCGCAGCCGTCGGTGCGGTCGCCTCCTACTTCGGGCGCATCGACATCTTGATCGCCGCGGCGGGCGGCAGTTTGGCCACCCCGAGAGACCTAGCCGATATCTCACCCGCGGATCTTGATCTCGTCATCGATGTCAATGTCAAAGGCACTTTCAACTGCGCCCAAGCCGTTGTCCCCCACCTGCACAATGCCGGCGGCGGGGCGATCGTCACGTTCTCCTCGATCGGTGGCCGCTCCACCAGCCCGGTAACCGGCGTGCCCTATGCGGCCGCTAAAGCAGCCATCTTGGGCTTAACCCGCCGGCTAGCCCGCGAGGTTGGGCCTGACGGTATTCGGGTTAATGCGGTCGCCCCCGGATTATTTCTCACCGGCCGTTTACAGGGTATGTTTGAGGAGCTAGCCGAGGCAGATCGCGCCGAGGTACTCGGCGGCATCCCCCTGGGACGGATGCCCGAGTTGCAGGAGTGCGTTGATCCGGTGCTCTTCCTTGCAAGCGACCAATCCTCCTACATCACCGGCGCGGTACTTGATGTCAACGGCGGCCGATTCATGGCCGGTTGATCCGACCCGCCTACACTTCACCCATGATCACCGCGCTCTGCTTCATCCAGGTAGTACCCGAGCATGTCAACTCCGCGGGCGAAGCCATCGCCAAGATTCAAGGCGTCACGGCTGCTTATTCGGTGACCGGTAAAATTGACCTAGTGATTCTCATTGAAGTGCGCACCCACGAGGACATCGCCAAAGTTGTCACCGATGGCATCTCCAAGGTGAAGGGCGTGCAGTCAACCGAAACCCATGTTTCGTTCCGCACCTTTAATAATGCAGATATCGAGGCCGGGTTCTCACTCGGCGCTGAAGAGGGTTAAAGCCCACTAGCTTGTAGTCGCTGACCTAGTACTTCAACGGCTTTGCCGAGCCAAGTGCGCGGATCAGCAAGTGCTGCTTCAAGTGAACCAGCAACTTCAACTAGTGTCACGACATCACTCTCAGCTCTGATACCTAGTAATGCACATTGTTTCGCGGTCAGTGTCGAGGAGCCCGCGAGCGCATAAACCGGTTTACCCGCTGCCTTGGCGATCGACGCCACAAATGCCGGGCCTTTACCCGCCAATGTTTGTTCATCAAGACGCCCTTCACCAATTACCACCGCATCGGCATCTTCAACCGCAGAGGATAAATCCGTTAATCGCGCAATGGCCTCTGCTCCTGACTCAATCTGCGCGCCGATTACCCCTGAAGCGGCTACCGCAAACCCGCCTGCTGCACCGGCCCCGGGAAGTTGTTCAAGTTCGCCCACGGTGAATCTCCCGGAGTGATGCGCGACAACCCGGCACCACTCCCTCATGGCCGCATCTACTTGGTAGCACTCTTCCTCGGTAAGGCCTTTTTGCGGTCCGAAGACGTGGGCCGCACCGGAAGGTCCAGTTGCCGGGCTGTCGACATCTACCAGGAGGGTCCAGGAGCATCCATCAATCAAAGTTTGATTTACCGACGGGCCGATGGAAGAAACCCGCATCAGCCCACTCGCGGTCGGAGGTACTTCATCACCGTTGGCGTCTAGGAGTTGGTAGCCGAGGCCGGCGAGCAAACCCAAACCGCCATCAATCGAGGCGCTGCCACCCAGAGCAATCAGCAGTTGCTTGGCACCTTGTGCTAGCGCCGCATGTGCGGCCAGCCCAACGCCAAAGCTTGAGGTATCCCACGGGCGTGGCGCCAAATCTTGGACGCCGGCCAGGCCGCAAATTTCCGCCAATTCGATTACCGCGGTCGATCCCTGCACGGCCATTCGAGAGCGATTGGCGCGCATCAGTGCATCAACCGTGATTGCTGACACCTGCGAAAACCCAACAGCCAATAGCACCTCAACGGTGCCATCACCTCCATCGGCAATCGGCACCGTGATGAACTTCGAACCGGGAAACTGGGCCGCTAATTGGGCACCGGCTAGCTCGGCCACCTCACGTGCACCCAGGGAGCCTTTGAAGGCATTTGGTGCCAGCAGGATCCGCATGTCCGAATTGTGCCGTTCTCGGGTGGCATAGATCACACCCACCCCTATGGGGCCCATAGCGAGTTTGCCCATTTTGGATCCGAACTGGTAAACCAATGTCTCGTGCGCATGTTTTGGGCCGGACTTTTCGCCCTGCTACTCCTCGCTTTCACCGCTGCCACCGGCACCCTTGCGAACGCAGATCCGCTGCCCCGCGAGCGGCAACTCTCGATCACCATGCCAACCACCCGAGTGAACCTATCGGCGAAGTTCGGCGAGACCAGCTCCTACTGGAGCGGGCTCCCGCATTCCGGGCTTGATTTTGACGGAGCCACCGGCGATGCCATCTTCACCGTGGCTGGCGGAGTAGTCAAAGAAGTCGGGATGCGTGGAAGTTACGGTCGCACGATCACAATTTCGCACGGTGACGGGGTGGCTTCAATGTATGCGCACCTATCGGCTACCGAGGTAAATGTTGGTGACCAAGTTTTCGCGGGTGATCGAATCGCCCGCATGGGTGCCACCGGAAACGTCTCTGGATCGCATCTGCATTTAGAGATTCAACTCCGCGGCGTCCCGACTGATCCTTATGGCTTTCTCTTCGCGGCCAACCCCGGTCGAGTAAGTGACCCGCCCGCGTGGGCACGCCGGATCTACCACTGCTAATTAGAGTTTTTCAACCGGCGCGTATCTAAGCAACAGGCGCTTGATACCCGAGGACCCAAAATCGATGGTGGCGTCAGCTTTGGCGCCAACGCCATCGGCCGAGACGACCGTGCCTAGGCCAAATCGCTCATGGGTAACCCGATCACCGGCAGCCAGCACGATGGTTGGACCATCGTTATCTGATCGGTCACCAAGTCGGCGCGCAGCGCTCGTGCTACTCGGTGAGGACCCAAATCCATTTGACCCAATCGGCATATTCATCGGCTCTTCACGCTCCCATTGCACATCAGGGATTTCGTCAAGGAAGCGGGAGGCGGGATTAAATGATGGAGTGCCCCATGCCGATCTCGTCATCGAACGCGTTACATAAAGCCGCTCACGCGCTCGGGTGATACCGACATAAGCAAGGCGGCGTTCTTCTTCTAGCTCCTTTGGATCACCGAGGGACCTTGAATGTGGAAAGATGCCATCCTCCATCCCCGTTAGGAACACCACGGGAAATTCAAGGCCTTTTGCCGTGTGCAGTGTCATCAACGTGACCACGCCACCGAGTTCATCACGATCAGGGATCTCATCAGCATCGGCAACAAGTGACACGCGCTCCAAGAAGTCAGTGAGGGTGCCTTCGGGGTTCTCGTTGGCAAACTCCTGCGCCACCGACTCAAGCTCCGCCAAGTTTTCAACCCGGGTTTCATCCTGTGGATCAGCCGACCCCTGCAATTCAGTTAGGTATCCACTTTGCTCAAGCACCGCTTGCAACACCATGGCGGCATCCGCCCCTGATTCCACGATCGTGCGCAGATCACTAAGCATCAGCGTGAAAGTCTCGATACTGGAAAGTGATCTGGTGGCAATACCGGGCGCCTCTGAGGCCCTATCCAAGGCAGCTGCGAAGGAAATGCCGGCCCGCTGGGCAAATGCATCGACCATGGCCTCGGCGCGCTCGCCGATACCCCGTTTGGGGACATTAAGGATTCGCCTTAGCGAAACTTCGTCGGTGGGGTTTGCGAGTGTTCGAAGATAGGCAACCGCGTCGCGTACTTCACGGCGCTCGTAGAACCGGACGCCTCCGACTACGCGATAGGGCATCCCTACGCGGATGAAGATGTCTTCAACTGAACGCGACTGCGCGTTGGTTCGATAGAAGACCGCGACATCGCTTGACTTCAGGCCTTCCTCATCACGCAGCCGCTTGATTTCGTTGGAGACGAATGATGCCTCATCATGTTCATCATCGGCCACATATCCGATGATGGCCGGGCCAGCTCCCGCGTCAGTCCACAGATTCTTTGCTCGCCTACTACCGTTTCGCGAGATAACCGCATTAGCGGCCGTAAGAATTGTTTGGGTGGAGCGATAATTCTGCTCCAGCACGATCGTGCGGGCATTTGGGTAATCGCGCTCGAACTCCTCAATATTGCGAATTGTCGCTCCGCGGAATGCGTAAATTGATTGGTCGGCATCACCAACTACACAGAGTTCACCCGGTGACAAGTCAGCGGTACCCGGGCCCACCAACTCCTTAATAAGTACATATTGAGCGTGATTAGTGTCTTGATATTCATCAACCAGAATCTGCCTGAACCGGCGCCGGTAGTGCTCCGCAACGTCTGGGAAAAGCTGCAGCAACGCAACAGTCGCCGATATTAAGTCATCGAAGTCAAATGCGTTGGCGCGCTGCAGCCGCCGCTGATAATCACGGTAGGCCTCAGCGAGGGTTTGCTCCATGTGGTTACTTGCCTGCTGGGCAAACTGCTCGTAATCAATGAGTTCATTCTTCAGGTTCGACACCTGCGCCAAAAAAGCCCTGGGGCTGTAGCGCTTGGGATCTAGATCCAATTCGCGGATCACCATAGTCATGAGGCGCAAGGAGTCGGCTTGATCGTAGATGGTAAAAGTACGGCTGACGCCAAGTCGGCCTGCTTCAATTCGCAGAATTCTCACGCAGGCACTATGAAATGTCGATACCCACATTGCTCGCGAACTTGAGCCGACTATCTCCGCGACTCGCTCCTTCATCTCACCGGCAGCCTTATTGGTGAAGGTGATCGCCAAGATTTCGCTGGGTTGCGCGTCGCCGGTAGCGAGCAGATGGGCAATGCGGCGGGTGAGGACCCTGGTCTTGCCCGAACCCGCCCCTGCCACAATCAACAAGGGGGTAACCCGGTGCTCAACGGCAGCCAACTGCGCCGGATTTAGGTCTGAGGTGAGCTCAGCCATCGGCACCGGGTTGGTTGTCACTGCTGCATCGTAGGCAAGGTGCCTGACACCACGCGTCGGCGGCTAGACCTAATTGCGCAGCCCTGCAGGTCAGCGGTTACTGCAAACTAGCGGACGTACCCAACGATCGTCGCGTTCGCCGAGGCCGCGACCGATGAAGTAACCAGGATTTGGCCATCGGAGCCCACCGGAGCTAAAACCAGCGCTGCATAGCGAGTATTTGCCACCACCGGGGCCGATCGGGTTGCCGGTGGCTGCCCGCCGGATGCGTAGACGGTAACCGTGCCGTCCGTCGGACTCTTCTTAGTCTGCACCCGAAGTAGCACCGCCTTGAGCCTCTTGACTCCTGGCAGCCCGAATTGCTTCGCAACCTTGAAACTCTTGGTTTCACCCGCGGTGAACTTGCTACCGAAAATAAATCTGGGTGACAGCGCAATCGCGGTGCTCGGGGTAGTGCCCGTGCCGTAACCTAGGACTTCGACCCGAAGATTGACCGCCGGTTTTTTTGACGCGGCCAAGCGCACCGCGCCACCGGATACTGGAACTAACATCACAGCTTTATGCATTGTGGCTCGGGGGAAGCGGAACTTCGCCGAAGCGCTTTTATCAGTGCGCCCAATGCGAACAGATCCACCGCTCGTTGCATCTTTACTAGTTATGAAAATTAATGCGGAGGTTGCATCTGCTGGCACCCCGATGAGGTTTACGGTGCGCTCCTCGCCAGGCTGCAATGGTCCATCGGTGGTCGACTCGTAGCCAATCATCGAACCCACGGGGAAGAAATCCACCGGCCCTATCGGCGCTGTCGGCGCGGGTGCCACCGGCGCATTATTTGCCGGAGGCTCGGTGCTCGCGCCAGTGCCACCCTTGCTCTTGGTGTAATAACCAACCACGTCAACACTTAAGTCAGTGGCACCCGAAGTGGTTGCAAGGACAATCGTGCCCTCGGATGAGACCGGAAGTGTCGCGGTGCCGGATGCATCGCCGTTCATGATCGTATTCACGACGGTTTGACTGGCATTTTGGCCCGGTGACCACACGCGAACACGCGAGGCGGAATTGGCTCCGAGGGCTGACACGTTAATTGTTACACCGGTAACTCCGGTTGCCGGTACCCCCCCGACGCCGGTCACTTTCACGTAGATTCGATTACCGTCGCCCGAATACCGATCCTGCAGTATTCGGCAACGGCCCTGGTCACCGACACCAACGCGCGTATTGAGGGCATTGAACGGGGCGATTGCCACCATCTCGCCCGTCGGTGTGATGTCACCCGTGGTCGCACCCGAGGATTGCCCCACGCAAAATGGGGCGTCGATTGGTGAACCATCCCAAAATGAGCTTGTCGCGGTCGCGCCATCCCACGTTAATGAAATATGGATGTGGTTTCGATGGCAAACGGTGTCATTACCCTGCTCCGGTTTACTGAAGCAACCCTTAAGTTCAGTCCAGCCGCGATTGATGTCGTAGCCGCGCCAAATGCGGTCATTCCAGCCGATGTACATCACGCCAAGGCGAACAGCGTTTCCGTATGGGGTTCCCGCTTGATCGGGGCCGAGTAACCAGTTCAAGAATGTCTCGGCGTTTGCGCGCTGCTGAGCGTTACGTACGCTGGTCATCCAGTCGAGAGCGCGGCCCTCCTTGTGCTCACTTTGTCCACCAATATCGCAGGCGCGCGGAATCCAAACGGTCTGATCGGCGCCGTAAGTAGCTTTGATTAAATCTGAGAGCCGCTGTGTCCCTGGTTTAGCGACTGGATCACATTGCGCCTGGCCTTCATATTGGGCGCCGACGTCATAAGTTGGCGGTAACGCCACCGGGTAGCCCGGTGCTGCTGCCGGCGGCAAACCCTGGCCCGGCACGGGGGCCCCGGCCAAGGGGCCGGTCCAACTACTGGGCTGCCAAACACCATCGCCGGCTTGGGCGATCGGAATCCCAATTATCAGTGCCAGCGCGACGAACCCCGCGACGAGGCCGACCCGCGGCGGTCGAGTACCTCGACCCATGGGTCGATCATCAGGCAGGGCACAATGCCCTTTACGGCGGGGAAGCACCCGCCTATCGTGTCATGCGCGTGACAGAAGTGACGAGTGGGACATGGGCAATCAGCAAACAACAGTCGTGTAATTTGCCCCGGAAAGTGGCGAATTCCCCCTATCCGGGGTTAATCAAGGAGAGTAATGCTCGAGAAAGACACCGTGGAGCGGATCCTGGTCATCACCGCCCACCCTGATGATGTGGATTTTGGGGCTGCCGGAACCATCGCCGGTTGGGTTGAGGAGGGTATTGCGGTCACTTACTGCATCATCACCGACGGTGACGCCGGCGGCGCAGATCCAACAGTTCCACGCGGTGAGATCGCCGGGATCCGGCAAGCCGAACAGCGAGCCGCGGGTGCCGTGCTCGGGGTGAGCGATATCAGATTTCTTGGGTACCGCGATGGCGAACTAACCGTTACCCATGACCTACGGCGCGACCTGAGCCGGGTTATTCGCCAGGTTCGCCCCCAGCGGGTGCTGATGCAGTCACCCGATCGTAATTGGAAGCGCATCTACGCCTCGCATCCAGACCACCTCGCGGCCGGCGAGGCTTCGATTTCCGCTATCTACCCAGATGCCCGCAATCCGTTTGCCCACACTTCGCTCATCAAAGATGAGGGCTTGGCAGATTGGACCGTCGGCGAGGTTTGGGTCATGGGTGCACCAACCTTGAATCACTATGTCGATGTCACGGACAAGTTCGAGATGAAATTGGCCGCGCTGCACGCGCATGCGAGTCAGACGGCACATATGGACGATCTCGCCGGCCGCATCACCGGCTGGCTATCGGTGCAGGCCGCCGAAGCTGGGCTACCAGAAGGCCGGCTAGCCGAGGCCTTCATGGTTGTTGACACCGCCTAAGTGCACCCGGGCTACCCGTCAATCAGCTAAACCTGCTCGATCCGTCAAAAAACAGCGCCGAAATGACGGAACCGGCAGGTTTAAGGCCCCGGTCCGTAACGTGGACAGCAGCAGATTTACTCCCACTCAATAGTGCCCGGAGGTTTACTCGTGATGTCTAACGTAACCCGATTAATCTCTGGAACCTCGTTGGTGATGCGCGTCGAAATCCGAGCTAGCACCTCATACGGAAGCCGAGACCAATCCGCGGTCATGGCATCTTCACTTGTTACCGGGCGAAGAACTACCGGATGGCCATAAGTACGGCCATCGCCTTGAACTCCAACCGAGCGCACCTCAGCCAGCAATACCACCGGGAATTGCCACACGTCACGATCTAGCCCAGCCGCGGTCAACTCCTCGCGGGTAATTGCATCAGCAGCCCGCAAAATTCGTAGGCGATCAGCATCCACAGCGCCGACTATGCGGATAGCCAAGCCCGGGCCTGGAAAGGGGTGCCGCCAAACAATCGCCGGCGGTAAACCTAGATCGAGTCCGACCTGTCGTACCTCATCTTTAAACAGGGAACGCAAAGGTTCGACTAGGCGAAATTTCAGATCATCGGGTAGACCGCCAACATTGTGGTGGCTTTTGATATTCGCGGTACCACTCCCGCCACCGGACTCGACGACATCTGGATAAAGCGTGCCCTGCACCAAAAAGTCAACCGGCTCGCCGTCGGACGACTCAACAATTCCTCGCGCAGCTTCCTCGAACACTCTAATGAATTCACGGCCGATGATCTTGCGTTTGGCCTCGGGGTCAGTTACGCCAGCTAGGGCATTTAGGAAACGCTCAGCGGCATCGGCAACAACAAGGTTAACTCCGGTGGCTGCCACGAAATCACGCTCGACCTGCTCAGCCTCACCCTTGCGTAGCAGCCCATGATCTACAAAAACACAGGTAAGTTGATCACCTACCGCACGCTGCACCAACGCTGCAGCAACAGCTGAATCAACGCCACCCGATAGGCCACAAATAACTCGACCACTACCAACCTGCTCACGGATCGCAGCCACCTGCACGTCGATGACATTGAGCATCGTCCAGGTTGGTTCAATGCCGGCTATGTCATAAAGGAAGCGCGTTAAAACAGCCTGACCATGCTCGCTATGGAGCACCTCCGGATGAAACTGGACTCCGGCCATCCGCCGTTCAAGGTTCTCAAATGCCGCGACCGGAGCACCGGCCGAAACCGCACTAACCGTGAACCCGCCTGGAGCTTCAGAAACGCAGTCACCATGTGACATCCATACACTTTGCTCACTTGGCAAGCCGGCAAAAAGTGAACCGGGCGCGGCTACCTGCATTATGGTGCCACCGAATTCGCGGAGCCCTGTCTCCTCGACTTTGCCACCCAGTGACTGAGCCATCACCTGGAAGCCGTAGCAGATACCGAATACCGGAATCCCCAGGTCCAAGATTGCTTCATCAAAGCGGGGTGCACCGGCTTCGTAAACACTCGACGGGCCGCCGCTGAGCACAATCGCCACTGGCTTTCGCGCCGCTAAATCTGCCGCTTTGATGGTGTGCGGGACAACTTCAGAGTAGATATTTGCCTCTCGCACCCGCCGGGCAATCAGTTGGGCGTACTGCGCACCAAAGTCAACTACTAAGACTGTAGGTTGCGCATCGGTCACCGCCGAAGCCTATGACCTCGCTAAGAGCCGTAGGTCATTGAGTGTTGTTGCTGCTCCAATTGGGCGCCGCCGCTAATTTCCGAAAGCACCTAACAACATAAAGGCGCCGAGGATGACCAAATCCACCAGCAACCCCACGAACGCGGTGATGATAATCCACCACTTGGCGGAGGTAGCGAGTTTGCGGGCCCTTGCCACCTCATCGGCCCGCAAGGCCGAACCCGCCCGAAATGCCTGAATCACGGCAATTATCCCCAAAGGCAAGAACCCCAGGGCAGCAACCAAGATGGCCCAACCTAGGTGTGGTGACGGCAAATTCCCCGAGAAGGCGCCCTCGGGGGTAGTTGCTTGGTCAATAGTCGGGTCGCTAGCCATCGGGTGAACTCTATCCAGAAACAATTTTTCCGTACAAAGCGCGAAGAGTTAGGAACTTCTGTACGGTGACTTTAATCACAGTCCCAGCTGGAAGGAACCTTATGGCCCACATCACCGTGACCGTTGACGGCACTTCATACAACGGCGAGGTTGAGCCACGAAAACTGCTCGTCCATTGGCTCCGCGAGGACATCGGCCGGGTCGGTACCGTCGTTGGCTGCGATACCTCTAACTGCGGCTCCTGCACGGTGCTGCTAAACGGACGCAGCGTCAAATCCTGCAGCGTCCTTGCAGTTCAAGCAGACGGCTGCGAAGTCACAACTATTCAGGGCCTTTCCGATGGCAGCGAGTGGCACCCGGTGCAAACCGCATTCAAGGAGTGTCACGGCTTGCAATGCGGGTACTGCACCCCGGGCATGGTGATGGCCACGGTTGATCTACTCTCGGAAAATCCAACACCCTCAGAGCAGGAAATCCGCGAAGGGCTCGAAGGCAATCTGTGTCGCTGCACCGGATATCACAACATCGTTAAGTCAGTTTCATATGCCGCCGATCTCATGTCGGCCGGCCCCACGAAAGGTGCGAAATGACCGCTGCACTCGATACCGATACCGCACTCGGTAAGCCGATCCGGCGCAAGGAAGATGCGCGCCTCCTGCACGGGCAAACAAACTGGACCGACAACATCCAGCTACCCGGCACTGTTCATATGGCAATTTTGCGCAGCCCGATGGCACACGCGAAAATTACAAAACTTGACGTATCGGGGGCGCTGAAGCAACTAGGGGTCGTCGCGGCATTTGGAGCCAAAGAACTAGGCGAACTCAATGGCGGAGTACCGTGCGTCTGGCCGGTCACCGACGACATAAAGATGCCAGCTTTTCCAGCCCTAGCGATCGATAAAGTCCGTCAAGTTGGTGACTGTGTTGCAGTTGTACTTGCGACCAGTGTCGCTGCCGCTGTTGATGCGTTGGATGCCATCGAGGTTTCATATGAGGCCTTGCCCGCCGTTACTGACATGGAAGCAGCACTTGAAAGCGGCAGTGCACTTGTCCATGACGAAATCGAGACCAATGCTTGCTATGTGTACAAGATGCCGTGCGGCGACTATGAGGCTTCCCGGGCCAAAGCAGATGTCGTCGTGGCTCGACGTTTCATAAACCAACGTCTAATTCCAACATTCATGGAGCCCCGCTCGGTGGTTGCCGCGCCAATGGGCATGAGCGACGAAATCACCATCTGGTCATCAACCCAGATTCCGCACATACTTCGCGTACTACTGGCACTCGTTACTGGAATACCTGAAAACAATTTACGCGTAGTCGCACCGGATGTGGGCGGTGGCTTCGGCGGGAAATTGCAGTGCTACCGCGAGGAAATCCTCGTCACGAATCTCGCGAAGAAACTTGGTCGTCCGGTTAAGTGGACCGAGACCCGAAGTGAAAACATGGTCGCGACCCACCATGGCCGCGACCAAATCCAAGATATCGAAATCGCTGCCACCAAGGACGGAAAGATCCTCGGCCTCAAGGTCACGCTATTAGCCAATATGGGTGCCTACCTTCAGATAATTACCCCCGGGACTCCACTTCTTGGCATGTTCATGTACCCAGCGATTTACAAGATGGACTCCTATGACTTCACCTGCACGGGTGTGTTCACGAACAAGACTCCGACAGACGCTTACCGAGGTGCCGGCCGGCCGGAAGCCACATATGCCATCGAGAGAATCATCGATGAGCTGGCGGCCGAAATCGGCATGGAGCCCATGGAGTTGCGCAAGAAGAACTGGATTACGCACGAAGAATTCCCTTACACCACAGTCGCGGGTCTGACTTACGACACCGGTAACTACGAGGCGGCAACTGAAAAAGCTCTCGCCATGTTTGATTACGACGGTCTGCGAGCCGAGCAAGCACGGCGTCGGGCATCTGGTGATCCGGTGCAGCTAGGCATCGGTATTTCAACGTTCACCGAGATGTGCGGCCTTGCGCCATCACGTACCCTCGGCGCACTTAAGTATGTCGCTGGCGGCTGGGAGCACTGCACAGTTCGAGCACTTCCGACCGGCAAGATCGAAGTAGTCACCGGCACTTCGCCGCATGGTCAAGGCCACGAGACGGCTTGGAGCCAAATCGCAAGCAGCATCCTTGGAGTTCCGGTTGAGGACATTGAGGTAATTCACAGTGACACCGGGCGCTCGCCCTACGGTATGGATACCTACGGTTCCAGATCCCTTGCAGTTGGCGGCCAGGCAATAAAGGCTGCGAGTGAAAGACTCGTCGAAAAAGCCCGTGTCATTGCTGCGCACCAACTCGAGTGCAGCGCAGCAGACCTGGAATTCGTCAATGGCAGTTTCCATGTTAAGGGCGACCCGAGTAAGTCACAGGCGCTGGGTGCAGTGGCCTTTGAAGCATTCACCGCACACAACCTGCCACCGGGCGTAGAGCCAACCTTGCAGGCCGAAGCCACCATCGACCCTGCAGATTTCTCATATCCCCACGGCACCCACCTCGCAGCGCTGGAGGTAGACACTGAAACCGGCCAGGTCAAGTTGCGCAAGTACGTGTGCGTTGACGATGTCGGCATCCAAGTGAACCCAATGATCGTCGAAGGCCAAGTTCATGGTGGTGTTGCCCAAGGAATTGCCCAAGCCTTATTTGAAGGCGCAGAGTACGACGATGACGGCAACTTGTTGACCGCAAGCCTCGCGGATTATCTGATCCCGAGCGCCGCCGATCTACCCTCGTTCGATACTGCCACCACGGTCACCCCGTCGACTACTCACCCGCTAGGCACCAAGGGCGTTGGCGAAGCCGGGACTATCGCTTCAACACCAGCAATCATCAACGGCATAGTCGATGCTCTGCGGCACCTCGGAGTTACTGATGTAGCAATGCCCGCGTCACCACAAACCGTGTGGCGAACAATCCAGGCGGCTAAGGGAGGAACGAAATGATTCCCGTCGAATTTGATTACGTAAAGGTGACAAGCATCGACCAGGCACTGGCCGCGCTGAAGTCAGGCGGCGAAGATTCCAAGATAATTTCAGGTGGGCAATCACTCCTACCCGTACTTAGATTGCGAATGGCGGAGCCTTCCGTGCTCGTAGACTGCGGTGGTATCGACGAAATGCTCGGTGTTCGTGAAGATGGGGGTTCGATAACCATCGGGGCGGCCACCACGCACCACGCCGTCATGAACAACCCGCTGGTGCAAACACACGCGCTCCTATTGGCGCAAGCAACGGCCACCGTAGCTGATCCGGCAATTCGGCATCGCGGCACTACAGGTGGGGCGCTGGCTCATGCCGACCCTGCCGGTGATGTCCCGGCGGCGGCACTGGCTCTGGATGCTTCGTTCACAATCGCTGGCCCTGGTGGCCGGCGAACGGTCGCAGCCAAAGACTTCTTCCTTGATTACTTCACCACAGCCGTAGGCCCGGATGAAATCCTCGTAAGTTTTAGTATCCCCAAATGCGACTGGGGCAGCCATTACGCGAAATTCAACCGCACCGCGCAAGCTTGGGCAATTGTCGGCGTGGCAGCGGTTGTCAATGTCGAGGGCGGAGTCATCAAGGAGGCCCGCATTGGCCTAACCAATATGGCACCAACCGCGGTTCGAGCAAGCACGGTGGAGGCTGCTCTCGTCGGCGCATCATCGGCGGCTGACATCACCGCGGCCGCCATGCACGCGGCCGATGGCACTCGGGCAACAAGTGACCTCCATGCCAAGGCCGATTACCGGGAGCATCTGGCCCGGGTAATCACCGCACGGGCAGTTCGGGCCGCTTCAGGTATTTAACTCGGTGGCTGTGCTTACCCATATTGGCAGCTAGAGGGCCACAATCGGTAAGCGCAGCGCTGCCGGGGCGTGATCGGGCACCACCGGATTCTTTGGGGCCACCGGCTGCACCCGCACATAAGGCAGCCCGAGTTCCGGCCGAGAGTCGTCCTCCCCCTTATTGGGCCACAGAGCCATCGCCCGCTCGGCTTGCGCGGTGATGGTTAAAGAGGGGTTGACCCCAAGATTTGCGGTGATGGCAGCGCCATCAACAACATGCAGACCCGGGTGGCCAAAAGCCCGATGGTAAGCATCGATCACCCCGTGTTCAGCATCCGCACCGATTACGCAACCACCAACGAAGTGCGCTGTCACCGCAGCATCAAAGTTTTCGAACACACTGCTACCTGGAACCCCACCGATTTTTTCGGCAACCCGCTTGATCACCTCATGGGCCACCGGCAAGTATGTAGGCGCCGGATTGGACTCATCTTTTTTGGTGGTTAGGTGCCAACGGCCAAAACGTGATTTTTTACCGACAATGGTTAGCGAATTGTCGACCGGCTGCATCACCAATGAGATAACCGCTCGTTCACTCCAGTGGTGCACATTGAGTAATGAAGCCACATTGCGCCGTTGCCGAACGAGTTCTCGGGCCCAGGTCTTCCAGCGGGCTCTACCTAATTGCGGAACGGTGATTACCGACTGCAATAGCCCCATTGAATTCGAGCCCTTGCCGTACCGAACGGGTTCGACGTGGGTATTTGGGTCCGGATACCAACTCGAAGTAATTGCGACCCCTCGCGTGTAGTCGGAGTCTGGGGATTTTGCAACGGCACCAAGAATTGATTCTGAATTAGTCCGAGATAAGCGGCCCAACCTCTTCGAAAGGCGCGGCAATTTACCCGAATCACTCATTTGGTGCAATAACTTCTGGGTATTAAATGTGCCCGCCGCCATGATCACATGGGCGGCACTAAATGACCTGGTGCGTTTACCTAAATGGAGCCCGGTCCGAACGGTAGTTACTTCATATCCACCACCGGCGCGCTCAGTAATACCTGTCACGGTTGTTAGCGGGTGCACCCTTGCACCGGCTAATTCTGCAAGCCCTAAGTAGTTTTTAGGCAGCGTATTTTTGGCACCGTGTCGACACCCGGTCATGCACTCACCGCATTCAATGCACCCGGTGCGTTCTGGGCCAACGCCGCCAAAGAAAGGGTCGGGGCTTGTGACGCCGTGGCCGGAGCCGAAATAGACACCAACCGGAGTGAGCCGAAAGGTGTGACCTACTCCCATGTCGTCGGCGACGGCCTTCATGATCTCATCGCTCGGAGTCATGGTCGGGTTCTCGGTAACCCCAAGCATTCGGGCTGCTTGATCGTAGAAAGGTGTCAACTCGTCGGCCCAGTCAGTGATGTCCACCCACTGCGGGTCGGTGAAGTATTGCTTGCCCGGTACGTACAAGGTATTCGCATAGTTCAAGCTGCCACCGCCGACTCCGGCCCCGGCTAGTACCACCACATCCTTGAGTACATGTATTCGTTGCAGCCCCGTCAAGCCCAATTTTGGGGCCCACAGGAACCGCGAGAGGTGCCATGAATTCTTGGGGTAGGTAGTTTCATCAAATCGGCGGCCGGCTTCCAGGACACCGACCCGGTAGCCCTTTTCAACCAAGCGCAAGGCGGAGACGGAGCCGCCGAAACCCGACCCGATGATGACGACATCGAAATCCATTTCACTACCAGGCATGACATTTTCCTAATCTGTGGGTGCTATTTGAAACCAAACTTCTTCATGGCTCCAACCGCATTCGCAAGGGTGCCACCCCAGCGCTCATTTGACCACCCGAACGGGGCACCGAAACCAAATCCCCGCTGCGTCGCGATGGTTTGCGCCTCGGTGTATTGCAAGAAACCCTCGCTGCCGTGGCGGCGCCCCAGCCCGGAATCGCCCATCCCGCCCATGGGGGCACGAACACTGCCCCAGGCGGCGGCGTAACCCTCATTAATATTGACGGTGCCCGCCTTGAGCTGGGAGGCAATTTTGTGTCCCGCATAGGTGTCGCGGGTTAGGACCGAAGCATTTAGCCCGTAGAAGGTGTCGTTAGCCATGGCAACCGCCTGCTCATCGGAGCTAAATGGGTAAACCGCGACCACCGGGCCAAAAGTTTCGTCGCGGCATAACTCCATATCCTCGGTGACTCCAGCCAAGACCGTTGGCTCTAGGTAGTACGGGCCCACCTCGGGCCGCGCCCGCCCACCAACAAGCACCCGAGCACCGTGCGCAATGGCGTCGGTAAGGTGCACCTGCACTCGATCAAGTTGCCGCTGTGAAATGAGCGAGCCCATATCGGCACCCCAACCGAGTTCAGCAACCATCCGCATCTCGGCTACGCGCGGCAAGAATAAATCCAAGAACGGCTGCATTACTTCTTCATGGATATACATCCGCTCAATTGAGACACAAAGTTGACCGGCATTGGCAAAACAGGCTCGCACCGCTATCTCAGCTGCGCGCGCAACGTCTACATCGGCGCGGATGATCATCGCGTTTTTGCCACCTAACTCCAGTGAGCAGCCGATAAGTCTTTCACCACACCGCCGTGCCACCTCGCGGCCCACTTGAGTCGAACCGGTGAACATCACATAATCGACACGATCGATTACCATCGGCCCAACATCTTGACCAGCTCCAGTGACAACTCGGATCACCGATTCTGGGACCCCAGCTTCAATCATCAAATCAACAACCCAAAGGGCGGTCAATGAGGTTTGTGAATCTGGCTTCAGCACCACCGCATTACCGGCCAGCAGCGCTGGGATCGCATCGCTCGCTGCTAAAGTAAGTGGATAGTTCCACGGCGAAATGATGCCAACTACGCCCTTGGGATGTCGCAACTCCTGCACCCCAACGATCACAGGAAGCACCCCTCGATGGCGCACCGGCCTCATTAAACGCACCGCATCACGCGCATAGTGCCGAGCGACGATCAACACATCAAGGATTTCTTCCATGGCATCGCGCCGGGCTTTCCCTGTCTCACGCTGAATTATGTCTAGGCCCTCATCGCGTCGCTGCATGACTAAATCGTGGAACTTCAAGAAGATGCGAGCACGTTCTTGAACCGGGCGTTGAGCCCACCAGCGTTGGGCCTTGCGTGCGGTGGCGACACAAGCAGCTACATCAACTTCGGTCGAGATCGGCATTGAATAAAGGACAGCACCGGTAAAAGGTGCAATTACCTCACGTCGTTCGGGGTTGGGGCCAACAGCCGCGTGAGCGAGTAACCGCCGGATGACAGCGGGCTCCATTTCAACCCCCACAGCAACACGCATCTGCATCCCCTCAGGCCGTGACAACCATCTCTACCCTTTGAAATTCCTTCAGATCGCTGTACCCGGTTGTAGCCATAGCTTTTCGCAGGGCTCCGGAAATGTTCATCGCGCCGGCCGCATGGGTAGACGGCCCATTCAAAACCTCGGCAAAGGTGCCGACCTGGGTCAGTAAATTACGCTGGCCGCGGGGTAGTTGGCCATGCCAGGCTTCCGCACCCCAATGCGCCCCGCCACCTGGAGCATCGGTCGCTCGAGCCAGCACCGAGCCAAGCATGGCGGCATCGGCACCACATGCGAATGCTCGCACGATGTCACCGCTTTGGCCCATGGATCCATCGGCAACAACATGCACATATCTGCCACCGGATTCGTCCAGATAGTCTCGACGAGCAGCAGCGACATCAGCGACCGCACTTGCCATCGGGACCCGAACACCCAAGACATCCGAAGTTGTCATAGAAGAACCCCCGCCGAAACCAACCAGCACACCTGCAGCACCGGTGCGCATCAAATGCAACGCCGCTTGATAAGTCGCACACCCACCAACAATCACCGGCACATCCAATTGGTGGATGAACTCCTTCAAATTTAGCGGCTCGCCCGCCCCCGATACATGTTCGGCCGACACGGTGGTGCCTCTGATGAGAATGATGTCGGCCCCGGCAGCTGCGGCTCTTGGTGCTAGATCGGCGGTGCTCTGGGGGCTGACCGAGACAGCAACCGTGACACCCGCCTGCTTCATCTGCATTACCCGCTGCGTAACCAAATCAGGATCGACAGGGGCGGCTGCATAAATATCTTGCATCCGCGAGGTGACATCGGCTTCTGGTAACTGCTTGATCTCCTCGAGCAATGCTGATGGATCCGCGTAGCGCCCCCACAGGCCTTCTAGGTTTAGGGCAGCAAGCATCCCTAGGTCATTTAGGGTTTGCGCCGAAGCCGGGCTGACGATTGAATCCATCGGCGCAGCAATAAACGGCAACGCGAATTTGTAGGCGTCAATAGTCCAGGTCGTAGAAACTTCCTGGGGGTCGCGAGTCCGCCTACTCGGTGCAATTGCAACTTCATCAAATGAGTAGGCACGGCGGGCACGCTTGGCGCCACCGATTTGAATATCGGTCACTTGAGTCCTATCGGCTGGAGTAGTTAGGGGCTTCGATCGTCATTTCGACATCATGTGGGTGACTCTCGCGTAAGCCTGCTGCGGTAATACGGACGAAGGATCCCTTTTCGTGTAATTCGGGGATCGTGGCCGCACCCGAGTAACCCATAGCAGCGCGCAGACCACCCACTAATTGGTGCGCGACCGCACTAAGGGGGCCCCGGTACGCGACAACCCCTTCAATGCCTTCGGGCACCAATTTGTCATCGCTCAATACATCGTCCTGAAAATACCTATCTTTGCTGTAGGAGCGGGCTTGCCCACGTGATTGCATCGCACCAAGTGAACCCATGCCGCGGTATGACTTGAACTGCTTGCCATTTACGAAAACAACATCACCTGGTGCTTCTTCACAACCAGCCAGCAATGACCCGAGCATCACGGTATCGGCCCCGGCGACCAGTGCTTTTGCAATGTCGCCGGAGTATTGCAAACCTCCATCGCCAATCACGGGCACTCCGGCTGGGCCGGCTGCCAATGATGCTTCATAGATGGCTGAAACCTGCGGGACTCCAACTCCAGCGACCACGCGGGTGGTGCAAATTGAACCGGGGCCAACGCCAACCTTGATTCCGTCGGCACCCGCGTCGATCAACGCTTGCGCTCCAGCCCGGGTGGCCACGTTTCCGCCGACGATATCAATTGAAGTCTCGCGCTTTAGCAGGCGAACCATGTCGATGACCGCTCGCGAATGACCGTGTGCGGTGTCGACAATGAGAAAGTCAACACCGGCTTCAATCAGCGCGCGTGCGCGTTTATCGGCGTCGTCACCCACACCGATAGCCGCGCCCACCACCAACCTGCCACCTGAATCTTTGGTGGCCAACGGGTATTTGTCACTCTTGACGAAATCCTTGACCGTGAAGAGCCCGCGCAGGCGGCCGTCGGAGTCAATGAGCGGAAGTTTTTCGACCTTGCGGGTCGCGAGGAGCTGCAGTGCGGCTTCCGGTGAGATACCCACCTGGGCGGTCACTAGCGGCATACGCGTCATTACTTCATGCGCCGGCCTACCCATGTCTTCTTCGAAACGCATGTCACGATTGGTGACGATGCCGACAAGGACTCCGGCGGCGTCAACGACAGGCACACCCGAAATGCGGTAGCGCCCGCAGAGTCGATCAACGTCGGCGAGCGAATCATTTGGCGAACATACGATCGGATTGGTGACCATGCCGGCTTCGGATCGCTTAACTAGGTCAACCTGGGTAGCTTGCTCTTCTATTGGCAAGTTGCGGTGCAGTACCCCTACGCCACCACTGCGTGCCATCGCGATGGCCATGCGCGCTTCAGTCACGGTATCCATGGCACTGGATACGAGCGGCACCCGCACACTGATATTTCGAGTGACCCGCGAGGTGGTATCTACTTCACTCGGCACCACATCAGATTGCGCGGGTAAGAGCAAAACATCGTCAAAAGTAAGGCCCAGATAAGCGAATTTCTCCGGTAACCCTTGTGTCGACATACCCGAAGGCTACTCGCCCACGATCTGCGAGATTTTGGACACCGCCTCGGCTAAGTCAAGGACTCGGATTACGCCGGAGGGTATCGACTCAGGCCATCCTGGGCCTCCTGCTATCAGTGCCGGGGCTGGGCGGATTTTCCGCAGGTCTGCCAGGTGGGCTGGATGGCCAGTTGCAGCGGCCTGGGACCAGACAAAGACTACCGACGGGCCTAAACGCTGCACGGCGGCAAATAGCGCATCGGAGGGCACCCGCTGCCCTAACATGACAACTTCAATTTGCCGCTCAGCCAATGCGGCGGCCAGTGCATTTAGGGTTAGCGCATGGAGTTCATCTGGCGCAGCGGCCAGTAGCACCGGCCGCACATTTATCGGGGTACGCACCTGCCCGGCTACCGATCCAAGACAAAACTCAACTACCTGGGTCAGGGCGTGTTCGACTTCAGCGCCGCGCCCGGTTGCATGCCAGCGGTCCCCGATGCCAATTAGAAGCGGCGCAATAAGGGAGTCCCAGGTCCAGACCACGCCCCGTCGTTCCAAGGAAGCCGTGATGATTTCTCGGCAGGCTGCTGAATCCAAGGAGTCCGCTGCTCTCGCTAGCCCCCGTGCTGTCTGGCTCGGTACTAATTCGATAAAGTCGGTACGCGTCGCGATATTCGCCGGCACTTTTTTTGCCACCCGTTTTGGCACCTGTTCCGGCACCACAGCGGATTGCAGTTGCAAATCCCGTTCCGCGGCCAGCACCACCTGCGCCGCATCACCGATTGTCATCCCAGTGTTAATTAGGCGCCGGACCTGCTCCAGCCGGGCTAGATCAGTTGCCGAGTAACGGCGGTGGGCCCCCACCTGGCGCTCGGCTGGTCCGAGGCCGTAGCGACGATCCCAAGTGCGCAAAGTCGCCGGAGCAATCCCTAGGCGGCGCGCCACCGCCGCCACGGTTAGCCCTGGCACCTGGCCTGGGGGAAAATGTTCCATAGGGGATTCTCCCCTATGAGCCTAGAAATTGCAGTGCGAAACCCCACACTTCCCCCTAGCAAATCAACTGATTTTCGGGCTACCCGCCTAGCTTTGCGGTAAATTCCCAAACGCTTCAAACTATGTTCACGGTAGAACCTTGACTAACCTATGGCCGCTTTGTATAGTCATCATACCTACTGCATTGGAGATCGAAATGGCTGATTTTTCACGGCTTCCCGGCCCAAATAGCGATTTTTGGGACTGGCAGTTATTCGCTGCCTGCCGTGGCGAGGACCCATCAGCCTTCTTCCATCCAGACGGTGAGCGCGGCCCGGCCCGAAGTGCCAGAGAAAAAGCCGCAAAGGCTATCTGTGGGAGCTGCCCCATCAAGATTAAGTGTGCAGAGCACGCACTACAGGTGCGCGAACCATATGGCGTATGGGGCGGACTTTCTGAGGAAGACCGTGAGGTTATCTACGCCCGGCGCAGGGTTGCCTCTTAGCCAAATTCAAACTACTAGGAAATAAAGTAGGGGCGCCGCGCATTGCGCGGCGCCCCTACTTTATTTAGTTCTAGTGGCTGTGGCCGTGACCACCGTGGCCGCCACCTTGAGCAGCCGGCTGCTCCTCGCGCTTTTCAACAACTAGCGCTTCGGTGGTTAGTAACATCGCGGCGATTGAAGCCGCATTCTGTAGCGCCGACCTAGTGACCTTAACCGGGTCGATAACACCCGCCGCCATCAAGTCGACGTACTCCCCTGTTGCCGCGTTTAGGCCATGACCAACAGGTAGCTCGGCAACTTTGGCAACCACGACATAGCCCTGCTCGCCCGCATTCTCAGCGATCCAGCGCAGCGGCTCACTCGTTGAGCGGCGCACAATACCTACTCCGGTGGCTTGGTCGCCGGTTAGCCCGAGGTCACCCACGAGGCAAGCCGATGCCTGCACCAATGCGGTGCCGCCGCCAGAGACAATGCCCTCTTCGATAGCTGCACGCGTTGCAGACACTGCGTCTTCAATGCGGTGCTTCTTCTCTTTGAGTTCAACTTCAGTGTGGGCACCGACCTTGATGACGACGACGCCGCCACCAAGTTTGGCTAGCCGCTCCTGCAGCTTCTCGCGATCCCAATCCGAATCAGTGTTCTCGATCTCATTACGAATCTGGGCGACCCGATCAGCAACCAGTGCATGGTCACCGCCGCCATCGACGATGGTGGTGTTGTCCTTGGTGACCACGATCCGGCGAGCTGAACCAAGAACCTCGAGGCCCACCTGGTCAAGCTTTAGGCCAACCTCGGGGGTTACCACGGTTGCGCCGGTCAGAGCTGCAAGATCTTGCAACATGGCCTTGCGCCGATCACCAAAGGCCGGGGCCTTTACCGCGACCGAAGAGAAAGTACCGCGAATGCGGTTAACCACCAGGGTGGAAAGCGCCTCACCATCGACATCTTCGGCGATGATCAGCAGTGGCTTGCCGGCCTGGACAACCTTCTCTAGGAGGGGCAATAGTTCTTGAACACTGGAAATCTTGTTCTGTACCAACAGCACCCGGCCGTCTTCGATGACAGCTTCCATGCGCTCAGCGTCGGTAACAAAGTAGGGCGAGATGTAGCCCTTGTCGAACTGCATGCCCTCGGTGAATTCAAGCTCCATAGAAGTCGTGCTCGACTCTTCAACCGAAATCACGCCGTCCTTGCCAACCTTGTCGAAAGCATCAGCGATAAGTTCACCAATCTCGCGATCCTGCGACGAGATGGTCGCAACATTGGCGATTTCATCCTTGCCGGCGACCGGGCGCGAAATCGAGATGAGCTTTTCGGTCATCGCGATGACGGCCTTATCAATACCGCGCTTAATATCAAGTGGCGATGCGCCAGCGGCCACCATTTTGAGACCTTCGCGAACCATGGCTTGTGCGAGCACGGTGGCCGTGGTGGTGCCATCACCGGCAACGTCGTTGGTCTTGGTCGCGACCTCCTTGGCCAACTGCGCGCCTAGATTCTCGTATGGATCCTCGAGTTCAATCTCACGCGCGATGGTGACGCCGTCATTGGTTATCGTCGGCGCGCCCCACTTCTTGTCGATAACGACGTTCCGGCCACGTGGGCCGAGTGTTACGCGAACGGCATCGGCAAGGGCATTAACTCCACGCTCGAGACTGCGGCGGGCGTCCTCGTCGAATTCCAGGATCTTGGCCATTGGTTTCCTTCGTTGCTGGTTTGGAAGAGCAAGGGTTAAAGATGGATAAATGAAGTTATAGGTACTTCAGGTGCTGCGACCGTCTAACGTAAGCGCCCCGGCACCCGGTACTACCGGTGACCGGGGCGGCTTACGTCAAAGACGATGCTTGGGTCGAACTACTTCTCGACGATTGCCAGTACGTCGCGGGCCGAGAGGATCAAGTACTCCTCATTGTTGTACTTGACTTCGGTGCCGCCGTACTTGCTGTAGATGACTACGTCGCCGACCTTGATGTCGAGCGGAATCCGCTTGGCACCGTCCTCGTCGAAACGACCCGGGCCAACCGCCATGACCTTGCCCTCTTGGGGCTTTTCCTTGGCGGTGTCTGGGATAACGAGGCCAGAAGCAGTGGTCTGCTCGGCTTCTAGGGTTTGGACCAAGATGCGATCCTCGAGCGGCTTGATGGAGACCGACACTGTGGCGTCCCTCCGAAGGAGTTGGATGGCTCCCTTGCGGGAGTGGTTGATAGTTGGCAGTCCCCGGTGGGGAGTGCCAGACCGAACATTACGGGTCCGTTAGCACTCTGTCAACTTGAGTGCCAGCGGCCCTGGGTAACCGCCGCCCGAATCGCGGAGATCTGGGCCGCATCAGTGCCACAGCAGCCCCCAATCCAGGTGGCCCCCAACTCCACCCACCTGGCTGCAGCGCCCGCGGCGGAAGCTACCGGCACCTGCTGCCACGCCTGTGTTTGGGCCGACCACACCCCACCGGCATTGGGGTAGGCGATGACCGCCTTATCGGTAGTCGAGGTGATCCGCCCCAGCAACTCTGGGACGAACTGTGGTGCTGTGCAGTTGATGCCGACCAACTGCACGCTGGCGATCCCAGCAGCTACCTGGGTGGAAGCTTCAATAGGTTGGCCCGCACCAGTGTGGCTGCCATCGGCTGCCGTGAAAGTTATCCAAGCCGGCAGATTCGGGAAGTCAGTGAGGATCTCCGCAATCGCTTCAACCTCGCGAATATCGGGGATAGTTTCAATCGCCAGCACATCTGGTGCGCCGCTGGCAAGGATTTCAATACGAGGTCGATGGAACTCCCTAAGTTGCTTGACACTAAGCCCGTAGTTACCCCGGTACTCTGCGCCATCGTGACTGATCGCACCATATGGGCCCACGCTCGCCGCGACAATGGTCGACGGTGCACCAGCGGCCCGCGCTAGCTCAATACTCCTCAACAGGCACCTATCCGCATCACCTGCACTTAGACCAGCGGAGATAAATCCCTTACGCGAGACCTGATAGCTCGCAGTGATTAAGACATCAGCGCCCGCATCAACAAAGGCCCGATGCGCGCCTTCGATTGCTTCTGGATGTTCAAGTAAGGCGCGGCCGGTCCACAGTGGTCCGGAAATGTCGTAACCCATTGCTTCAAGTTGAGTTGAGAGCCCACCGTCAATGACTTTGATTACTGAACGATCAAACAAGTTCATTGAGCACAACCGTTTCGATCGGGAGCACCGACCTAGTTGAAAAAGCCAAGTCAGAAGGGGTCGCACCACCCATCAGCAACCGCGACCCGAGCGCCGCGATCATTGCCCCGTTATCGGTGCACAGCCCTGGACGCGGTATTCGGACCGAAATACCGACCCGCGCGGCACGCTCCGAAGCCAAGGCCCGCAACCTGCTATTGGCCGCCACCCCACCACCGATCACCAGATGATCAATGCCGTTGTCTTTGCAAGCATTGAATGCTTTCTGGGTAAGCACATCAACCACGGCTTCTTGGAAACTCGCGGCAACATCTGGTATCGAGACGGCGTTGCCCGCCTGCTCCTGCTGCTTAACCCAACGTGCTACGGCGGTCTTCAAGCCCGAAAAGGAGAAGTTCAACCTATTTACTTCACCCTCGTGGGGGGAGGTCAAACCACGCGGGAAGGCGATCGTGGCTGGATCACCGGTTAGTGAAAGTTGATCGATCCACGGCCCGCCCGGGAAAGGCAACCCGAGCAGGCGCGCGACTTTGTCGAATGCCTCACCGGCGGCATCGTCCAAGGTGGCACCAAGAGCATGAAAATCACTCCCGGTTAGTTGTATTAAGGATGAGTGGCCACCGGATACCAAAAGCCCAATGACCGAATCGGGCAGCGGCCCATGCTCTAGTTCATCAACAACTATGTGCCCGGCCAGATGATTGACAGCGAACAGCGGCACATCTAGGGCAAGGGCCAAGGCTTTGGCACTTGCTGTGCCGACGAGCAGTGCGCCAACAAGCCCTGGGCCACCGGTGACGGCTATCGCGTCAACATCACTTAGTTTAACTTTTGCGACCTGGCAGGCCCGCTCAATTGTGGGCACCATGGCTTCCAGATGAGCCCGACTTGCGATCTCGGGTACCACTCCCCCAAAACGTGCATGCTCGTCAATACTTGAAGCAACCTCATCAGCAAGCAGGGTTCTTCCGCGAACGATACCGACTCCGGTCTCATCACATGAGGTCTCGATTCCCAGTACCAGCGGTTCATTATTCATGACTCACCGCCACGACAAGTGGTCTAAGTCGCATTATCAAAGCATCGACATCAGGTGCGTAGTAATTGGGGCGAGAGCTAATTCGCTCGAATCCGAATCTTTGATACATCGCAATGGCAGCGCCGTTATCCGAACGCACTTCAAGGATCAGTTGGATCGCTTGGGCGCTAATTGCATGTTCAATCAAGGTAGTTAATAACAGCGCACCAATGCCTTCGCCTTGATGATCCACCGCCACACCGATGGTCTGCACATCGGCTTCGGGGCTCAGCACAAAACTACCCGCGTAGCCAACAATGGTCTCGTCAACAGCCGCAACAAAATATTTTCGGGTCGGCTGCGATAACTCTGACCAAAACTGCTCAACACTCCATGGGTCTGTCATAAAAATTGAAGTTTCAATCGCATGCACGGCAGGGATATCCCACCAGCGCATGGGGCGTACTTCAAATGAGGTCACGACTTGACACTTGCCACGGCATCAGGTCTGCGGACGTAGAGCGGAAAGGGTGGCAGCAGTTGCTGTCGCCCTAACTGATTGGCCGTAGCACCATCATCAGTCCCGTGGGTGGCTAGGTCGGTGATTCGCTCTGCAACTGGGGCTCCTGCACGAAGCAGCGGCGAGGCAATTCGAGCCAATGATGAGGCCTCGGGATATCGGGGTTCATCGCCAACTCCCACCCACTGCATGGTGAGCAATTCCGGGTCAAGATCATCGATCCGGTTCACAAACGGCCCCGCCAGTCGGCGCTCGCCATACCGAGCCCAATAAACCTCTTTTCGACGCGCATCCAAGGCAGCGATTAATTCACCGGTGACCCCCTCCGCGCGAGCCGCATGGGCGATGGCATCGAGTGAGCAGATACCCACCACCGGCACCCCCCAGGCCAACCCGAGGCTTTGCGCGCTAGCAACCCCAACGCGTAACCCGGTGTAAGGGCCGGGGCCAACCCCACAAACAACTGCGTCAACTAAGTGACCAGCCACGACTTCAGCAATCATCGGTGCTAGAACTTCGGCGTGACGGCGCGCATCAACATGACGGGCTGAATTCAAGATGACACCACCGTCGACCAGGGCCACCGAGGTCGCTGCTGAAGCAGTGTCCAAAGCCAAAATAATCATGATCCGGCCAGCAATGCAAGATCACTTAATGTCCACCGCTCACCGACGGAACTAATCGCAACATAGCGGGTTTCATCGATACCCTTATCGGATCGACTTATCTTCACCACGAGGTAATCACCGGCCAACTGCTCGGCTTTGCCTTCACCCCATTCAACAACGGTGACGCTTTCATCGACGTCAGCAGCCAAATCAAGATCATCGAATTCAATTGCGGAGCCAAGGCGATAGGCATCAACATGCAATAGATTCGGCAACCCGGGGGCAGTGACATGGACCCGAGCAATAACAAATGTTGGGCTCGTAACCTGTTCAGCCACTCCCAAAGCCAGCCCGAGTCCTTGCACCAAAGTGGTCTTACCAGCGCCTAGATCTCCGACCAGTAATACCAGATCTCCGGCTCGACCGTTGCGCCCGATCCGCTCGCCCAGGGCTTGCATTGCACCCGCGGTCGATACTTCTAACTCGATCATGCAACGCCGTTACCGGATGCACCAATGAGATCTCGCTTAACGCGTGAAAGGAGTTGCTCCAGCAATTCATCAACTTGCTCGTGGTGCTCAATATTGACCATGTGGCCACCATCTTTGATTACGACAAACTCCGCCCCGGGTATGCGGCTGACTATCTCTTCACTATGGGATTTCGGAGTGAGTCGATCCGAATCCCCGACTATTACGAGAACTTCGGCATGTTGAAGTATCGGCAACGCGTCGCGCTTGTCATGATCTTGGAGCGCCGGCAGGAATTCAGCAAGCACATCAATCGGGGTGGCGGTAATCATGTTGGAAACCAATTGGCCAGCTTGTTCGGACGCCACCGATCCGAATGAATACAGCCGAGTCAGTAACATACCCAAGTCATTGCTGGATCGCCTGCCACGCTCAACCAAATTACGTCGACGAGCCAGCGCTGCAGCCGCCGGTGAGGCGACCCGATTGAAGATATACCCAAATGGGGCGGGCAGGCCAAGAGTTATTTCGGTAAGGCCACCCGCCGAACTTGAAATCAGTGCGACGCCGTAAACCCGATCACGAATAACATCAGGCTGCTGCTCAGCAAATGCCATGATGCTCATGCCGCCCATCGAATGGCCTACCAGCATCAGCGGCCCACTCGGAGCAACCGCCGCGATTAGGTCGCCAAGATCCTCACCCAATTGATCAACATGATGTGAATCGAAATCCGCCCGCTCAGACCGACCGTGGCTGCGCTGGTCATAAAATACCATTCGCGCCTTACCTTGAAGGGCTTTGCGCTGGAAATACCATGAATCCAAACTCAGGGCGTAACCGTGGCAAAAAATAATTGTCAGTGGCGAAACGGCCTCATCGATTTCGACATGAAGCGCCGTACCGTCTTCGGTAATGACATCGCGCTCTATCGAGTGAAACTCATCCATAGACCACTTAGCATCTGGTTTTGATCCGCGCGAAAGCACGATGCGTTCAACTGCCGCCCCGGCCGCAGCGCCAGCCGCAAGTACCCCCGCCGCAAGTAGGCCACCGCCCACCACCCGGATCGCATTGCTCATATCCCTACTCACGGGGCACCAACATAAACACGTGGAACCCGCGGGCCAATTCGAGTGACGATCTCGTAGCCGATGGTGTCGCATGCGCGGGCAAAATCATTTGCCGTTGGCGCAACTCCAAAGATAATAACTTCATCACCCGCCCGGGCTTCGCCTTGCAGGGCGACCATGAATTGGTCCATGGCCACCCGACCAACGATCGGATGCAGTCGGCCATTGATAAACACCTCAGCCCTGTTACTCGCTGACCGAGGAATCCCATCTGCGTATCCACCGAGGACTAGTGCAATAGACGTTTCTTCGGTTGCCGTCCAGGTGGCGCCATATGACACCGACGCACCGGCATCGACGGTCTTTACCGAGGCCACCGATGACACCAATGCCATCGCCGGGCGAAGTCCAAAATCGCGGCCCTCAACCGGCGATACCCCATAAAGGGCTATGCCAACTCGAACTAGGTCGTAGTGGGTCTCAGGGCATAACAATGCGGCCGGACTATTAGCCAAGTGGCGCAACGGGATTACCAGGCCAATTGCTTCTGCGATGGCACAGGCCTGATCAAATAGCAGGCGCTGCTCGTGGACCGACCGGTCATTAGGTATATCGGCATTAGCAAGATGCGACCACACACCGGTTACCTCAACTAGAGGCCCTGCCTCAAGTGTCTCGGCAATGAGCGCCGGCCACTGCGATAACGAACAACCATTGCGCGAGACACCGGTATCTACCTTTAATTGCACTCGCGCTTTCTTGCCGGTAGCAATCGCGCCCGCGCAGACCTCTTGTAGCATCCGCGAATTCGAGACGCCAAGGTCAACTCCGGTCGCCACACACTGCGCAACATCTACATCCCCCGGAGCCCATAGCCATGCCAAAATGCGGCCATTGTCACCGGCCTCACGAAGATCTAGTGCCTCATGCGGCAGTGCCACCCCGAGCCAGTTGACACCTCTGGTGCGCAGCACAGCGGCAACCTGCAATATGCCGTGGCCATATGCGTCGGCTTTGACCACTCCCATGACATCAGCATCAGACACCACTCCTCGAACCACGTCCAGATTGTGGGCGATGGCGCCGAGATCGATGGTCGTGGTTGTCATGCCCGCATTGTCCTCCAAGCACCGCTCGACTTGCTTAGCCCCCTGTTGGAAATAGACATTAATTAGTGGCCAAGTCGTAGAGATCTAGCGACGCACCCGCGCCACGGCAGCGGCTAAATGGTCTCTGACATCGACAGCGGTCACCGGCCGGCCAGCTGCGGCCGCTAGTTGGCCGGCTTGACCATGTAGCCACACCGCAGCAGCCACAGCGACGGCCGCGTCATCATGATCATCAATATCACCTCGAGCATTGGCGCCAGCAAGAACCGCGGCCGCTAATCCGGTCAGTACGTCGCCGCTGCCGGCGGTGCTGAGTTCCGCCCCGCCCATGGTGTCAACAAGTACCAAACCACTTGGTGCTGCTATCAAACTTGCCGGCCCTTTGAGCACTACCACCGCATTGAGGCCCCTAGCGAGGCTTTGAGCCAGGGCAAGGCGTCCCAGGTCGGTGGTGAGCCCGATGGCAGCCGCCAAGGCGGCAGCCTCACCTTCATGCGGGGTTATCACCGTAATCGCCGAACGCTGCGCTATTTGGGTTCTCAAGGTGGTTGACCCAGCAACACTCATCAGTGCACCAGCGTCCAGGACCACCGGTACCGAGGTGCGAAGCACCGCATCAATGGCGGGTTCATCCTGGGCCAGTTCACCGGCCGCCGCGAACCCTGGTCCGCAGGCCCACGCGGTCACCCGGGTTGAATCACATGGGTCGTCACCACTTGCGACTACATCGGGAAAAGTAGCGAGCACCTGCTGCGCCACCTCGTCACCTCGGTCTAGATATCGCACCATCCCGACGTCACCCATGCGTGCCGCACCGACGGTAAGCAACGCAGCGCCTGGATACTGGCGGCTACCCGCGGCTATGCCGACAACCCCCCGGCGGTACTTGTAATCATCGACATCTGGCTCTGGCACAAAAGTGACCACATCCAAAGTTTCAAGGGCAATTAGCGCAGGTTCACCAAGGGTGTCGGTGATGCCAATATCAACAACGCGCAGCCCCCCGGCAAAGTCACTGCCAGGTGAAACCAGCAAACCCGTCTTAAGGCAACCGAAAGTTACGGTGAGATCCGCAGCAACAGCGATCTCGGCAATCTCACCGGTGTCGGCAGCTACGCCACTTGGTAGATCCACGGCTACAACTAAGGCACCACTCGCATTAATAAGTTCAACCATTGCGGCCGCGGCGGGCCGCAGAACTCCGGAACCACCAATACCAACAATTCCGTCGATGATGACGTCAGCGTCAAGGAAGATATTTTGCTGGGATAAATCGCTTTCGGCTTCATGCCACTGCACAACTCGCCCATTTGCCCGGAGCAGCGCTGCTACCCCTGCATCATGGGCGCTCGTTGCGACACACACCGCCGTGACCGAAACACCGCGCTGTGCCAATTTTGCTCCAGCAAAAAGTGCATCACCACCGTTGTTACCGCCCCCGACAGCAATGGCAATGTACGCACCGCGCACTCGACCCCGTGATTCTTGAAGTAGGCCAATAACTGCTCGCGCCAGACCGGTTGCGGCTCGATCCATCAAGACGCCAGACTCAAGGTCGTGCTGATGCGCCTGCTCGGCAGCTAGAACGGCCGCCACATCAAATGCCGCGATCATGAGTTACTCAACGGTCACAGACTTCGCGAGGTTTCGGGGTTGATCAACATCATGGCCCTTGGCCGTAGCCATTTCACAAGCGAAGACCTGCAAAGGCACGGTTGACACTAAGGGTTGCATGAGTGGAGGCACCACCGGCACCCGAATGACATAGTCGGCGTAGTCCGAGATTTTCTCGTCGCCTTCTTCGGCGATCGCAATAATTCGAGCACCGCGTGCTCTGACCTCTTGAATATTCGAAAGGATCTTGTCGTAAAGAATCGCTCGGCCAGTTGGCGACGGCACGATCACCACCACCGGTACTCCATCTTCGATTAAGGCAATCGGGCCGTGCTTCAGCTCACCGGCCGCGAAGCCTTCGGCGTGCATATAGGCGAGTTCCTTTAGTTTCAAGGCACCTTCCAAGGCCACCGGGAACCCCACATGGCGGCCGATGAATAACACCGAAGGCGCATCTGCGAACTCACGCGCCAGAGCCCGAACCGGCTCGACGGTATCGAGCACAAGATCCACCTTGCCTGGCATATCAGCAAGATCGGCCATCACCGCACTAATTTCGGCCGCGGGTAGCACGTCGCGAACCTGCGCGAGATAAAGCCCGACCAGATATGCGGCGATAATCTGCGTTAAAAATGCTTTAGTTGAAGCGACAGCAATTTCAGGGCCAGCGTAGGTGTAGACAACCGCGTCGGACTCGCGCGGAATTGTTGATCCGACGGTATTGCAAATAGCAAGTGTTTTCGCCCCCTGCTCTTTAGCGTGACGCAGCGCCATCAGGGTGTCCATGGTCTCACCGGATTGCGAAATTGCGATAACCAAGGATCGCTCATTGACAATTGGGTCGCGATACCTAAACTCGCTAGCCAACTCCATCTCGACAGGTATCCGGGTCCAATTTTCAATCGCGTACTTGGCGACCATGCCAGCGTGCGCAGCGGTCCCGCATGCCACCACGACTACTTTGTCGATGTCGCGAAGCGCTTGATCCTCTAAGCCCATCTCATCAAGTTGAATTCGACCGTCTTTGCCGACGCGACCCAGTAGTGCATCAGCGACCGCTTTCGGCTGCTCGGCGATTTCCTTGAGCATGAAAAGATCGTGACCACCTTTTTCAACGGCCGATGCATCCCAATCCACGGTGAATGGGTGCGCCTGGACAGCTGCTCCGTCAAAATCCATTACTTGAACAGCCTCGGCTGTTAGGACCACAATTTGGTCTTGCCCAAGTTCGAGGGCATCGCGAGTATGATCAACGAAAGCTGAAACATCCGAGGCAAGGAAGTTTTCACCGACACCAACACCGACGACCAGTGGTGAATTGCGTCGAGCTCCCACCACCAGGCCTGGTTTCCGCGGATCAATGGCTACCAAAGTGAACGCGCCCTCGAGCCGCCCACAAACTCTGCGCATAGCTTCGACTAGATCATCGCCAGAGTCCGGCAAAGTCTTCGCGATTAGGTGCGCCACCACTTCGGTATCGGTCTCCGAAGTCAAGGTGACCCCAGCGGCGACTAGTTCTCCTCGGAGTTCAGCAAAGTTTTCGATGATGCCGTTGTGGATTACGGCCACGGTGCCGTCTTCGCTCACATGGGGGTGCGCATTTGAATCGGTCGGGCCGCCGTGGGTTGCCCACCGAGTGTGTCCGATGCCGGTGGTCGAATCTGGAAGTGGGTCCGAGCCCAATAAAGTTTCTAGGTTGACTAATTTTCCGGCCTTCTTGCGAATTTCTAGGCACCCGGCGGAGATAACCGCGATACCAGCGGAGTCGTAACCCCGGTACTCCATTCGACGCAGGCCGGCCACCACGACTTCAAGTGCCTGCTTCTTGCCGACATACCCAACAATTCCGCACATAGGTGCCAGAGTAGAGGGTGCTCACTTTGCGCCTGGCGTGCCCGACCGACCTAGCGGCCGCGGCCCTCGCCCTCTTTGAGGCTGACCCGACCGTCAGCAGTTTGACCATCTGGCGAGGGGCCAGCACCAAACCAGCCGGTGACGTGATTTGGGCTGATATT
>FLOH01001080.1_pt1 | contig 45330 bp, 41 predicted proteins | sample 756751 | NCBI WGS metagenome assembly FLOH01 (sample SAMEA4026879, study PRJEB14308) | marine metagenome | biome: coastal water; material: water | depth 74 m | reverse complement strand
CCATCGATGACAGCGGGCACGGCGATCACGAGCGACGCCACCACCGCCGCGCCTTGGACCAGCGTGCCGATGCCACCACCGAGTCCGAGCGAGTACGACTCGCGAACATTCAGGCGCGTAAGTTCGTCATCTAGTGCGCCCACGCGAGCGGTCGCCGCCGTTCCCGCACCGAATGCGGAAATTTCCGGGGTGGCATCCAGGGCGCGCACCACCGCCGCCGTCATCGCTGCGCGCGCAGGTGCCATGCGAGCCTCGGCGGCTCGCGCGGTGGCGGCGATCAGCCACGGCACGAGGGCAATGGCGACGATGCTGAGCACTGCGACGACGACTCCAGCAGCAGGGAGCAACCAAGCCAGGAAGGCCACGGTGGCGCCCGCCACCAGAATCGCCTGCAACCACGGGAGCACTACTCGAAGAGGCAGATCTAGAGCCGCATCCACATCAGCCACGAGTCGGGCCAGCAGGTCGCCCCGTCCGAATGCGCGAAGCCCCGTCGGCGCCAGTCGTTCCAGCCGCTCATAGACCGTGACCCGCAGCTGCGTCAGTCCTCGGAAGGCGGCGTCGTGGCCGACGAGTCGCTCGGCGTAGCGAAAGATGGCTCGACTGAGGGCCAGTGCCCGCACCAGCACTGCAGCGACGGTGAGGGTCAGGACGGGCGGCATCTCGGCGGCCGTGGCGATCAACCATGCCGAGACACCCAGCAGTGCGACCGCGCTGCCCGAGGCAACGGCGCCCAGCACACCGGCTAGACCGAGTTCTCGACGCTGCTGAGACATCGCATTCCACAGCGCGCGCACGGGATGAACGCGGCTCACGTCACCACCCCACCCTCAGCACGGCGGCGGTCTCCGACTGCGACTCGCGCACCACGAGATCGTCCGCCTCGCTCCGCGCAGCTTCCGGCGCCGCGGCCTGTTCCACCCGAATCACCTGCGTCGCGACATCCAGAAGCGCGGGGCGGTGTGCCACGACGATGACCGTCCTGCCCTGCTCCGCCAGCCGACCGATGGCCGCAACGACCGACCTCTCCGTCACCGGGTCGAGAGCAGCCGTCGGCTCGTCCAGCAGTACGACATCGGCCGACGTGATCAGCGCTCGCGCAAGGCTCAGGCGCTGCAGCTGCCCCACGGACAAGCCCGAACCGTCGGCCGCGAGTTCTGAGTTCAGACCGCCGGGCAGGGCACGGATCTCGTCGGCGATCCCGGCATCGGCGAGCGCTTCCCAGACTCGCTCATCGGCGATCGAGCCTTCGCGGATGCCCACCGCATCCGACACCGTGGGCGTGTCTGCGAGGTCTCGTGACGGCAGATGGGCTCGCTGCGGCACCCACGCGATGCGCTGGCGCCACTGTTGCATGTCGAGGGCGTCCAGGCTGGTTGCCGTATCGGTGACCCGGACGTTGAGGGATCCGGAGTCCGCGGAGATGAAGCCCAGGATCGCCGAGAGCAGCGTGGATTTGCCGCCGCCGGAGCCGCCCACGACCGCCGTGACCGTACCGGGCGAGGCCGTGAAGGTGACGCCACTCAACGCCAGCTCGTCTCGACCCGGATACCGAGCACTCAGATCGATCGCCTCGATGGTCACCCCACCGCGAGGCAGGACCTCGTCACCGCCGGTAGGCGCAGGTGTCTCGAGAATCGTGAAGACGCGATCGGCGGCACCGAGTCCCTCGGCTGCCGCATGAAAGTGCTGGCCCACCAGTCGCAACGGCAGGTAGGCCTCAGGAGCCAGCAGGAGTACGAACAGCGCGACCGGGTAGACGATCTGATCCTCAGCCAGCCGCAGGCCGACCGAGACGGCGACCAAGGCGACGGACAGCGTGGCCAACAGCTCCAACGCGAGCGACGAGAGGAAGGAGACGCGCAGAACGCCCATGGTCGAGCTGCGATAGCGATCGCCGACGGCCCGAATGGCCTCCACCTGCGTCTTCGCGCGCCCGAAGGCCTTCAACGTGGGGAGGCCAGACACGAGATCCAGGAAGTGACCGGAGAGGACGCCGAGTGTGCGCCACTGCCGATCCACCTGGCTCTTGGTGTACATGCCGATGAGAGCCATGAAGAGCGGAATGAGCGGCAGCGTCACCGCGATGATGACGGCCGACAGGATGTCCTGCCCCAGCACCGTTGCCAGCACCGCGATCGGCACGATGACCGCCAGCACGAGCTGTGGCAGGTACCGGGCGTAGTAGCCGTCGAGCGCATCTACGCCCCGGGTGATCAGGGCCGCAGTGCCTCCCGGATCCGTCGCACCCGGTCCGGTCGGACCCAGCGCGAGCACGTGCTCCATCGCCGCTGAACGCAGTTGCTGCTTGGCTCGTGATGAGGCGCGGACAGCAGCGACCTCGGCGGCCCAGGCGATCAGGGCGCGTCCGGCGAAGACGGATGCGATGAGCACGACGCTGTCGCGCACGTCGCTCCAACTGGCCCCCTCCGACGTCACCCGCACGATCACATCGGAGAGCAGCCGGGCTTGAATGATCACGAGCACCGCCGTCACGATGCCCAGAACCACGGCGATCACGATGAATCCGCGCGTGCTGCGCGCGTAACGCATCAGACGGGGATCCAGCGGTCTCATAGTGACGTCATCCTGACACGGGGAGAGCGGACGGTTCGCGTGAAATAACGGTGGGGCCGCCCCCTCAGGAGCGACCCCACCGTCGAGTGCCTGCTAGTGCCCCGCTGCTGCGAAGCGATCGTCGGCGCGACCGGCTTCCGGATGATCCGGAATCATGCTGGTGCTGATGCGCTTGCGGAACACCCAGTACGTCCAGCCCTGGTAGAGGAGCACGACCGGGGTCATGATCACCGCGACAACCGTCATGACGGTGAGCGTGTACTGCTGGCTGCTGGCGTTCGTGACCGTCAGGTTGTACGCGGCATCGATGCTGCTGACCATGACATTCGGGAAGAGCCCGACGAACAGGGTCGTGACAGCGAGGAGAATCGTCAGCGAGCTGAACACGAAGGCCCAGCCGTCCCGAGTGCCCTTGAGCGTCAGCCCCAGCGCCACGAGCCACGACACCGCAGCGAGCAGTGCCAGCGGGAGCGTGAAGGCGACATTGCCCGAGTACATCTGGTACCAGAGCAGAGCGGCGACGGCGAACACGGCCGCGACGATGCCGATGCGCACGGCTGCCTTGCGGGAGGCCTCGCGCACCTCGCCCGATGTCTTGAGCGCGAGGAAGATCGCACCGTGCGCCATGAAGACCGTCAAGGTCATCAGGCCCATCACCAGGGAGAACGGATTGAGCAGGTCGAGCAGGTTGCCCGTGTAGTTCAGGCTTCCGGCCAGATCCGGCTGCGTGCCCTCGATCGGCGCGATCGGTGAGCCTCCCACGACGTTGCCGAAGGCGACGCCGAACAGCAGCGCCGGCAGTGCTGAGCCGACGACGATCGCAGCGTCCCAACGCTTGCGCCAGGAGGCGGAGTCCTTCTTGCCTCGATACTCGAAGGCGACACCACGAAGGATGAGGCCGAACAGCACGAGGAAGAGCGCGAGGTAGTAGCCGCTGAACATCGTGGAGTACCAGAGTGGGAAGGCGGCGAAGGTTGCGCCACCCGCCACGAGGAGCCACACCTCATTGCCATCCCAGACGGTGGCGATGGAGTTGATCATCACGCGACGACGCAGGTCGTCCTTGCCGATGACCGGCAACAGCATGCCCACACCGAGGTCGAACCCGTCGAGGACGAAGTAGCCGATCCACAGGACCGCGATGAGGATGAACCAGATGGTTTGGAGATCCATGTCGTTTCCTTAGTCTCGGTCCGGATCAGTACGCGAAGTAGAGTTGTTTGTCGTCGTCCTTCTTGGCCTCTTGATAGGGGTCTTCGACGACGACTTCGGGTGCGCCCTTCTTGACCTGGCGCAGGAGCAGGGACACTTCGATCACGGCCAGCACGGCGTAGAGCAGCGTGAAGCCGATCATCGAGATCCACACCTCCCCCGCACCGACGAGCGGCGAGTTGGCCTCTGACGTGATCTGTTCGCCGAAGACGATCCAGGGCTGGCGGCCCATCTCGGTGAAGATCCAGCCGGCGGAGATGCCCAACAGCGGGAACAGCACGATGACGCCGTTGATGAAGGCGTAGAAGCGCCCGCGAGGAACTCGATTTCCGCGGAACGCCCAGAGGACCCAGAGGGCGTACAGCGCCGCGATCATGCCCAGGCCGATCATCAGCCGGAAGCCCCAGTACGTGACGGGCACGTAGGGCACGTAGTTCATCTCGGGTCCGTACTGCGGGTATTCCTCGAGGTACTGCTGCTGCAGGTCGTTGATGCCCTGCACTTCAGCTCCGAAATCCCCGGTCGCCAGCCACGACAGCAACCCAGGCACAGCGATGATGTCTGTCGCGGTATCCCCGGAGAGATCACCGATGCTGAGCACGCTGAAGGGCGCGTCGGCCTGTGTCTCGTAGATCGCCTCCGCAGCGGCCACCTTCATGGGCTGCTGTTCGACCATGATCTTCATGTCCATGTCACCGCTGACGGAGACGAGGACTGAAGAGACGAGGATCGTCCAGGCCCCCACCTTGATGGCGGGTCGAAAGACGTCCACCTGACGGTTCTTCATGACCATCCACGCAGCGACACCGGCCACACCGGCACCGCTGACCAGGAAGGACGCGGCGAGGGTGTGGAAGAAGGCGATCGTCGCCGTGTTCTGGAAGAGCACTGCCCCGATGTCGTTGAGAACGGCGCGGCCGGTCTCGGGGTCGAGTTCGTAGCCGACCGGATGCTGCATCCACGCGTTCGCCGCGAGGATGAAGTAGGCCGACAGTGCGGTGCCTGCGGCAGCCAGCCAGATGGTGGCCAGGTGCAGCTTCTTCGGTAGGCGGTCCCAGCCGAAGATCCACAATCCGAGGAAGGTCGACTCCAGGAAGAAGGCGAGGAGCCCCTCCATCGCCAGCGGTGCGCCGAAGACGTCGCCGACGAAGCGGGAGTACTCACTCCAGTTCATGCCGAACTGGAACTCCTGCACGATGCCGGTCACGACGCCCATCGCGAAGTTGATGAGGAAGAGCTTCCCGAAGAACTTCGTCAACTGCAGGTACTTGACGTTCCCGGTCCGGAACCACGCGGTCTGGAAGCCGGCTACCAGCCACACCGTGCCAAGGGTCAGGGGCACGAACAGGAAGTGGTAGACGGTCGTGATGCCGAACTGCCAGCGTGAGAGGTCTAGGGCGTTCATATAGTCACGGTCCTTTGTTGACAGCGATCTTCGGGAACCAGGGTTCCCCCGAACTTCGTTACGATTCTTCCGCTGCCGGGACGCTCGTTGCTCGGCGTGAGTCCGTTCACACCGGGACTTTGGTCATCAATTCCCGGCCCTTCCACCGATCAGTTGGCCGACTATCGGACGCCCCCTCACACGTGAGCCACTAACCTTCCTCCGTGACCCTGCGATCGAGGACCCTGCTCGCGTCCGGGATCGCCCTTGGCGCTGTCGTTCTCATGGGCCTGGTCGTCCTCGGGCAGTATGCGGCGACCGCCGCCACCAGCATCGGCATTCAGGACACCCTGTCCCCCGCTGTGGACTCCTCGGCCGAGGTCGGGCTCGAGCAGGCTTCCGCCAGCGGATCCCTCGCGGACTACGTGATGCTGCGCCGCGATGCCTCCCTCGACGACTACCGACAGGCACTGGGCCGGGCGACCACCCTTCTGGCCGACCTGCGCACCGCGACCGCTGACTTCCCGGAACTGTCTGCGCTGGTCGCCGACGCAACGGCGGCCCAGCGCGCGTGGGTCAAGGCCGACGCCGAACCCGTTATCGACCTGATGGCCGACGGCAAGCGTGTGCGGGCCATGCGCGTCACGAATTCCGACGAGGCATGGACGACCTACGACGCCATGGTCGAGGCCTCCAACTCCCTGCATGACTCCCTGAACGCCACTCGGACCGAGGCTTCCGATGTGCTGACCGGCTTCACCCGCACGCTGGGCATCACCCTGCTCGCCGTAGGCGTTCTCGTCACCCTCGGCCTGCTGCTGTTCTTCTTCGGCCTGCAGATGTGGATCCTCACTCCGCTCCTAGCGCTCCGGGACGACATCACTTCGGCCGTGCGCAGTCCCGGGCACACCTCGCCGATTCGACCGTCCGGCCCACCAGAGATCAGTGCCGTGGGCAAGGACGCGGAAACCCTGCGTCGCAACCTGGTCTCGGAGATCGAGGAGGCCGAGGACGCGCGGCAGGGACTCATGCAGGACGCACCCGTGGTGTCAGCGATGCAGTCGGAACTCGCGATGGACGACGCTCCTGCGATTCCCGGGTTAGAGCTGGCGGGCTTCACCCATTCAGCCGAAGGGGTCGTGGCAGGCGACTGGTGGGATGCCGTCGTCCGTCCCGATGGATCCCTGGCCCTCGTGGTGGCAGATGTCTCTGGTCATGGTCCGGCCGCGGCCATCACCGCCGTTCGAGTTCGCGCGGTCATGCGCACCGCCCTGCGCGTGGGCGAGGAGCTCGATCGGGTGATGGCGTTGGCCGCAGAGGCCTGCGCGGACGATGACCACTTCGTCACGGCGATCATCCTCCGACTGGACCGGTCACTCGGGACGATCACGTGGTGCAACGCCGGCCACCATCCGGCCATCACCGTGACAAAGGACAAGGACGCGTCCCTGTGTGAGCCCACCGGGCCCCTGCTCTCAGCATTGGGAGGCGAGTGGGAGGTGCGCACGCGCTTCTTCGCGGCCGGTGATGTGGTGCTTGCCTTCACGGACGGTCTCGTCGAATCCCGCAATGCCGAGGGCGAGGAGCTCGAGGCAGCCGCCGTGGGGCAGTTCATCAGGGCTATGGACGGCCCGGTTCGGGAGAACCCCGGCGAGATGATCACGCGCCTGCTGGCCCAGGTGCGCCACCGGGCAGCCGACTGGCGACGCGACGACATCACCGTGATCGCCGCCGTCCGCAACGCCTAACCCGCGAGCGGTGGATCCGCGTGCGAGCGGTGGATCCGCGCACGAACGGTGGATCCGCGCACGAACGGTGGATCCGCGCACGAACGGTGGATCCGCTCGGGATTTCGTCGGCTCGGCATCGCCATGGCAGCATGGCCCCCATGCGCAAATTCCACGCCCTGACCAGCATCGCCGTCGCCGGCGCCCTCGCGGCATCCATGGCGATCGCCCCCTCCGCCACAGCTGCCCCGAAGAACTCCACGGTGCAGCGAGACCTCTTCGGCATGCACGTCTTCAATGTTGAGGACGGAGTCTGGCCGACCGTGCCGATCGGAGGCCTGCGCCTGTGGGACACCGAGACGACGTGGTCAGTGCTGGAGCCCGCCAAGGGGCAGTTCGCGTGGGGCAAGCTCGACACGGCCGTGGCCACGGCCAAGCAGAACGGCGTCAACGACATCCTGCTCGTCCTCGCCGGAACCCCCGCATGGGCGACCGATGACCCGGCCTCGGGTGGCGCCGCCGGCGTGCTGCCCGGCGCGGCAGGCATGCCCCGGAACATGGCCGACTGGGACAGCTTCGTGACAGCAGTGGTGACCCGCTACAAGGGTCAGCTCACCGGGTACCAGATCTGGAACGAGGCGAACCTCTCCACCTTCTCCACCGGCTCGCCCGCGCAGATGGCTGAGCTCACGAAGCGCGCCTACGACATCGTCAAGAGCATCGATCCGGCAGCGACAGTAGTCGCGCCCAGCATGGGCACCCGCCTGGGCAGCAAGGGCTCGAAGCTCAGCAACAGGTTCACCCGCTTCTTCGGGGACTACATGAAGGCGCTGAAGAAGTACGACTGGCCGGTGGACGTCTGGGCCGCTCATACCTACCCGGCGTCTCTGGGCAAGCCCGTCGATCGGGCGAAGCTGATCAAGGGTTTCCAGCAGGCCCTGAAGGCAGCCGGTGCACCGAACAAGCCGCTGTGGGACACCGAGAACAACTTCGGCCTTGCCGGTCCTGGCCCTCAGAACCCCGACCAGGACATCGTCGACAACCGTGCCTACAGCTGGACGGCGCTAACCTACCTTGACGCGATTCGCTTTGGCATCGACCGCGTGTACTGGTACGCATGGGGGCCGGAGAACGATCTGGTCGGCATCCAGATGTACGAGGGAACGCCGGGCGCCACCGCATACGCAACGCTCCAGGACTGGATCGTCGGCGCGACCTACAAGGGATGCAAGGGCGGCAAGAAGGGCAAGCCCGTCGACTGCACCTTCGTCCAGAACGGCAAGACCACCAAGGTCGTCTGGACCGAGAAGGGCAGCAAGAAGTTCAAGACCAAGGGCTTCAGCGAGGTCTGCTCACTGAACGGCACCTGCGCGCCTATCAACGGAAAGTCCGTCCGCGTCTCCGACCCGGTGCTGCTGACCAACTGATCCCGGGCCACTCGATGCCTGGCATCGGTCTTTTGCTAACGCTCCTCGGCGAGCCCACGCGCCACTCGCTAACGCTCCTCGGCGAGCCCACGCGCCACTCGCTAACGCTCCTCGGCGATCGAATTCCCGCCGTCCACCACCACGCACTGCCCCGTCACATACCCGGCACCGGGAGTGCACAGCCACGCGATCGCGCTGGCCACCTCCGACGGGTGTGCGCTCCGGCCCACCGGCACGCGCGCTCCCTGCTCGCGCTCATGCTCAGTCTGCGAGCCCGTGGCAATCCAGCCAGGCGCAACGGCATTCACCGTGATCCCGTGGCCGGCCTCGTCAAGCGCAAGTGAGCGAGTCAAACCGACCATGCCAGCCTTCGCCGCGGCGTAGACCGCCTCCCCTGCCATCGCCATGACCGGGCCGGTCACGCTCGCAACGTTGACGATGCGGCCCGATCCTCGGGCGCGGAGTTGGACAAGTGACTCTCGACAGACAAGGAAGGCGGTGTCCAGATTTCGGCTGAGCCCGGCCCGCCACGTCGCAAAGGACATGCTCGCCAAGTCACCCGACTCCCCCGGAGCGTTGACGCTGACCATGCCCGCGTTGTTGACGACGATGTCGAGACGCCCATGCTCAGTCACCACTGCCTCAACCAGCGCGCTGACCTGAGACTCGTCGGTGAGGTCCGCGACATGACCCGAGGCCCGGACACCCAGCGCTGACAGCTCTGCGGCACGCTCATCGATTCGAGACGTCGTCGACGTGACGACAACGATCGCACCGAGTTCGCCGAGCAGTCTCGCCGTCGCAAAGCCGATGCCATCAGCGGCGCCCGCGCCCGTCACCAGGGCGACGTTGCCGCTCAGATCAAACGAACGTGGTGTCACGCCGAGATCCTGCTGACGGCCTCGCGAAAGAGCACAGTGTGCAGATCGACGTCAGTCGCCTTGGTGTCAGGGCACATCAGGGCCATGTTGTGGAACGGCGTAATCAGCACTCCCCGATTCGAGAGGAAGAGGTGCAGATACTCCTCGATCAGGTCGTCGTGAGCCGCCGCCGACTCGCTTCCCGTGCGCGGAGCCGGCCGAACGAAACGGTACTCCGCCCGCGCTCCGAGTTGAGCGACCGACCAGGGCACATCGAACTCCGAAAGCACGCTCTCCACACCCTCGCGGAATCGCGTCGCGAGATCGATCATGTGCTCGAAGGCCGCATCAGTCAGCACCTCACCCAGAGTCGCCCGCATCGCCGCGGTCGACAGCACATTGCCAGCGAGGGTGCCCCCCACTCCGCCCACGTCGACGAGGTCCGCCTCAGCGTGCTCGTTCACCTTCGCCGCCACCTCAGCGGAGAGCCCGTAGGCGCCACTAGGTATGCCACCGCCGATGCTCTTGCCGATGACGAAGATGTCCGGCGTGAGGTCCCACGCGGCAGTGCAGCCACCAGGGCCCGCGGAGATCGTGTGCGTCTCGTCGATCAGCAACAGCGTGCCGTATTTCGTGCAGAGTTCACGCACACCTTCGAGGAAGCCGGGCTCGGGCAGCACAATGCCGATGTTGGTGAGCGCCGGCTCCATGATGAGCACGGCGACGTCTTCGTGAGCGAGACCACGCTCGACCGACTCGAGATCATTGAACTCGGCAACTCGTGTGGTCTGGCTTACGTGGACCGACGGCCCGACATTCCCCCCGCGCAGCTCGGTGACGCCATCGGCACCGGAGATCACAAAGGTCTCATCAACCGACCCGTGGTAGCAGTACGAGAACGCCATGACCTTCGGTCGACCGGTGACCATCCGGGCGATACGCAGGGCCCACCGGTTGGCATCGGTCGCGGTGAGACTGAAGGACCACAGCGGCATTCCGAACCGACGCGTGAGGTCCGCCGCAACCCACTCGGCATCCTCGGTCGGCATCATCGTCGTGATGCCGCCGTGCTCGCCGATCCGCTGCTGCACAGCCGCGACCGTCGCTGCGGGGGAATGCCCCGCCATGGCACCGGTGTCGCCGAGGGCGAAGTCGACGTACTCATTGCCGTCGATATCGACGATTCGATTTCCGTGCGCGGTCGCGAGGTACATCGGATAGCCGCCGGACCACTTGTTCATCCAAGTCATCGGCACGCGACCCAGCAGGTGATCGGCCGCCTCGAAGGCCGCGCGTGACTGGGCCGTGCGGGATCGGTGCGTCTCTCGCTCGACCTCCACCGCCGCCGTCAGACTGTCGCGATCAATCGTCACGCTCGTACTCCTCATTTCTGCCCCGTCGGATACTGCGCTGAGCCTCGCACATGAAAGGCTGTCACCCGTGGATGAGAACGCTCAACCGGCCGACCCAGCAGAGGTCGAGCGCGAACTCAAGCTGCACTTCCTGGGATTGTCCTTCGACCCCCATCGCCTCATCTACTCGACGATCATCCTGATGACCGCCCTCGCCATCTACGACGAGGGCGATGAACGGCTGAACTCGGCGACCGTGGCCACTCTCATCGGCATCATGGTGGCTCCCCTGTTCGCCCTGACCATGGCCCACGCGTTCTCCGACGCCCTGGACATGCAGATCAGACTCGGCCGAAAGCTCAACAGGACCGACCGGCGTCGTCTCCTCAAGGCGAACGCCGAGTACATGTACATCGCGATTCCACCCATCGCGATCACCATTGCACTCGCCTTCACGGCCATGCGCGGCAACAACATCATCGACATCGTGCTGTGGCTCGGGCTGATCAGCATGTTCTTCTGGGGAATGTTCGCCGCCAGGAAGGCCGAACTGCCCCGCGGTCGACAGGTCCGGACGGGCCTGAACTACGCGGTCATGGGACTCCTCGTGCTGCTGATCGAACTCGTCCTGACCCACTGACAGGCCAGATCACGTACTGCTCGGCCACCTCGGCACCCCGTCATCACCGGGACGATCGCAGACTCCGGCCGCCACCCCGCCGAGGAAGGCGGCGCCCAACGCCCCCGGCTCGGCGATGTCGACGAAGGTCGGGTCCCCCAGTTGCTCGCGCTTGGCGGCTGCCACCATGGGGTTGCGCGTCCACCCTCCGCCCAGCACCATCGACGTCGCCGGTCCGACGACGTGGCTCATCTGCTCCAGCGCCTCTCCGGACATCCGGGTCAGATCCTCCACGACACTGCGCCACACCAGCCCTGGAGTGACACCGTCGGTAATACCGGAGAGGCTGATCGCATCGTTGCTCACGTCTGCCAGCACAGGCGCGTCCGGCCCACGCGACACCGAGAGTGCCGACTCGGCCAGTGCGCGGCGGGTCTCACGGTCAGTGGCACCGAGCATGGCCGCCACCCGCTCGAGGGTCAGCCCCGTCAGGCGCCCGGCGAGCAGGATCTGGTGATCAGGACGGACCGACCAGTCCACGTCGATGTCTCGATCGGTCAGCCACTCGATGTCATCGAGTGTGCGTGGCTGGGCGACCGTTCGAATCAGCGCCTCCGCCGTGCCCATCGAATCGAAGAGCGCACCATCGTGGGCAGCGCCAGAGATCAGGACCGCTGCCTGGTGATCCAGGCCTGCCACTGTCAAGGTCGCGCCACGCAGAATCGACGGCACCCGCTCGCCCCGGGCGATGCCCGCGGGATCCCCCGCCCACACGCGCTGACTCGGCAGGAGATCCCCCACCAACTCAACGGCTCCAGCCCACGGGGCCCGCGCGGTGACATCGAGCATCCCGGTACGAGAGGAGAGCGAAGCCTCACTCACCTCGTCGCCGCCCAGCGCACGAACGATCCACTCGGCCACGCACAGATGACGCACCGCTGCGCGGGCGGACTCCACATTCGCCCGGAGCCACATGATCTTCATCAAGGAGGGCTTCGAGTTCAGGCGCCGACCGGTGGCCCGCTGGTAGTCCCGGGGATCGACCACGGCCCGCACCGAGGCGGCATCACCGCGCGGATCGAACCAGGCGAGGACCGGGGCGCAAGGTTCGCCCTGTCGATCGATCAGGACTCCCGCTTCAGCAATGCTCGTGACGCCGATCGCCATGACCTGTCCCGCTTCGGCCGCGGCCATCGCGCATACATCGATCGCCACGTCTGCGAGCTCGTGGGCGTCGGCGTCCGCCCACGCACCTTGGTGCCGCCAGGGAGTCGCCGCCGATCCCTCCCCCAGGATCTCTCCCGCAGGCGTGACAGCGAGTGCCTTGATCGAGGTCGTGCCCACGTCAACCCCGACGATCACCTGCTGCCCCATACTCACCTCTTCACGGCCGCACGCTCCGATAGTGTCGAGCCGACGCTACCCGCGACCTGCGCCAGCCACCTGCCTTCTGCGAAAGGAACCCCATGTCCGACGTCGAGTACCGCATGCGCCGCATGTTCAACCCGAACTCCGGCCGCTGCCTGGACATTGCCGTCGACCATGGCTTCTTCGGGGAGAAGGCCTTTCTGCAGGGCATCGAGGACCTTCCCAGCGCTGTGGCCACCCTCGCCGCTGCCCACCCCGACGCCATCCAGCTGACCAAGGGCCAAGCGCGACTCCTGCAGTCCACCAGCGGGCGAGAGCGGCCCGCCCTCGTGCTGCGAACGGACGTGGCGAACGTCTACGGGTCCTCCCTTCCGGACCACATGTTCGATCTGACCCTGCCCAATCCAGCCCTCGCCGGAGTGCAGTTAGACGCGGCCTGCGTCGTGGTGAACCTGTTCGACCTGCCCGGGCGACCCACCGTGCGAGAGGCCTGCCTGCGGGCGGTGCTCAACGCCAAGGTCGACTGCGAGAAGTACGGCATGCCACTGATGGTCGAGCCGCTCGTGATGAAGGAGAGCGGCAAGGGTGGGTATGAGGTCAATGGCGACCTCGAGAGGATCATTCCGGTCGTGCGGCAGGCCGTGGAGCTCGGCGCCGACATCATCAAGGCCGATCCGTGCGACGACCCCACTCAGTACCACGAGGTGATCCAGACCGCCTCCGGCATTCCGGTGCTCGTGCGAGGTGGCGGCAAGGTCGACGACGACGAGCTGCTCCGACGCACTGAGGTCGTCCTCGAACAGGGGGCTGCCGGCATCGTCTACGGACGCAACATCATCCAGCACAGCAATCCTGCGGGCATCACGCGAGCGCTGATGGCCATGCTGCATGACGGAGCCGACGCCGCGGCCGCCTCCACGATCCTCGCTGCATCGTGACAGTCCAGCAACCAGTACGGATCGGGGTCGTCGGCGCCGGTCTGATGGGTCGTGAGCTCGCGGCTGTGTGCGGGCGATGGTCGCAGCTCGTGGACCACCCCGCGCTGCCGCAGGTCGTGGCCGTCGCTGACCCCAATCCGGCCGCGCGCGACTGGTTTCGCCAGGTGGCCACCGTCGAGAAGCTTGCCGATGACTGGCAGCCATTGCTTGAGGACGACTCGATCGACGCGCTGTACCTCGCCGTGCCGCATCACCTGCACGAGGAGCTGTATGTCGCTGCTGCTCAGGCCAACAAGGACTTTCTCGCCGAGAAGCCGTTCGGCATCGACGCGGCGGCCTCGCAGCGGATCGCTGCCGCCATCGATTCCTCAGACAGCTTCGTCCGGGTCTCAAGCGAGTTTCCCTTCTTCCCCGGTGCGCTGAAGGCCTACGCCTACGCCGCCTCCGGTGCGCTCGGCGACATCCTCGACGTCCGTTCGTCCTTCGCGCACTCGTCGGACATCGATCGCGGCAAGGCCATCAACTGGAAGCGCCGAGCGGAGACCTGCGGGGAGATCGGAGTGATGGGCGACCTCGGTCTCCATGTCGCGCACGTGCCCCTGCGTCTTGGGTACGCACCCGAGACGGTGTACGCGATGCTCGACAACGTCGTCCTCCATCGACCCGGCCCCGATGGGAATCCCGTCGACTGCGATACATGGGACAACGCACTCCTCGCCTGCCGCGTGCCCAGCAGGACGGATGCTCCTCGTGAGTTCTCCATGCTCTGGGAGACGCGCCGGATCGCACCGGGACAGATGAACTCCTGGTCCTTCGAGGCGCTGGGAATGGACGGAGGCGTGCGCTTCAGCACGCGGACGCCCACGACTCTTCAGCGATTCACGCGCCGCGACGGCGAGCAGGTGTGGGAGGAAGTGCAGCCCGGCAACGTGTCGGCGTGGCCCACGATCTCCGGTGGAATCTTCGAGTTCGGCTTCTCTGACGCGCTGATGCAGATGTGGGCGTCATACCTCGCCGAACGCGCGGGTGCGCTGGGCGATCGCTTCGGAACGGCAACCGTCGGTGAGGCGCTCGCCGCTCATCGCGTCTTCGACGCAGCTGTGAGGTCCGAGCGCAGCGGCCGCGCAGAGCAGCCTGCCTGACGACCCCGGACATGCGTCAGGCGCTGAGCGGATTTCGCACGAAATCGCTCAACGCCTGACACATCACGCAGGGATGTTGCTTACGGCTTGAAGGGGAGCATGACCGCGTCGACACCGTGCGCGATCTGCTTGTTGCCGTCGTTCACATCAACCAGATCGAGAATCACCTGGGCGTTCTTGAAGGCCGGCGCATAGTCGCGCAGGCGAATGATCGGGCCGTCAAGGACGATCACCTTGGTGTTCTTGCCCTTGTAGGCGGTGGGGAGAACGGCTCCGTTCGCGTTGAGGGCATCCTTCGACGTTATCGTCTTGCCCGGAATCACGTGGTAGAGCAGCACGTTCTCGACAGTGTCGATGCCGAGTCCGGCCACAGCATCGAAGGCATCGGACTCAGACGAGACGGTCGAGCCGGAGAGCGCGGATGCCAGATCCATGAACGCCTTGTCCGTGGGGGCGAAGACGGTCAGGGCAGTGTCGCCATCAGCCAGCACGGCAACCGCCGAGTCAGGCTTGGCGGCCAGAACGGCCTCGGCCGCCTTCGTCAGGATGTCAAAGTCACCCTTGTTGCTGTCGAACATGCCGCTTCCGACCTCGAGCACCTCCGCGAGCGATGTATTGCCGTCAGCTGCCTGCGCAACCGGTGCAGCGAGCAGGGCCCCGACTCCGAGGGCGGCTGCGGCTCCGAGGGCTGCGGTCTTCGTGAGTGAACGTCGCATGTGAAGCTCCTTTGGTATGGCGTAGCCGTTGGCCACGCTCGATCGTCTGTCCGCTACCGCTGATGTGCGGTGTTACCCGTACTTCGACCCCACCTCGGCGATCGGATGCACAATCTTTGAATCATTTTTGGTGCATCCGAATGAGCGCCTCCGGACGAAGAACTGGTGAGAGCTCCCTCACCAAGGGGGTGAGACGTGCTGGAGGCAAGGGGATGACGCATACTGCTGCAGTCGCCCCTGCTTTCGTGGTGACCATGCCTCGCACACTCGGGGGGAGCCCGGTGCACGACGATGACGCGCTCGCACAGCGCTTCAGCGGTGGGGATGACGCTGCCCTGTCAGAGGCATACCGCCGCTGGTCACCGCTGGTGTACACCGCAGCCGTGCGGGCTGTCGGCAACGAGGCCGACGCGGCAGACATCGCGCAGTCGGTCTTCATCAATGCCTGGCGCGGGCGAGGGTCATTCGACCCTGAGAAGGGAAGCCTTCCCGGGTGGCTGATGACGATCACCCGGCGTCGGATCGCCGATCACTGGAAGGAGCGCTCACGTGACTCCCGCAAGGTTGAGGCGGTCGCTGCGGCAAACCTCGATGAGTCAGCACCCGCTGCCGACTCAGTTGTCGACCGCGTTCTCCTCGCCGACGAGCTCGAGCGGCTGGGCGACCCACAGAAGCGAATTGTCGAGTTGGCCTTCTTTCAGGACTTGACCCATACCCAGATCGCCAGCCTGCTGGACTTGCCAGTAGGCACGGTCAAGAGCCATATTCGTCGATCATTGGATCGGCTCCGACGCAGACTGGAGGTGGATGGTGGAGCACTGTAACGATGATGATCTGTCGATCATCGCACTGGGCGAGCCAGCATCGCCTGCGGACGAGGCACACCTGCAGCAGTGTCCGCGGTGCCAGAGTCGACTCGATCAACTGAGCGCCGTGGTGTCGACCGCGCGCCAGATCGATGCCAAGGACAGTCTCATGACCCCGCCGCCTGCGGTCTGGGACGCCATTGCCGACGAGCTCGACATGCAGCCGGGCGTCACGTCCCTCAACTCGCGCCGGCGCCCGCGTTCTGGCTGGCTGCTTGCTGCTGCCGCTGCTGCCGTCGGAGTGGCAATCGGCTCAGTCGCCACCATCGGAGTGACGTCCACGGGCGAAACCTCGCCCGCCGTGCTGGCCGAGGTCGGGCTCGAGCCCGTCGGCGATCAGGCCGTGTCCGGTGCCGCTCGCATCGAGCGCGTGGGAGCCACGACGACGCTCAGTGTCGAGGTCCCCGGACTGCCCGCCGTCGATGATGGGTACTACGAGGTGTGGATGGCGACGGCCGATGCCGGCACGATGGTTGCTGTCGGCACTCTTGACGCGGACGGCACCGGCAGCATCACTCTGCCCGGCGGCATGGATGTCGCGGAGTTTCCGCTTGTCGATGTCTCGATTGAGCACTTCGACGGTGACGCCGGCCACAGCGCCGACAGCGTCGTTCGAGGACTGCTCGCCACGTGACGGGCTAGACCGACAACAGCCTCATCGTGTCCAGAACTGCGCGCACCTGGGGGATCTCGTGCGTGCGAATGACGGTGGTCCCGCCGAGCAGCGCCAGCACGCTGAAGAACGGCTCCGCCGAGCGGTAGTGCTCCTCGAACAGCGCATAGGCCGACGGCATTGCGTTGCAGATCGGCAGCCCGAGTCGTCGGAGTCGGAATGAGTTGAGAAGGACGGTCGCCTGATGGCGAGCACGCGTGGGTGGATCGGTGAGGTTTCCGTAGTAGAAGCCCATGCCGGGGTCGATGACGATCCGGTCGACGCCCAGTGATCGCGCCCTCTCGATGCGCGGCTCAAAGTGGGCAAGCAGGTCGGGAACCGGATCCTCCCCCACGGTGACATCGACGATCTCGCGCACATTGCCGCCCCCGGAGAAGCACATGACCACCGTCGCTTCGGCGTCCGCTGCCAGTTCCAGCATGCGCTGCTCGTGCTCGACGCCGGTCATGTTGAGCACCTGCGTACCCGCGGCCAGTGCCGCTTCAACGACAGTGGGCTCGTACGTCTCCGTCGAGACGATCAGCCCGTCGGCCGCGAGGGGCGCGATGACCGGGATGAGCGCATCGATCTGCGCTGCCGCGTCCACGCGGGAAGCCTTCGCCGTTGTCGACTCGGTGCACAAAGCGGACAACTCGGGTGACGCAGCCCACGATCACACTTCCGGTGCGCACACCCCCATAGGGACTGATCACAGCCAACATCGGCCGCTGAGCGTCGACAACGACCCGGACGTCTAGACATCCCCGCACCATCTCGCGGACCACCGGAAACGCGCGCCCGTGTGCGGCCCCGTCGACTACCGCCGGCTGGTTGGTACCGGTGGATTGCCAACAATGTGGAGGGCGAGAAAGCACTCCTTATCCAACGTCGAGGTGCGCGCGCATCGATCCTCGAGAGTCGGGAAATGCTGTGTGAGAAGAGTGACTCGAGACTGGCATTTGCCACGACCACCGTCACGTCGATCTGGTGCTCGTCACCACAGATAGTCGGCGAGCGATCCGGCTTCCTGCAAACACAAACAAGGTGCGGGACGCCAGCACAGCGACTTCCTAGACTTCCCCGAAGTCTGTCGTAAACTTGGCTGCGTGGTGAACGGGGGGCTGACCGAGACAGAGACGAGCTCCGACGCACCGATCACGATTATCCATATCTACGAGCTGAACGGGCGGGTGCTGCCCGAGGCAAGTGATCGCCCGTTTGAGCTTCCGAGCATGTATTCCGTCCACCAAGACCGCATCGACTCGATCGGTCTCCGCGTGAGGGACATCAGCGTCACCGGCCTAGCCTGTTCGGTCGTACGGGACTGGATCGACGGGGCGCGGGGCATCGGAACGCGTGAGCACGTGGCCTGCCGCATGGAACTGCTCTACGCGCGCGATGGCGTGGCTCAACTCCACCTGACTACCCAGCACAAGGACCTCGATGACGCCCGCCTTTTCCTCGGTCTCCTTTGTCATCAGCGATCAACGGTAACTGTCAGTTCGCAGAATCATGACGAATTGCCACTGGAAGAGCACCTCACTCGCTGCGTTGGCACCGCACTGAAATTGGGCGCCGACGTCCACCAGATGATCCATTTGAAGACACCCGCATCTGAGCTCGGGAGCGATGGCTACGCCCTGGTGGACCACGCCGGAGTCCCGACGGCACTCGCGCGCACCCTTGCCTACCGGGCTCGCCCATTCGATGTCGCAATCGGATACCGCCCTCTCGACACCGGACTCTTCACCCCTGCACAACTGAATCGTCGTCGGGATTCATCCTGCGTCGTAGGACGCGGTGTCTCCGCGCTGCAACAGTCTGAACGGCACGTCGCCGCGGCTCGATTTGTCGTGACCACTCAACTCGTGGCGATGCACCGCCTTCGAGCTGTGCGCTCTGAACTAGAGTCGATCATCGGCTCGGTTGGTCCATCCCTCGAGCGCCATGGGGGCACTGCCCTTGCGGAGGTGGCCCATCTTTCCGAGAGGCTGCGCATGCTCCGGCTGGCACTCTCAGGAAGTGTCTCCGCCATCACCGACGGCCTTCCAGTGCCCGAGGCGACAATGGACGAGCTCCGCGTCAACTTCGCCGAGGCTCTAGCTCTTCCGTCCCTTCGCGGCGTGACAGAGACGTTGATTGAGACACTTGCCGCCACTGTTGACAGCATCCACCAGGAGTCGAACGCAGCCAGCCTCCAAGCGCGAGCGACCGCAGATTCCCGCTGGGCCACCTTCGTCGCTATCGTCTCTGCAGCAACCATCCCACCTCTCATCCTCCTCGCCTACTTCGGGGTCAACAGTGACGTCGACCTGACACCAGAGACCTCCATCTTCGACCTGAGTCGCTATCAAGTGCCTTGGATCGCCGCAACAGCCTTGCTCGTCCTGATTGTCATCGGATCCGTCATCGTGCGAGTGATGAACCGCCGTGAACGCTCCCAAGGCCACCGCGTCTTGGTGTCCGCGCATCGCGGAGGACCTGGCGGAGTAGCGTCGCAGGTAAATTCTCTTCAGGCATTCGCGGCAGCCGCGCGTGCCGGAGCTGACTTCGTCGAGTTCGACGTACAGTTCGATGCCGATTCCGTATGTGTAAGCGCTTCGCAGACACACGCGTTGGTGATACGACACGAGGAAATCGCCGAACCCGGGCGTGCCTATGTTCGCCTTGAGGATGCCCTCTCGACGGTGCGAGGCCTCACAAGGGCACATATCGACCTCAAGTTCGACCCGCCCAAACTCTCGTCCTCCTTTCTCGACGTGGACGATGGGGAACTGGCACACACTGCTGAGGTGATGGCGTGGGAGGCCGCCGTCCACGCTCTGGGAGGCTATGGCTTCCTCATGACGAGTCGCCACGTCGAGTCCATTCAGATTCTCAGTGAATGGCGTCGCAGACGGAACACCACAACAGCCTGCACCCTGGGGCTCTCTCTTGGCCATGCCCGTCAGGAGTCAACACTCGCGGGGGCCGCCGGTCGCCTTCGCGATGAACTATTCCCCTCCCGAATCAGCAAGCGATCTGGTGCCGACTTTCTTGCGGTGCACATGACCCTCGCTCGAGTCAGGATCCTACGTTGGGGTGCCCGTCATCGGATTCCGATCATGGTTTGGACCGTCAACGGGGATCGCCAAATACGTCGGCGGACCAACGACTCGCGGGTGTGGGCGATCGTCACCGATCACCCCCTGACGGCACTCAAGGCCCGCGAGTCTGCCCCCTAAATCAATTGGGGCACGTCGACTTCCGGGCTTGGGCCTTGAACCGTGACTCGCACGCACTGTGCGTTCCACCCGGGAAATCCGCGGATGTGATGGTCGCTGACGGTGATTCCACCCGCCGGGCCGGCGGACCGGGTCGTCATGGCCGGCCACGCGGGAACCAGGCCTCCGGTGCTCAACTTGCGGCTCGGCCCCTGACCTACCCAGGTTCGCTAGCCAGGCTTCCTGTGACGCCGGGGTCAGTGTGGATCCAGCGTCGTGGGAGTTCGACGCCCGTCATGTTGAGCACCTGCGTGCCCGCGGCCAGTGCCGCTTCAACGACAGTCGGCTCGTACGTCTCCGTCGAGACGATCAGACCGTCGGCCGCGAGAGGCGCGATGACCGGGATGAGCGCATCGATCTGCGCCACCGCGCCCACGCGGGAAGCCTTCGCCGTTGTCGACTCGGCGCCGATGTCGATGATGCTCGCGCCTTCGGTTGCCATCACGCGCGCCTTGCGGAGGGCGGACTCCGTCGTGTTCGCGATGCTGTCTCGATACGTCGAGTCAGGCGAGAGGTTCACGACGCCCATGAGCGCGGGGCCATCCGAGAAGTCGAACGTGCGGTCGCCGATGAGGAGTGACGCGACGGGATGGTCGAGGTCCTCTCGGTGACTGCGAGCCAGATCAGCCATCTGCGGCAGCGTGAGCATGCGGGCAGTCTAGGGTCGACTCGCCCTCACGGCAGAGGCGTGCACGCTGATCTTCTTCTCGATGCCCACGATCGCCGCCATCGCTGCACCCAAGGCGATCATGGCGAGCCACGCTGACCACGACAGCGCGGCGGTGGAGAACACGGCGTTCATGAAGGGCGCATGGACGAACAGGATCTGCAGCACGATCATCGTCATGACTCCCCAGATCAGTGGGCGGTTGCTCCAGAGCCCGACCGTCAGCACCGACCGATCAAGGACGCGACAGTTGATCAGGTAGCCGATCTCCATCGCGACGAAGCCTGTGACTACCAGGGTGCGCGCCTCGTCCAGGGGCAGACCCATGCGTGTGGCCACCTCGAAGGTGCCGAACGCACCGAGGAGCATCAGGGCGCCCACACTGACGATGCGTCGAACCACCGCGGCCCCCATGATCGGCTGATCGGGCTTGCGCGGAGGCCTGCTCATGATGCCGGGCTCGCCGGGCTCAAACGCCAGCATCAACCCGAGCGCGACGGCCGTCGTCATGTTGATCCACAGGATCTGCACGGGCAGAACAGGCAGGGTCGTGCCCAGAATGACCGCCGTGAGAACGACCAGGGCCTCGCCCAGACTGGTCGGGAGCGTCCAGATGATGAATTTCGTGAGGTTGTCGAAGACGCTTCGCCCCTCCTCGACGGCCGACTCAATGGACGCGAAGTCATCGTCTGTCAGAACCATCGCGGAGGCCTCCTTGGCCACCTCGGTGCCTCCCAGCCCCATGGCGATGCCGATATCGGCCTGCTTCAGTGCAGGGGCATCGTTCACGCCATCACCGGTCATCGCCACGATGTCGCCTTGGGCCTGCAGGAGCTCCACCACTCGGAGCTTCTGGGCCGCGGAGACCCGCGCCAGCACTCGCGCGCGACGTAGATGCTCCTTCAGGGTCACGTCGTCCATGGCGGCCATGTCACGGCCGGTGAGGACCACGTCATCAGACTCGTCACTGATGCCGATCTGCATCGCGATGGAGTGCGCGGTGTTCGCATGATCCCCGGTGATCATCATGACGCGAATGCCGGCACTGTGGCAGGCCGCGACCGCCGCGATGGCCTCGGGGCGAGGGGGGTCCTCCATGGCCTGCAGTCCCACGAAGCGCGCCTCGAGGGTCATCAGGCTGGCTTCATCCAAGACGAAGTCCGCATCGACGTCTGCCCGCGCGAAGGCAAGCACGCGCAGCGCCTGTCGGCCGAACGCTGCCGCCTCCCCGAGCACGGATGCCTGATCCATATCGCTGAACTCGCTCCTGCGCGAGAGACACAGGTCCAGCACCTGCTCAACCGCCCCCTTGATCCACACCGTGCGCGCGCCGTCGGGTTCCTCATCCAGAACCGCCATCAGTCGCGTCTCCGAGGAGAACGGCACTTCAGCGAGTCGTCGGGTGCCTTCTCGAGCGGTCACCCCGGCGTTGCCAGCGGAGACGAGCAGCGCGATCTCCGTCGGATCACCGATGGAGTCGTCACTATCGAGGCTTGCGTCATTGCACCGGAGTCCCGCGTAGAGGCACTCGCGCTCATCCGACGGCCCCTTCCAGGCGTGCACCGTCTGCACTGTCATTTCGTTCATCGTGAGCGTGCCGGTCTTGTCAGTGCAGATCACCGTGGTGCTGCCCAGGGTCTCGGCTGCCGGGAGGTGCCGAATGATGGCGTGGCGCCGTGCCATTCGCGAGACGCCAATCGCCAGTGTGATCGTCACCGCTGCTGGCAACCCCTCGGGAATGGCACTCACCGCGAGCGCGACCGCAGCGAGCAGCATCTGCGAGGCGTCCTCCTGGCGCAGCATTCCGATGCCGAACGTCGCCGCGGCAAGAATGACGATGGCCAGCGTGAGCCACCGACTGAAACGCGTCAGCTTTCGCGTCAACGGTGTCTGCACGCCCTCGGCCTGTCCCACGAGCTGATGAATGCGGCCGATCTCGGTCTCCGCCCCGGTGGCCACCACGACTCCCGTGCCGGATCCCCCGACAACGAGAGTGCTCGCGTATCCCATATTGGATCGATCGCCGAGTGACGTGTCCGCGTCGAGACTTCCATCCACCTTCTCCACCGGAACCGATTCACCGGTCAGCGCCGATTCATCCACCCGAAGGCTGCTCATGCGCACAAGCCGGAGGTCGGCCGGCACACGATCGCCGGCATCGAGCAGCACGACATCGCCAGGGACAAGGTCCGTTGAATCCAGGTGAGACGTGACTCCCGCCCGGATGACGGTCGCCTCCGTGAGTGTGGCTAGGGCCAATGCCTCCAGTGCACGTCCGGCGCGCCACTCCTGGATGAAGCCGATGACTGCGTTGACGAGGACGACCGCAAGAATCACCGCAGCGTCGATCGCGTGGCCGATGATGATGGTCGCGAGGGCCGCAGCGAGCAGCACATAGACGAGCGGGTTGTGGAACTGCAGCAGGAATCGAATCAGCGGACCATGGGAACGATTGGGCGGCAGAACGTTCGGGCCGAACCGTTCGCGGCGCTCGCGCACCTGAGCGGCGGTCAGGCCCTGCGTGACATCCGTCTCCAGGAGCAGCAGCACCTCGTGCACGGCTCGCTCATGGAACGAGTCGCGGCGGACGGTCAGCTCACCCATACCTCCATGGTCGCCCAACCACGACAGCGATGGCAGGGGCAGACGACAGGGCTGGAGGTCCCGCCCCGCCTTACATCAGGGGCGATAGATCAGGGGTCCGTAGTCACGAGCGCGGGCCGGTGTGTCCAGGAGCCGACCGTCGGGCAGCGGCACAGCCAAGGGCGCACCTGACTCGTCCACGAAGGCCACGGCCGATGCACCCGCTCCCGTCAAGGAGAGCACCACTTGGCCCAGTAGGAGCACCTGCTCCGTCGCGGGCAGGGCCGTGAAGTCCTGACTCAGCTGCACGGTGACGAGGGCCGGATCGAAGACATCGCCTGTGGTGGTCTCTGGTACGACGATGACCGCGAGAGGTGCGCCGGTCAGCGGGTCGCTGGCGATCGTGCGCAACCCCTGCGCCACCTGCACCGATGTCGGCCCGACGACGAGAGCCTGCATGACGAACTCCGGATTGCTGTCGACCGGCAGACTGGACTCGACTGCTGCCAGCCCGTCGTCCTGAACGAACCACAGGCGGAGTCGGGCAACGTTGTCATCGGACGGCGACGGCGCTGGAGTCGGGCTCGTCACCTCTGACGGTGTCGCGCTGGGAGTCGCTGCGGGAACGGTGGCCACCGCAACCGGGCTCGGGAGGACGTCCGGCGGAATGGGCTCGGCCTCCGACTGCAACGAGACGCCACATCCCGCAAGCAGCGCTGCGGCAAGCACTCCGCCCACGGCAGATGTCATGCGGCGCATCGTCATCAGCTCGCCTCTTCCGTGATCGGCAGTTCGGCGACGAAGCGAGCCCCGCCTTCAGGTGAGGACTCCACCCACAGGTTTCCGCCGAGCACATGGGACTGCTCCAAGGCGATCGCCAGGCCCAGGCCGGCACCTTGCGTGCGATGGGCCGCATTGCCCCGAGCGAAGGGCTCGAAGAGCCGTTCGCGCAGGGCCTCGTCGACTCCGGGGCCCGCGTCGTCCACCTTGATCCGAAACGAGGTGTCGTTCGCGTCGATGCTCACCCGGACGAGGCCGGTGCCGTGATTCTGGGCGTTGTCGACGAGATTGCCGATGATCCGCTCGAAGCGGCGGGCATCCGTCCGCGCGATCGGCTCATCCCCGGTGACCATGGCGGCGTCGAGGCCGCGCATCTCCACGACCTCACGGCACAAGGCTGCGATGTCGGCGTTCTCCCACTGCGGCGGGTCGTCGGATCCGATGCGACTGATCTCGAGCAGGTCGAGCAGCATCTGCGACATCCGGCGGACCTGCTGCGCGAGGACGCCCACGAGGCTGGCCTCCCGCTCAGGCAGCCGTTCGATGCGCGCCTCCAGGAGTTCGGCCGTGCCGAGGGCCGCAGTGATCGGTGAGCGGAGTTCGTGGCTGACGTTCCCGCTGAATCGACGCTCGCGTGCAATGCGCGCCTGCACGGCTCCCGCCATGTCGTTGAACGAGTCGGCGATCGGGTCAAGGTCACGATCGCCGGTGAGTTCGATTCGAGTCCCGAGTTCACCGCCCGCAATGCGCTGAGCTGCTACCCCCAGGCGCCGGACAGGACGCAGAAGGCGGCCCACCGCCGTAGCGCCGATCACGGCGCCGAAGATGCCGGCGATCAAGGTCAGGGCCACCAGGGTCCAGCCGCCCCAGACGAGGATCTGATCAAGGTCTCGCATCGGGAAGACCTCGACATAGACGCCGCCGGTGACGGGGATCGCGACGACGTAGTACGGGTCTCCCCCGACGGTCGTGCGCTGGGTTGCCCCGCCATTCTGCGCCTGCGTCAGCAGATCCGCCGGCAGGGCGTCTGGCGGGACGGTGACGCCAGCGGTGTACCAGGTGCCGTCGACACGAAGCATCGGCTGCGAGGTGCCGACCGATGGAATCGACACCAGAGCCTGGCTTGGCGGAATGCCAGCGGCCAGTGCAGCATCCGCGGCGCGTGAGTCAAGCGCCGCGCGGGTCAGAGCCGCAGAGTCGCGCTGGTTGACGAGGTACCACGAGGCGAATGCATACGTGGACAGCGAGACAGTGCCGCCGACCATCAGGGACAGCACCGCGAAGGCCACCGCCACGCGAGCGCGAAGTCCCAACTTCACGGGCTCATCGCCCCCGGAGTCATGCCTTCATCCGGTAGCCGAAGCCGCGCACGGTAGTGAGCAGCTGCGGGTTGGCCGGATCCTCCTCGATCTTGCTGCGCAGACGGTAGATCAAGTTGTCCACGACGCGACCGTCGCCAGCATTGCCGTACCCCCACACCTTGCGGAGCAGGTAGTCACGGCTGAGGACTCGGCCACGTGCACCGATGAGTTCGGCGAGAACGTAGAACTCGATCCGCGAGACCGGGATCGGCTCGCCCTTGCGGAGCACCTCGGCGGAATCTGGGCGCAGTTCGATCGGACCGCATACGAGGGCCTGCGGCTGCGGCTCTGGCTGGTCATCCTCACCCGGATTCGCGCGGCGCAACTGCGTGCGGATGCGCGCCATGAGTTCCTTCGCCACGAAAGGCTTGGTGACGTAGTCATCAGCGCCAGCCTCCAGGCCGGCGACGACGTCATGGCTGTCTGTCTGCGCGGTCACGATGATGATCGGCACCTGGCTGGTGCCACGCAGGCTCCGAACGAGGTCGAGGCCTTGGATGCCCGGGAGTCGGAGATCGACGAGGACAACGTTCACGCGCTCGTCCATCATCAGCACGAGGCCCTGCTCGGCGGTGCCCGCCTCGAGTACGTGGTATCCCTCGTCCTCGAGGTTCGTGCGGAGCACGAGGCGGATGGCTTCATCGTCCTCGACGACCAACACGGTGCGCACCATGCCTCCATTCAACCCTGCGAGCTCGGACACCCCATCGCCGCCCTTCTGCCGTTGCCTATCTGCGACAGACTAGAAGGATTCCGTGATGAGCGTGTGACATTGCCTCGGCGCGTTCATCTCTTCCCCGCCGCTACGCCCGCAACGCCTCCGCGAGTTCGCGGAACGTGCCGACCAGCAGGTCCATATCCGCCGACGTGTGAGCGAGCGACACCAGCCACTGCTCGTCGAGGCCGGGAGGTGTGAGGACGCCACGGTTCACACCCCAGAGCCAGCTCAGTTCAGCCACCTCGAAGTCCGTGCGCTTGTAATCGCGGTAGTTGCGCACCGGGGTCGTCGACCACGTCACCGCGCCCTTCACACCGAGTCCAACCGTGTGCGCCGGCAGGTCGAACTCAGTGATGATGCCATCGATCGCCTGGAGGGCGCCGTCGTTGATTGCCTCGGCGGAATCAAGAGCCTCTCGCGTGCAGACCTCGTCGACAGCCATGGCCGCGGCCATGACGAGCGGGTTGCCGTTGTAGGTGCCGAAGTGCGCCATGCGGTTGTCGACGACGGCCTGCATGACCTCCGCGCGTCCGCCGAATGCCGCCAGCGGAAGGCCTCCGCCGATGCTCTTAGCCAGCGTGATCAGGTCAGGCTTCACGCCGAGGCGCTGGGCAGCGCCCGCGTAGCCGGCGGTGAGTCCGGTCTTGACCTCGTCGAAGATGAGGACGACGCCGAACTCGTCACATGCCGCCCGCACAGCGGCGAGGTAGCCCGCGTCGGGAAGCACGATGCCGAGGTTCTCCATGACCGGCTCCATCACGAGCGCGGCGATTTCGCCCATGTGCTCGGAGAAGACCTCGCGGAGTCGGTCGACATCGTTGTAGGGAACGACGTAGACGGTGCCAGCCTCGACATCGAACGGAGTAACGGGCGTCGGAGCGTTCTCCGGACCTGCCTCCTCGACCGACGGCTTCACCGATACAGACAAGCCGTCGTAACCGCCGTGGTAGCCGCCTTCAAGCTTGACGATCGCCTTGCGCCCGGTGAACGCCCGCGCCGTGCGCACCGCGTACATCGTGGACTCGGTACCGGACTGCGTGAAGCGCAGCATGTCCAGACCGAAGCGCTCCTGATAGCGCTCGGCCACCTCGGTCGCGGTGGGCGATGGGGTGACGAAGAGGGTGCCGGTCTTCTCCAGAGCCTCCTTCACCTTCTCGACCACCGTGGGGTTGAGGTGGCCGACGAGCATCGCACCGAAGCCCATGGACAGGTCGAGCAACTGCCGGCCGTCAACGTCGGTGAGCCAGGCGCCGCGCGCGGAGACCACGGAGATGGGGTACGGGTCCCAGTGCTGGAAGGAGGAGGTGACGCCCAGGGGCAGCGACTTGCTCGCGCGCACGTTGTGCTCGCCAGACCCCGGCGTGTTGGCGGTGAAGCGCTCCCACTCCGCCGCCATCAGGGCATCCACCCGGGCCTTGTCCACCGGGGTGGAGGACGAGGGCAGATGGCGCCAGGTGGCTGGATCGTTGGCCGTGATCGTCGAGGTCATCAGGACTCCTAAGAGAATTTCGTTGCTTCAACGGAGGATAGCCCACGAAATGCTTTCTGTATATCCCTATGTGCAACGAAATCCGCAGTTTGGGCACGCCACGCCGGATTCGCCTGGGGCACGATGCGTGTTACCGTCCGCCTATGTCGCTGGTTGGTCGTCGCTTCGTCACGTCTGCATCATTGCTGACGCTGGTGGCCGCCATCGGGGTCCTCCCGACGCTCCCGGCGGCTGCGGCCACCGACCCCGTGACGTCCGTGGCCGTGGGCGGCAGGCCCAGCGGCGCTGCGATCTCCCCGGACGACACCACCGCCTACGTGAGCAATCCGGGTGCCAGCACCGTCGACGTCATCGACCTTGCCGCCGGGCAGCTGGTGACGTCCATCCCGGTGGGCGCCGGAGTCCAGCCACCGGTCCTGAACACCAGCGGAACCCGGCTTTATGTCACCACGCAGGCAGACAGCTCGCTGCTGATTATCGACACCGCAGGGCGCTCCGTGATCGGCCGCATCAAGGTCGGCAGCCAGCCCACGGGTCCGGTCATGAGCCGCGATGGCTCTCGGCTCTTCATCGCCAACACCGGCAGCGACGACGTGACCATCGTCGACCTCGCAAGCACGTCGGTTGCCTCGACCGTCAAGGTGGGAGACAAGCCGCTGCGGCCCGTGCAGGGCACCGGCAGTCAGTACGCGTCCTTGGACACGCTGCTGTTCGTCACCAACAGCGGCGACTCCACGATGTCGACGATCGACCTGAGTACGAGTCGTGTCGTGGCCGAGGACGGCCTCGGCCCAGGGCCATCAGTCCCGGCGGTGTCACCCGCGCTCGGTGTCGTGAACAACAAGGTGTTCGTCGCGAATAACACCGACGGCACCGTCACCATTCTCGATCAGACGGCGGGCGGGGAAAGTGCGCAGGTCAAGGCCGGTAAGACGCCGAGCGGACCCGTCTCCAGCATCGATGGGACCGCCCTCTTCGTCGCCAACCATGCGGTCGGGACCATCACGGTCCTGAATACCGAGAAGTCCCCCGTCACGACCGCTGCAACGATCACCGTGGGCAACGGCCCGACCCGACCCCTGCTGAGCCCCAACGGACGCATTCTCTTTGTTCCCAACAGCGAAGCAGCGACGGTGTCCGTCATCGACACGAACTCGCTGGCCGTCCGCGGTGCCTACGCAGTCGAGCGCGGACCACTCAACCTCGCCCTTTCAAGCGATGCCAAGACGCTGGTCGTCCCCAACTCCATCAGCGGCACCGTCTCCGTCATCAACCTCACGACCGCCGACCTGCCCTTCCCGCCCCCCGCAGCGAAGGTCAAGGCCAAGGTGAAGCGGGCGACGGTGTCCTGGGCCGCATCGAATGAGGCTGGCGTCACCGGCTACGTCGTCGCCGCATCCCCTGGGGGCCGCACCTGCTCCACCGCGGCAACGACCTGCACCGTCCGAGGCCTGACCCCCGGCAAGCGCTATCGCTTCGCCGTGCAGGCCGTCAACGAATTCGGTACGGGCGCTGCTGTCGTGAGCGCCCGGGTGCGCATTCCCAAGTAAGCGAGCTCGTCATCGCACGAATCTCGCGTTCGTGCGATCCTCATTCCCATGCGACGAACACTGCTCATCCTTCCCGCCCTGCTCCTCGCTTCAGCCCTCACCGGATGCGGCGGTTCCTCAGTGGATGCCACGTGCGACGTCGCCGGAGTCACGGACGAGGTCGAGCACATCCTCATGGACGCTGACGGTGAACTCGGTGAGGTCACGTCCCTGACCTGCACGGATGGGTGGGCCTACGCCACCGCCACCGTCGTGAACGACCGCGGCGAGACAGAGGACCCGTTCCTTCTTCGAGGATCGGACATGGGCTGGATCCTCACCTCGGAGATTGAGGCGTGCAGCGAGGGGAGCCCGCTGGCCATCGCCGAGGAGCTCCGAGACATCGCCTGCCCCAAGTAGGGCGCGCCCAGCCAAGCCAAGCCCTGGGATCAACATGAAGACATTCACCGTATGACACACGCATCCCAGTGTGCATACCACAGTGGTACCGTGCCGACATGTCCATTCAGATTGCCGTCCGACTCCCCGACGATCTCGTTGCGCAACTGGACAGCCTCGTAGGCCAGGGGGCGGCCCCCAGCCGCACCTCGATCGTCGAACAGGCCCTGCGGCGGGAACTGCGTCGACACCAGTACGCGAGGGAGGTCGAAGTACTCCAGCAGGAGTCCGACGGCGATCTTGATGCCCTGAGCCAGTGGACGGCCGATCACTTCCGGATGACTGACGAGTGAGGCCGATTCTCCTGGTTCAGCTCGACAAGCTTCGTCCCGCCCTCCTCCTGACTCGAGAGACGGCCGTTCCCTACCTCACCAACATCACGGTGGCACCGATCACCAGCCGCGTACGCGGCCTGGCGAGTGAGGTTGCGGTCGGACGAGCCAACGGCCTTGAGCACGAGAGCGTCATTGCCTGCGACAACGTCACGACGATTCGCCGTGAACTCGTCGTCCGGCAGATCGGCTCCCTGCTTCCACCGCAGGAATGGCTGCTTGCCGCTGCGCTCAGCCATGCATTCGATCTCAGCGACGGCATCACGTAGTCGGCTCGACCGCCCTAGATGCGAACGACGACCTTCATGGCTGCCGGGTCACGCTTCGCGTGAGTGAGCGCCTCCCCGGCCTCCTCCAGCGAATACGTCATCGACACGAGTGCGTCGAGGTCCACTGCTCCCGAAGCAACCAGATTGATCGCGGTCGGATACGTGTGCGCGTATCGGAAGGTGCCCGTGACCCACAGCTCGCGACCCTGGATGACTCCCACGGGCAACTCGACCATGGTCGAGGGGCTCATTCCCACCAGCACGACAGTCCCGGCCGGGGCGACGGAGCGAACGCCGGCATCGATCGCGGCGGGCGCACCACTGCACTCGAGCAGGACGTCTGCCGTGACCTCGTCCGGCAGGGATCGTTCGGTCGGGTCAATGGTGTCGAAGCCCAGTGCCGCAGCCTTCGCCAGCCGCTGTGCGTTGGTGTCACTGAGCGTGACTTGGGATGCGCCGTTGGCCCGGGCCACCAGTGCCGCCATGACGCCGACCGGACCAGCGCCAGTCACGAGCACGCGAGTCCCGAGCCGAACATTGGCCTTCTGACACGCCCATACTCCCACCGACAGCGGCTCCACCAGCGCGGCGGCGTCGAAGGACACGTGGTCAGGCACCGGATGCGCGAACGCTCGCGGCACGACGACGTACTCGCAGAAGGTGCCATCGACCGGTGGCGTCGCGAAGAACTGCACGTCCGGGCACAGGTTGTAGCGCCCAATCCGGCACTGCTCGCACGCCCCGCACGGGATACCGGGTTCGAGTGCCACCTTCGACCCCACGGGGAGATCGGTCACGCCCTCCCCGACTGCAGCAACCGTTCCTGACGACTCATGGCCAAGCACGAGCGGAGTCTCGACGATGAAGTCTGCGATGCGCCCATGCTCGAAGTAGTGGATGTCACTTCCGCACACTCCGACCGAGTGAACGCGGACCAGTACCTCACCCGGTCCGGCCTGCGGAACGTCACGCTCCTCCATATGCAATGTCAGTTCCGGAGACAGCACGTTCACGCGCTGACTGTTCGGCATCGTGCCTGAGGTCATGACGTGGTTCCTTCCTGCACGAGCCACGCCACCGTGGCGCGTGCTCCGTCGCGATGCAGTCTCCCAAGCGTCGCCACATACGGCTCGCGGAAGCGCGGATCGTCCACCAGGTCGCCGAAGAGCTTCCGGTTGTCAATGAACGCAGTGGGCTCCTCATGCTGCCTCTGCGCGATCGGCACCAACTCGTCCTTAAGTGGGTCGACCACCGTGATGATGCCGCCCACTTCGTCGGTGCCTTCCGCATAACGCGCCCAACTGGCGACGATCGCCGCGGACAAGCGCACGTCCCCATCCTGCGAGAGACGATCACGAACCGCCGGCAGTAGCCACTTCGGGATGCGGTCGGACGACTCCGCGCACAGACGCGCGACCGTGTCACGGACCTCAGGGTTGCTGAACCGATCGATCAACTCCGTCTTGTATGCATCGAGGTCCACCCCAGGCACCGGGTCGAGGGTCGGCGTCTCCTCCTCATCCATGAATCTGCGCAGGAAGATCCGGAGCTCTGGCCACTGCATGGCCTCGTGCACGAGGTCATATCCCGCGAGGTGACCGAAGTAGCAGAGCCCCTGGTGGCTGGCGTTCAGCAGGCGCAGCTTCATCTTCTCGTAGGGAGCAACGTCGGAGGTCACCTGCACGCCTGCCTTCTCCCACGCAGGGCGTCCCAGGGGGAAGGTGTCCTCCACCACCCACTGGAAGAACGGCTCGCACACCACAGGGCATTCATCCTCGACGCCCATGGCCGCGGAGACCGCTTCGATATCCGCGTCCGTGGTCACCGGGGTGATGCGATCAACCATCGAGTTCGGGAAGGAGACTTCACGGCGCATCCACTCGCCGAGGGTCGGGTCGAGCACCTCCGCGAACGTGGTGAACATCTGCCGAGCGACATCGCCGTTGTGCTGGATGTTGTCGCAGGACATGACCGTGAAGGGCGCGATCCCACGCTCACGACGCAGTTGCAACGCCGCGCACACCACGCCGAACACCGTGTGCGGGAAAGCCCCTGGCACGAGGTCAGCAGCCACGTCGGGGGTGTTCAGCATGAAGGCACCCGTGAGTCGGTCGAAGTTGTAGCCACCCTCGGTGATCGTGAGGGACACGATCCGGATGCGGGGATCAGCCATCGCCTCGATCACCGTCGAGGTGTCGTCCGGCGCGAAGAGAACATCGAGAATGCTGCCGATGACGCGGTAGTCCCACGTGCCGTCAGGACTCTTCTCCACCAGTGTGTAGAGGCCGTCCTGCTCCTGCATGCGTCGCGCGAGCCGCTCGTCCGATGGCAGCAGTGCCACGCCACGAATTCCCCAATCCATGGCATCGCCCTGATTCAGCAACCGGTCGATGGCGAGAGCCTGGTGAGCTCGGTGGAAGTTGCCGACTCCGATGTGCACGATCCCCGGTGTCACTCGCGAACGGTCGTACGCGGGAGATGCCACCGTGTCGGGAAGGTGTGGCAGGGCAGCCTCGGTCAGTCGCACTCCCATCACTTCACGGCACCAAGGGCAAGGCCCCGAACGAGCTGCTTCTGCGCGATCCAGCCGGCGATGATGACCGGTAGGGCCGCGACCAGTGCTGCCGCCGACAGGACCGCCAAGAACTGGCCTCGTCCGTCGACGAACGAGCCTAGGAAGGGCGGCGTCGTACGCGCATCGTTGCTCGTCAGGAGAGTCGCGAGGAAATACTCATTCCAGGCGAAGATGAAGCAGATGAGCGCCGCCGCCGCGATTCCGGGCAGGATCAACGGAACCACGACTCTGGTCACCTCACGGAAGAACCCGGCACCGTCGAGGCGAGCGGCCTCAAGGATCTCGCGCGGCACCTCCATGAGGAAGGAGCGGAGCATCCACACTGCAATCGGAAGGTTGATGGCTGCATAGATCAGAATCAGAGACCACAGGCTGTCAAGGGCACCGAGGGTCTTCAGAATCATGTACATCGGAAGAGCCACCGCCGCGATCGGCATGAATCTCGTGGAGATGAAGAAGAAGAGCGAGTCCTGAACCTTGCGCACAGGACGAATGCTCAGGGCATAGGCGGCCGGGATCGCCAGCAGCACGATGACGACCGTGGCACCGCCCGCGGCCCACAGGGAATTCGTCAGGTAGTCGATCATGCCGCGGTCGTAGGCAGTCTGGAATCCGCCGAACTCAGGGGTGAAGAACAGCAACGGAGTGGACGAGGCCGCGTCGTTCTCGGACTTGAAGGCGTTGAGCACCATCCACAGGACGGGGAAGAAGAACAGGGCCACGAGGATCCACGTGATCGACGTGATCAGTGTTCCCTTCCATCGGGAGCCGGTGCCGATCATCGCTGCACCCCCGAGACGAAGACCTTGAACATGGTTCTCAGGGCAACGGAGGCCACGATGATGGTGAGGACCACAACGACTACGCCGTAGGCCGCCGCCTCACCGACGTTCAACCCAATGAATGCCCGTTCGTAGAGGAGGTACGACAGCGTCTTCGTTCCTCCAGTGCCCTTGGTGAGGATCGCGATGGGATCGAAGACCTGAATGATGATGATGCTGGCCAGCAGCACGGCAATCTCGATGTACATCCGCAAGTGCGGAAGCGTCATGAAGGCGAACGTGTTGACGGGCCCGGCGCCGTCAACGGCAGCCGCCTCGAGAATGTCGCGGCTTTGACTCTGCAACCCCGCCAGCAGGATGAGCATCATGAACGGCGTGAACTGCCACGTGAGAACGATGACGACCGTCCATAGCGGGTACTTGGTGGACCACTCGATCGGATCCAGGCCCAGGGACTCGACCACCCAGTTGATGATTCCGATGTTCGTATCGAACATGGAGTACTTCCAAATAAGTGCTGCAGCAGCCGGCATCAGCAGGAATGGCGTGATCATCAGCGTGCGCGCGACGGCGCGCCCCTTGAACTTTCGATCGAGCAGGATCGCGAAGAGCAGGCCCAGAAGTAGAGAGAACACGACGGAGAGCGCCGTGATGAGAACCGTGGCGACGATGGCCGGGATGAGGTCACCGGACTTGAAGACCGTGATGTAGTTGTCGAAGCCCGTGAAGCCGAAGTCCGCGGGCTTGAGGAGGTTCCACTGGAGCGACGAGTAGACGATCGTGACGAGGAACGGGATCTGCGTGAGAACGATGGCAAAGACCAACGCTGGCAGCAGCAGGCCACGGGACAGCCACTTGTCGCGCTTGGACTCCGGTGGGGCGGCCGCCGGCACGTCCGTCGTGGGGGCCGAACTCTCTGGTGTCGTCACGCCTCTCCTCACCTGCTCATCGTCGTTGTCGGTCCCTCGCGCGTGACTCTCCACTCGCGTTCCTTGGCACTCGCCCCCGGCACTGGGGGCCGGCCGCTAATGCGACCGACCCCCAGTCAACCCACCCAGGAAACCTCTGTCGACTACTTCTGGGCATCCCCAGCGGCCTGGGCGATGTCCTGGCACTTGGCCAGAGCATCGTCGACCGTGGAACGATCAGCGAGGTAGTCCGCCACAAGCTGGGCGCACTGGTTGCCGACGTCCTGGAACTCGGGGATGGCGACGTACTGGACACCTGTCCACGGCTGGGGGTTCACCCCGGGCTGAACAGGATTGACCGAGCTCATGACCTCAAGGGTGATGGGGCCATAGGCGGCTGCAGCATCCGCGTACTCAGGAATCTCGTACGTGGAGGTACGGGCGCCCGGAGGCACCAGGGACCAGCCCAGCGTCTCGCCGACGAGCTGGTGGTAGTCCTTGCTGGTCGCCCACATGATGAAGTCGGCGGCAGCGTCAACCTGCTTGGTCGATGCAGGAATGGCGAGGTTCCAGCTCCAGAGCCAGCCTGACTCAGCAGTCTCGACGACGGGCATGTGGGCATAGCCCATCTTGCCCTTCACCGGGGAGTCATCGGCCTCGAGCATGGAGGCGGCGACGGATGCGTCCGCCCACATCGCGGTCTCGCCGTTCTTCAGCGCCGTCAGGCACTCGTTGAAGCTGTAGGAAACCGGGTCAGCCTCGCCGGACTCGTCCAGCATCTCCTTGTAGAAGGTGACAGCTTCCTTCCACTCCGGGGTGTTGACCGTGGCGTTCCAGTCCATGTCGTACCAGTTGCCACCGAAGGTCTGCACCACGGTCGTGAGCGGTGCGAACAGATCGCCCCAGCCGGGCTTTCCGCGCATGCAGATGCCGTCGACGCTGTCGGTCTTGACTGCCGCAGCCGCGTCGCGAACTTCCTGCCACGTGGGGTTGTTCGAGATGGTGACGCCTGCAGCGTCCGTGATCTCCTTGTTGTACATGAGGATCGACGACTCACCGTAGAAGGGAACCGCGTACTGCTGTCCGTCGTACGACAGCGCGCTGCGCACGGGCGGGAGGATGTCTTCCACGTCGTACGAAGCGTCAGCCTCGAGATAGGGGGTCAGGTTGACCAGCCAGCCGTTGGCTCCCCACTGCGGCGTCTCGTAGGCGCCGATGGTGACGACGTCGTACTGACCGGCCCCGCTGGCGACGTCTGCTGTCACCGAGCTGCGCAGGTCTCCTTCTTCCATGACCTGGAAGTTGACCTTGACGCCGGGGTTCTGGGCTTCGTATTCCGGGGCCAGGGACTCCATGTCCTTCATCTGCCCGTTGTTGACCGTCGCGATGTTCAGGACGATCTCCTCACCCGAAGCGGCCTCATCTGTGGTCGCCTCTTCGGTGGTCGCCTCTTCGGTGCCCGCGTCTGCGGCTGCATCCGTGCTGTCGCTCGATGAGGAGCAACTAGCGAGTACGAGTGCGGTGGCGGCCAGGCCGGCCCCCAGCCACGCGACTCTCCTGTTCCTGCGCATTGACTCTCCAATCCATCTGTCCATCGCCTCGGAGCCATTCCGAGACGTCACGGTGGGCCAGTGGGGCCCTCCGATGCGGTGTCTGGCCCGACGTTTGCAGGCCGTGACCGGCCAGAACAAGCGCACTTGCAGGCAGGTAGTGATACTTTCTTGCTCCCCCTCCTAGCGGCAAGGTAACGATGTGATAACACACGGCACGCTGATGCCGTTGAGCGCCAACGATTACTCCACAATCGAACTAACGTATCCGGTGTGGAAGAAAGTATCAGTGCGATCAAAAAAGTATCAAGAGGGGAATGGGTCGTGGCCAAGATCGATACCGAGGACGGGCAACCTTTCACTCCCGCGCGCGTCGTGGAGACCTATGTCGGCAAGCCGCCACCGCACGAGATCATCGCCCCCCATCCTGAGCACTCCCTGAGATCACTCATCCACGACTACCCCAGCCCCATCTGCGGCTGGCACTCGCATCCGGAGTACGAGATCCACCTGATCGACCACACCCGCGGCAGCGTGATCGTCGGTGATCACATCGGTACCTTCGAGCCGGGTCAGATCTCCATCATGGGACCACATCTCCCGCACGACTGGGTGAGCGATATCGAGCCTGGCACCGTAGCCGTCGACCGCGACTGGGTTCTGCAGTTCAGTGACGAGTGGATCCGTGGCTGCATGCACCTCATGCCCGAACTGATGGAAGTGGCCTCCGTGCTTGACCTCTCTCGCCATGGCCTGAGCCTGACGGGCCCCCGCGCTATCGAGGCCGCGGAACTGATGAAGGCCACCGTGAAGGCAACCGGGCTTCGGCAGGTTGGTCTGCTGTTCGAGCTTCTGTCGGTCTTCGCGGCCGCGTCCAGCTCAGAGCGAATCCTGCTCGCGGCCGAGTGGGTCGACCCCAGTGCTGACGCGCTCGCCCAGCAGACCGTCGAGGCCGGCGTCGACTACATCTTCGAGAACCTCACCGGCACGATCCGACTAGCGACAGCCGCCAACCTCGCGCATATGTCCGAAGCCTCGTTCTCGCGCTACTTCAAGCGAGCATCCGGAGTCACGTTCAGCGACATGGTGAAAAGGCTTCGCATCGCCCACGCGTGTCGGCTCCTGACCTCGACAGATGAGTCGGTGGCAACGGTCGCGGCCGCGAGCGGATACACCAACCTCGCAAACTTCAATCGCCAGTTTCGTTCGGAGATCGGCATGACTCCACGCGAGTACCGGTCGCTGGACTCGTCAAGCCGTCCCAGCGCACCCGTGCCCAGTCGAGGCCTCCGCGCCACCGCCATCGCCGTCTGACAGAGTGTGCGGGCTCACCCTCAAGGAGGCCCGACATGCCCGCACTACTGGCCCTGCTTTCGAGCATGGCCTGGGGCCTCGCTGACTTCGGCGGTGGCCTCGCCACGCGTCGCATCGGAGCCCTCCGCGTCCTGACGGTCTCCTACCCGGCCGGCGCCATCGTCATCACGCTCGTCGCCCTCTTTCTCGTCCCCGGTGAGATCAGCGGCAATGTCATCGGGCTGTCCCTCTACACCGGGATCGTCGGCACGCTCGCCATGCTGTTTCTCTATGCCGCACTGGCCGTCGGACCCATGGGCATCGTCTCGCCACTGACGGCCGTCGGCGGTGCCGCAGTACCCGTGATCGCGGGCCTCGTTCGAGGTGAGTCATTGACACCGCTGATCGCCCTCGGAATCGTCCTCGCCCTGGTGGCAGTCATCCTTGTCAGTCGCGAGTCAGGACCCCACCCTCCCGTCTCTGCCAAGGGGCTTCTCCTGGCCGGGGCCGCCGGCCTGTTCATTGGCCTGTATCTGGTTGGCCTGGGGGTGGCGCCGGACGACTCCGGAGTCTGGGTCGCCGTCTTCAGCCGCTGGTGGTCCTCGCTCGGCATGGTCGCCGTCGGACTCGTGGTGCTCGTTCGGCACGGTTCGGCGAGTTGGCGGCCCTATCCGTGGCTGGCGGTGATCGCGGTCGGTGCTCTCGACGGGTCAGCCAACGGCATGTTCCAGCTCGCGGCTCAGGGAGGCGAACTCATCGTGGTCGCGGTGATCGGTTCGCTCTATCCGGCGGCCACGCTGCTGCTCGCCCACTGGTTCCTGCACGAGCGGATGTCACGCATCCAGTGGTCGGGCGTCGTCCTCGCCCTCGGTGCCGCTGCCGCGCTCGCGATCTAGCCGAACGACCACAACGTAGGCTGTCGGAGGCTTCCCGCACGGGTCGCCGAGCCTGAGGAGTAGTCATGCGTCGTCACGTCCTGATCCCCGCCGTTGTGGCTGCTGCCGCGATGGCGCTGACGGGCTGCTCCAGCGACGGTTCAGACGCCTCGGCCGACACCACAGCGGAATCCACGACCATCGAGTCTCCGTCAGCTGCGGCTTCGACTCCCGAGGAGACGGATGCACCCGCCACCGGCGGTGAGGGTGGTTCGGTCTCGAGTGAGGAGTGGCTGGCCGCAGTCACCGAGGCGGAGGCCGCTTTCCTGGACTCCGCTGGTGACAGGGCGCTGCGTGTGCAGATCGAGGTGACGGATACGCAGGAGGGATCAGTGACCGCCGACTCCACCTACAACCCGGACGACACCTTCGTGGCCACCTCCAACACGACCACCCCGCTGGGCACCATCGGCACGATGCGCGTGGCATGCACCGTCGAGGCGTGCTACTACGCGGACGAGAACGGTGAATGGACGCAGACCGATCGCTCGGCCGTTGAGCGCCCCGAGGCAGGCGCTCTCGCTGTCGCGTTGAAGGAGCTCGAGTCCTCCGGCTCCGTCGTCCACACCATCGACGGCAGCACCTACACCGTCGAACTTGAGATCCCCGAGGCCGAGGGGCAGCCGGGCGGAACGGCCTCGCTCGTCGAGACGATCAGCGACACCGAACTGGCCACCACCCTCATCGTCAAGATCGGCGAGGACGCCAGCACCACCTCGAGCACGACCACGTTCGTCGATCCGGCGCCCCTGCCGGACGACCTGCCGTAGTCCTGCGTTCGCCGTGGAATCAGGAGCGTTCCTGACGTAGCCTCGAAATATGGCTACGCGCATGACGGACGTCGAGCATGCCCTCACTTTCGGTGATGACCACTCACCGGGCGCAGATCTTGCGTGGGAGTGGGTGTGCTCCCAGACGTGGCCAGGCTGGTCCGTTGACGTCGTATCCGTGGCTGACCCGGCCCCGGAACTGTCGTCACTCTTCACCCACGAACCGCTGCACGAGTTCACTCCCGACACACCCCGCTTCGCGCCGCCAGGTGCTCAACTGGCCGGCGTTCGCCATCTGACCACTGCCTTCGATCCCCGCATCGTGCTCTGCGAGAAGAATGATGGGGACCTGCTCGTCATCGGAGCGCGAGGCCAGGGGCTGCTGAAGTCCATGCTCCTCGGAAGCACCGCCGAGTGGCTGATGCGCTGCCCGACCACACCCCTCGTGATCGCCCGTGAGGGCAGCCCCGTGCATCGAGTGCTGGTCTGCGTCGACGGCTCCTCCCATGCTGACGCCGCCGTATCGGCACTCGCGGCGATGCCGTGGATCGCCGGCTGCGACATTGAGGTTCTCGCCGTGTCGGAGGGTGATGATGACGCGCGAAGAGCAGCGCGGCTATCGGCAGAGCGTTGCCGGGCAGTCGGAGCAACGGCATCCGCTCGCGTGCTCGAACCTGACCCCGTGATCCTGACGATCAATCCACGCGACCGAATCCTCGAGGAATTGCGCGCGACCGCACCGGACCTTGTCGTGCTAGGCACTTCCGGGCGCACCGGCTGGTCACGGCTCATGGTCGGCTCGGTCGCCGGCGCTGTCGCTCATGCAGCAGAGTGCTCGGTGATGCTGGCGCGAGACCTTTCGGTCGACTGAGGTGACGATGATCGGCCTAGCGCCCTTGGATCGGCCCGGCTCCCGCGTGCGCGTCAGGGAATGAAGTACATGAGGTTCGGAACGAGGAATCCATGACCCAGCCGGCCCAAGGACATGTCGCTCACCTGGTCGCCAATGCTCGGACCGATCCTCCAGCCCTTCTTCTCCAGCCCCTTGCGTGCCTGCGACTTGTAGACCGCGGCGGATGATGAATCGCCTGTCGGACGAAGGATGAAGTCCTGCCAACCACTGATTCCCAGTGAGCGCAGGCAGGTGGCCGATGCTTCCCGCTGTGCCTCAGGTCGGCCGGTGATCAGAAAGACGGTGACCCCCATTTTCCTCAGGGACCGATACAGGGCCCTGGTCGACGAGAGGACCGGCGTGCCGCAGGTGACGATCACCTCGTCGGACAGCGTCGCGTCATAGGTGAATGCAGGCTCGGCCTTGGACAACGTCGGGTACCAGTCGACGAGGGTGTCGTCGACATCGAACACGGCTGCAGCTCGGCAGGCACGAACCTTCTCCGGTGCCGTGCCGCCACAGGTCTCTCGCACCCAATTCCTCGTCCAGGTCAGTGCAGCCCGCGCCACCTCACGCCGATCTCGCTCAGCAGCACCTGACGAGTAGTACGCATCGACACTGGCGGCTGGATACGACCCCAAGTCCCAGATGTCGGAGGAGTCCATCGAGGGAAGGTTCTGGGAGGAACCCGTGATCGCCTTGCCTGAGGAAACGGTGTCACCCGGATCCACCGCGACGGTTTCCGCGCTGGCGGGTGGCGCGAGAATCAACACAAGCAGGCCCGCGGAAACCAGGCCAAGTGTGCGAAATGGACGAATGTGGGTGTGTCTGAGCACGGGTCCCATTCTGCCGGATCCCGCTGCTATGGCCCCGTCCGCCGGGGACGGCTTCGCGGACTCACGAAATGGCCTCGAGGCAGGCGCGTCGCGCATCTCCCGAGTAGCCCGTGTGCACCTTGATGCTCATCTTCGCGAGCATGTTCCCCATGGGATCGCCCAGGTGATCAACGATCACGTCGGTGACCTGCTCCTCCCGAAGGAAGCGCGCGATGCGTGCATGGTGCGTGCCATGCGGACCCGCGTCATGGGATGCATCCCATGAAACGTCATGGGTGACCCACGCGACGATCCCCGAGTCGTCGACAGAGGCCAACGCCACCGTTGGCGCCTTTCCCCAACTGTGTCCCACGTGCCCGTCATCCGTGACGGGGATGCACACCACGCTCATGCGAGAAGTGTTGCATCGCCATCAGGGTCGTTTCCTGCTGTGCGCTCTACTCATGCCCCGAACAGACCCTCGCCGACGAACCCGCCCGCCGACCCGACGCCCGGGGGGATCGCGAACGCGGAACTGCTGCGGTAGGTGACGAACTGGTTCATCAGGTCAGAGGTCGACAGTTGTCGCTGCATCGGGATGAACTGGCTCTGCAGGTCCCGGTTGAAGGCGAGGAAGAACAGTCCTGCATCCGGCGACCCGCTGGGCAGGGTGCCGTCGACGTAGGTGTATCCGCGACGCAGGATGCGCATGCGCTGTCGATCAATGGAGTGCGCCAGGGCCACGTGCGAGTCACGGTCGATCAACCGCGCCCCTGACGCGTCCGTCGCCCGGAAGTCCGGGCGGGTGCGCTCGGAGCCCCCGCTCAGCGGGGCCCCCTCGGACTTGGTTCGCCCGAAGACCCGTTCCTGCGTGGCCACCGGCTGTGCTTCCCACGTATCCACGTGCATCGCGATCTTGCGCGCTGCGAGATAGGTGCCCCCCACCATCCAGTCCGGCCCATCGCCTGACTGAACCCACACGTACTCGTTGTGCTCAGCTGTGTCATTCGGGGGAATGTTGGCGGTTCCATCCTTGAACCCGAACAGATTGCGTGGCGTCGGTGCCCCTCGCCCTGCAGATCCGCCCGTGCCGACCTGAGTCCATCGGACGTTTGTGGAGCCGTCGGCAGCTCTTTGGAGGTCGCGGAGCGTCTGCGCAACTGTCTGGGCATCGTTCGCACACACCTGGACACACAGGTCACCGCCCGAGATGGCCGATTCCACGCGATCTCCCGGAAACGACGGCAGGTCGGTGAATCTCCCCGGCCGAGCGCCCGCCAGGCCGAATCGATCCTGGCCGCCAGAGGTGATGAACAGCGAGGCGCCGAAGCCGATGGTCACCGTCAGCCCGCGCGCGCGATGCGCAGCCATCTGTGAATCGGCGATCTGACTCCACGACCGGAGGAGAGCGACCAGCACATCGCGTGATTCCCCTGTCACATCGAAGGATGCGAAGGTGAGATTCGTCTGGGCGGGCGTGACGATGCCCGGCTGGTGGGATCCCGGGAACGTGGCTGCGCCAGCCTGCCGCTCGTCGCGTCGGGGCGGCCGATCATTGCCTACGCCCTGAGGGCGATCATCTCGGCGGGGCGGTCGAGGTCCCCTGTCATGCGCGGCCGCAGCGCCGGCGCCCACGAGACCGACAGCCCCGGCACCCATGAAGCTGAGGAGCACGCGGCGCGTGACTCCAGCGTGATTGACTCGCGGATCTGACATCGCTCCTCCTTCAGCAGCGCCCGGATAGGCGCCACGGGAGCATTCGGCCAGCACTGTCTGGGAACTTGCTGGGAACGTCCTGGGACCTCATCAGGAGTGTGTCGCCCACGTCCGAACTCTCGGAACCGTGTCGTCTTGACAAGGCCACATGCATCAACAACTATTGAGTCAATGAATACTGAGTCACTGTCGCTGTCGCCGGTCGAGAGCCGTGCGGAGCGAGCGTCTGCCCTAGCGGCGTTGGGTGATCCCACGCGTCTGGGGATCATGGAGCTGCTCGCCAGCCAGGACCTTTCTCCCGATGCCCTTGCTGGTGCTCTCGACGTTCCCGGAAACCTGCTCGCACACCACCTGAAGGTGCTGCAGACGGCCGGGCTGATCGAGCGCATGCCCTCCAAGAACGACCGACGGCGCACCTACGTCCGGGCAGTCGACGGCTCCCTGGCTGGACTGCTTCCCGGCCCGAGCGTCACGACCGCGCCGCGCGTGGTCTTCGTCTGCACGCACAACTCCGCCCGCTCCATCCTCGCCGAGGCGCTCTGGCGCGCGAGCAGTGACGTCCCTAGCTCGTCTGCCGGCACACACCCGGCCGAGCGCATTCACCCACGAGCGCTCGCGACCGCGCGGCGCCTGCATCTGACCGTCGAGCAGGGTGCACCTCAACTGATCGATGACGTGCTGCGGCCCGACGACGTCGTGATCTCCGTCTGCGACTCCGTCAACGAGGAGTTGGGAGCGCTCGACAACCAGCACCTGCACTGGTCCATTCCTGACCCGGCAGCTCTGGACACTGACTCGGCATTCGCTGCCACCGCCGCGGAGCTCAGCACTCGCATTGAACGTCTTTCGCCCTGCATTCGACCCCGACCAAAGACAAGGACTCACCGATGAACCAGGCCTTCCACCGCGACGACATTCCCGAGCTCGACCAGATGACCCTGCGTTCATCGGCCGCGCTGCTCCAGACCCAGTTTCCTGGCATGTTCAACGCCGAGACGATCGAGCGATTCCTCATCTCGTCCTACGACGAATTCGCTCCTCGCCTCACCAACAAGACCTACCTGGGCCTCTTTGCCGAGAAGTTCGCGCGAGAGCGGCTGCGCGCCCTGGCTCGAGTCGAAGGCAAGAGCGATGACGAGCGGCCCGTCGTCCTGTTCCTCTGCACGCACAACGCGGGACGTTCGCAGATGGCACTCGGCTTCTTCCGCGAGATGGCCGGCGATGCGGCGATCGGATGGTCGGGTGGCTCCGAGCCCGGCAGTCAGGTGAATCCGGCGGCCGTGGCAGCCATGGAGGAGGTCGGCATCGATATCTCCGAGGAGTACCCGAAGCCGTGGACCGATGAGATTGTCCGAGCCGCCGATGTCGTCATCACCATGGGGTGCGGAGATGCGTGCCCCGTGTTCCCGGGCAAGCGCTACCTCGACTGGGAGATCACCGATCCCGCCGGTCTGACGGTGGACGACGTTCGGCCCATCCGCGAAGAGGTCAAGGGCCGCGTCGAGGCCCTGCTGGCAGAACTGCAGGTGCCCGTCAGCTGAGGGTCACGCAACACCGCCCTCGCCTCTGGCGGCCGTCGTCGACCCCTGCAGCCAGGTGGACACGACAAGCCTGACGGCCTGCACGTGACCGAGTTCCCCGACAGAGACCTCGTCCCACGCTGCGAAGACCAGACCGACGTATGAGGCCACCAGCCATCGCACCGGGTGGTCGCTGCGCAGATGTCCTGCGGTCTGAAGTGACGCGAAGTACAGCGCGAGTGGAGTGGCCGCCCGAGCCCAGTGGGCATCCAAGGCGCTGCCGCCGTCGGGGGACAGCCGAAGCAGGGCCGTTCGTGATCCCAGCGGCATGAGTCCGTCGGTGATGCGCATGAGCACCTCGCTTACGTCCGCGTTGGTGTCGTGAGGCACCCAGGCCATCACCTGTGCGACCCGTTCAAGGGTGTCCAGGGCAAGGGCGTTGAGTAGATCGTCCCGCGTGGGGTACCGGTTGAAGATCGTGGTGCGGCTGATCCCTGCGGCGTCGGCAATCGTTTGAAGCGTCGCATCGGGCCGTCGCGCGAGCACCTGCGCCGCCGACTGAAGAATGTGCTCGCTTTTGATCACCACGTTCAGAAATTAACACGGACGTTCACTTCTCGTCTACGGTCGAGCAATGACGCGACAGCTCACCGCCGCAAGCGCCCGCGAGGTCTTCCCCGATCGCCTCCGCGGGATCGCACTGCTGGGGATCGTCGTAGTCAATGCCGCATTCCTCGGCATCAGCGCTGACGGCTTCGATGCCGCGTCCGTCGACGGCGCCGCCAACCGACTCACCGCCCTGCTCGTCGTGACCTTCGCCGAGGGCAAGTTCTACCTGCTGTTCTCGTTCCTCTTCGGCTACAGCGCGTCCTTCATCCTTCGCGACAACACCACCCCTCATCGTCGACGATTCCTTCGCCGCATGGGTGCGCTGTTCCTTTTCGGACTGGCTCATGCGGTGTTCTTCTTCATCGGCGACATCCTGATCACCTACGCGATCTTGGGACTGCTCCTCCTGGCCGTCTCCCGCGCATCCGACCGTGCGCTGCGTCGATGGACGATCGGCTCCATTGCGGCCGCCGTCTTCTTCATCATCGTGATCACCTCATTGACGGCAGCCTTCCCCGAGGAGGCGTCGGGTCTCGACGGACTGCAGTCGGCACTGGCCACCGGCAGCTTCGTCGATGCCGCTGTCGCCCGCCTCGAGGCGCTCCCCACGGTGCTCATCTTCCTGCTCCTCGTGCAGGGCCCGATGGCGTTCGCCGCCTTCACGCTGGGCCTTCG
>FLOH01001079.1_pt1 | contig 45348 bp, 39 predicted proteins | sample 756751 | NCBI WGS metagenome assembly FLOH01 (sample SAMEA4026879, study PRJEB14308) | marine metagenome | biome: coastal water; material: water | depth 74 m | reverse complement strand
GCAGCTCGAATAGAGGATAAGCCGACCCTGCGCGATCAGTTTGTTTCAGGAAAACAAGGATGGAGCAAGATAGAAACGGTGTCGTTTGTAGCCAGAAAAGAAGACGAAAAGAGCTGGGCAGCCAAGGTTGACAGCATGTCGCAAAAAGTTCTTAGCGCATATGTTCGTGAAGTTAAGGAGCAGTGTAGCGCTAACACAAGCCAAACTCCAATCGGCGCCGATGAATTATGCACCAATAATGCAATCGGTCAAAAAGGGCAGTTTGGTCAAGAGGGCCAGCATGGTAAAAACTGGCAATCAGGAAATTTCGGGGAAGTGAATTTATTCAATCAGCCTGGCCAAGCACCGATGTCATCTCAATCGCTACAGCAGCATAAAAATGAGAGGATTTATCAATACTACCCCGAGCCATTCAGGTGTTTGTCATTCCAGATCAGCGATGCCATCGAGCACAAACTCAGGCTGTACAAGTTGAAATTGGAAAAAATTAAGAAAATGACGCTTAGCTGGAACGAGGTTTTTCGAGAGTTGATGGATGAGGTGAATCCGGAGAGAGCAACGGTGAGAATGATTAAGGATTCGGGGCAAGGGGGGCAAAGAGGCCAAGGAGTGCAAAGAGGCAAAGGAGTGCAAAAAGACAACGAGAAATCGTCAACCATGCTGATCTCTACGGCCGAAACGACGACCACACTAAAGGCTTCCTCTCGCCATATTCCCGTGGCCACCAAGAGAATGCTCAAGGAGAAATGGGGAGAAAAATGCGCATTCAGATATTGCAAAAATGGAGTTGAGGCGCTTCACCATAGGAAAAGATTTTCAATTCATGAAACCCATCATCCCGAAGAAATTATCCCACTTTGTCAGCTTCATCATGACCTGGTGCATACCGGTTTGATCGCCAACGAGCATGACCACCCATCAAAGTGGCACATCAAGAATGAGATAGACCAAAAAGACGTCAATGCATTGGTTGATAGAAAAATTTTAGAGTTGAAGGGGACTCGAAGAAAATTTGAGACTGAAGATGTGGTTGGCGATGATGTGGATGCACTCACCAGTGATATAGCTAGTGATTTTCCTGATGATCTTCCTAATGATCTTCTTGATGATCTTCCTAATGATCTTCCCGATGAACTCAATGATGACCCATAGAGAACTACAACTCGACACTGCCATAAATTGCACAATCCTTGCCCTTTGTGTCGGCCCAGAGGCGATCACCGTAGCTGAAGTGCCACCACTCTTCTGGGAGGTTAGCAAAGCCAACATCATTCATGATCTTCAAAAAAAACATACGATTCGCATGGATTCTTTGAGTATGGATTTTTTGCGCATTCTGGCCTATGGCCGCACTCTCATCCATCCCTGCACTCGCACCCAGGTCTGCAAAATGCATTGTGTGAGAGCGAAAATTAAACTCATCAAAGCTGGTTCCGAAATCAATTTCTCGAAATTTCCCTGCTAAAGAATTCGTAGTAAGCTCCTCGATAATTGTTAGATCAACAGCGCCGCCGGTATTGTGTGGGGCAGGGCGTAACTTGTCTCGACTTGGGAAGGCCACAAACATTTCTACCGATTCTTTTAGCTGGGAATCGGACCAGTCGGGATGTTCCGCATGCAATTCATCCCAATAATTATCGTAAAGAATAGTCTGGGTTTTAACCGTTCTGAATCCATCCCAAATTTTAAATCTCCATTTGCTGCGATCAATGCCATCATCGCTGAATTTTTGCATAGCCTCTTGGGCTTGAAGAAGCCGTGCAACCACGCCTTCACGTAGTAGAATCCTAGAATCATCGTTATACCCCCAGTCAAAATACATAGGTTCGCATAAGAGCCCAGTATCAGTTGTCATGGAGGCGGTCAGATTCTGTCCAACCTCCACCATCTTTTCACCACAATCACAAATTTTAATATCAAAATCCTTCATGAAAGCAGGGGTTAGACCAAAATACGGGGGATTCTTTCGTTTACTCGAGTAGTCACTTCGTAGTTAATTGTGCCGGCCCAGGTTGCGAACTGTTCCGCAGAGATTTCTTCACGGGGATCGCTTCCACCATGAGCACCACCATGAGCACCGCCATCATCACGACCCATCAGAACAACCTCATCCTCGAGTTTAGCCTCCTCAATATCTGTAACATCAACCATAATAATATTCATACAGATGCGTCCGCGAATTGGCGCTCTCTTTCCATGGATCAAGACATGCCCACCGGAAATACCGCGATCATATCCATCATAATAGCCAACAGGAATAATGGCCAAGCGGGTATCGTGAGTAGTCTTAAATGTGCAGCCATAGCCAATATATTCTCCGGAAGGGACTGTTTTTACCTGTGCAATTCGAGCTTTCCAAGTAAAAGCTGGTTTGAGCTCAAATCCCTCTCCTCGCTCCTTTAAATATGAGACATAAGTCTCGTTTGATGGCCACATCCCATAGGTCGCAATACCAGGGCGGACCATCTGAAAATGAGTTTTGGGGAAAAGAATAGTCGCCGCAGAATTCGCACAGTGTTTGATGGGAATATAAATTCCTGCATCCTCAAGAGTCTTAACAGCCTTATCAAAGCGCTCAATCTGAGTATCCGCATATGCGTGGTCAGTTGTATCCTCAATATTTGCAAAATGAGTAGAAATTCCCTCAATCTCAATGTTTTCATGCCTTCGTATATAGTTCGCAAATGAGAGAAGATCTTCCGGAAAAACGCCCTGCCTATTATTCCCAGTCTCCGCTTTAATATGCACCTTTGCCTTCCTACCATTCTCACCCAACGCATCCACAGTCTCCCTGTTGTAAACCACCATTCTCAAATCCAAGCTCACCGCCTCGTCCAAGCCCTCAACCGGAATATAGCCCAGAACATAAATGGGGGCCTCTACGCCGGCCGCTCGCAAAGCTCGCGCCTCATACAAAGAATTCACGGAAAGCCAGTCGGCCCCCGCATCCAAAAAAGTCTTCCCAGCCTCAACCAAGCCATGCCCATAAGCATTTGCCTTCACGCACGGACACAAAATCCGGTCCTTCCCAATCAGCCCACGAAACGCTCTAATGTTTTCCCTAAGCGCCTCTCTATCTATCTCAACCCAAGTTAGTTCATTCATGTATACAAATTATCAGCTATTTAATATATAATCAAAATCCAGGAATTTACCAACTGGAAATTAGCGACCACAATTTCCCGATCAGAATTCATCAACCAGGGATCAACCAACCGAAAATAACCAACCGAAAATGTCAGCAAAATTAATCTTTGAGGTCGCATCCTTGCTCGAAGGGGCAACAGGGCGATCGGAGGACTATAGTATAAAGGAAGATCTGCAACTTGAGGGGATAATCCTAAAAAAACCGATCACTGCTCATGTTTCAATTATGAGGATAGAAGATGGTGTAGCAGTTACTGTGACCGATCTTTCAACTGAGGTGGAATTGGGATGCGACAAGTGTCTTGAGCCGTTTGTTTCGCCTGTTACAGCAACCGCAATGGAGCGAGTTTTTGAGATGCAACCACCCAGAGAAATAGAAGATGAAAACGATCTGCATTTGATCGATATGAAGCGGCAGGAGGTCGATATCGCTGAGATGCTTAGGCAAGAAATAATCTTGCATTTTCCTGTGGATCAAGTATGCTCATTGGGCTGTCAGGGCTTATGCCAGGACTGCGGCACAAATCTCAACGAGAAAAAGTGCACTTGCAGTCGAGAGGAGATCAAGCCCAAGCAGTTATCACAATTAAAAGACTTACTAAAATAACACGGAATGCCTAAGCACCCAGTACCCAAAAAGAAGACCGCAAAAGCAACAACGAAACAGAGATACGGTAGTTTCAAGACAAAAGTTCTGAAAAAGCTATCAAACGCTGTTAATCTAGTTGTTTGTCCTACTTGCGGAGCTAAAGCCCTTCCTCACACAGCTTGTAGCGAGTGTGGACAATACCGAGGTAGACAGGTTTTGGACAAGGAAAAAAAGACCAGCAAAGTTACTACGATTAAAGCTTAATTTTTGACATGGCAAGTTATCGGCATCTTGCGCGGACATGCGTGATGCAAACACTGTTTTCAACAGAATTTAAAGAGGAGGATCCTCTGAAAGTCCTTGATGCAATTTTAGACGAGTTTGCACCAAAGCTTACAGAGAGGGAGTTTGCCGTAGATACACTTAAAGGAGTCCTGAAAAATAGAGAGGGGATCCATGAACTTATTAGAAAATTCGCCCCACAGTGGCCAATCGAAAAAATCGCACACATTGATCGAGCAATTCTGGAGATCGGAGTGTACGAAATAGCCTTTAGCGATGAGGTTCCACCTGTTGTAGCGATCAACGAGGCAATAGAAATTGCAAAACATTTCGCCGATCAAAACGCTCCTAGATTCATAAATGGGGTTTTAAGTAGCGTCATGAAAGAGTATAATGCAGAGAGTGAATAAAAAAATAAAAACGTCCAATATGGCAGAGTTAAAAGAACTTGAAGAAAGAATAGGTATAAAGTTTAAGAAGAAGACCTTACTAAAAAGGGCTTTTGTTCATAAATCATGTCTAAACGAAAATAAAGGAAAGAAGATTGTTAGCAATGAGCGCCTTGAGTTTTTGGGAGATGCCGTGCTTGAGCTCGCATCCTCTCATCACTTATTTGCGAAATATATTGATCAGGATGAGGGAAAACTAACATCCTACCGTTCAGCATTGGTAAAGGGGAAACATCTTGCAGAGATAGGGACGGAACTTGACCTCGGGGCATATCTACAACTTTCAAAAGGAGAAGAGAAGTCTGGAGGACGCGAAAAAAGTTATATTCTAGCAAATACGGTTGAGGCTCTTATTGGAGCCATCTACCTTGATCATGGGTATGAAAAAGCGGAAAAATTCATAAATAAATATATCATCACAAAGCTTGATGAAATTATCGAGAAGGGGCTTCACATCGACGCAAAGTCGAAATTTCAGGAACTTTGCCAGGATAAAGAAAATGTCACTCCTCACTACGACACCTTGGAAGAAGATGGTCCGGATCATTCGAAGAAATTCACAATGGGTGCATATATAGCGAAAAAACTTATTGCCAAGGGGGAAGGATCAAGCAAACAGAAGGCGGAAAATGATGCAGCTGTGAAGGCGTTAAAGAAATTAAAATGGATCTAGAACAGGAAAAATTTGATGAAAAATCCTGCGGGGTTGTTGTTTTTCGTGAGCAGGATGGGGAGAGGTTCTATCTAGTGCTTAAATACCCAAGCGGCCACTTTGACTTTGCAAAAGGGCATGTGGAAGCGGGGGAAGACGAACACACAACAGCACTTCGAGAACTTGAGGAAGAGACAGGAATTTCCCAGGTTAAACTCCTCGACGGATATCGTGAACAAATAAATTATACATACAGAAGGAAGGGAATGCTTTCTCGCAAGCAGGTGATATTCTTTTTGGGACAGACAGAAGAGGAGAAAATCACAATATCTTTCGAGCATACAGATGGTCACTTCTTGCCCTATAAAGAGGCTTTGTCAATCGTGACTTTCGATAATGCGAAAAATCTCCTAGGAAAAGCTGAGGAATTCTTGAATAATAGAAAGTGAAATAAATCACTTCTATAAATAATCCTCGCTATGAAAATTTCTGTACACAAAAAACTCCAAACAAAGACTGGGGCGCTAGTTATCCCAGTATTAAAGGAAAATCTTAAGGTTCCACCTGTGGAATTCCCGGCCCCTGCGGTAGATTTACTCAAAAAACTCACTAAAAACAAGGAATTCGAAGGAAAGATAAAAGAAAAGGCATCAACCTACCTTGACGATAAAAAATTACCATCAAAAATGATGCTACTCGGCTGTGGAGAGAGCGAAAAGCTTGATCTCGCCTCAGCGCGTGAGCTTGGTGCAGTGATGGGGAAGTATGCACTTGGTGCTAAAGTTGAGGAGCTAACTGTTGTTTTGACTCCAGCATTTAAGCCATTTATTCAACAGTTGGTGGAGGGAATTTTGCTTGCTCAATACAAACTAGATAAGTTTAAAACAAAGAAAGATAAAAAATCAGTGGAGCTAAAATCCTTGAATCTTGTGACAGATCGCCCTAGCAAGGAACTTCCCGAGGAGATCAAAAAAGCTGAAACACTCGTCGAGGGCGCACTTTATATTAGAGATTTAGTAAATGAGCCAGCGAATATTGTGGACAGCGAATATCTGGAGAAGGAGACAAGAAAAATTGCGAAGAAAAATGGATACAAGGTTGCGATATTAGGAGATAAGCAGCTAAAGAAAATGGGATGGGGACTGCTTCTTGCAGTGAATCAGGGATCTTCAAAGGATGCGAAGTGTCTCGTCCTTCAATACAACGGGGGAGCGAGAAAAGAAAAACCAATTGCGGTTGTGGGAAAGGGAGTTATTTTCGATAGTGGAGGCTATAATCTAAAGCCAACCGGGTACATGGAGACAATGCAGCAGGATATGGCCGGAGGAGCAACTGTTCTTGGTTTATTCTCAACATTAAAAAGACTAAAGATAAAAAAGAACGTAGTGGGAATCATCCCAGTTGCAGAAAACATGGTGGATAAAAAAGCATATCGTCCATCAGACATCATTAAGAGTTTTTCAGGACTAACAGTTGAAATCACAAACACAGATGCAGAAGGAAGACTAATTCTTGCAGATGCGCTCACCTATGCAGGGGAATTTAAACCCGAGATGATTTTGACAATCGCAACTCTTACAGGAGCTGCGGCAATAGCAACAGGAAATAGATTTGCTCCGGTCTTGGCAAATAATGATGAAATTGCACAAAATCTACAGAAGGCCGGGAAAGTTGTTGATGATCCTCTTTGGCACCTACCTCAGCATGAAGATTACAGGAAGAAGATGGATAGCAAAGTTGCAGATGTGCGTAATGGCGACACAGGAAGCGGACGCTATGCCGGAGTTGCAAAAGGAGCCGCATTTCTTGAGAAATTCGTTGGAGAAAACAAGTGGGCACACATCGATATTGGCGGAACAGCCTTCACCGATGATCCTCGCGAATTTGAATCAGCAGGAGCAACAGCATTCGGATTCCAAGCATTGGTAAGATTCTTAGAAAGTTAGAACAGTAGATTGACAGTAGTTTGCACCGCATCTTGCATTGCACCTTGCACAGCATATAACCTCGTGAGATATTGCCATGTTTTCCCCGGGGATTTTTCATTCAATTAGAAATTCGCATCAGTGGTGCACACATGATAAGCATAGTATGAAGCTGTGACTGCCTCGGCAGATCCTGTTATTGCCTGCTTAAATCCGGTGTCGCAACAATCTCCAGCCCCAAAAACACCCGGTAGATTTGTCTCACTGTGTCGATTGATTTTGATCTCGCCATGGTCAGATAACTCAACTCCGAGTTCTTTAGCGAGCGCAGTTTGTGGAAGGTGGCCAATAGCCATAAAAACTCCATCCATCTCGATCTCCTTTCCATCATACTCACCTCCGCCATCTGGTTTAAAACGAACTTTTTCAACTTTGTCAGTTCCGATAATCTCCTCCATCTGGGTCTTATATAAGATTTCAATTTTTTCATTCTGATTTATGCGCTTTGCGTTGATAGGCTCCGCTCGAAGTACATCTCTTCTAACGATCAGGTAAACTTTTTTTGCATGTTCAGCCAAGAACAATGCCTCCTTGACAGCGCTATCTCCTCCTCCAACCATGCAGACATTCTTATCCTTGAAAAATCCACCATCACAAAGGGCGCAATAGCTGACCCCCTTGTTTTCAAGTTCCTTCTCTCCGGGGATTCCCAGCTTACGGTGCTCGGTTCCAGTGGCGAAGAGAATTGTTTTGGATGTGTATTCGCCTTGAGAGGTCGTAACTTTATACTGTGGAAATCCATCCTTGTCCTCAAGCTTTTCAGTTTTTGTAACTTTCTCGTATTTTATCTCTGCACCGCTCGCAGTTGCATGTTCTTGAAGCGAAACTGCCAAATCTGGCCCACTTATACTCTTGATGCCTGGCCAGTTTTCTACAAGATGAGTTGTCGTTATAAGTCCACCCGGCATTTCCGCCAGTGTAAGAGTTTTAAGTCCAAGTCGAGTCCCATACATTGCAGCAGAAAGCCCACTCATTCCTCCACCAATAATTATAAAATCGTACATAAGTTTTTGTTAAAGATTGTTTGCCTGCCCATAATACAAAATAGTAGGGAAGGAATAAAGGACAATATTTTGGGGATTATCCCGTTGAAGAGCAATTTCGAGCTTCAGCCCTCTTCACGATCCCAATTTTGGCTTTAAATAAAGGGAAAATCCATTGACAGTGACAGGTTTTATCATTATGCTATGCCTCCTGACTACCATGGGGTTAGTGTGCCTGGTGATTCAACTTTGAAAGGAGGAAAATACGCTTAGGTGCCGCCTGTAGTCATGATCATTGACAATAGGTATCTTATAAAAGAAATCACTCCCATTCGGGGGTGCTGAAGGAAGCCATTCGGCTGAATTCATATATAGTGAGAAAAGCCAAAGTTCCCGAAGGTCGGGCGCTGAGGCAACGGACTCTAAGCCGACGGAGGTATCGGCCATGTTCAAGACCCAATGGGTGGTGACCCTCACCTTGCTGCTCCTCGCAGTAACTCCTGCTTTCGGGCAGGAGGAAGTCCCGACAGGCGGGACAGAGGACACGACAACGGACGGCCGCGTGGAGGACCACGTGGCCAACGACAACCCGGACTGTGCCCTCGGGCCGGTCCACTTCGAACACCTCGAGGGAAACGACCTGAAGCTGCAGCAGCAGTACGACGAAATTCGTGCAGGCCTCGAGGAAGTCCGTCGCGGTGACGGAAGTGCCCTGGAAACCACCAAGGAGCGCATCTCCAAGCTTGAGAAGGACCTTGAAGCCGCGCGTACCGCGGGGACCGAGAACCTCGACGAGCTCTCGGCGTCCATGACCCGCATCGAGAAGGAGCTGGCATCGATCGACAGGCTGCTCAGGCACACCGGCTGGCGCTGGAACTTCGGGCTGTTGGGCGCTGGGAACTTCCTCAGCGACTACTTCATCTCGACTCGAGTCACAGGTGGTGTCCGGTATATCTTCCAGAACCGGATGTTCGTCGAAGGGGCGCTGGGTTTCGGTGGTACATTCACCGAAGGCGCATTCCCGCTCAACGTGGCGGGGCACCTCTTCACCGGTGCGAACTGGGATTACGTCGGGGTCTTCGGGGGGATGGAGCTACAGTACCTGCAGTCCGCCTACAAGAAGCAGGACGACCATGTCGCTACCTTCGCCTGGGGTGGCATCGAGTTCTTCACACGGAAGCTCTTCTTCGTTCGCCTCGGGGTCGGCGCGCCGGTCTTCAACGATCGCCTCAACGACAACGAGCGTGGACTCCACGGAATGATCGTCCTCGGATTTGAGGACATGATCCGGTCCAAGTGATGCGCTTCACGCAGTACACCATGATGACCGGCCGTGTCTCTCCTGCCGCGCCTCGCTCTCCGCCCTCGCAGAAGGGGAGGGGGCCGCCCTGAAAAAGCGGCCCCCTCCTCGGAGGTGTGAATTTCTAACTAAAGATACCTATTGTCACTTCCAATTTACTTCCACCTTATACAAGCAACTGGACAGGCATCTATACTGTCTTGGATTTTTTCTTGTGAGTCACTTTGTGTACTCGTATCTAAATCTCTCTTACCACTCAACATAATTTTGCTGTCTTCCACACTTTCTACCTCAAAAACCTCCGATTTCCCGTCATCATTCATTATAAAGGTGTTTGGACACATTTGTGTGCACAAAACGCACCCAATGCACCTAGATTGGTCCACGAAGGGTGTTTTTGGTGTGTCTGATCGGGAGGATTGATTGTTGTTCATTTAATTCACTGTTATTGATGTCATTATTGTTGTGTCATTATTGATACAGACTGGCCCTTACTATTTATCTCACACTAAGTCCTTGTTCTGTCCATACGCAGGGATCTTATACGAAATCTTTGAAAAAATATAGCAAAAAACAGCCAAAATTGAAAAAGATATGGCTTAGACAAGGCCTTCCTGCGAATTTTCACCGTCCCAGGACGGCCAAAACAGCTCTCGTGGTCTTTGGAAAGCCAAATTGTATTCAGAAATTGAGGAGAATGATTTGATTGTGGTTCCATACAAAATTCATCGAAGAAAATACAGCAAAAAGACAGCAAATATTCGACAGATTCATCAAATAGAACCAATAGCCTCAAGTGGATCACGATGGGATTTTCGGGAAATATGGCAGAGACAAACCAAAAGATACGTTAAAAAAGGAAAAGGACAACTGCATCAGGTATTTGTTGTAATTCCCCGCCCGAGAGGGAGGAGGCCGGAAGCGCGTGTGCGCCGCCGACCCCCTCCACGTCTCGAGTCATGGGTATCGATCACCGGCTCTTAAGTAGGCGGCCGGATGGGAATGCCTTGCGCCCCAGTCAAGGGGCGCGGGTTGGTCAGGGGACCTGCGGGGGCTTCAGGGGATCGACGACACCTGCCGGGACGAGCATGAAGCACGTCCACGCGTCGGTGGGCAGGGTCATCTGGAAGCTCTCGAAGTCACCCACCGGAGCTGACGTCGGAAAGACGAAGGTGTCACCGGGGGGCGCGCAGGGAGCCCAAACGTAGAAGTGCTGGGGGGCGGCGCTGATCTGGAAGACCATCGCTTTGACCCAGAACTGGACGATCCCGTCGGAGCCCGTGACGTTGATCGGGTCCTTCCAGCCAGGGGGGCACGGGTGCTCGTTGCTGCAGAGCATCGTGTCGTCCAGGGTCACGCCGCTGCCGAGGGCCTTGGCCACCATCTTTCCTCCGAAGGGGAGGTTGAAGGTTACCGTCGCCACCGTTTGATTGGCGCACTCCGGGTCCGCCGCGTCCACCAGTCCGTCCAGGTCATCATCGACGCCGTTGTTGCAGTCCTCGGGGTCGACGCAGATGACACCGCAGTCGGCAGGGCAGACCAAGCAGTCCTCGCCCAGACCCGCCTCGCACACACCGTTGGGGCACGAGATGGGGATGTCGACGCACTGATCGGTGTTGTTGCAGACCTGAGGCGCGACGCACGTGTCGCACGTGCCGCCACAGCCATCGTCACCGCACTGCTTCCCGTCACAACTGGGTTCGCAGGGGCAGACGCCGCAGTCAGCGACGCAGGTCGTGCAGGTTTCCGCACCGTTGCAGACACCGTCGCCACACTCGAAGCAGTCCCCGCAGTCGGCGGGGCAGACCAAGCAGTCCTCGTCAGCGTCGCAGATCGCATCCCCGCAGTTGACGGGGGGGAGCTGGCACGCCTGAACGAAGTTGCAGGTGCTTCCAGGGGGGCACTCACTACAGATCCCACCACAGCCGTCGTCGCCGCAGTCTTTGCCTTCGCAGGCGGGGACGCACGGGCAGTCGGCCGGGCAGGTGTTGAAGGTTTCGTTACCGACACAGTTGCCGTCGCCACAGAAGACGATGGGTGTGAAGTCCAAGCACTGGCCCGCGTAATCGCACATTTCGCCGGGCGGGCAGGTGCCGTTCAGGTTGTCACCGCAGAAGCCGCCACAGCCGTCTTTCCCGCAGCTCACCCCCTCGCATGAGGGGACGCAGGGGCAGACGCCGCAATCGAGCGGGCAGGTAGCGCAGCTCTCCTTGTCCGGGTCGCAGAAGCCCGTGCCGCACTCGCTGTAGGGCACGCAGTTCTGGGTTCCGAAGTCGCACAGGAAGCCCTCCTTGCACGAGCCATCGGGCTCGTCGCCACAGAAGCCATCACAGTCGTCGGGGCCGCATGACTTGCCGTCGCAGTCGGGCACACAGAGACAGAATCCACAGTCACCGGGACAGACGATACAGTCCTCAGCCCCGTTGCACGACTCGTCCCCGCAGTATGGGGGGAACGTATCGCAGTGGAAGTTGCCGTTACAGAAGAGAGGCTCTGGGCAGTCGCCGCAGAAGCCGCCGCATCCGTCCGGTCCGCACTCGTTGCCGTTGCACTCAGGGACGCAGTCCGGGCAGAAGCCGCAATCGACCGTGCAGTTGGAGCAGTTCTCGGGCGCGAGGCATTCCCCATCTCCGCAGGAGCTGAGGGCCTCGCAGAGGAACTCTCCGGTGCAGATCTCGCCTTGCGCGCAGAATCCGCAGGAGTCGCCGCAGCCGTCATCCCCGCACTCCTTGCCGTCACAGTCAGGCTCGCAGGGGGGACACGCGCCGCAGTCGGCGACGCAGTTGTTGCAGGTTTCGTTGTCGTTGCAGAGACCATCTCCGCAAGCGGGGTTGTAGACGCACTGGTCGTTCCCGTCGCAGATCAGGCCCAGGCCGCAGGTTCCGCACGAACCGTTGCAGCCGTCATCCCCGCAGTCCTTGCCGTTGCAGTTGGGCTCGCAGGGGGGACATGCGCCGCAGTCGGTCTCGCAGTTGCCGCAGGTCTCGACGTCGGAGCAGGTGCCATCCCCACAGAGGGGGTTGTCGACACACTGGTCGTTCCCGGTGCAGATCTCGCCTTGCGCGCAGAATCCGCACTCGCCACCACAGCCATCGTCCCCGCAGTCCTTGTCGCTGCAGTCGGGGACGCAGTCCGGGCACGCGCCGCAGTCGGTCTCGCAGTTGCCGCAGGTCTCGACGTCGTTGCACTCGCCATCCCCACAGAGGGGGTTGTCGATGCAGACGCCGTTGCCGTCGCAGAGCTCGCCGCTGCCGCAGTCGCCGTTGTGGGCTCCGCAGAAGCCACCGCAGCCGTTGTCGCCGCACTCCATACCATCGCAGCTCGGAACGCAGGGCGCGTCCGATTCGGCGATGTCAGCGACGATGCCGGGCTCGTTGGGCTCGGCACCGTTCTGGCAGCCGAGGGTAAGGGTGAACATCATGGCCGCCACGAGGGCGACCGCCTTGAGAACGTTGAAATTCGTCGCCATCTTCATGGCGCACCTCCTCGTGACCCCACGCCGTAGCGGGGGCGGGTAATTTCACGCTAGCATCAACCCACCATGGGCATCAGCCAGCAATCCTTAGAACAGAGAAACTGAGAATCGCACTAGCACTCGAACAGCACTCGCAAAGCACTTCGTACAGCAATGAACCCACCCCAACCGTAGCCAGAGTGGAAAATCAATGGACCGGGTCTTTTTCGCCTCCGTCAGAACAAACGCACCACCGTGGCACGCAATTCCTTCAGAAACGTTCGAGAACTCATGGTTAGGCTGGTTTTTATCACCTCCTTTCAGCCATGTTACGTTCTCGACCCCTAGTCCTATTTTCTTAAAACCCTCAAAGGGCATATTTAAACGGTAGTGGCTTCCAGCCACCAATCCGTTTATTGTTTGTTGTTTAGTTGAGCTATCCATCACAGAGGCATGCTTTTGCCCGCTATATATAGCCGCATACCCCCATGAGGGACAGCTCAAAAAAACTAGTATTCTGATGCAGTTGTCAAAGATCATCTGACTACCACTACAGCGGTACAGACGCACAGATGGCGCGAATGTAGACTGTCATAGTCTCATGAATACTCACATTATAGCGGGCACTCTATAAGAAGTAGTAAGCAGGAGAAGAACTATACCTAAAACACGACAATCTGTCAATTAAATATGGGTCAAGCTCCCAACGGTCCCCGTATATAGACCACCGCTGGGAAGTCCCTATACAAAGAAAAAGCCCACCTTGCGGCGGGCTTTTCCCCCTCATTCCTATGAAAAATGTCTATCGTACGTGTAAATAAGGGGCCTAAGGCAACGACCTATAAAAGGTCTGCCTTAGCCATTCGGTAAAGTAGTAGTGCTACTTCACCTCTCTCAACCAATTGACTTGGTTTTAGGTACTCTTGTCCTCCTACATAGTAGGTATTGTAAAGTTCGTATTGGTAAGCTGCGTTTGCATAGTCAAAGAACCAAGCAGTGTCTGATCCGTAAGGAACGTCAGCGTATGCTGGATAGTAGTATCCTGTTGAGAATTCATATCCTGTAAACGCCTCAGACGCTGATAGAACTAGCTTTAGGAACTCAACACGGTTGATGTTGTTCTCAAGACGAACAGTTCCATCTCCGTATCCGTTAAGCATTCCGTAGAACTTAGCAGTTCTAACGAAAGGCATGTACCAAGCGTAAGCATCAACATCTGTAAATCCTTCTGAAGTTCCACTAAGTGGGAATAGATTTACGTTGAATGCGTTTAGTACAACCTTAAGTACCTCAGCTCTATTGATATTCTGGTAAGCTTTAAAACTTCCATCTGGATATCCAGCAAATACTCCGTTTTCTGTTACCCATGATACTGCGTCACATAGCTCGTTGTTTCCGCTCATATAACCCATATCCCAATAGTAATATGAACATTCACCTAGAACCATGTCGTCGTCCACTGGTGGAGCAACCACATCATCATCGTCGTCTTCATCCTCATCATCCTCATCATAATCATTAGAACCATTTGCAGGTGTTCCAACTACAAATCTACCAGTTTCAGTATCTTTGTAACTTCCAACCTTACTAATGATCTTGTAAGAATAGATTCCAGCGTCAAGATCCTTGTCGTCTTCATCTAGACCATTCCATACAGCAGTATGGCATCCGGCATCCATGTCAACGTAATCAAGTAGATCAACCTCTGAAGATCCGCTAGCTGTTGTTCCATCGTAAATAGCTAGGAAGATTTCAGCGTCAGCATCCATACAGAAAGTGAACTCCATATCCCACATATAATCTTCATCAGCTATAAGTGGATCAGTAGAGTCGTTAGTAACATTAGATTTCTTGTTAGAAACGTCATCATCCTCTACATCAACCTCAACATAAACGATGTCAAAAACATCATCATCAGTTGGGTTCTCAGCAGTGATTTTGAATTTCCAATCTTTTCCGTAGTCTACATCGTCTCCGTCTTCATCAGTTCCATCCCATTTAACGCTGTAGTATCTATTGTCATCAACTTCAACCTCATCAACAAGTTCGAATTCTTTCTTACTTCCTTTGTACACCTCAACAGTTACAACTGCATCAGCATCAACCATGAAGATAAGATTTGTGAACTCGTTCTCGTGTGGATCGAAAGAAGTCTTAGTAACTAGAGCCTCTTCGATTGTTGGCTCTTCGTATTTTACGTTAATGTATTTAGTAACTTTGTCTCCGTCAGCACGAACGATGATCTCCCAAAGACCTTCTGAGATATAATCACCATCGTCGTCAGTTCCGTCCCAAAGTTCTTTGTAGTCGTCGTCATCAGCGTATTCATCGTCGATGATCTCGATTACCTTGTTTCCAAGTTTAGCGTTAACAGTAAGAGTCTTTACATTCTGAGTAAGCTCGAATTCGATCTCAAGATCCTCATTTGTTGGATCCCAGTTACTTTTTGGGTCAAGAGTTACATCTTCGATAACACCATCTGAAGCTATAGAAGATCCAAGAAGTTGGATAGTTCCTGTAGCAACGTTTGTTCCGTCATCATTTTTAGCTGTAATCTTAATAGTATAAGTACCATCAGCTAGAACAAGACCGTCGTCTCCTTTTCCATCCCACTGAATTGAGTGAGACTCTGTTGGTTGATACCACTCTATTCCAACATAGTCAGAGAAAGTCTTAACAACCACTCCTTGATCATCCTCAACAACAACTGTTAGCTCTCCTCCAGCATCAACGCTGAATGAAATCTCAGTGTCCTCGTTGTCGATTGGAGAGAATACTGATGGGTCAGAAGTAATATCTGAAACCACTGGTCCGTTTCCTTGAGGAGGAGTAGTTCCTGCAACAACTTCAACATTTTTATAGTCGAAGTCTAGGATTGAACCGTTTGAGGTTGCGAAAGCACGAACTTGGTAAGTTCCAGAAGTGTTTCCGGCTGCATTCCAAGTTAGAGATTTTGCACCTGCTGTATTTGGCACATAGTCAGATACAGTAGCAACTACGTCAAATTGATCATTTATAACGTAAACATACATGTTAGCGTCAAGTAATAGATCGAAAGATACAGTTGCATTTGTTCCTACAGATAGGTCAACAGTTGCAGGAGTAACAGTAAAATTATCTATGTAATTTACTACTCCACCATTGTCGTTCCCGTCTCCAGGTTGAGGATTACTATCTAGAGCATATGCACTCGTTGTTGAAAGTAGTCCTGTAATAGCCATGATGGCTAGGAATTTTTTCCACATATTAGTTTGAGTTATTGATATGGGATATATATTAAATTTGTTTAGGTAGTGATTGTAACAAAGGAGTGAATAATAAAGATAATTAAATTTTTGTCAAGTATTAAATTATTATTTATAAAACTCCGGCCTTATTTAGCTTGTAAAGAACATCCGCAACCTCTCCTCTTGTACTGTATGCAGCCGCCCCAAGGGTTGTTCCTGAGAACAGACCAAATGATTTTGCGCTACATGCATATTTGTTGTACCAAGCTCCTGCAGCAACATCAGAATAAGCATAACTACAGTTTGTAGATGTGTATCCTCCCTTAGCCGCAACAGTCTCGAATACCATCTTAAGCATCTCTACACGATTAACTGAAGCCTCAGGCCGTGCAGTTGTCTTTCCACTGTCTCCCTGGAAGACTCCAAGTAGTTGAGCAGTCTTTACATATGGCATGTACCAAGCTCCTGCCTGAACATCACTGAATCCTAGATTTGTGAAGTCCATAGGAAGGATAGATACGTTAAGTCCCTCAAGAATAACTTTTAGCACCTCAGCACGATTGATCACCTGGTAAGGTCTAAAGTATCCATCAGGATATCCTGCGAATATTCCTTCCTCTTGTACCCAGTCGATCGCGTCACAATACATTGAGTTTGAAGATACATCTGGGAAGTTTCCACAATTTCCAGTAGTAGGTGTATATCCAGTGTCATCGTCATCATCGTCATCTGTACTTCCTCCATCAAGGATAACAACGTTTCCACTTATGTTTCCACTATCATTATCGCTAATATTTCCAGATTCTCCAGCAGTCCCATCAATTTCTCCAACTTCTCCGACTACAAATAATCCTGTTTCTGTCTCTGAACTTTTTTTGTAAGAAACAATCTTATAAGTGTAATAACCCTTTGCAAGCTTGTCTCCGTCATCATCTTTTCCATTCCAAAGAATGTCATGGTCTCCAGAATTCTGGTCCTTAACATCAATAAGCTCGATCATCTTTGTTCCAGAGCTTGTCTTTCCTTTATGGATAGAAACTGTTACATCAGCATCGTCCTCAAGGTTATAGTGAAGGAGCATGTCATCATTTCCATCAGTAATTACTGGTGAAATGTAGTCCTCAGAAACGTTAGACTTAGAGCTTGAGGCATAATCCTCAGAAAGGTTTACGCTTACAGTGTCAGTGTCATAAACATCGTCAGAGGCCATGTTTTTAGCTTTAATTTGGATGTCGATGTCGTCTTCGTAGTCGTAGCCACTTCCATCCCATTCAATCGCATACCATTTGTCTTCTTCAACCTCCATCTCTTCAATGATCTCTTCATCCTCATCTCCGTCAAGGAGAACAAAAAGATCAACCTCCGCATCCATATCGATCTTGAACATAATCATTGTAAACTCGTCTAGATCGTTGTCGAACTTATCTTTTGAAACCTCAAATTCCTCAATTTTTGGCTCATCATACTTAACGGTAATAGTTTTTGCAGCTAGAAGAGTGCTGTTATCTTTCTTTGTCTCGAAAAGAATCTTCCAAGATCCACCCGCAACATAATCATCATTGTCATCTGTTCCATCCCAGAATACTTCAATATTATTTTCTTTCTCAACATCCTGATCGTCATATAGCTCAATTGACTCAGTCCCTCTTTCAGCAGTAACTTTCAAAGAATCGATATCCATCGCTACATCAAACTGAATCTCCAGCTCGTCATCAACTGCAGGCTCGAAAGTAGAAGGTTTAAATGAAATATCCTTAATATGAGAATTACTGGTAGAAACATTTCCTCCAGAATTATTTACCACTACAGTGTCCGTATATACAGAAACTCCAAAGTCATTCTCCGCACGAACATAAGCTGTATAAGTCCCAAGACTTACCTCACTTCCACTGTTGTTTTTCCCATCCCAAGGGACTTCATATTCCTTGTTTGAGTCGAGGCTATTGTGTTTATAACCGGTAAAATCTCGGACTTCCTCAGTTTGGGAATTACGAATCTCAACAGTAACATCAGAGATGGTATCAACTGTGAAATAGATATAAGCATAATCAAAATCAGGATCAAAACTATCCGGAGTTACTTTAGGAGTAACGAAATTAGGCTTACTATTACTTTCATACTTAATAGTAAAAGGAGCAGAATCGGTTAATAGTATCTGACTATTTTTTTCAACAGTTAATTTAGCAGTGTAATTCCCTGGATCAACAAGTTTTAGGCCGTACTCTCCGTTCCATTCGGAAAATCCCGCAGCTAGCTTAGCTTTATCGGTAGTAGAATATGTGTCAACAGTGTCTCCATTCTCATTATCTATATTAATAGCTACTCTATATGAATTGTCATCATTCATAACACCCTCAGTCCCACTAAGTGCATATGAAACTTTTAGAGGAGTCCCTTCATTAAGAACAGGATCAAAAGTGTTATCAGTAGAGTCATAATTCAGTCCGAAAGAACTTACTTCTAGTGGTACTGCAACCTCTCCGATGTGGAAGTCAGTTGTGTCTTTATCAAATTTGAGATCAGCGCCATCAATAAATGAAGTATAAACAGCAACCTGGTAATCACCATCTACACATGCAACATCATCATTATCATTACACATCCCATTCCACGGAATAGTATCAGTAGGATATTCTGCAGAATCTGTCCAAGCTGTTAATTCTTCAACAAGAACACCTTCCTTAAGAATTCTTACATATCCAGTAGAAGTTTGTAGCTGTGCATCGTAGGTCGCAGTGTTATAAGCTAAGTCAATTTTAAGAGGTTCTCCTCCCACAACAGGTTTGAATGAATTCGGAGATCCATCAACAATACTAAGAGTTGTAGAAGTAATAATAGTTTCGTCTTTGATTGCTTCCGCGAAAGTAGATGGGACCAATAGTGTTAGCAAAGCTAGCGCACTAAAGGCGGAAATTAGTTTTTTATACATTTGCCCTATGGTTATGTTTTATAAAAAGGAGTGTATACTAAATAATAACGACCACATAAGTCAATGCTTTTTGATAGATTCTATCTAAAATACTTTTGAAGTAGATGTTTGGTTCCGCGGGTATGGAGTAGGCGAGTGCCCTCGGGATCGGTTACGGTAAGGGGAAAATCGGGCCCTGGGCCGATTTTCCCTACAGTGTAGGGAGTGCCATATTTCCCATTCAAAAAATGTTCGTCATTTCCTCCTTTATCTGGTCTATCTCCAATAACAAGTACATCTCGATAATCTTTTTCAAAGGTCATATTTCGATTTTCAGACAGGTGTTGTACAAATTTTTTGATCCCTGTGTCCTTGTCTCCATCGGCAGGAATTATAAGAACTCCGATTCCGGAATTGCCAACATGAAAATATTCACTATAGTTTGGAGAGATATTAGAAAGATATTCAATAACGACACGATAGATGTTGTCCGAAAGCTCATTTACCTTTTTAATCAGTTCCGTTTCTGAGCCATATAGATTAGTGCGGAAAACAACGGCACACTTATGTGCATTTTCAAAAAGCTCCCCGTAGTCTCGTACGGCCTCGCTAAGCTCGGCCGCCATCCTCTCCCTACCCACAAACTTTTCAGGCCATTCCACCTCATAGAACTCATCAAAAGCCATTTTTTCGGGATCGAATGTGTATCCAACACATCCATTTTCCGCAACCAGGAAAAGATTCTTGTATAGGCCTTCTTTCAATTCCTCCGGAACCATTTCTACAAAACTCTTAATCCCGCGTCGCACAAAAGAGTCAACATTCCGCCCTGTACAAAAAGATATCGGGAAATCTTGTGCAACCCGCGCAATCTCATCAACAAGATCCTGAGGAGGAGCAAAATGTCCGTCATCGGTTACCGTTCCATCATAATCAAACATTACCGCCTTAAACTGCATTATTTCTTGTGTTCTTTTTTAATAATTCCCCAGTGAACAAGGTAAAGGGGAAGGGCCCACTAGCATCATCGAAATGTAAGTCGCAAAATCCATTTTCACGCTATTAGCATGCCTTTCTTGTCCCTTGATCTCAGCATTCGCAATACATTCATCATAGTTTTCCGCTTGTACCATTATTCCAGTAGGGCCAGGTTGTTCACACTCAAATTTTACATCGAGCTCCTCCCATCCTTTAACATTCAACACATACTCCTTCAAAAGAAGATTTATCATCCCAATTGAAGAGATTAGAAGTACCACAATCGTAATTGCCGTTACCAGATACAGGTAAATCACGCGAACAATATTTTTCGTTTCCATAGGGAGGTTGGGTTAAAAAGTTTTATTATTACGTAGTTCAAGGGCATCTTTCCACATTCTCTCACCTTTTGAAAGCATTTCTTGGCGGATCTTAAAAGGAAGATAGATCGAAACATCTTTAATGAATTCATACGCATTCTCAACATTTGATGTGTAAGCGGTGAAATGAACATTGTTTGAAGCCAGTTCTGTGTATTCACTCAAAAGATCTGCACTCTCCTCAGCCAAAATCTTCGCTCCAATTTTGTCTCCTTTCCTTTCAAGTGCATTTAGATATGAAAGATAATAAATCCACTCATTCATTGGATTAAGCTCCAAGGCTTTTGCAAAATCTTCAGTGTTATTCTCAATCACACCTTTAAGATAGAAGGCCTGAGCATCAATTTTATTGATCTGGATGTGGAGAGAAAGATCCTTCCCCGCCTCCTCAAACTCTTTGTTTTGGATGTGTTCATCCGCATTTGCAATGTGGAAATCTCTAGGGAATAGGGAATACTGCATGTCCTCCCGGTCAGGGAAAACATTTTCTGAAACAAGTAGAAGCCCCTCAAAAATAGATACAATCGCTACCAAAACACCAAAAACTAGCGCCATATCGGCAGTCCTTTCCCGGAAAATTCTTCTCGCAGTAAGACTTCTAATGAATGCAAGAAAGATGAAAAGAAGCATCAGATTTGCAATAAAATTAAGGTTATAGTCGATGAGATTGTGGGCAAATGCTCCGAGTACGCTTACGGTAAGAATAAATACGGTGTCACGTTTTTCCCTAGTAAGAGAGAAAAATCCCTGCCAGGAAGAAGCGAAAACAGTAAATAAAAACAGGACAAAACTCCCAAATGCAACGAGCCCGTTCTCTGCAGCGATTTTCAGGAATAAATTATGGGGATGATCAGATGCCCCAAGGAATGTTTTTTGAATTGGTGAATAAGCCTGTCTGAAACTAAATGGGCCATAACCCAAAAGTGGTTGTTCAAGGGCAAGCTCATAAGCTCCCTCCCAAAAATCGAGTCTCTCCTGCTGGGAAGTTAGCTTTTCACTTCCTTCAAACTGAATACGATCTTCTATATTAATAGTGTCGTGCTTTTGATCCTTTAAATAGTTTGCACCATAAAAAATTCCGCTAATAATCATGATTGTAAGTATGAAAAGAGCAACATGTCGCAGGTTTATCCGCCGAACATAATACAAAAACAGTAAAACAATTTGCCCCAAAAACGCAATATATGCTCCTCTCGAAAAGGTGAGAAGAAGGGCACAAAGCACAACGCCAAGGATAATGGGCATCCTTATATATGATTTTCTATCTCCAAAAAGAAGTAAAATCGGCCATGTAAGAAGCAAAAACAGAGCGAAAGCATTTGGCCAATTGTGGGAGTGGTAGTTTAAATTAAAAAATGGCCCCATCATGCGGACTTCGGGGCGGTAAAAATAGAGGAAAAATCCAAGTAGCGCAGCCATTACCGAAGAAAATGCCACAACCTTCAAAAACTTATCCATCCAAGGATTTTTCCGATAAGCCAAAAGCAAATACATCACAATCACCGAAATGTAGGCGATTACCTCGCTAAGACCAAAATTCTGTGCCTTCGAATAAAGAAAAGAAAGTACCAAAAACACCAGAAACACCAGCAGAACACCCTTTTCAATATGAACTCTTTGCCTAACCTCTTTATACAAAACAACCGAAAGAACGCCGACAATAACAGCAAAAAGCATTACCAGCGGCCATCCTCCACCGTAGTCGTACTTCTTAAACATTGGATTAAAAAGGGCAAAAAGCAAAAAAGCCCCAAGACTTGCTGGCACGAAACTACTATTGAGGAAATTTTTCATCTTCATACAACGATTGTATAGCTGAACCCTTTTATTTTTCAACCAATAAAGTAGAATCGTTACATGATAAAAGCGATACTTGTAGATGTTATAGATCCAGAAACAGACATGCTTGAGGCAGAAAACAGGCTTCTTGAGCTGGAAAGTTTGGTGGGAACCTATGGTGGGGTAGTAGTAATAAAGATGATCCAAAAGCGCGGAACCCCGGATTATGCGACCTACATTGGGAAGGGAAAGATCGAGGAACTTTTTGAGGAGGCGAAGGAAAAGGAGGTGGAAATTTTGGTTATAAACAACTTATTAAAGCCACGCCAGCTTTATAGTCTTGAAGAGAAATTTCGTGAAATTGGGGTGAAGGTGTGGGACAGGGTCGATATGATTCTGAAAATTTTTGATAAACATGCAAAAAGCACCGAGGCGAAACTTCAGATAGAACTTGCCAGTATCAAGCATATGGGCGCGCGGATTTACAATATGGGTATCGAGCTTTCTCGGCAGGCTGGTGCGGTTGGACTGCGTGCAGGACAAGGAGAATCTAATACGGAAATGATGAAACGTCACCTGCGTGATCAGGAATTAAATATTGAAAAAAAGCTCAAACATTATGAGCTGATTCACGAGGGACACAGAAAACGCCGCCGAAGAAACAATTTCAAAACAGTGGCGCTAGTGGGGTATACAAATGCAGGAAAGAGTTCGATTTTACACGCACTTACAGGGAAGGATGTGTACATTGCGGATCAGCTTTTTGCCACCCTGGATACAAGGGTGGGGAAAATATATATTTCGGCGGAGGATACTGTATCCTCGAATTCTGGCAAACCACCCCACCACGCTGACAAACCCGACCAACAGCACAAACCAGCCCACGAATACAAACCTGGTAAAGAAATCCTTGTTTCCGACACAATCGGGTTTATTCAGGATCTCCCTCCGGGGCTTATAAAAGCCTTTAAATCAACTCTGGCAGAAACCGTGGATGCCGATGTGATCTTGCATGTGATTGACATAGCAGATCCTCAGATCGAGATGAAAATAGAGGTGGTAGAGGATATTTTGAAGCAGTTGGGGGCGGACAAAAAGAAAAAAATATACATTTTCAACAAGACTGATTTAATTGATAAATCTGTTTTTGAGGAGCAACCAGAGCCCTTACCAAGGCCATATCCAGGAGTTGTTGCGGCAGGAAGGGGAGCCTCAAAAGAACTTGGATGGAAAGAAGATGAAGAATACATAGAGGAGCAGAGCAAAAAAGTAGTCGATCCAAAACATCTTGAGAAAAAATACAAAAAATATACTCCCGTTTTCGTCTCTGCGCACAGCAAACAAAACCTCGATGCGTTAATAAAGGAAATAGACAAGCAGACAGAATAATTACAATTCAGATAGGGCTCACGTGTGGAGCCTATTAAATATGTTTTGAATACCCCGAAGGGCGGGAGAGGCGGCGGAACCCTAGTCCGCCGCCTCTCCCTTCCATCACCCAACCGCCTCCTGGGGGGGTACAACGGCCGGGCTCAGGACTCAGGTGCGCAGGGCGGCGGCCTCTTCAGCCTTCTTCGCCATGCGCTTGTAGCGAGCAGGAACCCCGAGCGCATATGCGACCACGAGTGTCACGATGGCAGCGCTGAAGCTGAGAAGGGCCCCCATCTTTACGCTGTCCTGAATGGGGCCTGGGATCTTGAACGCAACGATGCTCACGAAGAGTGCGACCGTGAATCCGATGGCGGCCGCGAAGCCGACGACGACCAGGTCGCGCCGGTTCATCCCCTCTGGCAGGTTGAATCCCAGCTTTTGCCCGAGGAGGGTCATGCCGATGATGCCGATGGGCTTCCCGAAGAGAAGCCCGGCGAGGACGAGCCAGGTGCCCGTTCCAATCGACGACATCTGCACGCCCGCGTTCACGAAGCCGAAGGCGAGGAGAATCCACTCAACCGGAACCTTGAAGAAGTGCTCCATCTTGTTGAGCGTATCCTTCCGATCCGATTCGCCTGGAGCCCAGATGCCGAGGTCCGAGTGCTCATGTGGCATGAACCAGCAGAGCGGGACCAGAGAGAGTGCGGGGTGGATCCCACCGAGGTAGAATCCGATCCAGGAAATCACACCTGGACCCAGGATGTAGGGCCAGAAGTTGTTGACCTTCCAGACCTTGTGCATGGTCAATGCGAGTCCCAGGGACGCACCGACGAGCAGGGCGAACATCAGGTAGTTCGGGTCTCCCTGCGGGTAGAAGGTCGCCAGTACGATCAGTCCTCCAGCATCGTCAGCGATGGCGAGCAGGAGCAGGAAGACGATGGGAGCAGGGGTTTTCCCGCCGATCGACTTCCCGAAGATCATCTTGGCCACCAGGTAGCTGAACGCGATGTCCGTGGCCATGGGAATGGCCCAGCCTTGCGTCAGCTCAGGTGCGAAGGTTTTCGCGCCGAAGTAGAAGATTAGGGCGGGACCTGCCATTCCTCCGAAGGTAGCAAGGAGGGGAAGGCCGGCCGTTTTGAACTTGGACAGCGAACCACCAGGGAGCATTGCCTCCCGGATCTCCTTCCCCGCAAGGAGGAAGAAGAAGGCCATCCCGATGTCACTCACGACGAAGTGCAGGAGATGGCGTACGTGCTCGTAGCTCTCGAAGTACGTGTTGGCCCACACCAGCGCCACGGCGGCACCGATGATGAGCAGCAGGGAGTTGTCGATCAGGAACTGGATTGCGCCATTTTTGTCCTTGTTCTCCACGAATTTCCTCGTCTCTAGTGGGTTTAGCTCTTTCGGTCTCTCCGCAATCCTACAACCACCATGGCCGCAGGCAGAGAGGGTTAGCTCGTGTCCAAGTGCATCGTCCATGTCCTCCGTTTCGTTCGGTTTATCTGGTTCGTTTCCGGTCCAAGCGGTATATCAAGCGCGCTTTTACACGCTCAAAAAAAGTTTTCTGTCTGCTTGTCAAAGGTCTCTGTGCGAGAGTGACGCCGGTATCCTTTCCAAGGATCCGGGAACGCCACAACCTCAAACACAAGGCGCAAATCTAATGGCAAACCCGTTAAAAATCAAGGGTGAAATTTTTAAGAATCAAAAGCCCTACCACCCACCCAACCCCCATATATCGCCCCTATCTCAACCACCCCACACAATCCCACCGTCCCAGGACGGCCAAAAACACTGTGCGGCCCTTGTGTAAGCCAAATCTTTTTCAAAAATAGACAAGAATATTAAGTAAAAATAGCTATTCCCCCTATGCCCGAGGAATACGATTAGCCTCTCCTGCTTGACAAAACAACGCAAAACTGTTATAAAATCATGCTCAATTCCTTCACAAGTCTAGATGAAAAACCTCCATCGAAAATTAGCCTCAGTTGCGCTTACAGTAACGCTTTCCGTAGTCACACTACTTTCCTTCATTCCTGCCGCAAGTGCATATTTTTTGGATGTAAACCCAAACCATAAGTACCACGAGGCGATAATAGCACTCCAAAATGATGGAATTATCAGTGGTTACTCTGACGCCTACAACGGCCAAACCCAAGGCCAAACTCCCGGCCAAACTCCCGGCCAAACCTTCCAACCCGAATCAAACATTAATCGAGCGGAATTTCTAAAAATACTTACAGAAACTTATCTCGCAGAAGAAGTCAAACAAACATCACCAAGCAACTGTTTCCCCGATGTAAAAGCCAACGACTGGTACTCTTCCTACGTATGCCTAGCCAAAAACAAGAGCATAATCAGCGGCTACGATAACGGGAAATTTCATCCTGAAAAAAACATAAATCTAGCAGAGGCACTGAAAATCGTAACAAAACTAGATTCAGATATCACCGTTAACTTCGCAAATCACTCCCCAGACGACCCTTGGTACAAAGAAATAATCGAAACCTCAAAAAAAGAGGGGATTGTCCCCGCAGAATTTATGTCAGCGGACCAACTTGTGAATCGAGGGCAAATGGCGGAAATCATATATAGAAGCAACTATACACCGCTAATTGCACGACAAACCGAAGAGTTCGACCCACTCACAAACGCCTCTCAAATCTCAAAATATGTGAAACTCGACCTCCCCTTCACCCCTCAAGCGCCCACTCAAAAATGGAGCGCCCCATTCGACGAGGCCTGCGAGGAGACATCCCTCATTATGGTTTACCACTACCTAAATGGCTTTCCAGTAACAAAAAATCAGGCAGCCACAGAAATACAAATTCTCACGAAATGGGTCGAAACGCAGGGGTATTCAGTAGATATAGGTGCGAGCGCAATCCAAAACCTAGCCAGAAATTTCTACAATACCGAGGCCAAAGTCTACACAGACGACGACATAACAGTCAGCAATATAAAGAAACTTCTCTCCGCGGGGTATCCAGTGATTATTCCGGTCGCCGGGCAGTCCCTCCAGAACAATCCATACAAATATCCCGGTCCCCCTTACCATGTTTTTGTGCTTACAGGATACAATAACACTCACTTTTTCGCCCACGATCCCGGTAGCAGTAAAGGCTCGCACTACCAATATGAGCAGGGGAATTTAGTGAATTCAATCCATGATTGGGCAGGTTCGAAGGATAATGTTTTAACCGGAGGCAGGGCGATGGTGGTTCTGGAAGACAAAAGAATGTAGGCCACCCCTCGCAATTTCCCTCAAAAAATGGTAAAATACCCTCGTATTAAAACAAAAAATGCGAAGGAAAAATTCTAACATTACATGTCGCTTCAAGGCCTCAATCGTTGGTTGTGGGTCTGTTGGTGCTACCACGGCTTACGCCTATCTTCTTTCAGGAACGGTTACAGATCTTTCATTGATAGATGTGGACAAAGGGCGTGCAGAGGGACTCATGCTTGATCTTGAGCATGCCACAGCCCTAACTCCTCACACCGAAATCGACGCCTCCGACAAGATGGAGGCCTGCAAGGATTCAAACCTAGTAGTGATAACCGCAGGAGCAAGACAGAAGGATGGAGAGACAAGGCTGGACCTTATTGCAAAGAACAGAGCAATTTTCGCATCAATAATTCCAAAGATTGCCGCATCGGCACCGAACGCAATATTACTTATAGTTTCAAACCCTGTAGATGTTCTCACCCATGAAGCCCTAAAACTCTCAAAATTCCCTAAAAATCGCGTTTTTGGGTCAGGAACTGTCCTAGACTCATCTCGACTTCAATTCCACATCTCTGAGCGCATAAACGTACATCCAAGCTCGATAGATGCCTACATTTTCGGGGAACATGGCGATACATCATTCCCAGTATTCTCCAGTGCAAATATCCTTGGAAAACCCCTCAAGGAGTTCGAAGGAATGAACAAAAAAGTTGCACAACAGTGTTACAAAGATACAAAAAACGCAGCCTACAGAATAATCCACGATCAGGGCTACACCTGCTACTCAATAGCCACAGTTGTCCGAGAGCTTACAGACGCCATCTTCGAAGACAGCAAAAAGGTCTTCACTCTATCTGTCCCTCTCGACAAATACTATGGCCACTCAGGCGTTTGCCTATCCGTTCCCTGCATCCTCGGTCGCAATGGAATCGAAAAAGTCCTCAAAGTCCCCCTCGACAAAACCGAAAAATCCCAACTCAAAAAAAGCGTGGATACTCTGAAGGGGTACCTTTAGTTCGTCTTTCCTCTTCCAAAACTATTCTTAATCTCTATATAAAACTCGTGAGAGGTAGGACCTCTACAGAGTGTTGACAAAAAAAGGTAAAGATGTTAACATCATCTTCTTTTCTTAAGGCTAAAAGTATGTATGGGAAAAATATAATTCCGGCCGCATTGCTATTTGCGAGTGCCACATTTGCACCATCTGTATCGGATGCAAAAGAAGCCCAGTCAAGCATGATAGAAGAAATTGCAACCTGTGTTAGGGATTGGGTTAGTATGGAGCTATCCGTACCAGAATCGCCAGAAACATTGTTTGTAACTGCAGACTCTACAAGCGTGAGAAAAAAACCGGAAAAAGCAGCCCCAGAAATATTCAGGTTATTTGAAGGAATGGAAATAAATCCACTCGAAAGAAAAGTAGAAAATGGTCAAACGTGGATAAGAATAAAGGTTCAGGAAGAAGATTATTGGATACTCGAAGAAAATATAGGCAAAGAAAGGGCTCCAGAGTCGAAAGAAAGAGTAAGGAGGTACAAAATAGTAATTGACAAAACTGCACGCACACTAACGCTGCTAAAAGCAGACAATGGAGAGTGGAAAAAACACAAAGCCTACCCAATGGGGCTCGGGGGGCGTAGTGATACTGCACCAAAAAAAAGAAATGGAGATGGCCTTACCCCTACAGGGAAGTATTACATTTCGTATATAAATCCAAAAAGTAACTTTGGGAAAGATCCCGACACGGGGCGAAGAAATTTGCCATCTCTATTTCTAAGTTACCCTAATCGATTTGATGCATGGGGAGGGCTGCAGAGTGGGCTTATTGACCTAGGGGAGTACAAGGGAATCAGTAGAAGAATAGGGAAAAAAGGCGTCCCCTTGCAAAATACCAACTTAGGTCATCATATAATGATTCACGGCGGTGGTGCGAGCGACTGGACAGCAGGGTGTGTAGCTTTAAATGATGCAGATATGAAAGAGTTAGCAAGGCTCGCAAAGGGAGGAACGCCAGTTGAAATAAAATAGAAAATATGTTATAATAAGCATGCTGAAAATACAAAAATAAATAACAAAAAACAACATGCCGCTAAATGAATTACCAGGGTCAAGAAACCCTGAAACAGCAGCAGAAATGCAAGAGGAGTACATCCTAAAATCTTCTGTTGTTTGGCTCGTGGATAATAAAGCAATCAACAAAGCTTATGCACTAGAGCTTTTTAGAGCACCAGAAAAAAAAGAAATTACTGAAATCATGTTTGGTCTTTCAGAGAACCTAGGGATGCTAGAAACACAGGCAGCAGATGAAGGAAGAGAGGTAAATCAAGAAGAAAGACAAATACTTATTGAAGAAGCAAAAAGCAAAGCTAGTGCGTATGTGATAAGAGATAGGCTTCTAGCTAAATTTCAAAAAGAGGGGAAATTAAGTGATGAGGAGGCAGAAAAGTACAAGGAAATGGAAAATGTTTCAGTCGCGGCAGAAAGGTTAATAGCACTAGACTAAGAAAAAAATCAAAAAAATGGCAAAAACAAAATACACAGATGAAGATCTCCTGGAACTGATTCAAAAGTCTCTATTTCTTGGGAAAAAGTTTAAAGAACAATACCAAGGGATACTCATAAAGGGGCTATTCAATAAAGAACAAAAAGACAATCTTTATCAGATTCTTCAAAACGAGAAAAAAGGACTAAAAAAGATTTTCGAGAATCCAAAATACGAAACGCTAAGGGGAAAGCTATTTCCTGTTACAAAAGAAATGGTTTGGGAAGAATGCAAAAAAACACTGGTTGAAAAGGTCAATTCTGACAAAGTAAAGGAGGAAGAAGTTAAATATCTTATTCAAAAACTGAGAGAACTAATTCAAAACACTAAAGACAAAGAGATTAGAGATATGATCGTATCAATATCGGACAGGTTTGAACCCCTAAAAAGAATAAGAGAAACATTCGAAATGAAAGAACAGAACATTATCGAAAATGTGATTCAAAATTTCATAGGAATCATTATGGAGGAAAAGGGGATGGATGCATTCGAGGAAATTAGAGTAAAAATCCAGGAAGAAACTACTGAGGATTACATTCCATTTTTAATGAACAAATACCCAAAAATATTTAACAAAGCATGTAATGGGAGGTAGAAAAGATATAGAGCAGGCTGATCATTCCCCCTCAAAGGGAAAAGAAGAAAACGAGAGTAGCTTCGACAAAATTAAACTAGTGAAATATATAGAGGAGGCCGAATTGAATTTTGATGAACAAGAAGAGGTAAAGGAAGGCCTTTCAGAACAAAGAGACCAAGCAGAAGAAGCTATTGGGATTTTTGATGAGTTCACAGGCGTTGCAACTTATGAACGCCACGCAAAGGAAAGAGCGGAAAGCTATGTAAATAAACTAGAAACAAAAGTCGACAGATTAGACACTCCTATACAGAAAGAACAACTGGTAAAACTTTTTAAAACATTTCAAAAAGATGTCTTTGAGTTCAATCTGCAAATAATTAAGGCAGTAAATGAATATGAAAAAACATTGATTATTGAGGGCAATAAGAAAATAAATGGTGCAGAATACTATTCAGAATATGATGGAAGAGTAGAAACCAGGGACGGAAGGGAGGTAGTTTTAAGTGAAGAGGAAAAGCAAGGACTAGCAAAGATCGATAATAAATCGCTGGAATTGAAGAAAGCAGAAAGCAAAGAATATGAGGATTATGAGAGCCAAATAGAAGAAAACCCTGAGATTTTCACGGAATACCTATCGCTACTAATAGAAAAAGTAAAAACACCAAATGACTTCAAAGATCTCTTGTTAAAGATTATTGACAACACGAGACATGCAAAGGGTCCTGATATGGTGAAATTGGCTAATGTCGCACTCCAAACGCCAGAATATACAGATGTGTTTATCCAAACATTTATGGCGAGTCCTTCGGGAAGTAATGTGCTGTTAATGGTTATGAATACGGCAAATAGAAAGAATAGAGAAAAAATTCAAGAGGCAATAGACAGAAATACTAAAAGAACAGAAAATCATATAACATTTGAAAAATACAAAAATCCACAAAATATATATCAAAAAAATATTGCAAGCATAATTTCAATGATGTCCGAAAATGGCGTAGTAAATATTCCAAGAAACGACAAAGAATTGAAAGCAATATTAGAAGACGATATTGGACAAGTGATACAACAAATGTCAGCGCGGTTGAGTCAGGGAAACAAGCACATCTGCTATGTAATCGCTGAAGTATTTAAGAAAAAGGACTACAAGAAAGATGATGTCAGAGAGTTTATATCCGCATGTATAAGCAATTCAAGCACTAATTTATATCCAGATATACTAAAAGATATTATAAAAGAGGGTAAATTGAGTGAAATTACAGAGCTTTTACGCAAAGATAGTAGAAAAGCAATTGAAGACTACATGAAATCGATTCGCCATTCTAAGGATATGAATAGATTGCCTCCAGGAATTAAGGAAAAATTCAACAGCCTAGGGGGTCAAGAAAAAGAAATATTGCTAGGTGCATTAGGAGGGGGAGGAATAAGAAACCTAATAAGCGATATTGATAACTATGGATGGGATTCAATAAAGGAATACATAAAAATAGCAAAAAAATTAATACCACCACTAACAAATCAGGAAGGCGGAGAATTGATGTACGATGTACCAAAAGAAATCATGGATAAAGTGTCTAATGGTGATTTAAATATTAAATATTTAGAAAGGGCAAAAGAAAAAACCTAGACATCGGGGCGCTCAGGGAAGTGATATTTTATCTGTTAACATATAGGCACCCACTAGATGACAATAAATTAGATTCAGTTTTTCATGCTATTCAAGAAAGTAGATTATCAAGGTCAAAAAGTGGATATCCAATTTTGTTACAGAAAATACTACAAAACAGAGAGATCACTGACCAAGATTTGCAGAATTATAAGGCTCTAATGGAAATTAATGATTCAGAAGTTTTATTTCAAATAGAAATGTGGAGGAAGGAGGGAGAAGGAGCAGAAGAAGAAGAAGAAGAACGAGAGCAACATACCTTCACAGACGAAGATATTAAATATTTGAAGAATATTAGCAAGATAAGTGATGTGGGAATAAAAGGGGATCTCGTACGCGAGTTTCTTAATAGTAAGGTGAGGATGAATACAGAAGGGCTCATGAAAGCAGAACAATTATCACAGTTGAAGGACAAAACAATGAGAAGAATTGCTTGGAGAGTACATAGAATCAGCTCAGAAATAGCTATAGATGTCTCACAAATAGATCGACTAGGAAAGGTAGGGGCATTAAATAACGAATACTTTGAGCTAATAACTGACGACCTGCTCGACAATAATGGTAGGCTTTCTGATGAGCTTTTTGCTCATTTACAGGACATAAAAGGGCTCAATAGGGATTTTCAAAAACAGACTTTTAAGAATTATCAGGAAAAAGAATTTATGGAACCTGACACAATTAAGTTATGGAAGAAAATCTCGAAGATCAAAGATGGCTATGTGGCAAATCTTTTAATAGAAAAACTAGAAAAAGGTGAGGTAGGGATGGTGGAAATAAATTATTGTTTGTACGTATCTAATACCTTTAGAACAGGTAGAAGCCGTCGAGGCGATGACATGATAGATAATATTATAAGGAGACACTTTGATGATTACTTCAAGGCTAGTAAAGGTAGCAGAAAAGAGTGCGAGCTCGGTGAGGAAGATGTGGAATACATAATCACAACAACAAGATCTGGGGAAATGAGGGAATTTCTGCAATTGAAAATACGTGGAGGTGAATACAATGGAGATATAAAAAAGATTAGACAAGATTATCCAATTGAGATGTTGGAAGAGGAGTTTGTTAAAATCAAGGCCCTTCAAGAAGAGGTGCAATCCAAAAAATCATATATATATTCTATCCTTGAAAAATACCTAAAACCAAAAGAATTTGATCCACGTACGGGAAGGGAACTCCCTCCGACACGTTTTGAAGATCTGGAAAAGAAAAAACTATCTACGAAAGATACTAATGAATTGATAAAGGTTTATGAAGAAGTAAAAGGCTTAATGGGCGAGATTAATCCAGAATTCATCGAATATGTACTTGAGGATGGAGGCAGTGGGTTAAGTAGTTTAGGTGATATAAGTGTATATCTTCTAAATGCCTTACACGCAAAGAGTTCAGAGGCACGAGAACAAATTAGAAATTCAATGCCTCCACTTCTACTCATGGCTGGGGTAAGAAATAACATGAAGAACTATAGTGCGACTAATGCTCAGACAGGAGAATTGGCGATGGAAAGCGGATTGTTGCCATCAACAGTACAACATTCAATAGCTCTGCTTACGGCAAGTCTTGAAAAAGAAGATGGAAGTAAAATGACTATAGAAGAGATGGCAAAAAAGTATAAATTATCACACAAGTTTGTAGTTGAATATTTAACATTAGCCTTAAACTCTACAGGAGATAAAGATGTCTTTGAGACATTCTTCACAGGGAATTCAGAACAGTACAATAAGGATCTAATTAATGGGCTTTTAAGCAGCATGGACGGGTCAGGTTCGGGGGGAAGACATAGACTTTTCGGCGGAGGGGCTTCCGGAGAGAAGATGGGAATTTTGGCAAATGGTTTAATAAAATTAATAGAACAAGCAAATGGTAACCCACAAACAGAATACATTGTGAAGTATGTCAGCGAAGAAGTAGAAAAAAAATACAATCAGATTAAAGATGCTAGTGCGTCAGAGACTAAAACAATATACAAATTACTATCCTTGATAGAGGATAAACTTCCGCAAAACATAAAAGACAAATTAGCAAAGGACGAAGTCTTCCTCGCAATAAAGGAAGACAAGGAGGCATCAGAAAAAATCGATTTCAATGTACAGGATACTGAAACAAAAGAGGATCTTGAGAAAACAGCATGGTATAAAGATCTACAAGAAGAAGAGTGGTTCATCAAAGCGAAAAAGGCAAAGGGGGGAAGGCCATTATTTACCCCTAATAGTTTCTTGGGCGGTAATCCACAAAAATTCATGCAACCAATAATTACAAAAATATACGATGTTCAGCGTGGACAAAATATTTCAATAAATGTAGCTAGATATACAGGGGACGAAAGATTTACACGCCACTACGGTAAAGCAAGAAAGGGAATGGGGTACAAAGTTGATTATATTCATGACAACAAAACATACCCCGCAGAATTAGTGGTTCTATCAAAAAGGGCAAGTAACGGTAGGTTGATGATAAGGGTTGAGCAAGCAGCTCTCCCATCAGAAAAGCCTGATGAGCGGGGGAGGAGGGGACCCCATGTCGATTTAGAAAAGGACTTACAAAACAGATGCGTACAAAAGATTGAATTAGCAGGGCACGTTAATGAAACCTTTGATGTCCTTGAAAAAAACTCACATCTTGAGGTAAACCCAGATATGACAAAAATCATTGCGGATCGTGGATGTGGTAACGCATATAGATCCCACGGAGAAGGAAGGAAAATGGGAGAAACAGTGCAAGTAATCGCTACCAATATTAAGGGAGAGAACTACAAACAAAATGTGATTTTTGCAATTCAAGAGGAGATTTTAGCTGAAAATGCAGGCAGAGAAATCACACATGAAGAAATAAGACGCAAAACAGAAGCAAAATTGATAGCAAAAGGTTACAACAAAGGAGAGAAAAGCGTACTTGGATACTATAGAGGTATGCTTGTTTACTCTGATGAAGGATCTGCTCAAGCACAAAGAGCGGATGTGGTTATAGGCGAGCATTTAGAGGGAGAAGGTGGTGTACCTGCACCTCAATTAGCATCAGCAGATTCTCAGAATATAAGAGAGCTTTTATTCTAGACTTTGCTCATCATTAATTCATCCTTCCTGCCTCTTTTTTGTAGATTTCTTTTAAATCTTCGGGGAGTTCAAACCAGCAAAGTCCCTCAATTGCTCCAACGAGAGCATATAAAGCACATATACAAATATCTTTGCGGGGACGGAGCGTCTTCATTTTTATCCAGGCATCAACAGCACCCACTTTTTCTAAATCTTCCTTTGAAAAAATTCCAATCTCATTCAAGTGTTGTTCTGTTTTCTTCCCTATGTTTTCAAGATTAATTAATGGAGTAGGCATGGTAATAAATGTTGATATTTCAGAACTACTCAATATCTAGGTCGTAGCCATTCAGTAAACCAACAATCCCAGGAGTAGAGAATTTTGTTTTCTTAAAGGTGTTTACATTTGGATCGATATTGTAATTTACGGCTGTTCTAAACGAGGTAAAGCTCAAATTGCAGTTTTGGAATCGACTTCCATGTAGGTTAGAATCTTTAAAATCAGCATTCGACAAATCTGTTTGAACAAAATCACATTCAAGTATTTCACAACTATCAAATAGGACACCCTTTAGTTTTAAGCCTGAAAAGGAAGTCATTGAAATCATTGAATGGTCGAAAGAAAAGTCTAACAGAAGCCCACTACACCTAGAAAAATCCACCCCTAGAATCTTACATCCCTTAAAAATCACTCCCTGAGGACTAGATTGTGAAAAATCTGCATTTGAAAGATCACAATTTACAAAGGAACAATTATAAAAAATAGCCCCCTTGAAAGACTGTTTCGCAAAATTCTCATTTTTAAATACTTTCGAATCAAAAGTTTTTCCACTATACATAGATATTTTGTGGTGGGCCTGGTTGGATTTGAACCAACGACCAATCGGTTATGAGCCGACTGCTCTAACCCCTGAGCTACAGGCCCATATTTAAAAGAACAACGTATGAAATGATTATTCCTTTTCTTCTGCCACCTCTTCCACCTTTTCCACTACCTCTTCCACCACCTCTTCCTTCTTTTTAGCTTTTGGCGCAGCCTTCTCTTCTTCCTTCTTTGGCGCAGCGCCCTCAGTTTGAAGTGTGTTTAGAGCACGGGCCAATCGAGATTTCTTTCGTGAAGCATTGTTTTTCTCAATTATCTTCTTTTTGGTGGCCATGTCGATGATTGAATAAACCTTTGGTAGGAATTTTTCAGCCTCCACTAGGTTTCCTTCCTTAATCAGTTGTAGCTCGCTTTTGAACATAGTCATAAGCTTACTTCGAACAGGAAAGTTTCGTTCACGTCTCTTGATACTTTGTCTCATTTGCTTTTTTGCAGACTTTATTACTGGCATTTTCGGTTGATTTAGTTAATATAAGCGGTGAGATTTTAAGGTAATAAGCCATTCAAGTCAATGAAAACCGAGAAACAAATTATTCTGGCATCTGCAAGTCCGAGAAGGAAGGAACTTTTGGACCAGATTGGGCTTAAGTACATCATCCATCCAAGTGATTTTGTAGAGGTAAAGGATGGGCTTCCGCCCGAAGAAATGGCGGTTCATAACGCGATAGGGAAGGCTCAGGAGGTTGCTCGTCACTATAAAAATGCCCTCGTGATTGGAGTCGATACAGTTGTTGCTTTCGACACTCACATTCTGGGAAAACCAGTGGACGATGAGGATGCAGCTCGAATTCTTCGCATCCTTAGCAATACAACACACAAAGTGATTTCAGGAGTTTGCATTTTTGACACAGACCGCCACAAAAACATCACAGCAGCCGAAACAACCCACGTTACAATGGATCGCCTCGACGAATCCACAATAGCTGCTTACATCTCCTCGGGAGAAGGGCACGACAAAGCAGCCGGCTACGCCATCCAAGGTCTCGGCTCACTCTTCATCAAAAAGATCGAAGGCGACTACTTCAACGTCGTCGGCCTCCCCATCTACCGCCTCCGAAAACTCCTCCACAAAATGGGGGTAAGACTTCCTGCTTGACAGAAAGCGCAGACGCGCTGTAGTTTAAAAACCTTAATAAGAAGTCTTGAACCTACTAGAACGCATTTTAGACCAATCAGAACCAGAACGCCCCCTTCTAAAGAGAAAAGTAAGAGGGATAGATAGATGGTTAGCCTATCCAATATCAGGGGTAGCAGCTTGCCTAATTCTACTCGTAATCGGAGCACCAGCCAATTATGATCATATGAGAAAGATTGAGGAAAATAGAAAAAAGATTTTTGACTGCCTGGAACAAAAGGCCCAAGAAAATGGATCAAGCGTATACGAATTAGTTGTAAACGACCACGAAGCGTGCGGTGCCCTCAGGGCAAAAGAAATATCTGGGACCTTTTCCGAAGCGGTAAATTTCTTGGAATTAATGGATGACCTAGTTATAGAGAGAAGCGAATTCATCAGCTGTATTGCAGATGGAGTGGAGCAAAAAATGATTGAAGGAATAGAAAAAGGTGAAGTAGAAATGAGCTTGTTTGAGGGAAGTGAAGAAGAACTAGCAGCAAGAGGAGCGAATATTAATCCAAGAGAATGCACCCCCCACGGACTAGACAAAAATCAGAAAAAGAAAATTCTTAGAAAACTGAATCTCGAAAAATATAGAACATATATTGCACGTGAGCTAGAAGCACGCGGATGGGACTTTGAAAAAGCGGTGAAGGAGTTAAGAGTGAAGGATGAACTTTTAGAAGATCTGTTAATTCTATATCTACTATTTTAACCCCTTGACAAATTCCACCCCCTCTGTTATAGTCATATGCTTTTTCAGCATATAACCAATTTTCCTATGAAAAATATGATCAAACACTGGCTTAAGAAAGCCACAATTGGAACAGTCGTACTTGGGCTGTTTATGTCCACGACTCTAACCTCATATGCTCGAATGTTACCTGCATATGACCCCGCAAAAGTTTTGGCAGTCGACGACGTAAAAGTCAAAATCTGGGACGTCGAGCTAGATCAAGGTGTTTTCGATCCCCACGACAATCAAGACGTGGAGATCACTTTTGCAATTAATAAAGCTGCGGAAATCAATCTTGAAATCCTCGATGAAGACAACGACAAGGTTGTAACCCTGATCGACGAGAAAATCTATCAAGAAGGGGAACACACCGTAGAATGGGATGGAGAAGACAAATACGGCGATATCGTCGATGACGGCGAGTACACTTATAAGCTTATCGCATGGGCAAACGGCGACATGGACAAGGAAACTGGAGAGATTTATGTAAAGGAAGGATATGAGAGTGATGACGAAACTGAAGACCCACGCCTAAAGCGTGTTTTTGCTACTAAAGAAGAATTCGATCCAGGTCGAAAAGAGTCTACCTACATCGTTTTTACAACTATGGCAAAGGCCGATATCCGTGTTTCTGTATACGATTCTATCGGAAAAGAGGTAGAGGAGCTTTACGATAAAGACGACCAGAAAGCCGGAACTTACGCCGTCGAATGGGATGGGGAAGAGGCTGACGGAAAAGAGGGGACATACACCTACAAAGTTCAAACTGACAATTCAAAGGATGAGGATCTTGCTACAGGTGAGATCGTAATAAAGGATGACGACAAAGACGACAAAAAGCCAAATCTTTACAAAGACAAGACTGACGAGACTCATTTTGCTCCGAAAGACGGAAATCTTGAGATCTATTTCAAACTTGATAAAAATGCAGACATTACCGTTGAAATCCGTGATGACGACAATGTTGTCGATACAATCATTGATGGAAAAGAGCTCAGCGAAGGGCCTCACACAGTTGCATGGGACGGAAAGGACAAGTACGGAGATTACCTTGGGGATGGAATTTACACATACAAAGTCATCGCAGAAAACTTGAAAGGAAAAGATGTGGAATTTGGAAATTTTGAACTTATGGACACCTCAGTTGCAGGTCATCCAGAGGGACAATGTGGAGTATTCTACGATGTAGACGAGGACAACAAATACTGTGATGCGATCGAGTGGGCATACACAGGTGATATCTTTAAAGGATACACAGACGGCACTTTCAAACCAAACACACCAATCAATCGTGCAGAGGCTTTGAAGGTGATAATGACTGCAATGGGAGTGGATCCAATCGAGGTAGGAAATGTGAATTTCAAGGATGTTTACGCCTACGCTTGGTATGTTCCTTACCTAAAATCTGCCCTTTCATTAGGCATTGTAAAAGGATATTCAGACGGAACATTCAAACCTGAAATGCTTGTGTCTCGAGCCGAGGCACTAGTGATGACATTGAACACTGGTAAAGCGAAACATCAGCTAATCGTTCCTACAAACACTGCTGGAATTCCTTACTTCGACACACCATTTGCCCCAGACACAGCTTGGTTCTTCAGCTATGCATGGATGGCAAAAGCCTACGAACTAACCGACAACGACTACTATTTCTACCCAAATTCATTCATGACCCGCGGCGAAATGGCCGACCTGTTGTACAGATACTTCGAAGCAGGGTTGGATAGCTAGTCTCGCAACCATATTCAAAAACAACAAAAGGCCCTGCATAAATATTGTGGGGCCTTTTTTAGTGGTACAAGTAGAGCCCTTATATGCACCTCTACCTGTACCTGGTACAAATAGACACAATATATGCGACCCTACCTGTACCGCCCCATGAGCAAAAGTATATAAGAACACCTCATCGGCCCCTCGTCCATTTCCACCCGGGTGGAAGCTGGACTCAAATCAAGTAGTGTGGCATAAATAAAGGGTGCAAATGTAGCTGACTACATTGCAATCGCACAGTGTGAAACTCTAACAAATAACCTCATCAACATGTTTAAAGGACTAAAAGGACTGGTGGCCGGCGCTCTTGTTGGTACCGCAGTTGGGATCTTATTCTCTCCCAAAAAAGGAAAAGAAATCCGCCGCAAACTTCGCACAGAAGTGAAGAAAGGCGGAACAGGGCTTAATGCTCTTACAGAAACAGTAGTAGAAATGGGAAAAGATATCGGAGATACTTGCAAAGATACCTATGAAGAAATTTCAGAATCTGAAGAGTTTAAGGAAGGAAAAGAAAAACTCGAAACACTTGCAAAAGAAGCGATAAAAAAGGCAAAAAAAACATACAAGAAGGAAGTTCCACGAAAAACTCGTCGAAAAATCGCGAAAACAGTGAAAAATGCAAAAAGCACTGTTGCAAAGGCAAAGACAACAGTTGAAAATACCGCATCCAAACTAAAAAAAGAGGTAGCGAAAATGGAAGAGACTGCAAAGAAGACCGCAAAGAAGTCAGCAAAGAATGCAAAAAAGACAGTTACAAAAGCAGCAGCTAATGCAGAAAAAACGGTTAAAAAGGCAGTTAAGAAAGCAGTAAAGAAGATTCCTAAGAAGAAGTAATGAACCCAGTAATTGGAATTATCGGGGGAAAGGGACGAATGGGGCAATTGTTTGCCTCATTCTTTGAAGAAAAGGGAATTAAAGTACTCATTTCAGACACAAAAACCAAGCTCACAAGCGAAGAGCTGGCCCGAAAATCAGACATTACAATCGTTTCTGTCCCAATCGACAAAACCGAAGAAGTGATCAAAAAAATAGTACAACACGTACCGACGCACTCTGCCCTCATGGACCTCACATCAGTAAAGGAGATGCCGTTAAGAGCCATGAAAGGGGGCTTATGCGAAGTAACAGGCCTACACCCGATGTTTGGCGACTCAAACCCCATCAAGGGCCAGACAGTCATATTTTGCCCTACAGCGGCATCCGGTAAGTGGACGAATTGGCTAAAAGATTTCCTTGAGGAAAATGGCGCAAAAACGCTGATTATGACTGCCAAGGAGCACGATAAGACTATGAGTATTGCTCAAGGAATGATCCATTTCGCTGATATTACCTTCGCAGATGCCATCCGGAGGACCAAAAAAGACATAAAAGAGCTTGTGATCGACGCCTCCAAAGCATCAGAACTAAAAATTCTGCTTGCAACTCGCTTGATTGCGCAGGACTCCAATCTTTACGCAAATATCCAGATACAAAATCCACAGACGCTAACTGCACTCAGCTATTACCAGTCATCAATAAAAGAGCTAGTCAAAATAGTTGAAAAGAAGGATGTGAAGGCATTTATGCGCTATTTTGAAAAGAACCAAAAATACTATAAATCTTACCTAAAAGAGGCATACGGCGACTCTTCAATCCTTATCGACAAGCTAATCGAAATTCATCAATCCAAAGGGAAAAAAGCAGCTGCGCGGAAGCCAAAAAAGACGGATGTAGCGACTCTTGGCCCAGCAAATACATTCTCGCATATCGCTGCACAAAAGCTTTTCCCAAACCAAAATCTATACTTTGCACATGATTTAGATGAAATTTTTGAACTAACAGAGAAGGGGAGCGTGGCGGCGGGAGTTGTCCCAATCGAGAACAAGCTTCACGGAACAATTCGCGAAACATTGGATGGTCTTTTTTACAAAAATGTTCATATTACCGCTGAACAATCCCTTGCAATCAATCACTGCCTGGTCACACATGCTCACGCGTCCAAGAAAGACATAAAGAAGATAATTTCGCACTCACAAGCCTTGAATCAGTGTAAAAAATACATCAAAAAGCACTTTCCAAAGGCAGAGGTGATATCAACCCCATCAACGGCAGCGGCAGTAGCCCAACTCCTAAACGCTAATGATAAGTCAGTGGCAGCAATCGCAACAGAGCTCTCAGCGCAGGCCAACAATCTCAAAATTCTAGCCAAAGGAGTCCAAGACATAAAGGAAAACGCAACCACCTTCCTAGTCATTGAACAAAAAAGTAGTACGACGAAAGGGGTAGACAGCAGGGTAGGCAAAACCTCCATCGCCTTCTACTTCAAAGCCGACTCCCCGGGATCGCTATTCACAGTCTTTCAAGACTTTGCCCAAGCCAAAATTAACATGACAAAAGTAGAATCCCGCCCAACACAAGCTACCTTCGGCGAGTACATTTTCTACATAGATTTCGACGGCCACCTCGAAGACAAAAACGTCGCCCAAACCCTAAAAAAAGTCACCAAAAAAGTGGCCCATCTCAAAATACTCGGATCTTACTAGGCATTGATCTTTTCCCTACATTATTGGTAAAATCACCTCCATTTATTTTTCATATGCCACCAAGACTTCGACAAGTACCGGAAATCCACGAAGAAATTGACCAATATGCCGATCTGAACCCAGTTTGGGAGCTATGCAAAGCAGATCCGCGCGTAAGGGAACAGTTCAACAAGCTCTTCTTCAAGAATGCAAATCCAGACAACGAAATGCTCGAGCACAACGAGATCGCACGACGAATCGAGATGCTTAGGGATGCCATTCGCGCGAAGGTTTAGCAACTCCAGGGCAACGTGACATGGGAAATGCAGGGACCGGCAGACCCAGAGGAATTCAGAAAATCCCCACGAACATTCCTGAAAACGCTGCAGGAAATTTTCTGTGATACTAGTGATAGAATGGTTTTTCCCGAACACAAAAGCGATAAGTATCTTTTCGATAATCCCCGCGAACTCGAGCGTGCATTATCAGCAATAATAATTGATCCAAGAAATCTTACCGATACCCTCCTTAGCGACCTTGGACTCAACGACGCCATTCCCGCAAAAGGGCTTAGAAAAGAGGAAAAACTGCGGATTCGCGCAAAAGCAATTCCTAGAATTAAAGAGATGCTCGCAAACCTCAGACCTGTAAAATATGACAAGCCGGTTGGGTATCAGCCGACAAAATATTTCCGCTTAATGTATGTTGCGGAGGGTGAGCAGGAAGGAAAAGTAATTGGTACTCAGCATATTCGAGGGCAGAAAAAGATTTTTTCTACAGATATACACGGTGCTGAACGCCGAATTACACATATAGAGAAAGGAATGTCAGCTGAACTACACAAACTAGGTTGGCTTGAAATGGCCCTTGGAAGGATTAGAGATAGGCTAGCAGATTGGGAAACGCTAAAAACTTCAGACGAGAGAAGTGAAATAACCGAGAGACTTACTTCAGTAGTGGATGAGCTCAAAATGGTTAATGATAAAACAAAAAAAGAGATGAAACAAAAAATTAAGGATTCTCTGACAATTGATGATTCGAGAGGGCGTCCGAACCCAAGCGCAACAATGACAAAGCTCACCCGCGCAATAACACTTCTTCAAAGAAGGAGGAACAATATTGAGAGAATATGGCAAAATATTGGCAGAGACAAAGCAGTTTTGAAGGGGCTCCTAACGCATGAATATATTGCGATGGCATCGTTTGCGGCGGAGGTTGAAAGATTTAACGAACATCTAAGAATCCTTCGTGCAGGCCCACTTTCACAGACAGATAGAGAAAAAATTATTCGCAATCTTAGAATAAGAGCTAAAGAAACAGAGTCAATGAAGATAGAGCCATATAGATCATTTGGAGAGGTGTTTCGAAAGCAGATAGATGCCACAATTGAAGAGCTTTCACAGGAAAAAGACTCAGAGGCTCAAAGAGAGTTTGTTAAGACATATTGTGTAGCAAAAATTGCCCGTGCATACATGAAGATACAGGAGGTTTTGTACACTCTTTCAGTTCAGCCGTATGTAATCGCTCCCCAAGAACTTGAAACAAAGCTAAGGGGCATTAACGATGGACTTAGCCCCAAAAATCCAGTTGCTCCAGAGGTAGGGATACAAGAGTTTGAGGATGCATTTGGTGAGATCTATCATATGTTTAACAGCCTCTATAAGCGAATTGAGGAAGGAGGAGACTACGACACAATGAAGAAAAGAATAAAAGAGATAGATTGGAAAGAGCTTGTTAAGTCTCTGAATTAACCTCGAATTTCCTTCATCATCTCAACCCTTTTTGCAACGAGTTCAGCAGTTCCTATATCTTTGCGATAAAAAACTGGGCCGATAACAGAGCCAACTGCGCTCTCAGCGAGTTTCTCCGCCTCCTCCAAACTGTCCGCAATTCCAACAAAGGCAACTGCCCGAGAACCGCTTAGATAAAGCCCATCCTCTCGCTGGTCAACAGATGCATAATAGATTTTAACTCCTTCAGGAACCTCACCAACTTCGATTTTATCACCTTTGCAAGGATTATCTGGATATCCATTTGGCACCACATATTTACAAACTGTGGCCTTTTTTTCGAACTCGCACTCTACCTGATCCAAGGTTTTATGAATTATTCCCTCGCAAATATCCACAAAATCGCTCTTCAGCAATGGTAAGACATTCATCGCCTCGGGATCTCCCAGCCGCGCATTATATTCAATCAATTTAACTCCATTTTTCGTTACTATAAAGCCACCATACATAACTCCCTTAAAATAGACTCCAGTCTCCTCAAACAAAGCTTTCGCAACCTGTTTAGTTATCTCAGAAGCCTCTCGCACATCAGCAGCAGTCAAAAATGGCAACAAATGATTCTCACAACTATACGACCCCATACCTCCAGTATTTGGACCTTTATCATCCTCGTATGCGCGCTTGTGATCCTGCACCGCAGGCATATCAATTGTATTCACTCCATCACAAAAACTCATCAAGCTAAACTCCTGACCAACAAGTTTTTCCTCTACCACAACTCTATCTCCATCTGCCAAACATTCTCTTGCATAAGCCAATCCCTCTGCGGCCCCATTCAAGTGATCTCCAGAAACTTTCACTCCTTTTCCTCCCATCAAACCATCCGCCTTTACTACAAAATCATCTCCAAGTTCCGCAAAAAACGCTTCCAGCCCTTCTTCATTAGTAAAAACCTTAAACGCAGGGTTTCCAGGAATCTGATAATCCTCAACCAGATCTCGAGTAAAGGATTTTGACGATTCAAGACGACCAACTGTCTGTAACGGCGATGCGCAATGGATTTCTAACTCAAGCAACATATCCGCAACACCAGCCGCAATTGGAGCCTCTGGCCCAAGTACCGCAAAATCAGGGCGAACCTTCAAAGCAAATCCACGGATCAACTCTAGATCCGTAACACTTCCAACCAAATATTCAGTCGCAAGCGCATCAATAGCAGGATTTTTCGCCCCACCAATTACATACAATTCGACCCCATATTTGCTCGCACAAAGAGCCTCGGCCATTGCGTGCTCACGGGCACCATTGCCGATCAATAGTACTTTTTTCATATCAAAAAAATTATTTAGATTAGATTCAACTGTCCCTCGTTTGTTTCCGGATAATCATGTTCGTCTTTTACAGGAGCACAAATTGCATTTGGATTTTCAGCAATTCGGGCATCTGCATTAGCTTTTATAACCTTTTCATCAATATCTCCAGTCTTATACTTCCCATCAAAACATCCCATGCACATATCCTTCACATACTCAGTTCCATTAGAACAGGCATTGAAAATATCATTAAGATCTCCATAAATTAGCTTATCCGCCCCTATATATTTGCATATCCCATCAATAGGATTTTCGTGTGCAATCAATTCATCACGAGTTGGAATATCAACTCCATAAAGGCAAGGATTGATAATAGGAGGGGAGTATGAAACAAAATAAACCTTTTTAGCTCCAGCATCCTTTACCATCTGTACAATTTTTCGTGATGTATTTCCTCGAACAATACTATCATCTACCAAAAGAACATTTTTCCCTGCAATCTCTAGAGGCATTGGGTTTAACTTGTGGCGAATAGATTTTCTCCTGATTGCCTGACCTGGCATAATAAATGTCCGCCCAATATATCGGTTTTTCACGAGTCCTTCACGGTATTTTATGTCCAGTTTTTCAGCAATTGCCAATGCCGCAGTTCGACTAGAATCCGGAACAGGCATAACAACGTCTATCTCAAGCTTTGCAGCCAAGATCTTTTTTACAAGAACTTCCCCCATTCTTAAGCGGGCTTTGTATACAGAAATATCATTCAATAATGCAAGCGTA
>FLOH01001078.1_pt1 | contig 45369 bp, 41 predicted proteins | sample 756751 | NCBI WGS metagenome assembly FLOH01 (sample SAMEA4026879, study PRJEB14308) | marine metagenome | biome: coastal water; material: water | depth 74 m | reverse complement strand
GGGACCGAACTGTCTCACGACGTTCTGAACCCAGCTCACGTACCACTTTAATTGGCGAACAGCCAAACCCTTGGGACCTGCTCCAGCCCCAGGATGTGATGAGCCGACATCGAGGTGCCAAACACTGCCGTCGATATGAGCTCTTGGGCAGTATCAGCCTGTTATCCCCGGCGTACCTTTTATCCGTTGAGCGATGCCCCTTCCACTCAGAAGCACCGGATCACTATGACCGACTTTCGTCTCTGCTCGACTTGTCAGTCTCACAGTCAGGCAGGCTTATGCCATTGCACTCTACGAACGATTTCTGACCGTTCTGAGCCTACCTTCGCACGCCTCCGTTACTATTTGGGAGGCGACCGCCCCAGTCAAACTACCCACCATACAATGTCTCGCTGCCGGATGACGGCTAGCGGTTAGATGTCAAGAAAAACAAAAGAGGTATTTCACTGGTGACTCCACAAAAGCTGACGCCTTTGCTTCAAAGTCTCCCTCCTATGCTAAATATGTTTTTCCTAACACCAATGTAAAGTTGCAGTAAAGGTGCACGGGGTCTTTCCGTCTAACTACGCGAACTCCGCATCTTCACGGAGAATTCAATTTCACTGAGTTGATGTTGGAGACAGCGGAGAAATCGTTACGCCATTCATGCAGGTCGGAACTTACCCGACAAGGAATTTCGCTACCTTAGGACCGTTATAGTTACGGCCGCCGTTTACTGGGGCTTCAAAAGTTAGCTTGCACCAACCGCATTAACCTTCCAGCACCGGGCAGGCGTCAGACCCTATACATCCACTTACGTGTTAGCAGAGCCCTGTGTTTTTGATAAACAGTCGCTTCTCCCTGGCTTGTGCCACCCTTCTATAGTTGCCTACAAAAGGGTCTTCCTTATCCCGAAGTTACGGAAGCATTTTGCCGAGTTCCTTCAACATCATTCTCTCAAGCGCCTAAATATACTCTATTAATCTACCTGTGTCGGTTTCGGGTACGGTCTTCATGATGGAGCTATTTCTTGGGACCTCTTCGCGGCAAGTTCAATCCATTAAGAACTCACAACTTACGAAATCCGTCACTACCATCAGGTCAAGGAATATTAACCTTGTTTCCATCGACTACGGCTTTCGCCCTCGCCTTAGGTGCCGACTAACTCTACGCGGATTAACCTTGCATAGAAACCCTTAGATTTTCGGCGACGAAGTTTTTCACTTCGTTTATCGTTACTTATGTCAGCATTCGCACTTCTGATACCTCCAGGATCCCTCACGGGTATCCCTTCGCAGGCTTACAGAACGTTCCGCTACCCCTTACAAAGTTCGAAAACTTTGCAAAGCCACAGATTCGGTACATGATTTTAGCCCCGTTACATCTTCGGCGCAGAAACTCTATTAGACCGGTGAGCTGTTACGCTATCTTTAAAGGATGGCTGCTTCTAAGCCAACCTCCCGGCTGTTAAGGAATTTCCACATCCTTTCACACTTAATCATGATTTTGGGACCTTATCTGGTGGTCTGGGCTCTTTCCCTCTCGACCATGGACCTTAGCACCCACAGTCTGTCTGCCGAAGAACAATGTCTAGCATTCGGAGTTTTATTAGGTTTGGTAAGAATCTCTTCCCCCTAGCCCATTTAGTGCTCTACCTCTAAACATCTATTTATTCGACGCACTACCTAAATAGTTTTCGCGGAAAACCAGCTATCTACGAATTTGGTTGGCCTTTCACCCCTTACCACAAGTCATCCAAAGACTTTTCAACGTCAACTGGTTCGGTCCTCCGGTTGGTGTTACCCAACTTTCAACCTGCTCATGGTAAGCTCATTCGTTTTCGGGTCTAATTCATTAAACTAATCGCCCTATTAAGACTTGCTTTCGCTGCGCCTACACCTAGATGGCTTAAGCTTGCTTAATAAATTAAGTCACTGACCCATTATACAAAAGGTACGCCCTCACCCTAAAAAGGGCTCGGACTGATTGTAGGCATGCAGTTTCAGGTTCTATTTCACTCCCCTAATAGGGGTTCTTTTCACCTTTCCCTCACGGTACTAGTTCACTATCGGTCACTGAAGAGTATTTAGGCTTAGAGGGTGGTCCCCCTATATTCGAGCAGGATTTCTCGTGTCCCGCTTTACTCAAGAATTTTGTTAGACATTACTCATACGGGACTATCACCCTCTATGGTTAGCATTTCCAAACTATTCAAATTTTTCTAACAAAATTACTGGCCTGCTCCGCGTTCGCTCGCCACTACTAACGGAATCTCAATTGATTTCTTTTCCTCTGGTTACTTAGATGTTTCAGTTCTCCAGGTTGTCTCTTTAAACCTATGTATTCAGTTTAAAGTACCACATAAAGTGGTGGGTTTCCCCATTCGGAAATTTTCGGATCAAAGCTTACATACAGCTCCCCGAAACTTATCGCAGTATATCACGTCCTTCATCGGCTTTCAGTGCCAAGGCATCCACTACACGCCCTTAAACGCTTGATTTATGCACAGAAAAAAATTCTTTTAACAGAAAATTTATCTATGTTGTGATCAAATTTTTATTTTGAACATTAAATAATAACTTTTAATGTTCGGATATAGATATTGATATAAATTATTTTTATTTACAGTTTTAATAACTAAATGTTTCCTGGTGGAGGATACAGGGATCGAACCTGCTACCTCCTGAATGCAAATCAGGCGCTCTCCCAGATGAGCTAATCCCCCATTTAGGTTTTTGGTGGGCCGAGAAAGACTCGAACTTTCGACCCCACCCTTATCAAGGGTGTGCTCTAACCAACTGAGCTACCGGCCCTACAAGAAGGAAACATTACTTTAAGAAGAGAAATGAGGACGGTCAACATTACCGATGTATATTATTTAGAGTGAAATTTTTCTCTTTCACTCATCCTTAGAAAGGAGGTAATCCAGCCGCAGGTTCCCCTACGGCTACCTTGTTACGACTTCACCCCAGTCGCTGACTATACCGTGGTCAAGGGTTTGAAACCTTGCCTTAAGGTAGAACCAACTCCCATGGTGTGACGGGCGGTGTGTACAAGACCCGGGAACGCATTCACCGTGGCACGCTGATCCACGATTACTAGTAATTCCAGCTTCATGCACTCGAGTTGCAGAGTGCAATCCGAACTGAGGCATCTTTTCGGGATTTGCTTAACGTTGCCGTTTTGCTTCCTGTTGTAGATGCCATTGTAGCACGTGTGTAGCCCAACACATAAGGGCCATGAGGACTTGACGTCATCCCCACCTTCCTCCAGCTTATCACTGGCAGTTCTTTCAGAGTGCCCAACTTAATGATGGCAACTAAAAGTGAGGGTTGCGCTCGTTGCGGGACTTAACCCAACATCTCACGACACGAGCTGACGACAGCCATGCAGCACCTGTGTTTCGTCCGGCCGAACCGAAAACTCTAATCTCTTAGAGTCGCGACGAACATGTCAAGTGTTGGTAAGGTTCTGCGCGTATCTTCGAATTAAACCACATGCTCCACTACTTGTGCGGGTCCCCGTCAATTCATTTGAGTTTTAACCTTGCGGTCGTACTCCCCAGGCGGTGTGTTTATCGGTTTCCCTGCGACACTGAAAATAAATTTCCAACGTCTAACACACATCGTTTACGGCATGGACTACGAGGGTATCTAATCCTCTTCGCTACCCATGCTTTCGTTCCTCAGTGTCAGTAATGATCCAGAAAGCTGCCTTCGCAATTGGTATTCTTTCTAATATCTACGAATTTCACCTCTACACTAGAAATTCTGCTTTCCTCTATCATACTCTAGCTGAAAAGTTTTGATGGCAGTTCCAGAGTTAAGCTCTGGGATTTCACCACCAACTTTTTCAACCACCTACGAACTCTTTAAGCCCAGTAATTCCGAACTACGCTAGGTCCCTTCGTATTACCGCGGCTGCTGGCACGAAGTTAGCCGGACCTTCTTATTCGGGTACAGTCATTTTCTTCCCCGACGAAAGAGCTTTACAACCCAAAGGCCTTCTTCACTCACGCGGCATCGCTGCATCAGAGTTTCCTCCATTGTGCAAGATTCCCCACTGCTGCCTCCCGTAGGAGTTTGGGCCGTGTCTCAGTCCCAATGTGGCTGATCATCCTCTCAAATCAGCTATTGATCATAGTCTTGGTAGGCCATTACCCTACCAACAAACTAATCAAGTGCGGGCTCATCCAATGGTGCATAAAGCTTTCTCCGTAAAGACTTATCCGGTATTAGCACAAGTTTCCTCGTGTTATTCCAGGCCAAAGGGTAGATACCCACATGTTACTCACCCGTCTGCCACTAAGTATTGCTACTTCGTTCGACTTGCATGTGTTAGGCGTGCCGCCAGCGTACGTTCTGAGCCATGATCAAACTCTCAAGTTAAAAAACGGCGCACACTAGCTTCATATATAAATTGTAAGAATACAATCCATACGATTTTGAAGTGTGTACGACAAATTTTGGTAACCTTAACCGTCCACACTTCTCTTCTTAAATTTTTACTTTTTAAATAGCTAATTGGGTCTAAAACGCCCAATAATCCTCACTAATCTATTGTTTAAACAATAATTTTATTGAGAAAGTGTGGTGCTTATAAGCTAAAATAAAAGTAAATCAAGCATTTAGCATTTAAATAATTTAAATAAAGGTGCAAATATATCAATAAATACAAGGTTTTTTTTGATTTTTTGTCATTACTAAATTAATAATTGAAAATTCCATATGAAATTTAGTTCAAATAAAATAATAAAATTGATAAAAAAAAACATTAAGATCATCTTATTATTTCTATTACTAGCCATCACCATTGCCAGCACTACAATTTATAATAATAAAAAAATATTAATTAATGAAAATTACAAAGATGTAATAAATAATATTTATTTTCAAAAAAGCGTTAAACAAATTTTTGATAATTTAACACCGAGATATAAAAGTATAGAGCATAAAATTTCCAGCGGTGAAACATTTGATAAAATATTAAATAATTATTCCATTTCAAATGAAGAAATTTTAGAAATTAAAAAAAATTTAAATTCAGATTATAATTTAAATAACCTTAAAACTAATCTTGATATAAAATTTACTATTGATCAGTCCAATAATAAAAAAATTACCTCTTTTTTATTTCCTGTATCGAGAACGGAAAAAATTCAATTAACCAAGAACCTAGACACAAATATATTTGAAAAAAAAATAATTATTACAAATTTAAATAAAAAAATTCTTTTTAAAGAAGGAAAAATTACAGAAAGTTTATATAAAACAGCAGTTGATCTAAATGTTCAGCCAAATATAATTATTGAATTTGCAAGAATTTATGGTTTCCAAGTTGATTTTCAAAGAGATATTAGAAAAAATGATAACTTTCAAATTATGTATGAGGTGTTCCAAGATGATAATGGTAAAGCATTTGAAACTGGAAATATTATTTTTGCAGATCTAAAACTTAGCGGAACAAATAATTCTTTATATTATTTTGATAAAAAAGGAAGTGAAGGACACTACGATCAAAATGGAAAGAGTGTTGAAAAGGCATTAATGAAAACACCCATTAATGGTGCAAGACTATCTTCTGCATTTGGAATGAGAAAACATCCAATTGATGGCTATAATAAAATGCATAGAGGTACTGATTTTGCTGCACCGATGGGGACGCCTATCATGGCATCAGGTAGCGGTGTTATCACAAGAGCTAGATGGTGTGGAGGTGGTGGAAATTGTGTAAAAATAAAACACAACTCGACATACGAAACAATCTATGCTCATATGAAAAATTTTGCACGAGAAATTAAGGAAGGCTCAAGAGTTAAGCAGGGTCAAATAATTGGCTATGTTGGCTCAACTGGAAACTCTACTGGTCCACATTTACATTATGAAGTGGTCGTAAATGGAAAAAAAATTAACTCTCAAAAATTAAAGTTGCCTTCTGGAAAAACGCTTAAAGGCAAGGAGAGAGAAGTGTTTGAAGTTACTAGAATTAAACTAGATGTTTTAAAATCAGAACTAATTATTGGCCTAAATTAAATTGCTGTAGGTTTTTTTTCTACAGTTTTTTTATCAATTGTTTTTACAACTCTTTTAACTTCAGTCTCTGGAGTTATTTTTTTAACTATTTCAGCTTCAATTTTAACTGGTTTTTCAACTTGGTCTATGGGCTCAATAGGTTTTACCTCTACTGGAGTTGAATTAACTCTTGCCATTCTAAGACTTTCTTGCTCGTTTTTAACTCTTGTAAAATGATCGGCATGTTGAAAATAATTTTCAGATAAAATCTTATCTTCATTTGCGAGTGCTTCTCTTGCTAAATCATTATATTTTTCAATTAATTTATCAGCATTATGATTATTTCTACCTGGGACATTTCTTTGAAAATTATCATTATTAGAAAATTTTGATCCTTCATTATTACTTCTAAATGGAGGTCTTCTATTATTATTGCTTCTAAATGGAGGTCTTCTGTTGTTATTAGTATTATTGCTTCTAAATGTTACCATAATTTTATTTTCAATTTAAATTTTAGTGCTGATTATACAGCGATCGTTGTTGCCATAATCTTTTATAGCTTTGTTTATATAAAAACCTTCTTCTTTTAATATTTTCATAACTTTATTTTTTTGATTAAAACCTATCTCTAAAATAAACTTACCATTTTTCTTAATCAGAGCGCTTGCTTTACTAATTACTTTTCTGATTTTTGAAAAACCATCAAACCCACCACTTAAAGCTAATTTTGGCTCAAAATTAACAACATCTTTTTCCAAATATTTTAAACTTAACAATTCAATATAAGGAGGGTTTGAAACAATTAGATCATATTTGCCAATTTTGAAATTGTCAACACTAGAATGAAAAAATTTTACTCTATTATTCAAGTTTAGCTGTTTAGCATTGAATTTGCTTACATTTATACTTTTTTTAGAAATATCTATTCCTGTTCCATAAAAATTGCTTCTCTCTTTTAATATCGATAACAGAATACATCCAGACCCTGTTCCAATATCCAAAACTTGTAGCTGTGTATTTTTTGAATAAATTTTTAATACTTCTTCAATTATTAATTCAGTATCTGGTCTTGGAATCAATACATCCTTATTAACAAAAAATTCATTATTCCAAAATTCTTTTTTATTTATTAAATAGGCTATTGGCTCTCCTTTTTTTCTTCTTTCAATTAAATTTTTGAAATTAGTTAATTGATCTGTATTCAAAATTTCTTTAGGATTTAAGATAATATGTTTTTTATCTTTATTGATTGAATTAGATAATAAGATTTCACTATCAAGCTGTGGATTTGATACTCTGCTTATTTGCAAAGCATTAATTCCCTCAATTAAAACATTTTCAATATTCATTTTTATTTAAGGTTACTTAGTTTTTCTTCTTGCGCTTGGAGTGTTAAAGTTTCAACCATTTCATCAAAAGCTTCTCCTTCTAAAAACTCTTCAAGCTTATGTAATGTTAAATTAATACGGTGATCTGTAACTCTTCCTTGTGGAAAGTTATAAGTTCTGATCCTCTCAGATCTATCTCCTGTGCCAATTTTACTTTTTCTATCTTGAGATCTTTCTTGGTCTATTCTTGATCTTTCTAAATCATAAAGTCTTGATCTTAAAATTTTCATTCCTTTGGCTTTATTCTTATGTTGAGATTTTTCATCTTGCTGTGAAACTGACAGACCTGTTGGAATATGAGTTATTCGTACCGCACTATCAGTTGTATTAACAGATTGTCCTCCTGGTCCTCCAGCTCTAAAAACATCTATTCTCAAATCAGAATCATTTATTTTTACATCAACCTCCTCCGCTTCTGGCAAAACAGCTACTGTTGCTGCAGAGGTATGAATTCTTCCTTGAGTTTCTGTATCAGGAACTCTCTGAACACGATGTACACCACTCTCATACTTTAAGGTTGAATAAATATTTTTTCCTCTAATAGAAGCTATAACCTCTTTAAGTCCACCAGCTTCACTCTGTGACATACTAATTATTTCTAATTCCCATTTTTTTTTATTACTAACTTTTTCATACATTTTAAAAAGATCTGAAGCAAATAAACTTGCCTCTAAACCTCCTGTACCAGCTCTAATTTCTATAATGGCATTTTTTTTATCAGCTTCATCTTTTGGTAATAAAAATAATTTTAATTTTTTTTCTATTGTTTCATTTTCTAGCTTAAGATCTTTCAATTCTATTTCGGCCATTTCTTTAAATTCATTATCACTACTTGGGTCATCTAATATTTTCTCTAAATCTTTTCTTTCTACATCATATGAAAAATATTTTTTAGTATCATCAATTACATCATTTAAATCTGAATATTCTTTAGATTTTTCAGCAAAAAGTTTTTTATCTACATCACCAGTTGATAGTTCTTTTTCAAGTGCAGAATGCTTAGAGATTAAATCTTCAATTGTTTTTAGAGGTATCATTATAATTTTTTATCAAGTTCTGCAGCTTTTTTTTCAACTTCTTTTACGACTCTTGATATTATGTCTTCTGATAAAACTTTTTCACTTTGAATGCCAGATAAATAAAGCATATTATTTCCTTTACCACCCCCAGTTATTCCTATGTCTGTCATTGCAGCTTCTCCTGGTCCATTAACTACACAGCCAATAATTGATAAAGTTAAAGGAGTTTTTATATGAGAGAGCTTTTCTTCTAAGGTTTTAACTGTGTCAATTACTTGAAATGCTTGTCTAGCGCACGATGGGCAAGATATAATTTTTACACCTCTGTTTCTTAAGTTGAGTGATTTTAATATTTCATTACCTATTTTAATCTCTTTAACCGGATCATCCGATAAAGAAATTCTTATTGTATCTCCTATTCCATCCAATAAAAGTGAGCCCAGACCTATAGAAGATTTAACACTGCCAGAAACAAAACCTCCAGCCTCTGTAATTCCTAAATGTAGAGGATAATCCGTAACATTTGAAAGTTGACGGTACGCAGCCATGGATAAAAAAATATCTGAAGACTTAACGCTTATTTTAAAATTAAAGAAATCTTGATCTTCTAAAATTTTTATATTTCTTTGTGCACTTTCAACTAGTGCTTCTGGGCATGGCTCTTTATATTTCTCTAAAATATCCTTTTCAAGTGAGCCGGCATTAACACCAATTCGTATAGAACAGCCATTATTTTTAGCGGCACTTAAAACATCATGTATTTTTGTTTTATCACCAATATTTCCAGGATTAATCCTTAAACATTTTGCTCCGTTTTCAGCTGCTTCTATTGCTCTTTTATAGTGAAAATGAATATCTGCGATAATTGGTACAGATACATGTTTGGTAATTTCTTTAAGCGCTAAAGAAGATTCTTTATCTGGACATGAAACTCTGACGATATCAGCTCCTTCTTCATGAATATCATTTATTTGTTTTATGGTAGCTTGAATATCTGTGGTTAACGTATTGGTCATTGATTGAACGGAAATAGGATTGTCTCCACCAACCTTCACATCGCCAACATTAATGACTTTTGTTTTTTTTCGGTGGATATCCCTAAATGGTCTTAAGCTCATTTATTAATCTAATTTAAATTCTTTATGAAGCGCTGCTACAGCTTTTTTTATTTTCTTATTAGAAATTAAGACTGAAATTTTAATTTCAGATGTTGAAATGACCATTATATTAATTTTTTTAGAGGCTAATGCCTGAAACATTCGGTAAGTAATTCCTGGAGTGGTAATCATGCCAACACCAATTATTGAGACTTTTGAAACATTATTATCATATGTAAATCTTCTAAAAGAAATTTTTTTATTTTTCTTAATTATTTTCTCAGTTTTTTTTAAATCTTCAGATTTGATTGTAAAAGTTAAATCTGTTTCTTTTCCATTTAAAGAAATATTTTGAACTACCATATCAACATTGATTTGATTAAGTGATAATGGCTTAAAAACAGCAGCAGCAACCCCTGGTTTATCTTTAACACCAACTATTGTAACTTTGACATCATTTTTTGTAGAAGTAATTCCCGTTATGATTTGGTTGCTAAAGGTTTTTTTATCTCCTGTAATTAATGTACCTTTTTTTTTCTTAAATGAGGATTTTACAGAAAAACTTATATTATTTAATTTAGCATCTTGTACTGAAGTTGGCTGCATAACCTTTGCTCCAAGTGATGCCATCTCCAACATCTCATCATATGAAATTTTAAAGATTTTTTTTGCTTTTGAGTGATTTCTTGGATCTGTAGTATATACACCATCTACATCGGTATATATATCACATGCATCTGCGTTAAAAAATTTTGCTAACATTATTGCTGAGGCATCCGTTCCACCTCTTCCAAGTGTTGTAATTCTATTTTCTAAATTAATTCCTTGAAAACCAGTTATAATTGGAATTCCACCAGATTTCATAAAAGTAAGTATTTTAGTTTTATTAATCTTACTAATTCTTGAGGCGCTATATGGGCCTTCAGTAATAATTGGAAGTTGCCAAGACATCCAAGATCTAGCTTTCATGCCCAAATGTTTCAGTCTGCCCGCAATTAATGCACACGCAGCTTGTTCGCCAGTTGATAATAAAACGTCATATTCCGCTGAATCAAAATTATTACTTAATTCTTTAGTTTTTTTAATAAGATCGTTAGTTGTTCCGCTCATTGCTGAAGAAACTACAATAACTCCAAAAAAATTTCTTTTATAAGAAGCAATAATTTTTGCCACATTCTTAATTCTATCTATACTTCCAACAGAAGTTCCACCGAACTTTAATACAACAGTTTTCATTGATAATTTTGTTTAATTTATTTGATAAAATACATCTTAATTGTTATGTCCACAAGTCATCTATTATGAATTCAGTAAATAAAAAAGAAATCGAAAAATTTTCCAAAATTGCAGAAGAATGGTGGAATCCTAATGGAAAATTTAAACCATTACATAATTTCAATCCTATAAGAATTAAATATATAAAAGAAAATATAATTAAGGATTTTAATATTAATCATTCTGATAAACCATTAAAAAATATCAAATTATTAGATATTGGTTGTGGGGGTGGCTTGTTATCAGAACCAATGTGTAGGCTGGGTGCCAATGTAGTTGGGATAGATGCTTCCAAAAAAAATATAGAGGTTGCAAAATTTCATGCAAAAAAAAATAAACTTAAAATAAATTATAAGGTTGCCTCACCAGAAAAACTAAAAACTAAAACAAAATTTGATGTGATTTTAAACATGGAAATAGTTGAACATGTTAATGATATAGATTTTTTTATTAAAGAGAGTTCTAAATTATTAAAAAAGAATGGCATAATGTTTGTTGCTACCTTAAACAAAACATTAAAATCATATGTCTTTGCGATTGTGGGCGCTGAATATATTTTAAAATGGCTTCCTATTGGAACTCATGATTGGGAAAAATTTGTAAAACCTGAAGATCTAATAAATATTTCTAAAAAAAATAATTTATCACTAAAAAAATTAGATGGTATGCAATTTAATATATTGGATAAGAGTTGGAAAATAAGTCGAGACACATCTGTTAATTATATTGTAAAATTTGTAAAAGTTTAATTAGTGTTATCTTTTATCCAATGAATTATTTCAGCTTCTATACCTTCTTCTTTTAATTCTTTAAGATCTTCATTTGTTGCGGTACCATAAATTCCCTTGGAAGATTTTTTATTTTTGTAATGTATAGATCTTGCTTCATAAGCAAAATTTTCACCGACATAATTGAAATTTTTTTTAATAAATTCTTGATATTGAGATATCGTTTTTTTTATCTCTTTATATTTTTGACTTGGTGTATCAATCATAATATTGTTTTTTGACATAAATACACTTGGAGACATTAAAGTTTTTTCAACATTCAATGAGTTGCAAACATGACAATTAAGAAATTTTTTTTTTTTTAGCTTCTCATACTCTCGCGAGGTTGAAAACCAACTATCAAAAGTCGTTTCACAGTCTTTACATATAAGTTTATATTTAATCATAAAATATAGTTAATAACGAATGTTCTTTATTCAATAGTAAATTAGCTTCTATAGTCTGCGTTAATTTCTATATATTTTTTAGTTAAATCCATGGTGTAAGCTGTAAAGTTTTTTGTCCCTAAATTTAAATTTATTGAGATATTTATTGCTGAACCCTTCATATAATTTGCAACCTCGCTCTCTTTGTAGTTCTTAAAAATTTTTCCCTTTTCTATAATTTTTATATTACTAAAATTGATCGATAATTTATCTAAATTTATATTTATGCCAGATTTCCCAATGGCCATTATTATTCTTCCCCAATTTGGATCTTCTCCAGCAATAGCAGTTTTAACAAGATTGGAATTTGCAATGGAAAAGGCTATTTTTTTTGCATCATTTTCGCTTTTTGATTTAATAACATTTATTGTTATAAATTTAGTGGCACCCTCACCATCTGCAACTATTCTTTTAGATAAATTTAATAATACTGAATGTAAGGCTTTATCAAAGGATTTGATTCTTTTATCATTAATGTTGTTAATCATAGAGTTTTTAATTTTACCTGTTGAAAAAATTGAAACCATATCATTAGTGCTGGTATCTCCATCACAAGTAATTGCATTAAAGGTTGTGTTGATATTTTTTTTAAGCAATTTACTTAAAATATCATTTGAAAGATCTGCATCTGTAAATATATAGCCTAATGTTGTGGCCATATTTGGAAAAATCATCCCTGATCCTTTTGCAATCCCATAAATTTTAATTTTTTTATTACCAATTTTGCACTCTTCCATTGTAAGTTTTGGTTTTAAATCTGTTGTCATTATTCCCAAGGCTGCCTTCATCCAAATTAATTTATTTTGAGTATATTTAATTTTTTTTATTAATTCTGGAATATTCTTTTTTATTTTTTCAGTTGGATATTTTTCACCTATTGTTCCTGTGCAACCAAAAAGTATCTCATTACCCAATATTTTTTTTGGGTGATCTTCATCTTCATTTTGCTTCTTTGAGAGCTGGATTGAAATTTCTTCTGCTATTTCTTTTAGTGCCTTATAACCTTCGGGTCCTGTAAATGCGTTTGCATTTCTCGTATTTATTAAAAGTGACTTTATTTTTTTACATTTTATACCTAAATTCCATTTTATGTTTTCTGAAACTATTTTGGACTGAGTGTAAACAGATGCATAATTTGCCCCATCTCTAAAATAAAACATAACAAGATCATCTCTTGGTTTGCTATATAAATTTGCACAAACGGTTGAAATTGAAACTCCATCAATGTGTTCTAAATCTTGAAAGTCCTGCATTTTTGACTTTAAAGCTTGTGTGTTCATAAAGTTTCCTAGGTTTATTGGCATCTATTTAAAATATTTATTTAATACTTATATTAAAAGTTGTAATTAATTATATATCAAAAAATAAGATGCTTAATCCTTTAAATTTTATCTCAAAGTTCATTAAATCAAGCAATCAAAAGGAGCTTGATAGAATTGCTAAGATTGTTGAAAGGGTTAATTCTTTTGAAGGTGCAATTAAAGATATTGCAGATGAAGACTTCCCTAAAAAAACAACCGAACTTAAAAAAAGGCTTAGCGAAGGTGCCACTATAAATAGCTTATTACCTGAAGCTTTTGCACTTGTGCGTGAGGCATCTAAAAGAACCAGAAATGAAAGACATTACGATGTTCAAATAATAGGGGGCGTTGTACTTCACGAAGGAAAAATAGCAGAGATGAGAACTGGTGAAGGAAAAACACTAACCATATGTTTGGCCGCTTATCTAAATGCTTTACATGGTAAAGGCGTTCACATTGTCACTGTTAATGATTATTTGGCACAAAGAGATTCTGGCGAAATGGGGGAAATTTATCAATTTCTGGGACTAACATCTGGCTACATTAATAATGACCATGATGACTATGAAAGAAAGAGAAATTACAATTTTGACATAACTTACGCAACAAACAGTGAGTTAGGCTTTGATTACTTAAGAGATAATATGAAATTCTCTAAAGAGCAAATGGTTCAGAGAGGTCACATATATGCAATTGTTGATGAAATAGATTCTTGTTTAATTGATGAAGCTAGAACACCACTCGTAATATCTGGTGCCGCAGAAGATAAAACTGAGCAGTATCTTGCTATTGATAAATTAATTAGAATGCTAAAACCAGAGTATTATGAAATAGACGAAAAAGATAAAAATATATTACTTACAAATAAAGGAATAGATAATGTAGAGCAAATATTTTCTAATGCTGGAATATTAAAAAATAATAATTTTTATGACCCTGAAAATTTAAGCCTTGTACATCATGTGAATCAATCTTTAAGAGCTAATCATTTATTTGAAAAGGGAATAGATTATATTGTTAAAGATGGATCTTTAAAAATTATTGATGAATTAACAGGAAGAATATTGGAAGGTAGAAGATACGGTGATGGGCTCCACCAAGCTCTTGAGGCAAAAGAAAGAGTAGATGTGCAGGCTGAAAACCAAACCCTTGCATCAATAACTTATCAAAATTATTTTAAGCTTTACCATAAAATTTCAGGATGTACTGGGACAGCTGCAACAGAATCCCAAGAATTTTATGAAATATATGATTTAATAGTAGTTGTTATCCCTACTAATAAAATGATGATTAGAAAGGATTGGAATGATCAAATCTTTAGAACCGAATTAGAAAAAAATAAAGCGATTATAGATAAAGTTCTTGAGTGTCATAAACAAGGTCAGCCAATTTTAGTTTTTACCTCGAGCATTAATAAGTCTGAAATATATTCTAAATTATTAAATGAAAAAAAAATAAACCACGTTGTGCTAAATGCAAAAAACCACGAAAATGAAGCAGAAATCATTGCAAATGCAGGGAAAATGAATTCAGTCATAATCACTACGAGCATTTCTGGACGTGGTGTTGACATTCAACTCGGTGGAAAAAGAGAAAGTCAGCCTGATGAAGAGCTACTAGTAAATAAGAACAAGATAAAATCATTAGGTGGACTATTTGTAATTGGCACTGAAAGAATGGAGTCTAGAAGAGTCGATAATCAAGCCAGAGGAAGAGCTGGACGGCAAGGAGACGAAGGAAGTTCAATCTTTTATGTTAGCTTAGAAGATGATTTGATGAGAATTTTTGGTTCTGAATCCATGAACAACATACTTCAAAAACTTGGATTAAAAAATGGTGAGAGTATTGATCACCCATGGATAAATAAAGCACTTGAACGAGCACAACAAAAAGTTGAAGCAAGAAATTTTGATATAAGAAAAAACTTACTAAAATTTGATGATGTTTTAAATGACCAGAGACATGTAATTTTTTCTCAAAGAAATAATGTTATGAATAACGAAAAAGTTTTTGATTATTCTGATGAGTTTTTATCAGAAATTATGAATCATTTAATTGGTTTGAAATCTCAAAAGGTATCAAAAACTAAAAACAATGAACTTAATAACCAATTAAAGATTTTACTTGGAAAAAGTACCAATGATAATGAATTTGAAAATCTAATAAATTTAAATGATCAAGAATTCAAAGAAAGAATTAATTCTAAATTTATAGAAGCTAGAAATGAAAGAATTAACATGTTGAATGAAGAAAAAGCTAAAGAAATTGAGAAAAGAATTTTCCTTCAGTGTATTGATTTAAATTGGAAGTCTCATATTCAATATCTAGAACAATTAAGGCAAGTGATTGGTCTTAGATCTTATGGTCAAAGAGATCCTTTGGTTGAATATAAAAAAGAGGCTTTTTATCTTTTTGAAAGTTTATTAAACAAATTAAAAATTGATTTTGTTACAATTTTAATTAATCTAAAAATAGTCCAAGAACCAAGTGAAAATATTGTTAAAACAATTAAGAAAGATACATCCAGCAACCCTAAGTGCTTATTAATTCAAAAAAAAGGTGAAAAACTTTCAAGAAATGAAAAGTGTGAAGTAACAGGCAAAAAATTTAAAAACTGCTGTGGTGCTTTATAGAAAAAAAACCAAATAAGATAATAAGGCTAATACAACAGCAGATGCTGCTAAATTGATTTTAGATTTAAAGAATTTTTCAATAAATATATTAAATTTACTCTTTTTCATGCTTAGTGTGCTTAAATCATCTAGTTGACTAACGAAACCCTTGGTTCTTCCAATGCTTAAAAACTTATTTTTTCTATGGTTAAAAATTTCTTCTCCGGTCATGTTCTCAAACTCATTTAAATTATTTACGATTGATCTTCTGACATTATCTAAAATTAAATCTCTATCTCGATGAGCCCCACCAACTGGCTCTGGGATAATTTCATCAATTACCTTTAACTCTAAAAGATCTTTAGATGATAATTTCATTGCTTTTGCAGCCTCTAAAGTTCTTTTGGGATCTCTCCATAAAATGGTAGCACATCCTTCTGGGGATATTACTGAATAGATTGCATTTTCTAACATAATAACTTTATTAGATGAGGCTAGTGCTATTGCTCCACCTGAGCCACCCTCGCCTATTACAATTGCAAGCGTTGGAACATTTAATGACATGCAACATTCTATTGATTTTGCAATTGCTTCAGCCTGTCCTCTTTCCTCAGCACCTACACCTGGGTAAGCGCCAGGGGTGTCTATAAATGAAATTATTGGAATATTAAATTTATTTGCAAGATTCATTAATCTAATTGTTTTTCTATAACCTTCAGGTCTCATCATTCCAAAATTTCTTTCTATTCTAGTTTCAAGACTGTCACCCTTTTCTTGCCCTATAACCAAAACAGACTTTTCATTAAATTTTGCAAATCCTGCTACAACTGATTTATCTTCTCCATAAAATCTATCTCCTGACAATAGAATAAAATCTTCAAATAAATTATCTATAAAAAATTTTGCTTTCGGTCTATCTTCATGTCTAGCAACTAAAGTTGTCTGCCAAGGATCTAAATTAGAATAAATTTCTTTTAATTTTATATCTATTTCTTTTTGAGATTCTAAAATCTTCTTAGTGTCTACTTCTGAAAGTCCATCTTGATTGTAAGGATCTTTTAGCTTTTCTATTTCACTTTCTAGGTTTTTAATATCAGTTTCAAAGTTTAAATAATTTTTCATATAGATATTTTAATTATTGATTAATTAACAAAAAAGGCAATAAAATGTTTGAAATAATTTATATTTGACATAATTTTATTAACAAGTACTCTCAATCATAATATCGGGAGAGACTATAAAAAATAGCGCCGAAGGAGCAACCACCCCGGAAACTCTCAGGCAAAAGGACCGATAAAAAAACATAACACTCTGGAAAGAGATTTAATCTCGCCGATGGAGCAAAACTCTCAGGCAAAAATACAGATGGGGTAAAATGGGTGCTATGAAAGAACAATATACAAAAATACATAATCTATCAGTTTCTAATAAATTACTTAACTTCGTTAATGAAGAGTTGCTTAAAGATACAAATATCTCTTCAGAAAAATTCTGGGAAGGTTTTGATAGAGTGGTTCATGAATTAGCTCCAAAAAATAAAGACCTATTAGCAATGAGAGAAGAGTTACAAAAAAAAATCGATGCTTGGCACATTGCAAATAGAGGCAATGAAATCAACTTAGAAGAATATAAAAAATTTTTAAAAGAAATTAACTATCTAAAAGAAGTGGGTCCTGATTTTAAGATCAAAACAAGTAATGTTGATGAAGAAATAACTGATATTGCGGGACCACAATTAGTAGTTCCAATCATGAATGAAAGGTATGCACTGAACGCTGCTAATGCAAGATGGATGAGTTTATATAATAGTTTATATGGCACTGATGTAATCCCTGAAACAAAAGGAGCGGTAATAGGAAAAGTATATAACCCAATAAGAGGACAAAAGGTAATAGACTATGGGCGTAATTTTCTAGATAAAAATGCACCCCTTGAAAAAGGAAGCTGGAAAGATATTTCAGGAATTCCTGAAGTTAATAATAATCAATTAAATCTAAAACTAAAAAATCCCGATCAATTTATAGGTTATGTAAAAAAAGCTGATCATTTATCTTCGCTTTTATTAAAAAATAATAACCTTCATATAGATATTATTTTTGATGCGGATAATTCACTCGAAATCCATAATCCTGATGGCAATCAAGATAGTGCAGCAATACATGATATTATTTTAGAGTCCGCTATTTCAACTATTTGTGACAATGAGGATAGTGTTGCTGCTGTCGATGCTGAGGATAAAGTCATTTGCTACCGTAACTGGCTTGGTCTAATGAAAGGTGATTTAAAATCACAATTTAAAAAGAAAGGTATAACTCATGAACGTAAATTAAATGGAGACAGAAGTTATACCTCTAAGGATGGAACAGATTTAAAATTACATGGAAGAAGCTTACTATTAATAAGAAATGTTGGTCATCTGATGACCAATTCTGCCATTACTTTAAAAAATGGATCTGAAATCCCAGAAGGAATAATGGATGCATTTATTACTACAGCTGCATGCCTTCATGATTTAAATAAAAAAAGTAATTCAAGAACTGGGTCTATTTATATTGTTAAACCAAAAATGCATGGTCCAGATGAAACTTCATTTACAGATTTAATTTTTACTAAAGTTGAAGAAGTTTTGGAGCTAGAAAAATATACTTGTAAAATTGGCATCATGGATGAGGAACGAAGAACTTCTTCAAATTTAAAAGAGTGTATTAGATCACTTGAAAATAGAGTATTTTTTATTAACACGGGCTTTCTTGACCGAACTGGTGATGAAATGCATACTTCAATGGAGGCTGGTCCTATGATTAAAAAAGGTGACATGAAATCATCTAAATGGATCGGTGCATATGAAAATAATAATGTAGATATTGGTCTTCAGTGTGGTCTTTCCGGCAAAGCTCAAATTGGCAAAGGAATGTGGGCTATGCCTGATAAAATGGCAGATATGATGGAACAAAAAACTGGTCACTTAAAAGCTGGGGCAAATTGTGCTTGGGTGCCGTCACCTACAGCGGCTGCCCTTCATGCAATTCATTATCATGAAATAAATATTTTTGAAAAACAAAAAGAATTACAAAATAGACAGCCAGCAAAGCTTGATGACCTTCTAACCATACCAGTAGCTGATAGACCAAACTGGTCAATTGAGGAAATTAATTCTGAAATTTCAAATTCTGCACAAACACTTTTGGGATACGTGGTAAGGTGGATTGATCAAGGTGTGGGTTGCTCAAAAGTACCTGATATTAACAATGTTGGTTTAATGGAAGATAGAGCCACTTTAAGAATTTCTTCACAACATATTGCTAATTGGATTCATCATGGAATTTGTACAAATAAACAAGTTCTCGAAATTATGAAAAAAATGGCAAAAATTGTAGATGACCAAAATAAAGATGATGCAGCATATAACCGATCAGGTAGATCGGGTTATGAAAATATGTCACCAAACTTTGATAAGTCGGTTGCTTTCAAAGCTGCTTGTGATTTAGTTTTTCATGGGAGATTGCAACCATCTGGTTATACTGAACCATTATTACACTTTAATAGGTTATTGAAAAAATCTAGTCAGAGCTAGTTTTTATTACAGATCTATTTTTAAAAGCGGAATACAACGTTCCATCATCAAGGTTTTCAATTTCACCACCCACTGGTAAACCTTGTGCTAGTTTTGTGACCTTTGTATTGGTTTGTTTAAGACTATCCTGAATATAATAAGCTGTTGTTTGACCCTCAACAGTTGCACTTGTTGCTAATATAACCTCTTCTATATTTTCTTTAATAACTCTTTCAACTAATGAATTAATTAAAAGGTCCTCCTTTCTTTGACCAGCGGATGCAATTGTTCCCCCAAGAATATGGAAGTATCCTTTATAAATATTTGAATTTTCTATAGACCATTGGTCCGCTATATCTTCAACAACACATATTTTATTATATTTCTCTTTTGTATTCTCACAATTATTACAACCTAAGGAGTTAGATTTTAAAGTTCCGCAAGATTGACATCTAATTACATTTTTATAAACTTGGGCTAAGGTATTAGCCATTGGTTTAACCAGTTCATCTCTATTGTTAATAAGTTTTAGCACAATTCTTTTCGCAGATTTAGGTCCTAAACCTGGAAGCTTAGCAATTAATTTGATTAACTCTTCTATTTCGTGAATATTTTGCATTCAATTAAAGTGGCCATTTAAAACCGGGAATACCCAATCCACTTGTAGACTTTGAAAGTTCCTCAGATATTTTAGACTTTAGTTCAGATTTTGCGTTATTGTGAGCTGCTACAATTAAGTCTTCTATTATAACTTTATCTTCTTTCATAACCTCGTCAGATAAATGTATTTTAATCATTTCATTTTCGCCATTTAATGTAACTTTTATAGAATTGGAGCCTGATGTTCCTTCGGCCTGAATATTTTTAATTTTTTCCTGGCTCTCTTTCATTTTGGATTCTAATTCTTTGGCTTTATCTAATATTTTTGTAAAATCAGTCATTTTTACTCTCATCCTCTTTTGGTCTAACATCAATTAACTCTGCATCAGGAAATTTTTGCAAAATATCATTATAAATTTGTGACTTTTTTACAGCTTCTATTAACTGTTTTTTTAAATTAATTTCTTCCTCTTTTTTAGATGGCTGACCTTTTGTTTTACTTAATGTTATTATCCATCTCTCACTGGTCCACTCATAAAGTTTTAAAGACAAGTCTTTAATAAAATCTTTATCTAGATCCTCATTAAAGGAGATTTCAATTCTTTTATTTTCAAAGCTTACAAGATTAACATTCTTTTCTAATTCATATTTTAATTTAATCTCTTTTTTAGAGGAGCATACTTCCAACAAATTATCGAAGGAATTTATTAGCTTTGTTTGTAATTCAATTTCTATATTGTCTTTTATTTTTATATCTTTCTCTTGAACAATATTTTTCATTTGGCCAATCGTTTCTGCTTTGTCTTTTATTCCAAACAAGTCGTCATCTTCTTTTTTTTGTAAGGGTCGGGTATGATTGATGCTTTCTCTTTGTTCTGGTACCTCTTCGTTATCAATATTTAATACCTTCTTAATACCTTTTAAATGAATCAGTCTAATTAAAAACATTTCCATAGACAGATGTTGATTGGAGACAATGTCGAGTTCTTCCAGTGTTTTAATAGTAAATTGCCAAAATAATATTAAAGTTTCACTATTAACTTTTCCAGAGATTGCTTGAATCCTATTAAACTCTTCGTCATTTAATGAAAAATTTGTTCCCTCAATATTTAATGACTCAATATTTTTAAAATAATATAATAGCTCTAAAAAATCATTTATGAATATTTTGGGCTCAACTCCTTGATTATATATTTCTCTATAAGTATTTAAAACCTGTTTTTCTTTACCTTCAAATATAAGCTCAAATAAACTAATTAGTTGAGACTTGTCAAAGTAACCAAATATTTTTTGGGCAGAGGTTAAGTCTAGTTCTCTGTCTTTGTCTAATGTAAGCAATGCTCTATCAAGCAATGATAGGGCATCTCTAACTGACCCTTCAGAAATTTTAACAATTAGTTTAAGAGCATCATCGGATGCATTACCACTTTCTTTAACTTTAATTTCTTTAATAAAATTAAATAATTCTAATGACTTAATTCTAGACAGATCAAATCTTTGGCAACGCGATACTACAGTAATTGGAATTTTTTTTATTTCAGTTGTTGCAAAAATAAACTTTAAATACTCTGGTGGCTCCTCTAAAGTTTTTAATAAGGCATTGAACGCCTGCTTACTGAGCATGTGAACTTCATCAATAATAAATATTTTATATTTAGCTGTTGTTGGGCCATACCTGGAAAATTCAATAAGATCTCTAACATCATCAACTCCTGTTTTGCTGGCTGCATCCATTTCCAAAACATCAATATGATTTGAATTTGCAATGGCTGTACAATTTTCACAAAGCTCGTTCCTACATAAATTATCGATACCATTTGAACAATTTAAGGATTTAGCGACTATTCTTGCAGTAGTTGTTTTTCCAATTCCTCTAATCCCCGTAAAAAGATAAGCATTGGGGACTTTATTCGCCTTGATTGAATTAGATATAGTTTCAGCAATAACGTCTTGACCTATAAGGTCGTCGAATGTCTGTGGTCTATATTTTAGAGCTAAAACTTTTGTATTTTTATTCATTTTTTATAAGGAGACTAGAACCTGAAAAACTGTCTCTACGACTGCTTCCGTTAAGATCTGGTCGGGTTCAAGCAGCATCCACCTCTAGCCTCCGAAACTATTATAGCAGTAATGTTTTCCAATCTACAAGAAAAGTTTCTAGATTATTTTTCTCTAAATTTATCAGCCTCAAAAACACCTAGCACGTGAAAGTCTTGACAATGAAGCCCTAATTCTTCCAATGATTTTTGAACTTTTGGATCTTCTATGTGGCCATCTAAATCACATAAAAAGAAATACGATTCGAATGAATTTTGTTCGGGATAACTCTGAAGTTTTGTAAGATTAACTCCATTAATAGCAAAACCTCCTAATGATTGATAGAGAGCAGCAGGTTTACTTTTTAACTTAAATAAAAAAGAAGTTATATATTTTTTATTTCCAAAATTAGGTTGCAAAACTTCTTTACCCATAATTAAAAATCGAGTTGTATTTCCATTTTCATTTTCAATATTTGGAGCAAGTATTTTAAGTTTGTAAATTTTTGCACTCAATGATGAAGCAATTGCCGCTTCACTTTTAATTTTATTTTTTGAAATAGTTTCAGCAGATCCAGCTGTGTCAGCTCGAATATGCTCAACTAAGTTATTTTTTTTTATAAAATTTGAACATTGAGATAAGGCTTGAGCGTGAGAAAATACATCTTTAATATCACTTAGGCTGCTTCCTGGCTTTCCTAATAAATTATGTTCAATCTTTTGAAAATGTTCTGCATAAATATTTAATCTATACTTAAAAATTAAATACTCTATTCCAATATTTCCTGTAATTCGGTTTGACTCAGGTATTACTATTCGAGAATCATTTTCTACTGATGCCTTTATGAAACATTCATCAAATGTTTTACATGGAATAATCTCTGAATTTGGCTCAATTTCTAATGCTGCTAAATGTGAGTAAGCACCAAAAGTTCCTTGGAAATAAATTTTTCTCATTTTATAATTTATATTCCATAATTTTTTTTATAGCCAGATAATCTTCTTCTGTATCTACTCCAATAGGAGAATATTTTGCTAAAGCTACATTAATTTTTAAATTATTATCTAGGGCTCTTAATTGTTCTAATCTATTTTTTTTTTCATTAATTGTCTGATCTAAATTTATAAATTTTTCTAATGCGCTCACCTTGTATGAATATATTCCAATATGATGATAGGTATTTTGATTATTAGCAGACATGCTATGTCTGCTAAAGTTTAATGCAGGTGGAAAATTATTTTCCTCTAGCTTGTATTCAGTATGGACCTTAACGACATTTTCATCGTTGAACATTACATCATCTTTTATTTTTGCAGCCAAAGTTCCTATCTCGGAATTGTTATTAATCATAAAATTATTTAAATTTATAATGTCTGTTTTATTGATAGCAGGTTCGTCTCCCTGAAGATTTAATACAAAATCAATATTTTTTAAATTGAGGTTTTTATAGGCTTCAAAAATTCTATCTGTGCCAGTTTTATGATCACTAGTAGTTAAAATTGCTTTTCCACCGTTATTCAGAACATCTTCTAATATTTCTTGGTCCTCTGTTGCAACAACGACATCACCAATATTGGCTTCTTCAGCTTTCTTAAAAACATGAGAGATTATTGACAAATTATTAATTTTTAAAAGAGGTTTCCCAGGCAATCTAGTTGCAGACATCCTTGATGGGATTAAAATTAATGTTTTAGTCATTATAAATTCTGTAACTTACGCGTCTAACAGACGTAAAATTAAAAATTAAAATTTAAGTATTTTTTTTAATTATCATGTTATATCTGGAAAATAATAAAATTTATATGGATTCGTTTGAGTTAAATAAAATTATTGCTGCAATCTTAATGGTTGCACTTATGGTTATTGGCCTAAGCAAAATTGCTGATGGTATTTTTCATGTTAAAAAACCCGAAACACCTGGTTATCAAGTTGAGGTAGAAAGCCAATCAACTTCCTTAGCAACGCAGATGACAGAAGTGGTAGAAAAAATTGATATAGCTGCCATCATGGCTTTAGGTGATGTTGCAACTGGTGAGGCAATTTTCAAAAAGTGTGCTGCTTGCCACTCAATAAAAAAAGGGGGTGCAAATAAAATTGGGCCTATGCTTTATGGTGTGGTTGGGCGTAAAGTTGGAGACGTATCTGATTATAAATATTCAAAAGCCTTGGCGTCCTATGGTAAAGAATGGACATTTGAAGAATTAAATGGTTTTTTAAAAAACCCTGGATCCTACTTAAAAGGAACTAAAATGTCTTACGCTGGTTTGAGAAAAGAAGCAGACAGAGCCTCTCTAATTAAATACTTAAATCAAAATAGTGACAACCCTAAACCTCTACCTTAATTTTCCAAAACAATACAAAAGAATACTTTTTTGAACGTGCACTCTATTTAGGGCTTGTAACCATACTTCAGAATTCTTTCCTAAAAAAACTTCATTAGAAACCTCGGTGCCTCTTGGAAGACAATGTAAAAAAGTTGTATTTTTTTTGGCAAAACTCATTAATTTAGTATTAATTTGAAAATTTTTAAAGTCTCTAATCTTTTTGGTCTTGTTTACTTTGTCATTTAATGAAATAACTTTATCTGAAAAAATCACATCTGCATTTTTAACTGCTTTTTTAGCATCATTATAAATATTAATTTTTCCTTTATTGTTTTTTGCCCATTCAAGTACGAATTTTTTAGGTTCATAATTTTTAGGGCAACCAATATTTAATTTAAAAGAAAATTTAACTGATGCTGCAATTAAACTATTAAGAACATTATTCGAATCTCCAACCCAGCAAATAGTTAATTTTGAGATAGATTTTTTTTTGATTTCCTCAACTGTGAAAATGTCTGACAAAACTTGAGTTGGATGAGATGACGGACTAAGGCCGTTAATAACGGGTATAGTTAAATATTTACTAAACTCTTCAATTTTCTCATCACTATCAGTTCTCAACATGAAGCCATCACCATAAGTTGATAAAATTTTTGCCGTGTCTGCTAAACTTTCCCCGCCTTTTCCTAGATGTAATTCATTCGCTCTGAGTGTTATAGTTCCTCCTCCTAATTGTTTTATTGCAAGATAGAAACTGAGTCTTGTTCTAGAACTTGCTTTTTCAAACATTTGAATGAGTAGTTTACCTTTTAAAGGGCTACCTTTATCTACGTCCAGCGTATTATAATTTTTTCTTTTCTGTTTTCTTTTTTTTGCATCTGTAATAATTTTTCTAAGGTCTGATGCGGGTATATCTTTGAGCGTAATAAAATGTTTCATTTTTATTTATAGGTTGAACAAACTTTTTTGATAATATTTATAGCCAAATCTATTTCTTGTTTTTTAACATTTAATGGTGGCAATATTCTTACAACATTTTCTGCAGCTCTAATTGTTAGTAATTTATTATCCATTAATTTTTGAATAAATTTTGTTTGATCACTATGCAACTGTAAACCTATTAATAGCCCAACTCCTCTTACTTCTTTAATTATTTTAGGAAATTTTTTTCTTACTTTATTTAACTCAATATTAAAATATTTTGACAATTTCTTAACATTACTAAGAAATCCTTTTTTAAATATTTGATCCAATACTGCATTTCCAACAGACATTGCTAATGGATTTCCTCCAAACGTTGATCCATGAGTGCCTGCTGTCATACCTGAGGCAACTTTCTTATTCATCAAAAGTGCTCCAAGTGGAAAACCCCCTCCAATGCCTTTAGCTATCGGCACAATATCTGGTTTAATTTTTGAGTTTTCAAAAGCAAAAAAATTTCCAGACCTTCCTATACCGCACTGAACTTCATCTAAAATTAATAAAATTTTTTTTTTATTACAAATCTTTCTTAGTTCTTTTAAGCACCAGACTGGGATAGCTTTAATTCCCCCTTCACCCATAACAGTTTCAACCATTATTGCAGCCGTTTTTTTTGTGATAGAATTTTTTAAACTTTTATGATTCCCAAATTCAAAATGATCAAATCCATCAACTTTTGGACCAAAACCCTCTGTCATTTTTTTTGATCCACTAGCATAGATTGTCGCTAAAGTTCTTCCATGAAATGAATTTTTAACACAAAGAATTCTATTTTTTGAAGGCTGTCCTATTGAGTAAAAATATCTTCTGGCAACCTTGATTGCGGCCTCAGTTGCTTCGGCTCCACTATTTTGAAAAATAACAAAGTCAGCAAATGTATTCTTTGTTAATCGTTGAGCTAATCTTTCTCCTTCTGGAATTATAAATGCATTTGATACATGCCAAAGTTTTTTTGATTGCTTGTTAATTGCCTTTATTAAATATGGATTAGCATGCCCTAGAGAGTTAACAGCAATACCCTGTACAAAATCTAAATATTTTTTTCCATTAGTTGAATATAAAAAACTTCCCTTTCCATGCTTGAATGAAATGGGTTTTCTATTGTAGTTTTTTGCTAAAGCGCTCATTTACTAAGATTTAATTTTATAACCTTTTTTGTAAAGAAAAAAAGCCACATACCACATTAGAACACTTAGTATTGACAAATATATTAAACCTATACTTATTGATCCATCTGATTTACCTAAAAAACCATATCTGAAACCGTCGATCATATAAAAAAATGGATTAATATGACTTACATTTTGAAAAAATTGTGGAAGCTTATCTATTGAATAAAATACTCCAGATAAAAAACTCAACGGGGTGATAACAAAGTTAGTTACGGTTGCTGTATGGTCAAATTTTTCAGCCCATAGGCCAGTAATAAAACCTAAACTTCCCAAAATAAAAGCACTTAAAAAACCAAAGACAAAAATATATAAAATATTATTTATTGGTATTTCAACTATTAAAGAAAAAACACCTATAGAAATTATGGCAATTAAAAAACTTCTTGTTAAAGCTGCTAGTATTATTGCCATTGAAACTTCAAGTGCTGATAAAGGTGCATAAAGCATATCAACAATATTTCCTTGAATTTTCCCTATCATCAGTGACGAGACCGAATGGCTAAATGATTGAGTTAAAATACTCATTGCAATTAATCCTGGTGCTAAAAAACTGATAAAAGAATAACCAAGAACATCTCCCCTATTATTTCCTAGTGCCAAAGATAAAACTGACAAAAATAACAAACTCGATACAAGTGGAGATAGTAATGTTTGTTGCCAAACTGCCATAAACCTATTGCATTCTTTAAGCCATAAACTTTTAAAACCAATCCAATTAACAAAACCAAATTTTCTTACACCAATTTGATATTTTTTATTTAATTCAACCATAAGTATTCATATATAAATTTAAAATGTTGTGCACAAAACAAGAATATTTATTGTTTTTTTTATAATTTCGTGAGATCTGTATATAGTTATTAAAATTAATTAACATACTAAATATAGATTATGAGTTGGAACGAAGAAAAAGTTGGAAAATTAAAAGAGCTTTGGGGGAAAGGAAGTACTGCTAGTCAAATTGCTGAAATAATTGGTGGCATCAGTAGAAATGCAGTTATTGGTAAGGCACATAGATTGAACTTATCATCAAAAATTAAAACTCGAAATACCTCTTCAAGTCAAGATTTTGATAACAACTCTGAAGAAAATAATTCTAAACAAAAAAGAGGAAGAAAAAGTAGATTTCAATCATTAATTATTGAAAAAAACTTTGAACCAGAAAATCCAAAAAAATTAGAAGAATTAGATGAAAGTTCTTGCAAGTGGCCTATTGGGCATCCAGAAGAAGAGTCATTTTACTTCTGTGGAAGGTCTTCTTTAAAAGATTTTTCATATTGTAAACTTCATCTGCTTTATGCATACCAACCCAAGGGAAGGAAAGAAGAGCCTAATAATGATAAAGAGGAAGAAGCCTCACAGTATATTGAAAAAAAAATTAATACTGCTTAATATTATTTTTTAAGATTATTTTTTTATCTAAGCCTTTAATAAGAGATTTAATTATCAAATAGATTAAAAACAAAAAAATTAGAGATATTAAAAAATAGATAATATTAATTGCCCTGAGTAAAACTATACAATTTTAGTATTAAAATTTTTATTAAGAATTATTAGGGCTATATTTTTTTGTAGAAAATTGACCGCCTTCTTTCCACATATAACAATACTTTTCAACTTCTTGATCAAATATTTTTGTACTTGGCACCCCTATGTCAGAATTAGTTTGATATTTACTTGAGGGAATGTTGTCATACTTTAAAAGTATTAACTGATCTACTGTCAATAATGGTTTTGGAAATAATTGAAAAATTTTTGCTGATAGATTTGCTGCAAAGAAGGGCATGGGTATTAACAGTCTACTCTTGCCAATTAATGTTAATAATTTCTTTAGTATTTCTTTTAAAGAAAAAATTTCAGGCCCAATGCACTCAATTATCTTAGAATGAATATTTTTAGAAACCACATGATAAATGGTATCTGTTAAATCTGAACAATGAATTGGAGCAAACTTAGTCTCTCCATTGTAATAAAGTGGAAAGAACGGAAGTCTACTTAGTAAAGTCATAAAATTTGTAGTAAAATTATCATCCACTGAATAAACGACTGATGGTCTTAATATTGTAGCTAAAGGAAAATTTTTTTGAATATTGAATTCACCCTCTAATTTGCTTTTTGCATATTCTGAATCTATAGCCTTATTAATGCCTAGCGCAGATAAATGAATAAACTGCTGAACCTTATATTCCTTACAAAGTTTAGCTAAAATAGATGGAAAAATAGAATGAATATTTTTAAAGGTATTTCCCTTTCCATTTTCATATAAAATTCCAATTAAATTTATGCAAATATCCGTTTTAGCAAACAATTTTCTAATTTTATTCTCATCAAAAATATTGGCCTCAACAATATCTATATAGCCCGCATTGGCTTGGGTTTTAATAACATACCCTTTTTGATGAAGGTTTCTTGTAACAACAGTGACTTTATAATTGTTTTTAGTAAGCTTTCTGATTAAATGACGACCTATTTGACCACTACCGCCAAAAATTAGACAATTTTTTGCTTTCATATATATATAATTAAAAATGAATATTGATATTAAACTTCACAAGAGTGATCTACCAGAAGATTTAGATTTAGGCAATATTATAGCAGTTGATGGAGAATTTATGGGGCTTGATGTTAAGCGTGACCCTTTATGCCTTATTCAAATATCAACTGGCAATTCTGATGCTCATATTATTCAGCTAGATAGAGAAAGCTACATCGCTCCAAATTTAAATAAAGTTCTTTCAGACGAATCGGTTACAAAAATATTTCACTATGGAAGAGCAGATATTGCACATATTAAATACTATTTAAAAACAGATACTAAAAATATTCTTGATACTAAAATCGCATCAAAATTAGCAAGATCTTATTCAGATAGTCATTCACTTAAAACATTAATTAAAGAATTTATAAATATTGATGTTAGCAAACAATTTCAAAGTTCAGATTTTGGTGGTGAACTATCACCAGCTCAACTTAAATATTGTGCAAATGATGTTGTTTATTTGCATAAAATTCACGAAGAATTAAACAAGATTCTTGTTAGGGAAAAAAGAATTAATTTATACAATGATTGCTTAAAATTTTTAAAAACTAGAGTTGATCTTGATTTGGCTTTATTTAAAGATGATATATGGGCTCACTAAATGGAAAAAAAAATTATAAACAGATTGCAAAAGAAGTAATAGAGTTAGAAATAAAAGCCCTAAAAAAGTTAAAAAATTCAATTAATAACTCTTTCAACGAAGCTGTTGAGACAATATCAAAATGTCAATCTAAAGTAATCCTGTGCGGTGTTGGCAAAAGTGGACTAATAGCTGCTAAAATTTCATCAACTTTTTCTTCTGTTGGAACTCCTTCATTCTCTCTATCTGCGAATGATTGTTCACACGGAGATCTTGGTAGCATTTCTAAAAAGGATATTTTGATTTTAATAAGTTATTCGGGATCCACGGAAGAATTAAAGAATATTATAAAATATGCTAATAGAAATAAAATTACTTTAATTGGCATAATGTCTAAAAAAAATTCCATATTATATAAAGCATCAGATATAAAACTACTTATACCAGAGGTTACTGAGGCGGGCCTTGGAATTGTGCCAACTTCAAGTACTATTAATCAACTAAGTATAGGAGACGCTTTAGCAATAGCCACATTAAATAAAAAAAAAATAAGCAAAAAAGATTTTAAAAAATTTCATCCATCAGGCAATCTTGGGGCGAAACTAAGAGTGGCTGAAGAACTGATGATTACTGGAAATAAGATACCATTTATCAATGAGAATTTAAAAATGAAGAAAGCTTTGCAAATTATATCAAACAAAAAACTTGGAACCTTAATTGTTCAAAATAATAATAAAATTACAGTAGGAATTATTACAGATGGTCAAATTAGAAGATTTAATGAAAAAAGTACTAACCTTCAGGATCTAACTGTAAAAAAAGTGATGACAAAAAACCCTATTAGCATTGACAAGGATACACTTGTAGAAAAAGCTTTATCAATAATGAATACAAAAAAAATTACCTCCTTATGTGTTCACAGCCCAAAGAAAATAAAAAAAACTATTGGAATTTTGCACATACACAGCATATTGCAGTCAAATATTCATTAAATGAATAAAAAAACTGTAATACAGATTATTCTTATTTTTCTTATTTTTTTAATTTCATTATCCTTTTATCTAAAATATTTTAGCAATAACTCAAAAGTTTTGAAAGATACCCCACTAGAAGAAAAAATTGCTGCCAACCAAAATAATACATCCACCTATATTGATAATATTGATTATGTTTCTTTTGACGCAAAAGGAAACAAATATCAAGTAACTGCAGAACAGGCAGAAATTAAAATCGAAAACTCAGATGTAATGTTTTTAACAAATGTCATTGCCTATATTTTCATAAAAGATTCAGATACAGTAAAAATTACTTCTAATTTTGGTGAATATAATTCAAAAAATTATGATACTATTTTTTCTGAAAATGTAATAGTTATCTACCCTGGCCATAAAATTACAGGCGAATACTTAGATTTTTCTTTTTTAAAAAATCTTGGAACAATGTCTACAAATGTTGTTTATAATGGAGAAAAAACAAATTTATTTGCTGATAAACTTGAAATGAATCTTTCTACAAAAGATACAAAAATTTTTATGAATGATGCGAGTGAAAAGGTTTTAATAGAGGGAACAAAATAATATGGGTATAATCAAAAAATTTAGAATTAAGTCATTTAAAAATCCCCAGCCTATAATTTCATTAGAAAATATATCCCTATCATTCGGCAACAGAAAGATTTTAGATAACGTAAGTTTTAAAATTAATTATGGACAAATTTTGGGAATGTTGGGACCTAATGGTGTTGGAAAATCAACAATTTTTAATTTGATTACTGGTTTAATTAAGCCTGACTATGGTAAGATCAAGTTTAATGGAATAGATGTGGTTGACTACCCAATATATTTAAGAACCACTAAATTTAAAATTGGTTATGTTCCTCAATATGGTGGCTATTTTGGCGATCTTACCCTACTTGATAATCTAAAAGCAATTGCAGAAATAGTTATTCAAGACAAAAATTTAATCTATCACAAAATTGACCAACTGATTGCTAAATTTGAACTTGATTCTATACGGGATATTAAAGCAAAATTTTTATCTGGAGGCCAAAAAAAAAAATTAGTAATAGCTTTAGCTTTATTGAGTGATCCAAAAGTGCTGTTATTAGACGAGTGTTTTGCAGCACTAGATGTTCTTACTATTAAAATGCTACAAGAAATTATTGTCAACTTACAAACGGAGCATAACATAACAATTTGTATCTGTGATCATCAGGCTAGAGATTTACTTTCTTGTGTTGATGTTGGAATAATTCTATCCAACTGTAAAATTGTGGCTCAAGGATCTCCAAACGACTTAATAAATAATATCGAGGCAAAAAATGCCTACTTTGGTGATTCTTTTAAATTTAATTAACAAATGTCAAAAACACTATTAATTAAAAAAAAAATTACATCATTCAGCAAACAAATACAGGTTAGTGGAGATAAAAGTTTAAGTATAAGATGGGTTCTTTTAGCCTCTCAAGCCATTGGAAAATCTAAAGCCTACAACCTATTAATGTCTGAAGATGTGGTTGCTGCACTAGAAGCCATAAAGAAATTAGGAATAAAGGTATTGGTGCACAAAAATCATTGTGAAATTTTTGGAAATGGAATTAACGGTTTTAAATATAAAAATGGTTTAGTGATAGACGCTAAAAACTCTGGAACGCTTGGGAGACTAATACTGGGCTTATTAATTAAATCACCAAAAAAAATAAAAATAATAGGTGATAAAAGTCTTTCAAAAAGGGATTTTTCGAGAGTTACCCTGCCATTGGAAAAATTTGGAGCTAAGTTTTATTACAAAACAAAAAATAAGCTCCCCCTATCAATTCTAGGGGCTCATTCATCAAAGGGGATTAATTTCATTGAAAATAAAGGGTCTGCTCAGTGCAAAAGTAGCGTTATGCTCGCAGCACTTAATTCATCAGGTACAACATTCATTAAAGCAAAAAAATCAAGAAATCACTCTGAATTACTTTTTAAATATTTAAAGATACCTATCAAAATTAAAAAAACAAAAAAGTACGATTTTATAAATATTAAAAAACCTAAAAAAATTAATGCATTTAATTATCAAATTCCAGGAGACATAAGCTCAAGTGCATTTTTTATAGTGCTTACAATTCTCACAAATAATTCAAAGCTTTTAATTAAAAATGTAAACATTAATCCTTCAAGAATAGGGGTAATTACTATCTTAAAAAAAATGGGAGCTAAAATATCTTTAAAAAATAAAAGAAATTATAGGGGTGAAAAGATTTCTGACATTCTAACACAAAGTTCAAAAAATCTTAAAAGTATAAATTGCCCGTCAGAATTAAATAGTAGTGCAATAGATGAGTTTTTAATTATTTTCCTAGCTGCAGCAAAAGCAAAAGGAATTTCTTATTTTAAGGATATATCTGAACTCAATCAAAAAGAGAGTCCAAGATTAAACTGGGGGTCTAAAATTTTGAATATGATGGGTGTAAAAACAGTACTTACTAAAAACTCAATAAAAATTTATGGACAGCCGAATTTAGAAATAACAAAACCAATTATAATTAAAAACTATTTAAAAGATCATAGAATTTTTATGATGAGCACTATTGCTGCTTTAACTTGTGGTGGAGAATGGAAGATTCATGATAAAAATTCGATAAACACATCTTTTCCCTCATTTTTAAAAATAGTCAAAAATATAAGCAATAAATCTTTATGAAATTAAAAAATAGAATTAAAGTTGCAATAGATTCACCCGCAGCAGCTGGCGCTGGGACTCAAGCAAAGTTAATTTCCAAGCATTTTAATTTATTTTATTTAGATACGGGAAAAATTTATAGATTAATTGCTAATATTAAATTAGCTCAGCCTAAGAAATATGGACATTCCTTAATAAAAAAAAGAATTGGCAAATTAAGCATGAAAGATTTACAAAATAAAAAGCTTTTATCTGATGAGGTTGGTACAATGGCTTCTATAATATCAAAAGATAAAAAAATAAGAAAACTTGTTCATGCTTTTCAAATTAAAAGTGCTTACCATCCACCAAAAAAATATAATGGTTCTTGTTTGGATGGAAGAGATATAACTTACAAGATAATTCCAGATGCAGATTTTAAGTTTTTTATAACTGCAAACACAAAGACTAGAGCATTAAGAAGATATAAAGAGCTAAAAGGATCAAATAAGAAAATATCTTTTAACGATATCTTAAAAAGCATTAAAAAACGGGATAAAAGTGATTATAATAGAACAATTTCACCACTTAGGAAAACTCAAGATTCGATCTTGATTAATACTACAAATTTAACTAAAAGAGCATGCTTTTTAAAAATTAAACAAATTATGGATAGGAAACTAAAAGCTTAATGGAAATTTATAAAGACCTTTCAAACCCCGCCTCAAAAGAATTCGAACAATTACTAAATTCACAGTTTACTAAAACAGCAAACCTTGAAGAAGGTAAAATTATTACAGGTGTAGTAAACAAAGTAACTGATAACTTTGTATTCCTTGAAGTTCCTGGTTTAAAATCTGAGCCTATTCTAGATATTAATGAATTAAAAAGCATGGGTATGCTTGATAAAGCAAAAGTAGGTGAAAAAATTTCTGTACTTCTTGAAAGATTAGAAGACAAAAAAGGTGAAGTTTTGGTATCAGCTTCAAAAGCACAAAAAATTCAAGGTTGGGACAAGCTTGTTGAAGCTTACGAAAAAAATGAGCCCATCATGGGAAAAATTACTGGACGTGTTAAAGGTGGATGTATTGTTGAACATATAGATACAGGATCTTTAATGTTTTTACCAGGGTCACAAATTTCAGATAAACCTCTAAAAGATATTAGTCATTTAATGAATGAACCACAAAAATTTGCTCTTATCAAATTAGATAAGGTTAGGGGTAATGCTTGTGTTTCTAGAAGAGAAATTATTTCTTCATTTAAAAAAGAAGATAAAATTAAAATTGTAGAAAAATTTAAAATTGGTGACATAATTAGAGGTGCTGAAGTAAAAGGTTATAGTTCATTTGGATGCTTCTTTAGCGTTAATGGTGAGTTGGATGTTTTGGTTCACCTTCAAGAGATATCTTATTCAAGGGTTAATCATCCTGATGAAGTTTTTACAATTGGTGAAAAGCATGACTTGTTAGTTATTTCAGTTGATAAAGAAAAATTACAAGTTGGCTGTTCAGTAAAACAACTTTCGCCAGATCCATTTGAAAACATTTCAAACTACGAACTAAACAAAATTTATAAAGTTAAAGTAGTTAAGTTAATGGACTTCGGTGCATTTTGTGAACTTGAAAAAGGTTTATCAACGTTGCTACACTCGAGTGAATTAAGCTGGACGAAGAAAAATATATCAGCAAAAAAAATGTTTAAAATAGGTGATGAGATAGATTGCGTTATTACTGAAATTGACAAAGAGAAAAGAAGAGTTGCAATCTCACACCGTTTAACTACCGAAAATCCTTTTGAAACTTTTGAGAAAAAATATCCAATCGGATCTGAAGTTGAGGGCGAAGTAGCTAGTAAAAATGAATACTCAATATTCTTAAAAATTGATGATTTAGATATTGATGCATTTTTACACTGCAATGACCTTACATACTTAAATAATGGTGAAGAAGAATTAGCTAAACATAAAGTTGGAGATAAATTAAAAGTTAAAGTTTTAGAAGTAAAAGCAGCTGAACAAAAAGTTAGAGTTGGTTTACGTCAAACTCAACCTGATCCTTTTGATTGGTTTAACGATAAAAAAGTTAAACAAACAATCACTGTTAAAATTATTTCAACTGACATTAAGGGACTAGTAGTAAGACCTGAAGGATGTGAGATGGACTTTATTATTAAAAAATCTGCGATAGCTATTAATGCGGCAGATGCTAGACCTGCTAGATTTACAGGTGGAGAAAGAATTGACTGTGCCATTGCAGAGTTAGACTTAGAAAAAAGAAAAGCTACATTAAGTATTAAATTACTTGAAGAAATTGAGCGAAAAACAGCTTTAGACACTTATGGGGCAGAAGCGTCAGGTAAAAATTTACCTTTTTCATCACTTTCTGATGATTTAGAGAAAAAGAAAAAAAAAGACGAATAGAAATTGGCTATTGTAAAATCAAAGCTTCTAAAACAACTCGCAAATAACTACCCAAACTTTTTAAAAAAAGACCTTGAAAAGTTCACAGATATAATTCTTAATGAAATTAAGCAGGCTCTTAAACGTGGAGATCGTGTTGAATTAAGAGGTTTTGGTATTTTTTCAACCAATATTCAAAAAGCAAGAATATCTAGAAACCCCAAAACAGGGGAAAAAGTAAACACGCCTCAAAAAAAAACAATTCACTTTAAAATGGCAAAGGAAATGTTTAAAAAATTAAATAATGACGAATAAAAATATCTTCGTAGCCTGCGATGTTTCAAGCCAAAAAGAAATACTAGATTTACTAGGGTTAATTCATGAAGATATATCGGGTATAAAGATTGGATTACAATATATTACTCAAAGAAGCCCTGAAGAAATAAGAGAGCTCTCAAAGTTTAATAAACCTATTTTCTATGATGGAAAATTTTTCGACATTAAAAATACATTGGTAAAGTCTATAAAATCTCTTAAAGATCTTAATGTAAAATATGCAACCGTTCATCTGTTAAACGGACTGGATGCTCTTAAAGCTGCAAATCAAGCCGCACAAGATATCAATTTAAACTTATTAGGAGTTTCAGTTTTAACAAGTTTTGGTGATGAAGATTTAGAAAAACTTGGTTTTAACAATAAAGTTGAAGATCAAGTTAAAAAGTTAATTAAAATTGCAATGGAAGCTAATTTGTATGGTGTTATCTGTAGCCCACTAGAGATAAAAATGATTAAAAAAATTGCACCAAACCTTAAATGTTTTACTCCAGGAATTAGAATGGGCGAGGTAAAAGATGATCAAAAAAGAACAATGAATGCTAATGAGGCAATTAAAGAAGGTAGTGATTGCTTAATTATTGGTAGACCTATTACCAAAGGCGATCCAAAAGAAAATATAAAAAATATTCTATCATCAATTGATTAAATGAAGTCTAAAATTTGTGGAATCTCTGATTCTAAAACATTAGAGCATTTAACTAAACACTCTAATCCACCTCAATACATTGGCTTTATTGTTAATTATCCAAAATCTAAAAGATTTGTTCAACATGATAGACTTAAAGAGCTTTTAAAAGTTGATAAAAAAGATTTAAAATATGTGGCTGTATTAGTCCAACCTGATGAAAATATTCTTGAGGAAATAAAAGATTTACCATTCGATTATTATCAAATTTACGATTGTACTCCAATTGAGATTAAATCGATTAAAGAAAAATATAATAAAAAAATTATTATTGCGATAACAATTAAAGATCAAAATGATGTTGTTAGATATTTAGAGTACAATGAGCTTGCAGATATAATACTGTTCGACAGTAAAGGTTATGAAAAAAGTTTATCTTTTGATCATCAATTAATTAAAAATCTTAAAATTAATAAAGAATTAATGCTAGCAGGCAATATTCAAATTGAAGATAACCTTGAAAATTATAAAGAAATAGCAGACATTATAGATATTTCTGGAGGTCTAGAAACATCTGGATTAAAAGATATTTCAAAAATAAATATTTTTTTAAATAAAGTTAAACAAATTAATGATGAAACTTAAAAAGAAAATTCCTTTAATTGACCAACATAACAAAAGTGGATTTTGGGGTGGTAAGTTTGGTGGAAATTTTATACCTGAAACTTTAAAAAAACCTATTGAAGATTTAACGACACTTTTTGAAAAACTTAGATATGACAAACAATTCCTTAAGCAAAGAGACTATTATTTTAAAAATTATATAGGCTCTCCTACTTCACTTATTAAACTTCAAAATCTATCTAATCATCTAGGTGGTGCTCAAATATATGCCAAAATGGTCTCTGAGGCGAACGGAGGTGCTCATAAAATCTATAATGCAACAGTTCATTGTCTTATTGCTAAAAAAGCTGGGAAAAAATATGTCGTCGGCGATACAGGTGCTGGTTATGCTGGAAAGATGTTGAGCATGGCTGCTAAAAAATTTGGTCTTAAATGTAAAATATTCATGGGTGCAAAAGATATAAAAAGACAAAAGCCCAATGTTGATGCAATGAAAAAAAATGGTGCAGAAGTTTTTCCTGTTTACTCTGGAAGTCAAACATTAGTTGATGCCGTTAGTGAGTGTATGCGTTATTGGGTTTCAAATTGTGACAATACCCATATGTGTGTTGGTTCAACTGTAGGTCCTAATATATTTGTTAAAATTTGCGGTTGGAGTACGGCTCAAATTTCAAGGGAACTAAAGATACAAATTCAATCAGAATTTAAAAAAATTCCAAATAAAATTAAGCTTATTAACTGTGTAGGTGGTGGAAGTTCAGCTTATGGTTTTTGGAGTGAGTTTATTGATTATGACAAAAAACAAATAGAGTTAATTGGTGTTGAGGCTGGTGGGCCAAAAAATTCTAAGCTTCATGCTGCGCCATTAACAAATGGAGCTAAACTTGGAATATTACATGGTGCCGCAGCTTACGTTTGTCAAAATAATGAAGGACAAATTAGTGATACGGCCTCTATTTCTGCAGGACTAGATTACCCAGGGGTATCTCCTATTCACTGTTTCTTAAAAGATACAAAGAGAGCAAGGTATACATCTGCAACTGATGAAGGTGCTTTAAACGCTTATAAGTTAGTTACGAAACTTGAAAAAATAAACCCCAGTTTAGAACCATGTCACGCATTTGCAGAAGCGATTAAAATTGCTCCGAAATTAAGCAAGGATACAATCATTATAGTAAACTCTTGTGGAGATGCAAAAAAAGACCGTGATATTTTAAAAGAAAGATTGGGAAAGATTAACTAGGATGTCATTAATTAACTTAGCATTTAAAAAAACTAAAAATGAAAAAAGACCTGCTTTACTTACCTATACAGTTGCAGGTGATAATAGTAAAAAAAAATCTCTAGAAATACTAAAATCAATTGCAAATTATGCTGACATTTGTGAGGTAGGTTTTGCACACAACACTCCTATTGCGGATGGGGGCCAAATTCAATCCAGTGCTTATAGAGCTTTAAAAAATGGTATTAAAATTAAAGATGTTTTTTCAATAGTAAAAGATTTTAAAAAATCTAAGCAAGCAAAACCAGTAATATTAATGGGTTACTATAATATAATTTATCAATACGGAGATAACAATTTTATTAATATTTGTAAAAAAGTTGGTGTTGATGGATTAATTGTTGTTGATCTTCCTTATCCTGAAAATAAAGATTTTGCTAAAAAGTGTAAAAAGAAAAATATTAGCTTTATTCAATTAGTCTCTCCTACTACCTCGCCAAGCCGAATGAAAAAAATCATCAAAGACTCACATGACATGGTGTATTACATCAGTATGCTCTCAACAACTGGAGGTAAATTAAAAGTTTCCCCTAAAAAGATTTTAGAAAGATACAATAAAATTAAAAAGTTAAATAAAGACAAAAATATTGTAATTGGCTTTGGTATTACTGAAAAAACAATAGCTTCATTAAGAAAAGCAGATGGATTGGTGGTTGGTAGTGCTTTATGTAAAGAAATATCAAATTCCATTAAAAAAGGACAAAATCCTGTCACAAATGTAACCAATATTGTAAAAAGATTAAGAAACAAAATTGCATGAATTGGATTAAAAAAACTCTACGTTTTGGTGAAAAAATAAAAAAAATTATTAAGCAACGTGCCAGTAAAGCAGAGATTGCTAATAGTGATTGGACTTCTTGTTGTAAGGGACCAATTTTAAAAAAAGATTTAGAAGATAATCTGTGGGTTTGCCCATCTTGTAATAAACATCACAGAATAAGTCCACGTCAGCGCTTTGATGTAATTTTTGGTAAAAATAATTATGAAGTTTTAAAAACTCCAATTCCTCAGGATGATCCTTTAAATTGGAACGATTCAAAACCTTACAAAGAAAGATTAAAAGCTGCTAGAAAAAAAACAGGTATGGATTGTGGAATGATGGTGATCAGTACAAATATTCAAAGTATAAAGATTACAGCTATTGCATCTGATTTTGATTTTGTAGGTGGTTCAATTGGAGCAGCAGAAGGTGAAGCCTTTTTATATGGAATTCAGTATGCAATTGAAAATCAACAACCTTTTGTAGTTTTTACTTCTGGTGGCGGAATGAGAATGATGGAATCATTAATTTCACTTTCACAAATGACCAGGACCACTTTGGCAATTAATGAGCTCAAGAAAAATAATCTTCCCTACATTGTGGTGTTAACAGATCCAACAGCAGGTGGCATAACAGCATCATATGCAATGCTAGGCGATATACATATGGCAGAACCTGGCGCCTTAATTGCTTTTGCAGGATCCCGTGTAATTCAAGGTACGGTACGTGAAGAATTACCAGAAGGCTTTCAAAGGAGTGAGTACGTTGAAAAAACTGGTTTTGTAGATTTAATTGTAGAAAGAAAAGACCTTAGAGAAAAAATTGGTATGTTATTATCAATATTGTTAAAGAAAAATTCTGCTATAAATTCAGTCATAAATGAAACTTCAGAAGATAGTAGAACGCTTACAAAAGCTGCATCCTAAAGAAATTGATCTAAGTCTAGATCGGACTAGAAATCTTTTAGAAAAACTAGATAACCCTCAAGATCAAATTAATTGTATTTCAGTTATTGGAACAAATGGAAAATTTTCAACCATTCAAGCACTCTACGCAATTTTAAAAGAGGCAAATTATAAATGTAATATTTATACAAGTCCTCACATTCAAAAAATTAACGAGCGGTTTGTCTTTAACAACAAGCCATTAACTGATGATGAGTTAGCAAATCTTTTTTTTGAAATAGAGGAGGCTAATAATGGGACTAAAATTACTTTCTTTGAAATTTTAACGGTTGCTTACTTCCATTATGCTAGAAAATACCCTGAAAACATTAACTTAATCGAGGCTGGTCTATTTCATAGATTTGACGCAACAAACATCTTAAGGAAAAATTTAGCAAGTATTGTAACGGCTATTGGTCTTGATCATTTAGACTGGCTTCCAAAAGAGGAGCAAACTGTTGAAAAAATTATATATGAGAAAACATCAACTTTATTAAATTCTAAAATTATTGTTGCAAAACAGAGCTCTAATGAAATTAGCAAAACCATTGAAGATACAGTTAAAGATAACTCTTCAAAAAAGATAATTTTTAATAAAGATTATAGTTTTACCATAAAAGAAAATAATTTTTTTTACTTTGAAGATGAATTTGGAGGTCTAAAACTTCCAAAGCCTAATTTGCCAGGTGAATTTCAATTAGAAAATATCTCTACGGCGATTGCCACAATAAGACAGTTGAAAGATTACAAGATAACTGATGAACATATTAAGAGTGGTATTACTAAAATTGAAAGTGTTGCTCGGCTACAAGAATTAAAGTCAGGAAAGCTTAAAGAGCTAACCAAGAATAATAAATTATTTGTGGACGGTTCACATAACCCACTTGGTGCAAAAGTATTAAATGAATATCTCAAAAGTTTAAATTGTAGCAAGCATATTATTTTAGGCATGATGGCTAATAAAGATCACAATGAATATATGGAGTACTTTAAAGATATTAAATCATTAACAACAATTGATATCCCAAATCAACCTAATGCTATCAAAGGGAGTGAGCTGAAAGATAAAATTAAAAACTTTGAAAACGTCAAATACCAAACTTCAGTTCAAGAAGCTATTACGTCAATTCATCTTCAGGAAAATGATATTATTTTAATAACAGGATCTTTATATCTTGCGGGAGAAGTTTTAAACTTAAACTAGATATTTTTGTCTAGGAATTCTTTCATTTGGCTTTCGGCTACTCCACCAACTTTTCGGTCAATCTCAACACCTTTTTTATAAACGATAACTGTCGGGACCCCTCTTATGCCAGCAGCAGAACCCGTATTAATTCCGCCATTTTCAATATCTGCATAATAAAAACTAGCTTTGTCTTTGTAACTCTCAGAAAACTTTTCCATTACTGGTTTTAAGGCTTTACAAGGCTGGCACCATTCTGCAGAAAATTGCACAATGGACACGTCTTCATTTTTTATTTTTGATTCAAATTCTTCGTCTTTAAAATCTATAAGCATACCTATTATATAAATTCTTATTTTATTTATTCAATATGTAAAAATTAGTTTTTTTATTTAATTCACAGAACAATTATGCCTGTTCGTATTTTTTCTGTATTCCTTCAACGAAAGCATTAATTTTATCTAAAAACTTAAGTTTTTTCTCATCTTTTTCATTGGCATACCTATCTCTTAAATTATCACACTCAAAATAAAACTCTTTGCAAGTCCACCATTTTTCTTTTTCATCACTTAAGATTCTCTCAGCAATTCCTCTTTTGATAGTTTTAAGCATATCAGCTGGCAAAGTTTCTGGTGATTCTTGATATATTATTTTTTTTCCAAAACTTACCATTCTTTCATCTTCAAATTTATCCAATAGTATCAGTTTATCTTTCCAGGACGCAGCATGCCACTTTGGAAACAAAGCTGTATCCTTTTGAGGGGTAAATTTTTTATAAATCGTCTCTTCTGCGAGAAGATCTTCTTGTGAATCAAACTGTGCTTTTTCTTCTGCTGTTTCTCTTAATGCAGCTAAAACATTTTGTGAAAATTTTTCATTACTCGTTACTAGTTTTGCTCTTTCTTTAATTAAATCTAAATCAAGATTACTATAAGGTTCAGCTTGCAATCCATAACTAGCATCTAAGATAATTGGTGCCTTATTTGAACGTATTGTTCTTAAAAATTTCAATTTTTTAATTGCGGTTTTAATTTCTGAAACTGACAGATCAAATAATGGTATTGGATCAATTTTAAGATCAAAGGCTTGGCCCCATTGATAGATTGGATGAATACAATATTTGGGATGAAGGGGTGCAACCAAATATTTATAATTTTTGCCAAAATGATATTCTGCTAAAGTGAACATCTTTTCCGTTTTAAATATTGTCTCTGTATCATTTTTATTTGCTGTTCTTAAAAATGTATCCCACGTTTGTGGTTGATTTTTTTTAATTAAACCTAAAACTTTAACAGTTAACTCTGCATCAAATAAAGCTGAGTGGGCACCATCAGATTCAAATCCATTCATTCTAGCTAAAGATTCTAATTTCATCACTGCATTGCCTTTAGCATTAATTTCAGTTTTTACCACACTCTCATCAACTGCATGAGCACCTCTTGCAATGTTTAAACCGTCATGTCTTTTGTTTGGAGTTGCATTAGTTATATATGGGTATCTAATTCCTCTAAAAAATTCATTTCTAATCATCTCATCATCAAACCCAATATTAGACCAACCCAAAAACATTGCTGGGCTCCATTTTTTAAATGTCGCTTCTAGCTGACCTAACATTTCGTAGTGGCTTAAATTTCCTTTAGTTAATAAATCAACACTTGTTTTATTAACAATTAAGGCCATTGCTTGAGGAACTTCTCCTTCTGGCAATCTACATCTAAAATTAAAACGATCTAATTCTTTAAAGTTTGGGTCAACTAAAATGCCACCTACTTCGATAATACTTCCCCACGAAGTATTTGCGCTACTAGATTCTATATCCCATATTGCAAGGTTCATATTAGTTCATATTCCTTTGATGATAGTATTGTTCGACTTTTTCTAAAAATTTATTTTGATATTCCTCTAGTTTAACACCTTGAATTCTAAAATCTTGAAATAAATTATCAACTGTACATAACAGGACAATTCCTTGGGTAATATTTGAGTTATGAACCACGTTATGAGCTAATGAATAAGCACCTAATTGAAGATAATAGTCCTCAATCCACTCTTCTTTTTTGGGTTTATTGGATTGTTTAAAATCTATAATGGTTTCTTGCCCTTCATACACACCTACCGCATCGCACGTTCCAGCATACTTTCCAGGGTAGTATAAACAAGATTCTGTTCCCCATATCTCTGATAATTTTCCTTTAATTCCTTGCTCAATAATTTCATCTGCCATTATTTTAGATTTATTTTCTTCTTCTAATAATTCTAGATTTAACTGGCCTAATAAATATTTTTCTAGAAAGCCATGCATTGATGTTCCTCTGCTTGAGGCATCATTTTTAATTCTATTTGCTTCAGCGGCGCCTACTCTTGCTTTCCAATTTGCAAGGGATGCCTTTTTTTCTTCACTTTGTGTTGCTTGCAGTATTGATGTCACCGATGGAAGCTTTTGCTGATTTACAGCATACATTCTTGAGCCACTCACTATTGATCTCATAGATTTTGGATAAGTAAATTTATTATTCCACTGCATATAGTTTGTTATAATCGGTATTGAAGAAAAAAAGAAATTAATTTTTTGCTTGTTTTGAATGGTCAACAAATTTTTCTACGTTTTCTGTTTGAACAGCTTTTTCAATTTGCTCAGGATCTTTTATATTTTCTAAGGTTCTGCTGATTGATCTCGCATCTGTTCCAAACTTATCAACTACACCCATAGCTTCTTCTAATTTTTTTCTAATAACAATTATGTTATCAAAATGTTTTGAAAATCTTGAGCTAATGGTTTTTAAATGATCATAAATTTCTGTTGCTCCCTTTTGAACTTTTAAAGATTGAAAGCCCATGTGTAGAGATTGCAAGTAAGCTGAAAGAGTATTGGGGCCACAGATTACAATTTTATATTTTTTCATTAATTCTTGGGTTAATAGCTCTTTGGTAGTAGGATCTTGATATTCAGTTAACTCTTTATATAAACTTTCAGTTGGAGCATATACTATTGCAAAGTCTGTAGTTTTTGGTGGAACTATATATTTTTCATTAACGCTTTTAGCTTTAGCTTTAAATGCATTAGCAAGTTTAGTTCTAGCATCCGCTACAGCTTTTTTATCATCAGCATCATAAGCATCTGTAATTGCTTTAAATTTTTCTACTGGGAAATGCGAGTCTACAGGAACTAGAACATCACCTTGAAGTCTGATTGCAAATTCAACGTTTTCACCTGTATCTTCTTTCATCTTAACGTTCGTCTGAAATTGTGAAGCAGGTAATAAATCTTTAATTAATGCGTCTAACGAAAATTCTGCAAGAGTTCCATATTTTTTAACACCTGCTAAAATTTTAGTTATACCCTCTTGGCTTTTATTTAATAATTCGACCTGACTATTAAAGTTTGCTACTTTTTCATCAACTTTGGTTAAAGCTTCTGTCATATCTTTGGTTACACCAGTTGATAAAGCGGTAAATGAAGTCGACATAGAACCTAATGAAGTATTAATAGTAGTATTTAAGGTATCTTTTAATGAAGTAATTTCTGTCTTTAAATTAGCTATCTCTTCAGCTTCTCTATTTTCACTTTCATCTTTTGGTTTATGTCTTAAATTTAAATATAAAAGCCCCAAAATGCCAATTAGCAAAAAAACTAGTAGTGTTAATAAAATACCATCCATGATTCTTGGCTATTTTACAATATAAAGTAGATCAATCATAGTTAAGTTGCTTAATTCAATTAATTATTTAGAAATAAAAAAATGGAACTTTTTTTAATAATAAAAATACTACTCCTTATAGTGATTTTTGTTACAACCTATGCTGTTCTCCGAAACCTAGATATCATTAAAATTATCTTAATTTACTGCAAAGACAAACTGCTCAATAAATAATTAAGTTATCTTGAGA
>FLOH01001077.1_pt1 | contig 45379 bp, 38 predicted proteins | sample 756751 | NCBI WGS metagenome assembly FLOH01 (sample SAMEA4026879, study PRJEB14308) | marine metagenome | biome: coastal water; material: water | depth 74 m | reverse complement strand
CTATCGAAACTAAACTATGATCGGTCATGATGGACGCTCCTGTTAGATTAACTGATATGTGTGTATGCACTTTCAGTTTGGCGCATTGCGACGCCGATTGGGAGCGTCCATCTCATCACTAATAAAATAATAACTTAACGGAAGTTTATTCCCAACGGACATCCTTAAGTTACTATTTTATTAGTGTCCCCTGCGCCTGTGCTTAGTGTCCCCTGCGCCTCCCCCATCCTTAAGTTATTATTTTATTAGTGTCCCCTGTGCCTCGTGTCCCCTGTGCCTTACGGGAGTCAGCCAGCTTTCTCAGGGCATGGGGAGAATTCCTGGCTAAAGAGTCATTTCTTTTACACTTCTTCTACCCCTGTTTACCCTTAACTAGTAACAAATATTTGCTTGAAATGATCATGGCTAACCCCATATTGAATCTTAACCAGTGCTCAAATGAGACTTGTTAACAGCCTGATCATTTCGATAGGCAACTTGATTCCCTTGTGGAATTTCACTTACAACATATTGCTTACTAGCAAGGATATGACTATGCGTAATTTTGATTTTTCTCCGCTCTACCGATCAACCGTTGGCTTTGACCATTTGTCATCGCTGCTGGATGCTGTTAATCGCAGCGATAGCAACCAAACGACTTACCCGCCTTACAACATCGAATTGTTAGATAAGGACAAATACCAAATCACCATGGCGATAGCCGGCTTCGTCGAAGAAGAACTCGACATACAATCTGAAAAACAGATGCTGACGGTTACCGGCAAGAAACTGGCTGACAGCGCCGATCGGAATTATCTACATCAGGGAATAGCCGCACGGAATTTCGAGCGCCGCTTTCAACTTGCCGATCACGTAGAAGTCACTGGCGCACGACTGGCTAACGGCTTGCTGCATATCGAACTAGTCAGAACGATACCTGAAGCGATGAAGCCGAAGAAGATTGCTATTGGCGCCGAGAAAGCCTCGCTAATCGACGTGGATAAGCGAAACGCCGCCTAGAAAATTTAACCATCGAGGCTATCGGGGCTGTAGTTAGAAAGTGACAGTTAGAAGGTGATAGTTAGAAGGTGATAGTTAGAAGGTGACAGAGTTAGAAGGTGACAGAGTTAGAAGGTGTCAGTTAAGAGGTGTCAGGGTTAAAAATTCAAAGATGACAACGTATTCATACTCTCATCTCTGCAGCTTGCAGGCGGATTTTTACTCTGACATCGACTAACTCAAATAAAAAGTTTAACTTTCTGCTAAACCTTTTCCAACTTGCTGACGTAAAGAGGACTTGGCTACAACCACCCCTTTATTCGAAAACGTAGAAATGGCTTGGCATCGCTATCGGGTTTCGTACTCTGGTGTCGACTAGTCTGAATAATTATTCAGACCTGCTTGTAACCTTTTTCCATCTGGCAGCGTTTAATAGAGTATAGAGAGCTTGAAAACAAACTCTCGACCCATTTAATCAAGTAAAGCGTAAGAGAAAACTAAAATGAAAGTAATTACTGACACCAAGCAAAAAATGACAAATGCGCTCATGCATTATTTTTGCCTGCGCTTCCAGTTTCGAAGCGGTGTAGTAGCGCAATCTTCGTCTTTGCCTTCGTCTTCGCCTGACAAACGCTATCAGGATTTCTGTCTGGCGAAGCACTAGGATCGACAGAAAATACAACAGGATCAGCCTGATCCCGTCAATGACCTGCAAGCAGGCTAAGAAGATACCGGGCTCTGATCCCTTTTTATTCAGTCCAGCATATGTACAACCAAGCCACTCTTGAGCTTAGGCTCAAACCAGGTAGACTTTGGCGGCATCACTTCGTTAGCATCGGCAATTGCCATCAGGCTCTCGATAGAGGTTGGATAAAGCGCAAATGCCGCTTGCCATTCCCCGCTATCAACGCGTTTTTCCAATTCTTTTAGACCGCGAATTCCACCAACAAAATCTACACGCTTATCCGTGCGCTGGTCGACTATACCCAACAACGGGGTAAAAATTGATTCCTGCAAGATACTTACATCCAGACTCTTTACCGAATCGTCACTATCAATGTTTGCAAGTAGTGTCTTATTCGCGATCAATTTATACCAGCGCTTGTCCATATACAAACCAAACTCTTTAGCAGAATCCGGTTTTGCAATTTCCAAGCCCGACGGATGAATATCAAAGTTTGTGCTCAGCTTTTCGAGAAACTGTTCTGCCGTGGCTCCCTGCAAATCTTTGACAAGACGATTGTAGTCCAGAATTTGCATTTGATTGTGAGGAAACAAAACCGCCAGAAAAAAATTGTAAGCTTCATCGCCAGTGTGATTCGCGTTCCGCTTTTGATACAGATGCTTGACGCGAGCGGCCGCGGCCGAACGATGATGACCATCGGCGACGTATAGACAATCAATGCTGCCGAAAGCCGCCTCTATGTTGGCTGACAGAGTCACATCTTCGATAACCCAGAACACATGGTGAGTACCATCTTCGGCATCAAACTCATACTCGGGCTGCGAGCGGGTAGCCTGGGCTATCAGGCTGTCTACGGCGGCGTCTGATTTGTAAGTCAGAAATACAGGGCCAACCTGAGCGCCCAGTGTATCCATATGCGCCACACGGTCATCTTCCTTTTCGGGACGGGTAAATTCATGCTTCTTAATCAGATTTTTTTCGTAAGCCTCTACCGAGGCGACCGCAACCAAACCCACTTGCTCATGCTTACCCATGACCTGTTTATACACATACAGCTTCTCTTCTCCATCCTGCTGTAGCACTCCTTCCTCGATGAAGCGCTTGAGATTTTCGCTACCTTTGTCATACACACACTGATCGTGAATATCCACCGCAGGGTCTACGTCTATTTCCGGTTTATTAATATGCAGGAAGCTATAGGGGTTGTCCTTGGCCAATGCCAGGGCTTCTTCTCTGTTGAGTACATCGTAGGGATGGGAGGCAACTTTCGCCGCCAGTTCGCGGGTCGGTCTAAGGCCTCGAAAGGGTTTAATCAATTTCATTAATGCTTCCAGCTATGATTCATACGGGTTTGGTTTGAGAGGCCGCATTGTCGCATTTTCAAAGCACAACGAAAATAGAGATTGTTGATTCTTGCAAGTTTGCCGGTGAAATCAAGCGAGGCGAAGTGTGAGTGAGTCTGCTTCCTACTTGTCGTCAAATCAGGCGGGGCTCCAACACGCGTCTTATTTCCAGCATGGAGAATCCTCTGGACTCAAAAAACCGGAGCAGTTTCTTGTGCCTTTTGCTGCCAAACTCCAGCTTCTCACTTTCCCCTAACTTCTTCAGCACAAGAGCTTCGGCAATCGCCTTCCATTCGGCATCCTCGGGGTGTAAATACTTCTCTACAATTGATTCATCGACTCGGCGGCTGAGTAAATCCAGACGGACATGAAGGTAACCAAAGCCTCGGGTTTTGCGATAGCGGGCGTAAGCCTCGGCGAACCTGTCATCAGACTGCAGATTTTCCTGTCGAAGTTTCGACAGCACTTGCTGCAGGACTTCGGTTTCCGCATCGGGGAATTTTCGAGAGAGTTTCTGCTGTAATTCGTAGACAGAGTGTTCCCGACGAGCCAAATAATCCATTGCGGCTCGCCGGAGAACGGGGACATCGTTTTGCGAGGATTGATTGTCAGCCCCGCTGCCTCTTGCTGTTCCTGAATCTTTCAGATTAAGGTTCATGGGTGTTTGCTAGCCTTTCAGCTCCCGTATCCCATGCCGTCCCTCAGGCGACCGAGCCTTTACTTGCCTTGGCTTGCGCCAGAATGACTACCTCGTCATTGGCTGGTTCTGCGCTTTTGGCCGCCTTCGCCTTTTTCTCATCGCTGCCTAGCAATTGAAGACGAATCTCGGCTTCAATTTCTGCAGCGATCGAGGGATTCTCTTCCAGATAGACCGCCGCATTCTTTTTGCCCTGACCAATTTTTTCGCCCTTGTAGGCATACCAGGCACCCGACTTCTCGACCAGGCCTTGTTTAACCCCCAGGTCGATCACCTCGCCTAGATGATAAATTCCCTTGCCATACATTATTTGAAATTCGGTTTGTCTGAACGGCGGGGCTACCTTGTTCTTCACCACCTTGACCCGGGTCTCGTTGCCCACCACTTCGTCGCCATCCTTGATGGAACCGATACGGCGGATATCCAGCCGGACCGACGAGTAAAACTTCAGCGCATTACCGCCGGTTGTAGTTTCTGGCGAACCAAACATCACACCAATCTTCATGCGGATCTGGTTAATGAATATCACCAGTGTATTCGAGTTCTTGATATTGCCGGTCATCTTGCGCAATGCCTGAGACATAAGGCGCGCCTGCAAACCCATATGATGATCGCCCATGTCCCCTTCGATTTCAGCCTTCGGGGTTAAGGCGGCCACGGAATCGATAACCACAACGTCCACCGCACCGGAGCGCACTACCATGTCGCAAATTTCCAGGGCCTGCTCACCGGTATCCGGCTGGCTGACCAGCAGGTTGTCTACATCTACCCCGAGATTCTCGGCATAGATCGGATCAAGCGCATGCTCGGCATCGATAAAAGCACAAGTGCCACCGGCTTTCTGTGCTTCGGCAATGACCTGTAGCGTCAATGTCGTCTTGCCCGATGATTCCGGACCGTAAATTTCTACCACCCTGCCTCGTGGCAGACCACCTATACCCAGCGCAATGTCCAGACCCAGGGAGCCGGTGGAAATTGCTGGAATTGGTTCGCGCTCGGTATCCCCGAGACGCATCATGGAACCTTTGCCAAACTGCCTTTCGATTTGCGAAAGGGCGGCTGCCAATGCTTTATCTTTATCGCCACTGTCGATCATAGTTGTATCCTTCATTTTCCGTTAATTACAACTGATGCTGGTTCCGTGAGTAATGCAGTTGTCCCGCGACCCGTATTGATCGCTGCTCGTACTCAGTTGCCTGAGTATTTAAGAATAGCCTGTCCCCGACTACTTGCTAAATTTTCGATCTTTTCTATTCTTTCTATTCTTTCTATTCTTTCTATTCTTTCTTTTTCTATTCCTTCTTTCTCTAAGTCGCAAACCTTTCCACAACATCAATGTCTTTAGATCGGTTTGTGTCTGGTGGCTCGAACTCGATGTCACCCCCGTGACCATCAATGTCCCACAGGGGAGAACATCGAGTTCAGCCATAAATCGTTTTTCTTCCCGTTCTTTCCGTTCTTTTTATTAGTACCTGCTTTGCCGGGCCCGTATTCACTGGCTCTTGACTACTGTATGCATGAACAGTGCTGATTTAAACAAATTTGTACTGTATATACAACCAGTATATTGGCAAAATTTTAAAATCCTTTAGCTTTTCTCCGCAATTTTTTTTCCATCTGGCTTTTCCTCATCAATCAATAAGCAGCAGGCTTCCTTCCAGCGCCGCGATTACACTCGCCAGTCGCACCGCCTCCCGATCACCGCTGAAGTGAAAGCATCTGGCGAGAGACTTGTCCTCCCATTGCCAGGCAATCCAAACAGTTCCCACCGGCTTCTCATCGCTGCCACCTTCGGGACCGGCGACACCACTGACGGCAACGGCGACATTTGCCCGGCTGTTCTCGAGGGCACCACGGCTCATGGCGAGCACGGCTTCCTCACTGACAGCACCGGGTCCATCGACATCGAAGATTGATTTCGGCACATTTAACAGACGCTGCTTGGCGTCATTTGAATAGGTAATAAAACCGCTATCGAACCAGTTTGAACTACCCGGGACGGCGGTAAGAGATTGGGAAATCCAGCCGCCGGTGCAGGACTCGGCTGTCGCCATGATGAGTTTTTTGGAGAGCAGTTTATCGGCGAGTCGTTGCACTAAACTGGATACGGGAGCGGGTATCGATCGAGAAGAGAGGTCTGACATCTGCCCATGGTATCGACTTAAGCAATCCAAGGGAACCGATTAAAACACTTAAATCATCCGCAGCAGAAACAGCAAAGCTCAGGCCGCTTAGACTCAATTAGCTGTGCCCCCGCCAGCGCAAACCGTGTAGAATTCTGATCCTTAAGCAGCACAAGCAAACAAACAAATCCTCCATTCGAACCCAAAGCAATCAGTAGTTAACAATTGACCGACGCACAATCACACACTCCCATGATGCAGCAATTCCTGCGCATCAAAGCGCAGCATCAGGACAGCCTGTTGTTCTATCGCATGGGGGATTTTTACGAGTTATTTTTCGATGACGCCAGGTCGGCCGCTGACATTCTCGATATCACGCTCACCGCGCGCGGAAAATCTGCCGGCCAGCCAATTCCGATGTGTGGCATCCCCTATCATGCTGCCGACCGCTACCTGGCGAAACTGGTTGCCGCCGGGGTATCGGTGGCTATCTGCGAACAGATTGGCGACCCGGCGACGAGCAAAGGACCTGTAGATCGTCAGGTAGTCAGGGTCATCACTCCCGGCACGGTGAGTGACGAAGCCCTATTAGATGATCGCCGAGACAATTGTCTGCTCGCCATTAGCGCTGCCAGCCAAAGCAATGCCGGGCACACAGACAGAATCTATGGCATCGCCTACATGAATATCAGCAGCGGTCGTTTTGTGCTCAGTGAACTGCAAGGCCTGGATGCACTGACATCAGAAATTGAACGCATTAAACCGGCGGAGATATTGCTGCAGGAAGAATTGTCCGAGGTAGATGCGGCCATCAAGCACCCGGCAAAACGTCGACGACCGGTGTGGGAGTTCGAACTGGACAATGCCTATCGAACCCTGACCCAGCATTTTAATACCCGGGACCTATCCGCCTTTGATTGCAAAGATTTGCACATCGCCCTGCAAGCTGCCGGCTGTCTCATTCAGTATGCCCGAGAAACACAAAAATCTGACCTGCCTCATATTCAAGGCATACAGGTAGAGCAGATGGAAGACAGTGTAATCCTCGACGCCGCCAGTCGCCGCAATCTTGAACTGGACACGAATCTGGCCGGCGGCAGAGACAACACGCTATTATCTGTAATCGATCGCACCGCCACCGCAATGGGTGGTCGACTATTGTGTCGCTGGATAAATCGTCCACTACGCAGCGCCGCGCAATTACAATTGCGGCAACAGGCCGTGGTTGGACTTAAGACCGATTTCCATTTTGAGAAATTGCAGGAAGTGTTAAAAAATATAGGCGACCTTGAGCGAATACTGGCTCGCCTCGGACTCCGTTCTGCCCGTCCCCGCGATCTCGCCAAACTGCGCGACGGTCTGGCGCTGTTACCGTCACTACAGACACTGATAAAGCCTGTGGATTCCAGCTACATCGGCGAACTGGGAAGCCGGATCTCGGAATTCCCAAAGCAAACCGATCTGTTGAATCGCGCCATCGAAGAAAATCCCCCCGTGGTTATTCGCGAAGGCGGCGTCATCGCCGAAGGTTACGATGCCGAACTCGATGCGCTGCGCAATCTCAGCAGCAATGCCGGCCAGTACCTGGTGGATTTAGAGCAACGGGAAAAGCAGCGCACCGGACTCGGCACCCTCAAGGTTGGCTATAACCGGGTCCATGGCTACTACATCGAAATCAGCAAGGGCCAGGCTAATATCGAACTACCCGCTGAATATATCCGTCGCCAGACTTTGAAAAATGCCGAACGATTCATCACCCCGGAACTAAAAGAGTTCGAAGACAAAGTGCTTGGCGCGCGCAGCAAGTCCCTGGCCAGAGAAAAAGCCCTGTATGAAGCCTTGCTGGAAGAGCTTGCCAATGAACTGGCGAAATTAATCACTTGCGCCGAGGCGCTGGCAGAACTGGATGTATTAAACAATTTTGCCGAACGCGCAATCAATCTCGACTATTGCCAACCCGAACTAAGCGATGAGCCAGGCATCATCATCGAAGGCGGCAGACATCCGGTGGTAGAGCAAGTGACTACGGAGGCCTTTGTGCCGAATGATCTCTGTCTCAACACGCAACAGAAAATGCTCATCATCACCGGGCCGAATATGGGCGGCAAATCCACCTATATGCGACAAACGGCATTGATTGTATTACTGGCTCTGTGCGGCAGCCATGTGCCAGCTGATTCGGTCAAGCTTGGGCCCATCGACAGAATTTTTACCCGCATCGGTTCTTCCGATGATCTCGCCGGTGGCCGCTCTACCTTTATGGTGGAGATGACAGAGACGGCGAATATTTTGCATAATGCCACCCAGGACAGCCTGGTACTCATGGATGAAATCGGTCGCGGCACCAGCACTTTCGATGGCCTGTCTCTGGCTTGGGCGGCCTCGGTGTATATCGCCGAACAACTTAAAGCCTATACCCTTTTCGCGACCCACTATTTCGAACTCACCAGCCTGCCGGAGTCCTTCGACAGGATTATCAATGTGCATCTGGATGCGGTCGAACACGATAACGGGATTGTCTTTCTACACTCGGTAAAATCGGGGCCTGCCAATCAGAGTTATGGTTTGCAGGTCGCCCAATTGGCCGGGATTCCGCGCGCTGTAATCGAAAATGCCCGGCTCAAGCTGCAACAACTGGAAACTGAGGCCCCTGGTCAGCAAGCGAGCGCTGCCCTGCCGCAGCCGCCGCGGCAGGGTGAAATGTTTGTGACCACGACCCATCCGGCTGTAGATTATCTGCAGCGCCTGAACCCGGATGAGATCAGCGCCAAGGAAGCGCTGACAATTCTGTATGAACTCAAGCAGAAAGCTTCTGCGCCAGGCTCCAATAAATCCTCCAGCTGAGTGAGAAACTGCCGAAAAAAACTGATAGAATGCACGCCGCTAAGAGGCATCATCGATAATAATTAGCCCTGTCCTAAGCGAGTAACACAAGGCTAATAAAAAAGATTAATTGAATACAGCAAGGCTTAGACAGGCCGTTCGGAGATAACATGACGTTCATAGTAGGTGATAATTGTATACGCTGTAAGCACACGGATTGTGTTGAAGTTTGCCCGGTAGATTGCTTCTACGAAGGCCCAAATTTCCTGGTGATACACCCTGATGAGTGTATCGATTGTGCGCTCTGTGAGCCAGAATGTCCTGTCGATGCCATTTATGCTGAAGATGAGCTACCGGAAAATCAGCAGAATTTCCTCGCGCTAAATGCCGAACTCGCCGAGATATGGCCCAATATTACCGAAAAGAAAGACGCCCTGCCCGATGCAGAGGAATGGACTGACAAAACCGATAAACTGCAATATCTGGAACGATAACAAGGTGGATCTGGCGGCTGTGACTGTCCAGATCCTTTAGTAACTGTCCAGATCCTTTAAATAGCCCTGTCTTTACCAAGCAACTCCCTGAGGAGATCCCGTCACCCGCCGTCAGTTAGCTGCTTATCGAGCGGGCAATAGCCGCACCGGATCGATTGAATTACCATCTTGACGAATCTCGAAGTGCAGCATGGCAATGCCTGCCGGATTCTCTCCTATTTCGGCGATTTTCTCTCCCGCCCGCACCCGGCTGCCCTCACTCACCAACATCACGCTATTGTGCGCATAGGCACTGAGATAGCGGTCAGTGTGGCGAATAATGATAAGTTCCCCGGTTCCCTGTATGTCTCGGCCTGAATAAACCACATCACCGTCTGCGGCGGCCAGCACCGCGTCACCCCGGTTGCCACTGATATCCAGACCCTTGCTGAGCCCCGCCTGGAATCCTCGCAGCACGCGCCCGCGATAGGGCCACTGCCAGTCAGGGTTGCCAGTAGAGCGGTTATTGACAGGCTGACGTAAAACCGCACGGGAGTTGCCATTGCCCGCCTGAGATCTTGCCACCGAACTATTGCTTACTGCTGTGCCTAGACTGCCGCTTGCAATGGGGTTACGGGATTGATTGTTGTCGTTAAGGGATAGATTTAAAATCTGATCGACAAAAATTGTATAGGGTGGACTCAGACCATTGGCTATAGCCAGGCTGCGAAAGTCCAAATCATGCTCAAAAGCAATGGAGAATAAAGTATCACCCGCACGGACACGATGAGACCCCGCCGAGGACGCACTTGACTGAGAGTCGTTTCCCCTGGCATTTGAGGACGCGCTTATTGATGGCGATGAGGGGATAACCGTGGCTGCTCGATTAGCCGGCGTTCTGAGACGGCTGTCCCCGCTCCTGCTATCCACTATCTCTGGGGCCGATATGCGCTGCACCTCTCCCTGCTCCGAAATCGGCGCCTGATAATTGCTCCCGCAGGCAGTCAGCAATAACAACAGACTCAAGGCTACAGACAGTCGGCAAGCCGCCCCTTTTTTTGCTGGAGAAATCATACTAATCAGACACAGTCATAAATTTTGAATTAGACAAGAAATTAAGCAAGACCACCACAAGCACTCCGACAACAATACTCAGTAACACCGCCACCAGCATGGGGTCTTCCCCACTTAGCTCGGCGTAATTTAACGGCGACACATTGATAGTCTGCAATGAATGGTTGTTTCCCGAACTGTCTGTATAGAAATTCAGGACTTGCTGCCATGGCCACAACACCAGCAGCGAACCCAGCAGCATGCCGGTAATGAATCCGTAACTACGCTGATGATAGTTCAATAATAACCAGGCCAATATTCTGCACAGCGCAAGCAGTCCAATTGCACAACCGGCAACGAATACCAGAAGATAAGGCAAATTAAACTCCAGCAATGCCCCAAGAATAAATTCGTATACCCCTAACAACAACAAAATAAAAGCCCCGGACAGGCCCGGAAGAATCATCGCGCTGATGCCGATAATGCCACTGAAAAACACATAGAAATAGGTCATTTCGGCGGCACGTGGAGACACGACGCTAATCGCCGCGACAAACAAAATTCCCAGGCACAGGGCGCAGAGATTCTGCCATTCAGTGGCACTAAATTCATTCTTTAGCAGCCAGCATGACGCCAACACCAAACCTATGAAAAATGCCATCAACGGCGCAAAGTAATTCGCCAATAAATACAACACCGTATTGGCAGATAGCAACAGTCCTGACAAAATTCCCAAAAAAAGTATCAGCAGAAATGTGCCGTTAATGTGACGCCAAACCTCTGCCAGCCGAGCAGAGAACAGAAGCGCGCAGGCTTGCTGATCGATAGCGCGAATCGACAAAATCAGTTTGTCATAGATATTGGTGATTACCGCAATAGTACCGCCAGAGATTCCGGGCACCGAATCTCCCAAGCCCATTGCCAGGCCTTTGAGATACAGCAGCAACAGGCTACGAGTCGAGTTTAGTGGCTGCTCAGCGGGCTTGTCATGCTTGTCTTGAATATTATTGTCTTGAATATTATTACCTTGAATATTGGACATACCCTGACTGCTCTAAAATTAATGTTGTAGCTGGCCTACCAGCAAGGGAACAAACCGCACCGCTTCCAGAACTTCGGTGCTGAATTCATCACCGTGTCTGCTGATAAGCTGAAGCTCTTGCGAATCATCCCCGCCCACAGGGATCAGCAGGCGGCCACCCTCCGCCAATTGCAGCAACAGCTCTTGGGGAATCTGCTGCGGAGCAGCGGTTGTAATGATGGCGTCAAAGGGGCCGTGTTGCTGCCAACCCGCACTGCCATCATCATGCTTGTAATCAATGTTGCGCAATTTAAGTAATTTGAGATTCCGCTTGGCTCGATCCAATAAGGGCTTGATTCGCTCTACCGTATAGACTGATTTGGCCAGCTGGGCCATGACCGCCGTTTGATATCCGCAGCCAGTGCCTATCTCCAAGACTTTTTCGAGAGAACCTGACTTCAATAGAGCCTCGGTCATACGGGCGACAATATAGGGCTGCGAGATGGTTTGGTTATACCCGATCGGCAAAGCCACATCTTCGTAGGCTCTATGGGACAAGGCCTCATCGAGAAAGATATGCCTCGGGGTTGAACGAATGATATCCAACACTTGCATACTCTGAATCCCCTGATCTATTAATCTTCCCAATAGTCGTTCCCGGGTACGCTGAGAGGTCATGCCGATGCCATTTAAATTTGGCTTGCTATTTAATATACTGCTCAACGCTTGATTCCTGTTGGTTAGGTACCTGTCAGTTAGGTACCTGTCGACTAAGTACCTGTCGACTAAGTAGTAATACAGAGTTCTCGTAACAGGCTGGTTGCATAGGCTCCCTTCGGCAGGGAAAAATCCAGAATCAGATCCTGCGCGCCACCCGTGTTGCTGTTCTCATTCTTATCCGCATTTTCATTTTCATTTTCATTTTCATCGCCAGCGTCAATCCATTGCCATTTAAGCTCGCTCGGCAAAAAGCGGAAGGCTCTGCGCGAGGCTTGCAAACCACAACGTTTCAGACCTTCCAGCAGAGTGTCATATTGTTTACAGACTGCCTCTTCAATATCGGCAGATTCCCCGCGGCTTACATATTTATCTTTCATATCTATCAATCCGGGCAAAACGCCGGTGATATGAATATCGAACTGATCCAGGCGCTGCTGCAATTCCTGATCCCATTCAGCCCCATCAGGTAGCACAAAGCAGCGATCCGTGCCATTCAGGTTTAGCACATCCCCGGGCAGGTATGTATTCCAACTGCGGCTCTCAAGGCGCTGCGATAACAGCTGATTAAACAGGTATGATCGCGCCGCCGAATAGAGCATTCCCCGCTTGAAGCGCTTTTTCGAGACAGTCGAATCAGCGTCTGCTGGCACTGATTTATCAAGTTCAGAGATCATCAGCGCTTGCACCTGAGTCATATTACTCATCTGCCAGCCGAATCGTTGCGAGCCAAAATAATTTGGCACCCCTTCGCGCTTGATACGGCTTAGCCTGTCATCGAATTCCGATTGCTGGCCAATACAATCGCGCAAACGGATTTGAAAATGATTGGACTTATGACTGCCGATTCTGATTTTTCGAGAGTTACGATGGGTCTCCAAAATTTGCAAGGAGGGACTTTCAAAATTCTGCAAAGCGCGCTCTTCCAACTCGGTTAGTTGCACGCTAAACCACTGTGTACACTCCCCTCTCTTATCTTTCATGCCGGCATAACCGATTGAAGACTTTCTGGCACCAGTGACTTCACTTAATCGCTTTGCCACTTCAATAGTAGACAGGTCGGTTTTCTTGATGTTGATACAAACATGCTCACCTTGCTCGGTAAAAGCAAACCCCAATTCTTCATCGACGCGAAAATCGCTGAACTGCTGTTTTAAGCTAGCGCTTAACGGAGGAGGTTCATGCACGTAGGCCAGCGCGTCAAGCCCGACAAATTGTGCAGAAGTAGATTCGGTCGATTCAGGCATTGCCGGCTAACAGGACCACGGCGTGACAGGCAATACCTTCTTCCCTTCCGATATAACCCAAGCCCTCTGTGGTAGTGGCTTTTAGATTGACCCGATTTTCCGGCAACTCTAATAGATTCGAAAGGCTGGAAATCATCTCCTGACGATAGGCCGTCAGCTTTGGCACCTGAGCTACTACTGTTATGTCAACATTCACTAGCCAAAACTGCTTCTGGTCTATAATTTCCAACACCTGCTTAAGCAGTACTCCGCTCGCGATGCCTGAATATTTCTCGTCGTTGTCTGGAAAATGCTGACCAATATCTCCGCCACCAACCGCGCCTAACACTGCGTCACAGATGGCATGTAAAATAACATCACCATCGGAATGTGCGACCAGGCTCCTTTCCTCTGGAAGCAAAACGCCAGCCAGTATCAAGGGCCGGCCGTCATTGAAATTCTCGCTAAATCGATGCACGTCAAAACCATGTCCTATTCGCATATCGTTAGCGTTCATACTGTCGCTGCCTGTGATTTTAATATATTACTGGCGAGTATCAGATCGGCTTCGTGGGTAATTTTGATATTGTCTTTGTTGCCAGCGACCATTTTTGGGCTGTGCCCGAGCCGTTCGATAGCAGAGGCTTCATCCGTAACCTGATCCCGCTGAGACACTGCATGCCGTATTGCATTCCTTAATATTTCGTAGCGAAACATCTGTGGCGTTAATGCGTTCCAGAGCTTATTACGATCTATGGTTGCCACCACATTGCCATCAGTATCGACCTGTTTTAGTGTGTTATCGACTGGAGACCCTAACAAACCTCCTACAGGGTGATGGTGAAGCTCGGATATTAGTTTTTCAATATCGGAAGTTCGCACGCAAGGGCGCACCGCATCATGTACCAATACCCAATCATCTGCCTTCGCCTCGGACTCAATGTGATCAAGCCCATTCAGAACCGACTGGCACCTCTCTTGCGCACCAGTGGCGCAGCGAATACGTTCATTGGAGTGAATCTCGAACCCTGAATCAGAATCGGCTCCCAAAGCTGAATTCAACGTTTGCCAGTATTTATCATCGGGGTGTAATACCACTACAATTTTTTCGATGGCCGAAACCGCAGCAAGCCTCTGCAAGGCACAGGAAATAACCGGGGTACCGTTAACAGTCAGATACTGTTTGGGGGTTATCGATCCCATGCGACGACCGATGCCAGCGGCTGGCAGAATAGCCCAAATTGTCATAGTACTGTCTTCTTCTTGTGGTGAACTCCAGGCAAGTAAATCCTGTTTTAGATTATCCAGGGCAATCGATAGACCATGCTGATTTCCCCGTAATTTAGTCTACTGCTTCTGCCTTGGCTGGCAAGATCATATAAAACGTTTCACCCTGCTCTATCATGCCGAGTTCAGATCTGGCACGCTCCTCTACAGCTTCCAGTCCGTTTTTCAGGTCCAGAACTTCGATTTCCACCAGCTTGTTGCGTGCTTCCAATCCCTCATTGTCTGAGCGCTGTGCTTCCAATTCAACCTCAAGCAAGTTTAGCGAGCGCACGCTATCCTCACCAATCCAGAGCTGATACTGAAATGTTAGAAACACGATAGCGAGGAAACCGAATAATGTTTTCATGATTTTTTAGCTAGCCGGTAAAACGAGTAAACTCCATTAGACCATTGTAAACCGAGCTACTGCCCAGTTGTTCTTCAATGCGCAGCAAACGGTTGTACTTGGCAACCCTGTCTGAACGGCACAGTGATCCGGTTTTAATCTGACCCGCCGCCATAGCAACGGCCAAATCGGCGATGGTGGTATCTTCGGTCTCACCCGAACGATGGGATATCACCACCGTGTATTCCGCCTGCTTCGCCATATTAATGGCCGCCAAAGTTTCCGTCAGCGAGCCAATTTGATTAAATTTGATAAGAATGGAATTAGCGATATGTTCGCTGATGCCACGCTGTAAAATACGGGTGTTGGTGACGAACAAATCATCACCCACTAACTGAACTTTATCGCCTAGTTGCGCCGATAATTTAGCCCAGCCCTCCCAATCACTCTCATCCATGCCGTCTTCGATAGACAATATGGGGTAGTTTTCACTCAGACTCTGGAGATAATCGGCGAATTGAGCCGAATCATAGCTCTTGTTTTCACCTTTCAGCTCATATTTACCATTCTCATAAAATTCCGAGGCGGCGCAGTCCAGCGCCAGGTGAATATCCGTCCCAGGCTTGAAGCCGGCGATTTCCACAGCCTGCAGAATGGCGTCCAAAGCCGCCGCATTAGAGGGCAAATTCGGCGCAAATCCACCCTCATCACCGACCGCCGTGCTCAGACCCTTTTTCTTTAACACCGATTTAAGTGCATGAAAGATTTCAGCGCCGTAGCGCAGGGCCTCAGTAAAGCTGGGAGCCCCCGTCGGCTGAATCATAAACTCCTGAATATCCACGTTATTATCAGCATGTTCCCCACCATTTATGATGTTCATCATTGGTACCGGCAGCGAATACACCCCCTCACTACCATTCAATCTGGCAATATGGGCATACAGAGGGATGCCGGCCTCGGCAGCGGCAGCCTTTGCCGCGGCAAGAGATACCGCGAGAATCGCATTCGCCCCCAATTTTTCTTTGTTCGCTGTCCCGTCCAGATCCAGCATTAGCTGATCCAGACCCTGTTGGTCGGCGGCGCTGCGACCGATTAGCAACCGTCTAATCTCGTTGTTCACGTTAGCAACCGCCTTTTGCACGCCCTTGCCTGAATACCGTGATGGATCCTGATCCCGCAACTCCAGCGCTTCTCTCGAGCCGGTTGAGGCGCCGGAGGGGGCACAGGCTGATCCTGTTACGCCGCTGTCCAATTCCACATCGGCTTCAATCGTTGGATTGCCGCGAGAATCCAGAATTTCTCGGGCTTTAATATTTTTAATTACTGACATTTCAATACCTTATGAATATTTTCTAAACCATTTTCTAAAATGATGATGCGCCTGTGTTTCAGGCTGTATCGATGTCTGGCATGGCTTTTATCAGCCCATCCAGTGCTTTCATTTGACTAAGGAAGGGCCGCAAACTATCGAGCCTTAATGCACAGGGGCCATCGCAGAGCGCCTTGTCTGGATCCGGATGAGCCTCGATGAACAGGCCCGCCAGGCCCTGGGACAAACCCGCCCTGGACAGGGCCGTCACGTCCCCGCGGCGACCATCGGCGGCATTGGCGAGAGCGCCGGGTTTCTGCAGGGCATGAGTCGCATCAAACATAATCGGGCAATTGAATTGCTTCATGACGGAAAAGCCCAGCATATCGACTATCAGGTTGTTATAGCCGAAGCTGCTGCCGCGTTCGCAGAGAATCAGCTGATCATTACCGGCCGCCTCAAACTTTCCCAGTATATGCCCCATTTCCTGCGGAGCCAGAAATTGCGCTTTCTTGATATTAATAATGGCGCCGCTTTTCGCCATGGCTACCACCAGATCTGTCTGTCGTGACAGAAATGCCGGCAGCTGAATAACGTCTGCCACCTCGCTAACCGGTGCTACCTGAGAGACCTCATGGACATCGGTAATCACCGGCAGTTGCAACTGCTGCTTTATCTCACTGAGAATTTTTAGACCTTCATCCAGTCCAGGACCGCGATAGGAATCCACAGACGAGCGGTTGGCTTTGTCAAAGGAAGCCTTGAATACATAGGGAATATTCAATTCGGTTGTGACTTCTTTAAAATACTCGGCAACTTCCATGGCCAGATCTCGCGACTCCAGTACGTTCATCCCGGCAAACAGCACGAAGGGTTGATCATTGGCGATGGTAAAATCGGCAAGCTTAATTTGTTGCATTGTCATGAATCAGTATCGCGTCCTGTAGTCCTGTAGCTGTAGTCCTGTAGCTGAATTCCAATAGAATTTGTAAAAATAGCGAAGGCGAAAATCCCTAAGCGATATTTTCCGCCGATTCAATCGGCGCAGAAAAGCTCACAGCCGCCTCATTGCTTGACTGTTTTTCGTGTCTGGCAATTGCCGCCTTAATAAAGCCGGTGAACAGGGGATGGCCATAGCGAGGCGTCGAGGTGAACTCAGGATGAAACTGACAACCCACGAACCAGGGATGATCAGGAATCTCAATCACCTCGACCAGCATACCGTCTGCGGACTTGCCCACCAGCTTCATGCCAGCGGATGACAAGGCATCGATATAATCATTGTTGAACTCGTAACGATGCCGGTGGCGCTCAATAATCGATTCTTGTTGATAGCAGTCGAAGGTGGTCGAGCTCTTGTCCAGAATACATTCCTGCGCCCCCAGTCTCATGGTGCCACCTAGATCGGAGTTTTTATCTCTGAATTCAGTTGAGCCGGCCGAGGTAGTCCATTCGCTAATCAAGGCAATAACCGGATTCTCACAGGCCGGGGCAAACTCGGTGCTGTTCGCATCCTTAATGCCTGCTACATTTCTTGCATAATCAATCACCGCCGCTTGCAGACCCAGGCAAATACCAAGATAGGGAATTTTATTTTCCCGGGCATATTGCACAGCCATGATCTTACCTTCGACACCACGTTCGCCAAAGCCACCGGGGACCAGAATGGCATCCTGATTGGCAAGTACCCCAACGCCCTTGTCGATAACATCGGTAGAGTCGATATAGGTAATATTAACTTTGGTACGGGTTTGTATGCCGGCGTGAATGATTGCCTCGTTCAATGACTTATAGGCATCCAGCAAATCCATGTATTTGCCAACCATGGCCAAATTCACTTCTTTATCGGGATGCAAATAGGCATCGACCACCGTCTCCCACTCGGAGAGGTTAGCCGGCGGACAGTCCAGCTTAAACTTCTTAATGACAATTTCATCGAGGCCCGCCGCCCCGAGAATGGAAGGAATTCGATAGATGCAATCAGTATCGGGCAGAGAAACTACCGCGGCCAGATCGACGTTGGTAAACAGGGCAATCTTCTTGCGCGCCGATTCGTCGATTTCATGAGTCGAGCGACAGACCAATATATCGGGCTGAATACCGATGGAGCGCAACTCTTTTACCGAGTGTTGAGTCGGTTTGGTCTTGGTTTCTCCGGCGGTGCTTATATAGGGCACCAATGTCAGATGCAGGAACAGCGCGGCATCGGGGCCGAGTTCTACGCGCAGCTGGCGTACCGCCTCCAGAAAGGGCTGTGATTCGATGTCACCGACCGTGCCACCAATTTCAATCAAGGCAACTTCTGCATCACCCGCACCGAGAATTATTCGTCGTTTAATTTCATCGGTGATGTGTGGAATGACCTGAATGGTGGCGCCCAGATAATCTCCGCGTCGCTCGCGCTTCAGCACTTCCTCGTACACCTTGCCGGTGGTGAAGTTGTTCTTCTTCAGCATGGTGGTGCGACTGAACCGCTCATAGTGCCCGAGATCGAGATCGGTCTCGGCGCCATCTTCGGTCACGTACACCTCGCCATGTTGAAACGGACTCATGGTGCCGGGATCCACATTGATATAGGGATCCAGTTTCATCATAGTGATATTAACGCCGCGGGCTTCTAAAATAGCCGCGAGAGATGCTGAAGTAATGCCTTTGCCCAGTGAAGAAACAACACCACCGGTAATGAAGATATAACGAGTCATTCGAGTCCCATCTTAATGATAAATTAGCAGTGCACTAACCTTTGCAGATGGAGTTACAGCCTACCAGAACCCCCTATCGTCCACAATCTGAAATGCAGTTTTCCTTACTTAATTTCAAAATATAAGCCTACGTTATCACTTCCAGAACTATCTGCTGGCTATAAGCGCTGCAGTTAACACCGGGGGATAACACCCATACTCTCTCAAGTCACTTCGAGCACAGGTCGCAACCACTGCACAATTAGCCCAGGCTCGCCGGATTTTGCCGCATATTCTTCGCTGACGCCAATACCGGGAATGCAAACCAGTTGATCTTCTCGATACAGCAGCGGAATGCGATTTCTTAACCAGGGTTCGATCTGGTGTTCCTGCAGAATTTTCTTCAAGGACTTATTCGGCCTGCCCGCAAGACGGCAAGATTCACCGCCCTGTCGATATCTGACTTGCAACTGAGCACAGTTGGCTATTGCCAAACCTGGCCCTGTTTTCATCTGCGCTGTCAGACTGCCATTGTTTGGCAGCAGGAGGATTGGCAGCAGGAGGGGTGGAAGCGGCGCATCTGCACGCTCGAAGTCCGTAGAATCGAGAAAATCCCAAGCCAGGTTTTGTGCATTCACTGGCGCCGACTTATCCTCTTGTGTTGTTAAGGCATAGAGACAGCCCTTATAGCGCGCCAACTGAAAACCATTTGCATCCAGTGCCGCGCTATCGCTGGCGAACAAGACCTCATTGGCTAACTGATGCAGGCGGTTCCAGCCCAGTTCCGGCAGCTTTAATTGTGCCAACCAGTGGCGCAACACATTGCGTCTGCGAGCATTCGAGAGCAGCAACAACTTGTCTATCTGCACTACGGCCTTTGAGCTGGTGGCAATGCTGGCCAGATCCAAAGTAGCCAGATTCTGTAGCAGACCTTCTGCCTCTTCTGCGAGCGTAACGGTCTTTGACCAACTGTCCCGGTAGCCCGGCCAGCGCGCCTCCAGTATCGGCAGGACAGTATGCCGGCAGTAATTCCGGTCGAAGCGCTGATCTTGATTGGATGGATCCTGCATCCATTGAAGCTGGTGCTGGCGCGCATACTGATGCAATTGTTGTTGATCGAAATCCAGTAACGGTCTGAGCAAGAACCCCGCGCCCACTGCGCGAGTGCGAGGCATCCCGCTCAAGCCCCGGCTCCCGGAACCGCGCATTAAGCGCAATAATAAGGTCTCCATTTGATCATCCCGATGATGGGCAAGAATCAGGGCTTCGGCGGGCTTTAATTGCTGCTCGAACACACGGTATCTGGCCTCGCGGGCGGCATTCTCTATACCCGCTGTCGAATCCGGATCGATAGCCTTGGGATTGTCGATAGACACTTCGACGCTAATAAGTTGAATCGATAACTGCGCACAGACTTGCTCGCAATGTTGCTGCCAGGCAGCCGCCTCGGCATGCAGCCCATGATTGATATGCACGGCACGAAATTCAAAATCCAGCTTCGACTGCTTTTTCAGTTCACTCAGAAGATGCAGAAGAACAATAGAATCCATTCCCCCACTCAAGCCCAACACCGCGCATTCAAAGGAGCCTGCCTGTTGAGCAGTTGCACGCAGAGCCGAAGCAAAAGTTTCGAGATTAAATTTCATGTTCAAGTCGATGTCGTGTCGAGATAGTATCTAGTGCAGTGTCCGGAATCGATGGGCTGTAGGGACTGTCGCAACAAACGCCGATTCGTAACAGCCAGCGGATATTTCAATGCAACGTGCAATACTCTAGCTTGGAATTCCGTAACTCATTAAGCGCTTGTAACGACGCTCAACCAACTCATCCAGGTCTATTGCGCTTAGACGATCCAGCTGCTCCAGCAAAGCCGTTTTGATGTTAGCGGCGACGGCGGCTACATCCCGATGGGCCCCGCCCGGCGGCTCCGGAATTGTATGATCGACAATACCTAATTCTTCCAGGCGTTTTGAGGTGACCCCCATCGCTTCCGCCGCTGCCGCCGCATATTCAGAAGACTTCCAAAGAATAGTGGCGCAGCCCTCGGGCGTAATTACCGTATAAGTTGAGTATTGCAGCATATTGAGCTGATCAGAAACGCCGATCGCAATTGCTCCACCGGAATTCGCCTCACCGGTAACTGTCGCAATCAAGGGCGTTCGAATTCTCGACATCATCGCCATGTTTTCAGCGATAGCCTCGTTAATGCCTCTTTCTTCTGCATCCATTCCCGGAAAAGCGCCAGGTGTATCTATAAAACTAAGCACCGGTAATCGGTATTTTTCAGCGAGGAGCACGAGCCTGCGCGCTTTACGATAGCCTTCCGGCCTCGGCATGCCAAAATTGTGGCGTACTTTTTCTTTGGTTCCTCTGCCCTTCTGATGACCGATAACAACCACCGGCCTGCCATCTATTTTCGCCAGCCCGCCGATGAGCGCCTGATCGTCGGCAAACAATCGGTCGCCGTGCAATTCATCAAAATCGGTAAATATATGTTCGATATAGTCCAGCGTGTAAGGTCGCAAGGGATGTCTGGCAACCTGAGATATCTGCCACGATGAGAGATTGGCATAAATTTTTTCTGTGAGCTTGACGCTCTTGGCCTTGAGGTTCTGAATTTCCTCACTGATATTCAACTCATTGTCGCTTCCCACCAATCTCAGCTCACTGATTTTGGCTTCCAATTCCGCAATGGGTTGTTCAAATTCGAGATAATTAGGATCCATACCACACTCAATTTTAGTGATCTATATTAGCCAGGGTTTAGTTGTAAAGCCGACGATTGCTTAGTTGGCTATTTACTTCCCGGCTACGGGTGTTAAATTATTTGACTCGAGTTGCTGTTAATTAATCGCTGTTAGTTATCAATCTTAGTTATCAGTCTTGGTTATCAATCTTAGTTATCGCTGTTACTTATAATCCAGCACTACTTTTTCTTTACCGTATTCGAGCCGCAGGCGCTGTATCAAATCATCGGACGGCGACACAAGCCAGTCATGACCCAGCATTATACACCCTCTCGACGCCGATCGCTGATAGTGAACTACGACCTGGCAGCCTGTTGGCTGATCCGCCTCCACATCGGCACCGAACTTGCTAATATCCGGCCTTGCCGCGCCAGAGCCCGCCGCGGATGGAGAGTCTTGTTCTTCCAGCGCGCCATTGCCCTCGCCGAACTGCGCCGATACTGAATTCGCGGCGTCAACGGCGGGCGTTGCCGCCAGCTTGCGGTAGGGCTGCAGAATTCTGGCTAAATGTTCACAAAATCCGGATTGCAGGGTGTCGAACTGCAGATTCAGCGCTAGCCGATGAGCATGCTTCTTCCTCGCCTGAGACAGAGTCATTATACTTTTCGCCCTGCCTCGCATACCGCCGCTGTAGTCATCGATGCTGATGGTGCAATCAACAACTATAATCAGGTCTTTCTGCAACATTTCGCGGTACTTCTCATATTCTTTCGCAAACAGAGAAACTTCAAATCGGGCACTGCGATCATCCAGGGTAAGGAAAGCAATGGTGTCACCGGCTTTGTTCTTTATGGTGCGAATAGTGTGAATTACGCCGGCGATGGTTTGGGGAGCCCGTTCTGGCCGTAAACTCGACAAGCGATCTCTGGTGATATGCGCCAGTTCCGGCAAAAACTCATCAATAGGGTGGCCAGACAGCCACAAGCCGAGAGTTTCCTTTTCTGCCATCAGTCGATGCTGTTCTGCCCAGGCACGAACATTAAGGCTCACCGAAGAGCTTTCAGCATTGGTTGTGCCTTCCGGTTCGATTTCACCGAATAGATCTGCCACTCCACTGGCCTGATTTCTGCTGGACTGCTCTGCTGCCTGCATGGCTTGCGGCAGCAGAACCGAAAGCAAGGCCCTGCTGTGATCAATATCTCCTCCCACCTGCTTGTCCAGAGCTCCCGCACGAATCAAGGCTTCCATGCTGCGTTTGTTAAGACTCTGGGTATCGATGCGTTGACATAGTTCCAGCAAGCTGGTGAATTCCCCCTGTTCTCTTGCGGCTAAAATTGCCGCAACCGGTCCCTCACCCAAACCTTTGATAGCGCCTAAGCCATAAACAATTTCGCCGTCCATATTTACGGTAAAATTAAATTGGCCGAGATTCACATCCGGTGGAACAATGGTCAGCTTCATGGATCGACATTCATCGATAAGGGTCACGATTTTATCGGTATTCTGCATGTCGGCAGACAATACCGCCGCCATAAAATAAGCTGGATAGTGGGTCTTTAACCAGGCCGTCTGATAAGACACCAGCGCATACGCCGCCGAGTGTGATTTATTAAAGCCATAGCCGGCAAATTTCTCCATCAGATCGAAGATAGACTCGGCCAGCTTTGGATCTATATCCCGAGCAACAGCCCCATCGGTAAACAGGCTGCGCTGTTTAGCCATTACCTGCGGATCCTTTTTCCCCATCGCCTTACGCAATATGTCGGCACCACCGAGTGAGTAGTTGCCGAGCACCTGAGCAATCTGCATCACCTGTTCCTGGTACAGAATTACCCCATAAGTATTGGACAACACCGGTTCCAACTCTGGATGCGGATAGATCACTCTGGTTCTACCATGCTTGCGATCGATAAAGTCATCGACCATGCCTGACTGCAGAGGACCAGGTCTGAACAGTGCCACCAGGGCAATTATGTCTTCAAAGCAATTCGGCACCTGACGCTTGATCAGGTCTTTCATACCGCGAGATTCCAGCTGAAAAATGGCCGTGGTCTCTCCCTTTTGCAGCAGCTTGTAAACTTTTTCATCGTTAAGTGGCAGGGTGTCGATATCGACCTTGGCTTCGTCCGCCGCCGCCCGGCTATTGATCATCTTCACAGCCCAGTCGATGATGGTTAATGTACGCAAGCCGAGGAAGTCGAACTTAACCAAACCTGCGGTTTCCACATCATTCTTGTCATACTGAGTTACCAGCCCGCCGCCGGATTCATCACAATACAAAGGTGTAAAATCGGTCAGTTTGGTTGGCGCGATGACTACACCCCCGGCATGTTTACCGACGTTCCGGGTGATGCCTTCCAGCTTATAAGCCATCTCCATAATTTCTTGTGCATCTTCATCGCCGGCGACAAATTCACCCAGCAAGGGCTCCGCTTCAAATGCCTTCTTCAGCGTTATGCCCGGTTCGAACGGAATCAATTTTGAGAGTTTATCAGCCAGTGCGTAGGGCTTGCCCTGCACTCTGGCCACATCGCGAACCACCGCCTTTGCGGCCATGGTGCCAAATGTAATTATTTGTGAAACAGCATCCTTACCGTATAGCTCAGCCACATGCTGAATTACCCGATCCCGGCCCTCCATACAAAAATCAACATCGAAATCCGGCATAGAAACACGTTCCGGATTCAGGAAGCGCTCGAACAGAAGATCGTATTTCAGTGGATCGAGATCTGTAATCCCCAGTGCATAGGCCACAATCGAGCCGGCACCGGAACCACGACCCGGCCCAACCGGAATGCCGTTATCCTTCGACCATTGAATAAACTCCATCACGATCAGAAAGTAGCCGGCAAATCCCATCTGGTTGATGATCCCCAGCTCAAATTCCAGTCGTTCCCAATACAGCGTATGGCTGTCTTTATTTACAGACTCTTCGCCATACAGCTTCAGCAATCGTTTGTTCAGTCCTTGCGTGCTTAAGTTCGAGAAAAACTCCTCCAGGCTAAGCCCTTCCGGCACTGGATAATTCGGCAAGCAGGGAATGCCCAATTGCAGACCGAGATTGCAACGCTTTACAATTTCCTCTGCATTCTGAATCGCCTCAGGGATATCGGCGAACAACTCAGTCATTTGTGCCGTACTCTTCAGATACTGTTGCTCGGTGTAATTGTGAGGGCGCCGCGGATCGTCCATAGTACGACGCTCATTAATGCACACCCGCACCTCATGGGCATCGAAGTCATCCTTATGGAGGAAACGGACATCATTCGTCGCCACCACCGGGCAAGCCGTGTCGATCGCCAGCATCACCGCCGCCTCGACATAGTCCTCTTCATCATTTTTGCCTACCCGCTGTAATTCAAGATAAAAACTGTCGGGAAATAGCTCTCGCCATTGCTGCAATAGCGCTTTGGCACGCTCCGGTTCGTCTGCCAGCAATGCCGCGCCAATATCACTGTACTGAGCGCCGGATAAGGCGATCAAGCCATCGACCCTGCCCGCCAGTTTCGACTTCATAATCACCGGTTCGTTATGACTCGGATTTTCGGTATACAACTCCGAAACCAACTTGGTCAGATTCAAATAACCGACCTGATTCTTAACCAGCAACACCAGCCGGGTCTGCCCCGCCTGATTATCATCTTCAACCAGAACATCACAGCCACAAACTGGTTTTATGCCATCCTTCATGGCGGCGCTGTAAAACTTGATCAGGGAGAACATATTTGCCAGGTCGGTAATGGCCACCGAAGGCATAGAAAGTTTCCGTAGACGGGAGATAAGTGGCTTGATGCGTACGAGCCCATCACTGATTGAGAACTCGGTGTGTAATCGCAGATGGGCGAAGGGCGTGGGAGGCGAGTTTTCAGACATGTAAAACGTTTTAATTCAATTGAGGGGCAGACGCTTAATATACCCTTTTTCCGCGCTAAAGTTTACTTAATCAGAGCCTGGCGTAGTGTCCTGCACAGGCAGCAACTTGGGGGGCGGGATGAGTATTCAATTGCTTGGCGGATGATGGCCGGGAAAGTGTGGCAAAAAGGCCCCGACTCATCTAAGGGGATACCTCAAATAGCAGAACACGCGGGTAATAGTTTCGCCACCGGCGCAAAGGAACGTCGATGGACGGGGCTGACTCCCAGTGAATTTAAAGCCGCCAGATGATAGGCAGTGGGGTAACCCTTGTGTCTGGCAAAGCCATAGCCGGGGTACTGCTTGTCCAACTCGCACATTTCCTGATCGCGGGTAACCTTGGCAAGTATCGAGGCGGCGGCAATGCTAGCCACCAGAGAGTCCCCTCTTACGATTGCCTGTGATGGATATGCCCACTGTGGACAGAAGTTGCCATCCACATACACAAATTCCGGCTGTAGGGACAGGGCGGCGACGGCCCGATGCATGGCTAGCAGACTTGCCTGTAAGATATTCAGTGTATCGATCTCGGCAACCGAGGCTCGACCAATGGAAAAACACAGGGCTTTTTCCTGAATCTGCAGAACGCAGGCCAGCCGTTTCTTTTCGCTTAACTTTTTAGAGTCGTTAAGCCCGTCGATTGGTTTATCGGGGTGCAGAATCACCGCCGCCGCAACCACATCACCCGCCAGAGGTCCGCGACCCACTTCATCGGTTCCCGCTGACAGTTTTCCAGGTAACGCGAAATTATTCCAGTCGGTCGCTGTAGGCATTGGCTTAATGCTTGTCGCCTTCCAACAGCGCGGCGATGGCCGCTGCCGCCTGCTTCGATGCATCGAGGCGCAGACTGTGATGAATGGCATCAAATTCTTCGAGCAGCGGCTCATGGGCTTTCACATCCTGCATAAATTTCATGATTTCGTCTCGTAGTCCCGTGGCTGTCAGATTGTGCTGGATATATTCCGGCACCAACGGCCTGCCCGCCAGCAGATTAGGCAGGGCGACATAGGGAATTTTCACCAGTCGCGAGGCAATCGCGTAAGTAAGGCTTGCCAGCTTGTAGCCTACAATCATCGGCCTTCTTAATAGCAGCGTTTCCAGTGTAGCTGTGCCAGATGCCAGCACCACCAGATCTGCCGCCGATATGGCGGCATGGGAATCATCAACCAGTTGAAATTGTTCGCTGGGGAAAATATTACTGGCTTTAAGCAAAGCATTTATCCGAATTTTCGCTTCAGCACTACTAAAGGGAATCAAAAATCTAAGTTGGGGATAATCCCTTAGTGACTCGATAGCCGCCGCAAGAAAAATGGGTCCCAGCCTTTTGATTTCGCCACCACGACTGCCTGGCATAAGAGCGACGACCGCATCATCGGCCGCTAAATCATATTTCTGTCGGTGCAGTTGCTTCTGATCCTCAAAACCGATGCTGTCTGCCAAGGGATGGCCAACACATTTAACGGCTATCCCGTGTTGCTGATAAATTGCAGTTTCGAATGGAAACAGGGTCAACATGAGGTCTACGGATTTTTTTATTTTATAAATACGCTTTTCTCGATAGGCCCATACACTGGGACTAACATAGTGAACTGTTTTGATATTGTGCTGATGCAGCTCAGACTCGAGGCGCAAATTAAAATCTGGATTGTCGATGCCGATGAAGGCGGCAATCGAATTTTCTATGAAGAAGTTACGCAGACGTTTCTTTAGGGCGAACAGCTCGGGCAGACGACCTAGCGGCTCAACAAAACCCATCACCGACAAACGATCCATTGCGGCTAAAGATTCGCAGCCCTGCGCAATCATGTCAGGGCCGCCAATACCCACAAATTTAGCCTCTGGATAACGCTTGCGTAACTCTGCGATCAAACCTGCACCGAGGATATCTCCCGATTTTTCGCCTGCAACAATACCGAAAAGTAGGGCTTTGCTCATAGTTTGCACAGCGTTTAAAGTAATTATTGAGAAATTGCTTTCGGCAATCTTGTGCCGGGAATTCTTGTATCGGGCAATTGCGTATTACTGTTGGTCGAATAGAGACTGTTTGCCGTTTCTATCCAGGTGAAACATTTTATCGCTGAATGCCTTTCTCGGATGACTCTAATGAATCAATTAAAACCTGCAAGGCTTCGCAGTCTTTCACCATAACTTTCAATTGCGCTATCGCTTCACGTAGCGAATGACCACGCAGATAGATAATTTTGAAGGCTTCGCGAATCTGCTTAATAGTTGCCGCATCGAAACCACGTCGCTCCAAACCTATCTTGTTGATACTTCGTACTGCGGCCGGCTGTCCACTGGCTATGACGTAAGCGGGAATATCACTGCAGATGTGCGTTACCCCGCCGATCATTGCGTGAGCGCCGATTTTCAAAAATTGATTAACGCCAGCATAGCCACCCAATATAGCCCAGTCACCCACTTCAACATGCCCGGAGATGCCAACGTTGTTTGCGAACACCGTATTACTGCCAACCAGACAGTCATGGGCAATATGCACATAGGGCATTAACAGATTGTCACTACCGATACGGGTCAGACCTCCCCCTACAGCGGTGCCACGATGTAAATTTACACCTTCGCGCAATATATTATTGTCGCCAATTTCCAGCCAGGTCTCTTCGCCGCTGAATTTTTTGTCCGCTGGATCTTCGCCCACCGAACTAAATTGAAAGATCCTGTTGTTCTTTCCAATTTTAGTATTGCAACGGATTACTACATGGGAATCTATAACCGTTCCCGCACCAATGTGCACATTGGGCCCAATAATGGTCCAGGGGCCAATCGTTGCATTCGGGTCTATTTCAGCTGCAGAGTCTATCCTGGCACTGGCATCAATCGACATTCACCTTCCTCTCAGCGCACATAATCGTCATAGTCCCTACCAACTCTTCATCTACAGAGGCACGGCAGGCAAATTTGTAGATGCCTCTCCTATTGGTGATTATCTCTGCCTCCAGCATCAATCGATCACCGGGCACCACAGGCCTTCTGAGGCGCACATTGTCTGCACCGACAAAATAGTACAGATACCCGTCCTTCGGTTTTTTCTCCTGGCTCTTGAAGCCAAGTACACCCGCCGCCTGAGCTAATGCCTCGATGATCAAGACTCCCGGCATGATTGGCTTATTGGGGAAATGACCTTCGAAGAAGGGCTCATTTACTGTCACATTCTTATAAGCCACAATGGATTTACCCAACTCCATCTCCACCACTCTGTCTACTAACAGAAAAGGGTAACGCTGTGGCAGATAGTCTTTAATATCATCAACATTCATTTGCATGTGCTTGTCTCTAATTCCGGCTGTGCACATGTACATTGTGCGACTATTGGTGTACTTCTGGTTTTTCTTACCTAACTGTCATAACTTCTACAGCCTGTCTGCGGTGCTATTCTTCAATCTGCTTCCCACTTAATTTGTGGAAAGGGCTTATCCCCAGTCTACTGACTTAGTCTTTATCGGTAGACCTCTCCAATTCTTTCAGTCTCTTCGCTATGCTATCCAATTGCTGAAATCTGACGCTGCTCCTCTTCCATTCGGAAGTTTTCATGTGCAGGGTGCCAGAAGAATACATTCCTGGTTCGGAAATTGATTTACTGACCAATGACATGGCACTTACCTGGACCCTGTCGGCGATTGTTATATGGCCTACTGCGCCAGAACCGCCCCCCATTATGCAATATTTCCCAATCGTAACACTGCCAGCAATTCCCACGCAGCCACATACAATTGTGTGGGCTCCGATCCTGCAGTTATGCGCTATCTGAACCTGGTTATCTATCTTAACCCCTTGTTCAATAACTGTGTCTTCCAGTGCTCCCCGGTCTATTGTAGAGCCAGCTCCAACCTCAACATCGTCGGCAATTCGCACACTCCCCAGCTGAAGAACCTTGACGGACTTAGACCCATCAAAAGCAAAACCAAAACCATCTGCCCCGATGACCGCCCCGGAATGAATAATAACATTAGCGCCTAGAGAAACATCGTGATAAAGAGCGACATTACTATGCAGCCTACATGCAGATCCCAGCGTGACAGATTCACCAATATAAGAGCCTGCGCCAACAACAACTCCGTCGCCAATATTTACATTGGCCTCAACTACCACATTGGCCCCTATAGTCACAGACTCTCCCAGCACGGCCGTATCATCTACCGAAGCGGATGGATGAATGCCAGGCTTCGGCACAGGAGACTTATCGAATAATTGAGTTGCTTGCGCGAAACTGACATAGGGCGAAGAAGAAATCAATTTATTTCCAGACCACCTGTCTGCAAACTTTTCTTCAATAATTATCGCCGAGGCGTTGCTCTTAACGAGCTGGTCGATATAGACGGAATTACTTAGGAAGCTGAGTTGACCTGGGCCGGCACCGCTTAAGGTGGCCAGCCCGTGGATTTCGCATTGACCATCCCCATCCAGCGTCAGGCTTAACACTTCAGCAAGCTCGGTCAGCGTATAATTTTTATTATGTGTCACCTGACACTAACCTGCCCGAGGAAAACTCCTCTACTCTGCTAATTTTGCTTGTTCGTTTAGCTTTGCAGTAACCTTAGCGGTTATATCCAACACAGGAGCAAAATACGGCGCGCTATCGACATTAAGGATTAGGTCGTAACCTCCTTCTGCAACAACGTCGGTAACAGCGGCGGCCAAAGGTCCCCGCATACTCTCAAGATAAAGCTGATTCCTTTCTTGCGACACCTTCTGTAGTCTTTCCTGAATTAGCTGAAGCTGAACCTGCAAGTCCTGCGCCTGCGAATTCATGCGACTTTTTTCTTGATCAGTCATCACTGCTTCGTCTTGTTGAAATTTTTCAGCCAGCGCGGTGAGTTCGTCATTGAGGCCTTGTGCTCGCGTAGTATCCGCTCCAAATTCTTGATCCAATGCTTCCTGCATAACGCGCGCAGAATCAGAATTAAACAATGCTTGAAGCGCATTTATTACACCAATCTTGGTATCTTGTGCAAAGGCACCTTGAGATATCAGTACCAGAGACAGACAGGCAATTAGACTCTTGAATTTATTCACGTATATTCTCCAATTCATACAATTACTACTGAAGGTATTTAATCAGTATAAAATTTTATCTTAATGTTGTGTGTAAGTGCTTTCCAATAGGAAGCTCAATTTCTTTCTCGTTTCGTTTCTTTTCGTTTAGACCAATCTTCGAACAAGTTTAGTGACCGCTAAAATCCATTGCCGACTGTAAAGTCGAAAGACTTGGTATCGTCACCATCCTTGCCAAAAGGTTTCGCCAGATAAAATGTAAGCGGTCCAAACGGTGAAATATAAGTAACGCTCATCCCTGCCGAATATCGGATTTCACCGAGGTCAAAATCTGTACAATTCTTGAGCAGCGTTTGTCTTTCCGTACAATGGGAGGAAAAGACATTCCCGGCGTCAATAAAAAAGGCCGATCTAACCCGACCTGTTTGCTCGACGAACGGGAGAGGAAACAGCAGCTCCAGGGTCGTTGTGGCCAGTATATTACCACCAAAACTGTCATAATCCTTATCCAAATAGAAACTTTCTACCGCCAGCGCAATTTCTGGATCTCCGTTCACATCCAGCACTCGATTTCCATTCTCGTCGAATAATGGCGCTGTTTGATAGCCATAAGTGTTCGCGCCACCCACGGCCGATCCATCTTCGGCACGCAGAATTTCGCCATTTTCGTCTTTCAACAGTGAAATGCCGCCCTGAACCAGATACCGAGCGCCCGGCGTACTTTGTGGACCCAGACTGTTCTCTTCAAATCCGCGCAAGATACCCGCCGAACTCAACCCCCCGGCAAAGTAATTATTAAAGAATGGCATCTCTCCTGTGCTGCCATACCCAATGCCGTATCCCAGATTGGTACGCAAAGCTACAACCCACCTCTGATCCCGGGTAATGGGCCAATACAATTGGTTATTATAAGTCATGCTGGCGTATTGCAGATCGCTACCCGGCAAGGTGACTTCAATGCCCATACTGTGGAGTTTACCGGCGGTGGGCATTTGACCCCGGTTCAAAGTATTGCGGAACCAGTTTCCCCTAATTGTAAAGTTATCGAATGTATCGCCAAATTTATCAACGAAGCCACTTTCAGGGTTTTTCTGTAATTGCAGGGCAGTAAGACCGGCCACATTCCCGAGCACAGAATCAATAACGGGGCCGTCCCATACATTGCCATTAGCCGGGGTAATTACATAGCTATCAACCCCCTCGAACAAAACAGGACTAGAGATGATTTCTTGTACTGAGCCTATCCCCGCGCTCAATTCAGTATGGGTGAAACCCAGATCCAAACCGAGCACTGCTATTTCACTGATTGGATAACTGAAGTTCAGCGAACCGCCATAGGAACTGGTATTGAAATTTGAAACATTGAAGGGCGAATCAATTTTCTGGGCAAAAAGATTAAATCCCCGACTCACTCCGTCTGGCGTAAAGTACGGATCAACATATTGAAAATTGAGCCCCGACTGAAATCGACTCTTGTTAATTCCGACACCTAGCGTCTTACCAGTGCCGAGAAAATTCTGCGCCTGCAAAGAAGAGCTGATAAAAAAGTCACCTCCGCCGCCGGTTCCAACTTGAAAACTAATAGCACCGAAACTTTGTTCCAGCACATCGTAGTTCACGTCAATCTGATCTTCGGTTCCAGCCACCTCAACAGTATCGACTTCCACTGTCTCAAAATAACCCAAGCGCTCGAGTCTAACCTTCGATTGTTCTATTTGCAGACTGGAGGCCGGCGCACTTTCTAATTGTCGCATCTCTCGACGCAGCACATCATCAGCTGTCGATATATTTCCTGCAAAGTTAATTCGATTTACGTAGGTGCGATTTCCAGGCTCAATAAAGAAAGTTACATCGACCGTTTCACCTTCCTCGCTGACCTCGGGAACACCTGTTACCTCAGCAAAGGCATAACCGAGGTTGCCCAGAAACTGCACCATAATTTCTTCGGTGCCAGTCACCAGACCCTGAGAATAAATTTGCCCGGGACGCACAAAGATAGCCGCCCTCAAGAGCGCCTCGGCATCGACAAGGTCGCCAGCGAGGTCTACTTCGTTCACAGTATAAAGATCCCCCTCATTAAGGTTTACTGTGATATAGACTTCCTTCCTGTCTGGCGTAATAGAGATCGGCGTGGAATCGATATTGAATTCAACATAACCGTTATCGAGGTAGAAAGACTCCAGTCGTTCCAGGTCGCCGGAAAATTGTTCACGAGAGTATCTATCTTTACGACTAAACAGCAGATACCAGGGCTTGGTACCTAACTCGAACAAGCCCAGCAATTCATCTTCTGAAAACGCATTGTTGCCAATAAGATTAATGTGACGAATCCTGGATTCTTCGCCCTCGTTAATATCGAGCTTAATCGACACCCGATTACGCGGCAGTTCTTCTACTTCGATATCAACAGAGGCTCCGTACCGACCTCTGGAAGAGTAAACATCCTGAATCCCCTGGCGGATTACTTCAAGCGCCGCTCGGGTGAAAATTTGCCCCTCAGCAATATCAGCGGTGGCCATATTTTCGATGATATCTTCTGTCTTCAGTACTTTATTGCCTTCTATTGAAATTTCCGCCACCGACGGTCTCTCCAAAACAGTAACAACCAGAATATTTCCTTCTCGAGATACTTCTATCTCATCAAAATATTCTGACTGAGAAAGCTCCCGGATAATTTGCGCCGACGTAACCGCAGTAACTTCGTCACCTATGCCTACGGGCAACAGATTGTAAATTATTCCAGGGGAGATACGCTGATAGCCATCTACTATGATGTCAGCGATGATGAAGTCTTGCGCGTTAAGGGACTTGGATATTCCAATAGCCGCCAGCAAACAAAAAGCTGCTTTTTTCATTTGTAATGCATTCTCAAATTATTGTGTAGCTAGACGGTGAGTTATTAATTATTTCTTCTATTGTGCTTTTTAAACGTTGTTATAAACATTGGTTGTTATAAACATTGTTATAAACATTGTTATAAACATTGTTATAAACATTGTTATAAACATAGTTTTAGAGCAATCGATTTACGTCATTATAAACGGCTAGAACCATAATTCCAGATATCAGCAATAACCCTAATTGCAAACCAAAGGCCTGAATCTTCTCCGGTACCGGACGCCTGATTACCGCTTCAATCAGGTAGTACAACAAATGTCCGCCATCCAGCACAGGAATCGGCAACAGATTAAGCACCCCCAAAGAAATGCTTAATAAGGCCAGAAAGCCGAGATACACTTCAAGCCCATAGCTTACTGTCTCCCCTGCTACCTGAGCGATGGTTATCGGTCCGTTAATGTTTTTAACAGAGATCAGACCAACAACCATTTTCTTGACTGAATCAAGTACAAAGACCGATTTATTCCAGGTCTCTTGCAGCGCCGGTGGTACCGCCGTGAAGAAATTATAATTAACGGACCTTATGGATTCGGCGGGTAACAAATCAAGCATACTGGACTGCTGGACTGCGGCGCCAATCAAACCAATCTCAGCACCATCATCTCGAACCGCTCTTGCGGGTCGTAACACCAGGGCTGTTTCATTGCCACTTCGTTTGACCACTACATCCAGCGCGAGTTCCGGGCTAGACTGGATTACATTTACCCAGTGCGACCAACCACGAACGGGTATGTCGTTTACCGAAACAACCTGATCAGCGACCTGCAAGCCTCCGAGCTCAGCTCTGCCTCCGGCAATAACTTCACCAATAATCGCGGGCAATTCAATTTGAATAGCACCCGTTTCACTTACCGTATAGGGAAGATCAAACTGGACAATACCCAGGTCCGGAACAGGATTCGGCTCTGCTTGCTGTCCCAACCATGCATTAATAGGAATGGAAATATCTCTTGTCGCCGAAGCGCCGTCTCGGCTCACGGTAAGGGCAATGGTTCCTGATTCACCCATTCTGGCCAGCAACTGCAGGGTCACGTCGCGCCAGATATTTGTCTTTTCGCCATCAACGGCAAGAATTTCGTCACCTGCCCTCAGCCCCGCTACTTCTGCAACCGATCCTTCGATAACATTGCTAACAACTGGCGCTATTCCAGTAATACCCCAGCCGAGATTAACGAGCCAAAATATAAAGAATGCCAGCAGGAAATTTGCCAGCGGACCTGCGGCGACAATAGCCATTCGCTGCCACAGTGGTTTAAAGGCAAATGAGAGATGGTGCTGGCTTGCAGGCAGTGCGCTGCTATCGCTAATAGTCGTGTCTTCCTGCCCCAGCATCTTCACGTACCCACCCAGTGGAATCGGCGCTATGACATACTCGACACCATCTTTCCCGGTCCAGGATTTCACCGCTTTACCAAAGCCGATCGAAAACTTTAACACCTTTACCCCACAGCGCCGCGCCACCCAAAAATGACCAAACTCGTGAATAGTCACAAGAATGCCCAGGGTAAGCAGCAGCGCCAATACGTTGGTAATGAAATCCAGTATCATAACTTCAGTCGCAGAGTTTCCCGATTCATCTCAGGCACCTCAACAGAAATCCTTTAATATCAATTCGTTAGATAAAGTTCTTACTTGCTTATCAAGGTCTCGAATAATAGCGAGAGTTGGTGTTGCTTCACAAGGCATTTTCGACCTAACCGCCTCTATTAGTACAGGAATCTGTGAGAAGCTGATTTTTTCCGCCAAAAACGCCGCCACGGCGACTTCGTTTGCCGCATTGAGTATCACCGGCGCCGTACCGCGCTGAGCAGCGGCTTCCATGCCCAGTCTAAGACAGGGAAACCGATCGAGGTCAGGATGATAGAATTCCAGGCCACTCTCAGCCACCAGATCAAGTGTGGCAGCCCCGGAATTGATCCGTTGCGGCCATGCCAGCCCATAGGCTATCGGTATCCGCATGTCCGGGTTCGCCAGCTGCGCCAATACGGAGCCGTCGCGATAATAAACCATGGAATGAATGATGCTCTGTGGATGAATCAGGACATCTACCTGACTTGCTTCCAGCTGAAAGAGATAACAGGCCTCTATCAACTCAAGACCCTTGTTCATCATGCTCGCCGAATCGACCGAGATCTTTCGACCCATGGACCATTTAGGGTGACGACAGGCTTGATCGGGAGTTATCCGCTCGAATTCATCCAATGAAGTATTCAAGAAAGGCCCCCCTGAAGCGGTCAGAACCACCTTATCCACGAACTTAGACTGATCCTTGCTAAGTCCGTCCTTACTGAAGGGCAGGCACTGAAAAATTGCGTTATGCTCGCTGTCTATTGGCAACAGAGCCGCACCTGACTGCCTGGCCGCCTGCATGAGTAAATCACCGGTCATCACCAGAGACTCTTTGTTCGCCAGTAATACCTTTTTACCAGCGCTCACTGCCGCCAATGTTGATTCGAGGCCTGCCGCACCCACAATAGCGGCCATAACTGTATCCACAGCCTCATCTCTCGCTATTTGATTCAAACCAGACTCGCCACGCAGTAACCGGGTTTCAAGATCACTCTGCGCCAGCAAGGTGGCGAATCTTGAGGCCGCCTCCTCGTCTGTAACCACCGCATAAACTGGCTGGTAGCGCTGGCACTGCGCGTATAGAAGGTCGATATTCTTATGCGCGCTCAGGGCGTACACCTGATATTGCGCATTTTCATCAATTACAGCGAGCGTACTGCGCCCGACAGAGCCGGTCGAGCCCAGAATACTGATTTTACCTTCACTGCTGATTTTGTTTTGAGGACTCATCTTTTACGCGCCACAGCGATTCAATTTAAGACTGTCATCATGAGCAGCGCAAACGCGGGCGTAGCCGCCATGAGCCCGTCAATCCGGTCCAGTAAACCCCCGTGGCCCGGCAGCAAGACGCCGCTGTCTTTGATATCCTGGTTACGCTTGAGCATACTCTCTACAAGATCTCCTATCACAGTAAGAAATGTTAACAGTAGTGTAAAAGCGAGCAACAAGACGAATTGCAAAACCGACAAGCTAAACAAATAGACATGCATACTCCAACTTAAGCCCGCTCCCACTAGCAGGCAGGCGGCCATGCCGCCCCACACCCCTTCCCAGGATTTCTTTGGACTTAGATTCGGAGCAAGTTTTCTAGAACCAAAATGAACACCGACAAAATAGGCCCCTATATCCACTGCGGCAACCAATACAACCAAGGCTAAAACCAGGTAGCCTGAGGGAAGCAAATATTTCAGACTTACCAAGCCAGCCCAGGTAGGAATGAGGGAAAACATACCCATACAAGCAATTTTCGACTCGTCGTTCCATTGCTGACGATTTTGCGGATAACCGATTAGCATAACTAGCGAAAGCAGCCAGAATAGCAAACCAAGCCCCAGAATGACCGCGACTCTCAAATAATCGATTTCTTCTGCGCCTGGGGATAACCCCAGCAACAAGAACAGACCGAAGATCATCGCCGTAAGCGTGAGCAAATACGGTATTTTCGAGATTCGTTGAGACAAACCTATAAAGCCTGCCCACTCCCAACTTGCGACCAGCACCAATAACGCGGCCAAGATAGCGAAGTAAAATGAAGACAACTGCGTGGTGGCCACGATTAAGGCAAGCAACAAAAAAATGGCGGTGATTATTCGTTGCTTAAGCACTTTACTTGTCTAGCCCCCGTTGTTCTTCGTGACCACCGTATCGGCGCTGCCGGCTGGCGAAGTCATCTAGTGCCAATTGAAACTGCTGGTCATCGAAATCCGGCCAAAAGCAATCAGTAAAATACAGCTCGGTATAGGCAAACTGCCATAATAGAAAGTTACTTATTCGATGCTCTCCACCTGTGCGGATACATAAGTCTGGATCAGGATATTGGCTAGTACTGATAGTTTGCTGCACTAATTCAGAGTCTATTGAATCGCTTGTTAATTCACCGCTCTCGATTCTACCGGCTATGGCTCTTAGTGAATTTGAGATATCCCAACGTCCGCCATAGTCGGCCGCGACAATAACAGTTGTTCCTGTATTGTCCTTGGTCAGCTCCTCCACATCTTGCATGCTGGCTTGCAATTTTTTCGAGAAACCAGCGCGGTTACCAATAAATTGGAGGCGCACATTGAGCTTATGAAACTGATTAATTTCCTTCCGTTTTAATACTGAGAGAAACAAGGCCATCAAGCCCCGTACTTCCTTTTTCGAACGCAACCAATTTTCACTACTGAATGCAAACAGCGTCAGGTATTTAATGTTGCGAGATATACAGGAATTTACCATATCACGCGCCGCCTCAGCGCCGTGGCGATGCCCCTCCCTGGCGGGCATACCCCGGGCTTTTGCCCATCGATTATTGCCATCCATGACAATGGCGATATGTTGAGGAATTTCTAATTTCGTAGCGGGTCTCATTATTTGATTATTACCGTCTCTCCATCAGACCCTTGATGTCACACAACGTATTTACATCAGCGCAATGGGCTGGCCACTAAAACGAAAGTAGATCTGCTTCCTTGGCCAGATAGCTCGTTTCAACTAAGGCTATGTATTTATCTGTCAATTTCTGAACGCTATCTTCTGCCAGATGCTGCTCGTCTTCACCAATTTCTTTTTCTTTTTCAAGGCCCTTAATATCAGAATTTGCATCTCTTCTAATATTTCTAATAGCAATTCGCGCGTGTTCGGCTTCCTTCTTTGCATGCTTGGTAAACTCTTTGCGAGTTTCTTCAGTCAGAGCGGGCATTGGCAGCCGAAGAATATCGCCGTTATTGGAGGGATTAAGACCGAGATCCGACTTCAGGATCGCCTTTTCAATTTCGCCGATAAGGGATTTTTCCCACGGAGAAACTATCAGGGAACGTCCATCTTCTACATTTACATTTGCCAATTGATTTAACGGGGTGTCGGTGCCGTAGTAAGGCACCATTACACTATCAAGAATACTCGGATGCGCCCTGCCTGTTCTGATTCTCTTAAACGCGTCTTCAAGCGAAAGTACGCTTTTCTGCATTCTTTCTTCGGCATCGGCAACAATTTCATTGATCATAATTTACTCCTGCTCCGGAACTGATGAATGCCAGTATGCTATTAATTTGCTTACTCAAGACTTACTCAACCCTTACTCAATAAGGGTGCCATCTGGCTGGCCAATTACATTATTAAGCAAGGCCCCGGGCTTGTTCATATTAAAAACCTTGATCGGAACCTGATGATCTCGACTTAGGCAGATTGCTGTTAAGTCCATTACCCCGAGTTTCTTTTCAATCACTTCATCATAACTAAGCGTGTCGAATTTTACAGCGTCAGGGTATTTCTCCGGATCGGCTGAATATACACCGTCCACCTTCGTCGCTTTGAGAATTAAATCGGCATCGATTTCGATACCTCTCAGGCACGCGGCCGTATCTGTAGTAAAAAATGGATTGCCGGTTCCTGCTGAAAAAATCACCACATCGCCAGCCTGCAGATGACGAAGAGCGGTGCGTCTGTCGTAATGCTCGACGACTCCACTCATAGGAATCGCCGACATCACGCGAGTAAGTATGCCTGCCCGCTCCAGCGCATCTCGCATAGCAAGTGCATTCATTACGGTAGCCAGCATACCCATGTGATCGCCGGTAACCCGCTCCATTCCAGCCGCGTGCAAGGCGGCCCCACGAAACAGATTGCCGCCGCCTATTACCAGGCCGATTTGCACGCCGAGACCAACTAATTGGCCTATTTCTACAGCCATCCGATCCAACACCTTGGGATCGATACCAAATTCGGCATCCCCCGTCAGTGCCTCACCGCTTAATTTCAGCAATATGCGGTTGTATTTGCGTTCCTGTTTCGGCATGGTCAGCTACTTCTACGATCTATTGGTTTAATTAGAGGCTTTTACCTGGGCTGCCACCTCTTCGGCAAAATCGATTTCTTCCTTTTCGATACCTTCGCCTACTTCATAGCGCACGAATTGCACAATATCGGCTCCAGCGTCTTTAAGCAGTTTTGCGATTGTGATATCCGGGTCTTTTACGAACTGCTGTTCCAGCAAGCTTACTTCCGCTATAAATTTTCGCAATCTTCCTTCAATCATTTTCTCGACTATTTCTTCAGGCTTACCACTTTCACGTGCCTGTGCGGCATAAATTTCGGACTCTTTCGCCAACTCCTCTTCCGGCACATCTTCCGCGCGTACTACCATCGGATTTACTGCGGCCACATGCATCGCAATATCGCGCGCCAGAGACTCATCACCCCCCCTGAGGGAAATCAATACCGCTATACGATTATTGCTGTGGACATAGCTCTCAACTATACCCTGATTGGCGTCTTCAAACTTTAAGCGTGAGACTCGACGAACATTGATATTTTCACCAATCTTCTGCACAAGCTTTTCACGAGAATCCTCAAGGCCCCCCGCAAGCAATGTTTCCACGTCAGCGTCGCTGTTAGAAAATGCAAGCTCCAGAGCTTCTTGAGCAAAACTTAGGAAATTCTCATCCCGTGCCGCAAAATCGGTTTCGCTGTTGACTTCCAGCACGACACCGTAGTTTCCGTCCTGAGCGATTTTAGCTAACACAATGCCTTCAGCGGCTACGCGACTCGCTTTCTTCGCTGCTTTTATCCCACTGGCTTTGCGTAAATCTTCAATCGCTTTGTCCATATCACCCTCTGCTTCGGACAATGCCTTTTTACAATCCATCATGCCCAAGCCAGTTCTTTCGCGTAGTTCCTTAACCATGCTCGCTGTTATATCTGCCATCGTTATTGCCTCGTTCCTAATCTTCTCGAGAAAGTCTATTCCCCGAATAAAATGCCTATAAAAAAGGGGCTAATAGCCCCCTTTCGCCTTATCTAGAATTGCTGCCGCTGCTAGGAAATTCTGTTAGCAGGGTGAGTACCGCCCTGCTACGAATCCGCCTCATCAGCCTCTTTCTTGGCTGGAGCTTTCTTCTTCGCCGCAACCTTCTTCTTGGCTGGCGCTTTCTTTTTAGCGGCTACTTCTTTTGCAGCATCATCCGTTTCTTCAGCTTTAGCTTCTTCAACTTTGACCTCCGCAACTACAATCTCCGCAACTACAGGAACTGAGGCTTCTTCGACCACTGCAACCTCTGCAACTGCAACCTCCGCAACTACAACCTCCGCAACTACAGGAGCAGCGGCTGCTACGGTCTCTGTTACTTCAACCTCAGCAACTACGGCTTGCGCGGCACTGGCTTCAGTTAAATCCGCCGCCTCGTCATCTACTTCCACAAATTCATTTGCACCGCCGGCAGGTCCATTTCTTGCCTTACCTTCGATACAGGCATCGGCCATGGCCTGTGCGTAAAGCTGAATCGCTCTGATCGCGTCATCGTTGCCAGGAATTACGTGAGTTACGCCATCTGGATTACTGTTGGTATCAACAATACCAATTACAGGTATTTTCAGATTATTGGCTTCTGTCACTGCGATACGCTCATGATCGACATCAATCACAAACAAGACATCAGGCAAGCCGCCCATGTCCTTGATACCGCCGATGCTGCGCTCCAACTTTTGCTTGGTACGAGTCAGCATCAATGCTTCTTTTTTGCTCAATCTATCGAAAGTGCCATCGGTTTCTTGCAGTTCAAGATCTTTTAAGCGCTTGATGGAGCCACGGATGGTCTTGTAATTGGTTAACATTCCGCCGAGCCAACGATGGTTCACATAAGGCATTCCAGCACGTTCTGCTTCCTGCCTAATGATCTTACCAGCCGCGCGCTTAGTCCCGACAAACAGAATTTTTCTTTTCCGTTCAGCCAGACTAGCCACTTCTTCCAGCGCCGAATTTAGGGCTGGTACGGTATGTTCGAGGTTAATAATGTGAATTTTGTTTCTGGCGCCAAAGATATATTGGTCCATTTTTGGGTTCCAGTAGCGACACTGGTGCCCGAAATGCACTCCTGCTTGGAGCATCTCTTTCATACTTACAGTCATGTTGTTTCCTTCGGTTTGGGTTAGGCCTCCATACACCCCATGGCTCAACCAGGCTGATAAATCATCAGCTAGGCACCCAGAACTCATGTGACGGTATATGTGTGACGTTATTTAAAGTTAAATGAGTGGTTTTTGAAGCGAGCACGTAGCAACTTCGAAAACGCGCCGCTTTATACCATAATCCCGCGCTCACTGGAAGAAAATATCGATTCGAAGCGCCGCCTGGCCAAGCCTTGGACGTAATACACCCCAGACTGTAATCTCCTGTTACAAAGGGGAATCCTGCTTTACAATAGCAAACTTTTGCAGACTGCCGCCAAGATAGCGGCTAATCCCGAACAATTATGACAATTCAGATAAAAACAAGTGATGAAATCTCCAAGATGCGGGTCGCGGGAAGGTTCGCCGCCGAAGTTCTGGAAATGATAGCCCCCCATGTGCAAGCCGGCATCAGCACCGGCGAGTTAGACCGTATTTGCCATCAATACATCGTTGAAACCCAAGCGGCCATCCCAGCCCCGCTGAATTACAACGGATTCCCCAAATCTATCTGCACCTCGGTAAATCACGTTATTTGCCACGGGATTCCCAGCGACGACAAGATCCTTAAATCCGGCGATATTATAAATATCGACATCACTGTTATAAAAGAGGGTTTCCATGGCGATACCAGCCAGATGTTTTGTATCGGAGAGGTTCCAAGTCACGCCAAGCGCCTGATAGACGTGACTCAGGAATGCCTCTACAAGGCAATAGCGATCGTAAAGCCTGGAATCACCCTGGGAGACATCGGACAAATCATTCAGCAGCATGGCGAGGCGAATAATTACTCGATCGTGCGTGAGTATTGTGGTCATGGAATAGGTCGCGTTTTCCATGAAGAACCACAGGTATTGCACTACGGTCAGGCGGGTACGGGCGCCATAATCCTCGAAGGTATGACCTTCACTATTGAACCCATGCTGAATGCCGGCACCCGCTATACCAAACTTTCCCCAAAAGACGGCTGGACCGTAACCACCAAAGACCGTCGCCTGTCTGCTCAATTCGAGCATACTCTGGCTGTCACCGCGGATGGCTGCGAAATACTGACCCTGCGCTCAGACGAGAAACTGTGAGCAGCGACAGCCACCCTGATTACGAGTCACATTCTGTGCCGGAAGCAAAGCTTGAAAGTCCACTGCTGGATTTCGATAATCTGCAATCTCAGTTGCTTCAATCCAGTAACAAAATTGCTGTATTCAAAGACGCAATACAGCACGCTAGCGAGATTCTCGACCAACGCTACAAAGCCAACTTAAACATCACAGATATTGTCTTTGCCAGAGCCAAGGTCATAGATCAGGTGTTGTGCCTGGCGTGGTCACAGCAAAACTGGCCAGATGAAGCGGATATCGCCTTGGTCGCCGTCGGGGGCTATGGCCGGGGTGAGTTGCTTCCACATTCCGATATCGACATTTTAATCCTCACTCGCAAAGACAAAAATGCCAAGTATAAAGCGTGTATAAGCGGTTTTTTGACATTGCTATGGGATATCGGTCTGGAAATTGGGCAAAGCGTTCGCTCGATCAAGCAGTGCAAGATCGAGGCTATCAATGACATTACCGTGGCAACCGCGCTAATGGAGTCACGGACATTGACAGGCCCCGGCGATCTGCAAGCAGAAATGTATAAAGTTACAACGGCGAAGAATGTTTGGCCTATTAAGAAATTTCTGCGCGCCAAATGGGATGAGCAAATCGCTCGCCATACCAAGTATCACGACATCGATTATGCATTGGAACCTAATGTGAAAACTTCACCCGGCGGTCTCAGAGACATTCAGACCATAGCCTGGGTCGCGAAACGACACTTCGGTGCCAGCTCATTTCACGATTTGGTAGAACTTGGTTTTTTGAAAGAATCTGAAGAAGCCATGCTCAACAAGGGACAACAACACCTGTGGAAGCTGCGCTACGGACTGCATTTGCTGGAGGGACGGCGAGAAGATCGGTTATTGTTCGACAAGCAGCGGGAATTGGCAAAATTATTCGGCTATGAAGATGACGAAAAAAGCCTCGGCGTAGAAAAGCTAATGCAGCAGTATTATCGGGTGGTTTCGAATTTACGCGGATTAAACGATGTCTTATTGCAGCATTTTGACGAAGCGATTCTTCGTGCTGGAGAACGCGAGAAGATTGTCGCTTTAAACAACCGCTTTCAAATTCGAAATGATTATATTGAAGTGGTATCGCCACATATTTTCGAACGTTTCCCGTTCGCGCTGATCGAAATATTTGTACTGATGGCACAAAATCCTCAGATACAGGGAATTCGAGCCTCAACCATCCGACTGTTGCGTGACAATCGCCGTATTATCGATGACGACTATCGTCAAGACATCCGCAATATCACATTATTTATGGAGCTCCTGCGCTCTCCTCACCAGCTCACAACGCATTTAAGGCGAATGGCACGCTATGGAATTCTAGGCCGATACCTGCCTGAGTTCGGACTAATCACCGGCCAGATGCAACACGACCTATTCCATATTTACACTGTCGATGCCCATACCTTGCAGGTAGTCGAAAATATGAGACGCTTTCTGCTTCCGGACGCTACAGAAAAATTTCCGCTGGCAGCCCTTATCATTAAAAACCTGCCCAAAGTAGAGCTGCTCTACATCGCCGGGCTTTATCACGACATCGCCAAAGGACGCGGCGGGGATCATTCGACTCTGGGCATGGCCGATGCCGAAAGCTTTTGTCAACGGCATCGCCTCAGTAGCTGGGATGAGAAATTGGTTTCATGGATAGTCAATAAGCATTTGCTGATGTCGATGACTGCACAACGTAAAGACATTAGCGATCCAGAAGTCATTAATGAATTTGCTACCATCATGGGTGACAAACTTCATCTCGACTACCTGTACGCCATGACTGTCGCTGACATTTGCGCAACCAATCCGGAACTCTGGAACAGCTGGCGAGCAACCTTGCTGCGCCAACTCTACCAGAATACAAAACAAGCATTACGATTGGGGCTGGAAAATCCGCTGGATAGAGCTGAACGCATCGCCGACAAGAAAGAATCGGCGCTACAAAAGCTGCTTGATCGTGGCATTAGTCGCGAACAGATCGAAGCCGTTTGGGCAAAAAGTGACGATGAATATTTCGTCCGTGAGTCTGCTGCCAATATTGCCTGGCACACCGAAGCCATAGCCCTGTTTGGTGGCGAAGGTCCGCTGATATCGATTAATGAAATCGGCGAGAACACGGTCGAAGGCGCAACCCTGATTTTTATTTACACCACTAACAGTGATTTTTTGTTTGCCAACTGTACCGCCGCCTTTGAAAAGCTGAACCTCAATATTCAGGGCGCCAGAATTTTTACTTCAGTTAACGATTATTGCATGGATACGTTCACCGTCCTGGAAAATACCGGCTCCCCAGTAGGCAATAACCCAAAGCGCGTGGCAGAAATAAAGTCGGTACTAAGCCAACACCTCAATGCGGGAAACCAGGTGACCAGCCCGGCACAGTTTCACCGCAGTCGCAAAGAGAAATATTTTACTAACCGTGTCGATACCAGTTTGCAGAACTCTGCAACTCGCGGCTATTCCACGCTGGAAGTTAATTGCCCGGATCGACCGGGAATTTTGGCCTGTATCGGTAAAATTTTTGCAGAAAGTGGCATTAAGCTGAAGGACGCCCGAATTACCACGCTGGGAGAAAGAGTTGAAGACCTTTTCTTTATCACCAATCAAAATGGCAAGCCGTTAACGGATGAAGATCAAATCGAACAACTGCAAGAAAAAATCAAGCGAGAGCTGGAAAAACGACTAGCCACCTAAACCTATTTACGAGATCGAGCGACCCGTGACCATTCTCTTCGGTATACCTAATTGTGATACGATCAAACGAACCAGAAAGTGGCTAGATCAACACGCTATTGAATATCAGTTTCATGACTATAAGAAACATGGTTGCTCAGCAGAATTGATCCAGCAATTTTTACAACATTTTAGCTATCAGGAATTGATAAACACCCGGGGCACTACTTGGCGAAAACTGCCCGACTCGGTAAAGAACGCGATAAATACTGAAAGCGCCATCGAATTAATGCTCGCGCAACCCTCAATGATAAAGCGCCCACTGATCCAAAGTGGCGACGGTTATCTACTAGGATTTGACGAG